>OJDV01000268.1_pt1 | contig 19499 bp, 14 predicted proteins | sample 1592911 | NCBI WGS metagenome assembly OJDV01 (sample SAMN05416860, study PRJEB24817) | seawater metagenome | isolation source: Sea water | place: Canada:Atlantic | collected 2013-11 | reverse complement strand
TCTACACAGAGTAGATCGTCGGCAGCGTCAGATGTGTATAAGAGACAGGGTTGATTCTGTTGTGTAATTGGGATGATTTCATCTTCAATGTCATCCATTTGTAATTGGCCCAATGAATTTGTGCCTCCTTCGTATGTTTTCCATTCGAAAGCGATAAGAACAAAGGACAATGACAATACTAAACCTATAGCGAAGAAAATACCTTTCTTACCTTCTAGATCAGCTTTGGGATTCTTTTTTAGTTGCATATTATTACAGTTTCAATTAGCTAAGATAAGAAAATTTCAAACTCTTCTATTCTTTTAATGTAAGCTATGTGTTAAGTTTTTTTAAATCGTTTCGCCAAATATAGAATAATAATCAACCCAATGCAATTGGCTATAAAATCAAACACATCTCCTGTTCTATTAATAATAAAAAGGTGCTGAATAACTTCTGTTCCTCCTGCTAACAAAAAAGCAAACATATAAAGTTTAGAACGGAAAATCTTGTTAATTGTTGTCCAACCTACTAAACTCCCAAGAATGGCATACATGAGAACATGCGCCAATTTATCAGCACCAATTGGTGGTTTGATTGATAATTTGTCGAGTGGAGAAAAGCTTAACCAACATATGATGAGCACCCATAGAATAATGGGAACCCAACGCAAATGTTTCATTTAGCTGATTTCTGCTTGATATGCTTCAGCAGAAAGCAAATTGTCTAATTCGCTTAAATCTTCAATCTTTACCTTGATCATCCAACCATCTTCGTAAGGACTTTCATTAACTGATTCCGGTGTAGATTCTATATTTTCGTTCACTTCGATAACTTCTCCTTTCAAAGGCATAAACAAATCAGAAACTGTTTTAACGGCTTCAACGGTTCCAAAAACCTCGCCTTTATCCAGCATATCACCCTCTGTTTCAACTTCCACGTAAACTATATCGCCTAATTCGCTTTGTGCAAAATCGGTAATTCCAATGGTTGCAACGTCTCCTTCTATTTTAAGCCATTCGTGATCTGAAGTGTATTTTAAATCTGCAGGAATATTCATGTTTTAAATTTTAGTTGTGACAAATTTATAGAAAGAAAATTATTGAGAAAGCGTAAATCGCAAACTAATTCCAGCATTTGTATTTGCCGTTGGAAAACTAGACGAAATTAATGGAGTATTTGCGACTCTATCATAAAAGAATCTCAAATTTAACTTGCTGCTAAATCGGTAATCTGCTGTAAACTTAATTGAGAAGATTCGCTGACCTGAGGTTAATTCATTTCTGTTCTCCACTACCCTTCGAATTACTGTTTGATTATCACGAATAGAAAAATCTGCTCTCAAATCTAAATCACTTGCCTTTTCTACTTTCCCAACCTTAAAAGGAAGTTTCACATTACTCAATCGATACCCCAGACCAATAATATATTCTTTCCCTACGACTTCAGTTACTTGATTATTTGCAAAACTCAAAGACACATTTCTGTCTCTTCTCATTTCTAACCTAGTTAATAAGCTATTGTTCCATGTCATGTCAACATTAATCAAAGGACTAAACTGCTCACTTATGCTAGCAACACTCAATTGTTTGTCAGTGATAAAATTACCATTGGCATCTAACTGGGTTGGTGCACCGTTAGCATCTGATTCATAGAGCTGGTTTCTAGTAAAACTACCAACACTAAAAGTAGAACGATAAGCATGATTTAAGGTGACCGTTTTAAATAGACTTTTCAATGCAGGGATTTTAGATAAACCGTCGTAGGTTATATTCCAATTTGGCATTGGTAGCATTTTTGTAAAATCTTGTAAAAATGTACTATTTGGGCTTTCCCCAGAATACGCTGAAATGAATGAATACAATAAGACTTCTTGAGCCGTTCCACTATATCCTTTAGTTGTATCTGGCGCCAAATTTTCAGCATTAAACCTATTATTATCAATTAATATTTCCCGGATCACTTGACGATTGGCTCTTAATTTTTCAAATGTTTCATTACTAAAATTATCTTCATCATTCTTTGAGAAGGCAGTTTTAAAACTTAGAAACGATTGGCTATAACTTCCATTCACGATTACTGGGGCGTTAAAATTATACGCCATTGAATCCGGATCATAGAAAAAATTTCGCGTCGTATTTTCTGACTCTCGTTTATTTGCTTCCAACTGAATTCTAAGTCCCTTAATTGGTTGTAAAGTAGCTCGAATACTAAATTGACTACTAAAAGTCTTAGAAAAATCTCCACTTACAAATACTCCATCAACAAGCCAATCTGCTTTCCCATCTCCATCACTATCGTTTCGTGCTCTTTCTAAAAATGATTCCCCTGGCCGTTGGATACCTGCCACAAAATCCCATCCTGGCGCACTCCAATTTGGCCCAAGACCAAGCACACTCATACTTTGATTGTAATTTGGAAGAATTGTTCCTTCTGTTTCACTATAAGTTACATTAATATTCTTCAAACTCATTAAGGTCCATAGGGTATTATCAAACAAATATCGTTTTAAGAAAAACTTCTTCTTTCTCAAAGTATCCGGCTCTTCTTCAGTGCTATTTACAGTTGACACTAAATTGTCCTCAGTACTTTTCTTTTCTTCTTCTGAAACTAACTCCTTTACTGTATTCTTCTTGTCATTCTTTTTTTCCTTCTTATCATCAGCTTCCTCATCCTCTTTATCTATAATAACATATTTATTATCGATGCTTGGATCTTTCAAATCACGTATATATTGGAATTTGTTAAGTAAAGATTGGAAGTTAACTGTCGCATTAATTCGTTTGGTATTTGAATTTTGAATTGTTGCTCCCAAACTAGGTGACGTATCCGACGGATTTCCAACCAAGTCCCATGCATATGTAGCACCATATCTTGCTGAAGAGGTTATAAAGTCTAAGCCTGGTAATTTATTTATTGGAATGTTATAATTGATATCAAAATTATGAGTGTAATTGGTGTTGTCTCCAAACCCTTTTATGTTATTCCAAACTTCTTTTTTATAGGCTTCGTACCCTTTCTCATCTCGTTTATCAACTGCTCCATCTGGTTCACCAATTAACGCTCTTGCAGAAGCTGAGAAGTTAAATGTTATTGACTTAGTCAATTTATGACGGAGCGTATATAATCGTTGCCAATTAAACGCCTTTTGATAAAACACAGGTGACTGGTTGATGAACGTTCCAGCAGATGAGTTTGTTATAGTCCTAGCTTGCCTCTCTTGATAATTTCTGTCGAATGAGTTTTGCACACTAATTTGATTTGGGACAAAATTGAAATTAAAATCCTTTATTAATTGAAATGCTTTATGATCTAAAAACTTTACTTTTTTAAATGGCTCAATACTTTTTGATTTTCCGGAGAATGTATAATTAATTTGACCCCGGTATGTCTCTTGCTTGTCTTTTTCAACATTTACACTTCTCTTAAAAATCTCAGAATATGCATAAGTGAAAGAGAAATTCTCAATATCATAGAAATTCGATTTCTTTTTATTGGGCCCAGGAGTTTTACGAACATTAGTGAAGTTTAAACTCTTTCTTCTGGTAATATCATCAGTAATCCTTCTAATAGAATCTTTATAGTCCTCAGACAATTCTGGGGAACGGAAGAAGTCCTTCAACTTAATATCAGGATCAAGTGGATTGTATTCAGGACGCACAATGCTTTCAGAAATTGAATAATACATCGGAATACTAACATTTGTCCCCTTAGGTAAAAACTTAGCTAATTCCACACTTGCCGATAAGTCGTATTGTTGTTTCGTTTCCCTTTGTCGCTCATTTAATTTTTGTTCTAAACTCCCCCAACCTGGCGTGCTATAACTACCAGATAAATTCACCGAACCCAAATCAGCAATTTGTGCGGTAGCCCTTGCAGTTGCGGCCCACCCTCCATCATTGTTAAAATCAGACAGTCGTAATTCATTCACCCACACTTCGGCACATTTTGCTAGCCCATCATCAAAAAACTCAATTGGCCCGCCTCTTCTGTTCCGAACTCCTATCATTATGACTCTCACTTCCGCAAGATTTGGATTTCCCTTCACTCGAATGATGTTTTTCCCATCAACAGCTTCGTAGGCATTTCCTATTAGAACTCCACTTCCTGGTCCAATTGTTAATCTATTTCTTGCTTGTTTTGCATTTATCAATTTGTCAAATTCCAAATCAATCTCATTGTTTTCTGGCCATACTTCTTCAGGTTGATTTTGACCAGGCAGGGAAACATCTAATGGAACTTCATATTCGTAATAATTATTGTCAAAATCGGTACCTAATCGAAGAACAACTGAAACATCTCCGTTATTCAAAAATTCATTTTCGTTTCCTGCCTCAGCATGTGAGAACATTTTTAACCTTTTATACTGTCGAATGTCTAAATCCAAATATCTGAACGCATATTTCGAATAACCATCTTGTAAATCGCAAACATCTAAAACCAGAGATTGCTCATTTAACTGACGTTGATTGGTTGTACCAAAATCAATTTCCCTATTAATATCTGGCGGAATAGTATAGTTAATAGGAACACGATTTGAATTTTCTTCGACATTTACTGCTCCAATATTAAAAGTAGTTGCTCCTGGCTCTGCCCCGTGTGTATCTCCCGGAGGCACATCAGGCCCTTGATAACTTCTCCATTCCCCTCTAACTAATCCGAGTCTCGCAAACCGGACAATTACTTGCTCATCAAATCCTTTCAAAAACATCCGCATAAAACGAATCGATTTAAAATCTCTAATCTCACCTATTACCTTCTCCGGCTGACGAATTGGAATTTTAAATTGATACCAATTCACAGTTTTAGTTTCTCCATTAACATTCTTCGTAGCCCGAACAACATCTGTAATAAAATTACTTCCAACATTATCAGGAGTTAATAAATCTGGAGAAAGTTGAACTTTATATTGAAAATAACTCTCCGTTCTATCAAGATTAAAATTCCGGTTTACATCCTCAATATCAGGCAAAGTAGTTGATGCGGTAGGATAACTCTCTGGTGATTGATTTCCAGTTGGCGAATTCCCTTGATGCCCATTAAACCTCTTATAACGATTTAATATTGAAAGTTGCTGTCCATCATAATCGCTTCCTCTGTAGTAATGATAATTATCATTTGAAGGATCATTAAAAAATGAGCTAAAAATATTTTGGTCCGTAATCACATTGGCTAATGAATCTAAATAAGATTGTTGAAAGAATGCTCTTTCGTCGTTATCTGACAACCCATCTAATCCAATGTCCTGAAAATTTCTTGAACTTGGGTTATTGTCAAATGCATTTACCACTGATTGGATGGTTGGAATTCTACCCCAAACAGTTTCATCTGTATTGGTTATATCTCCATTTTTATCAAATCCGTTCTCAAAACTCTTTCTGGAATCTTTTAATATATCTTCAGATACAGAACCAATATTAAAATAAAGCTGACCTCCATTGTGATTTGCATTTCCATCTTGATCATTGAAAGGATCCATGATCCAAAATTGGATAAACTCAACATTTGAAGCCTCAAAATCACTGGATGTAATCTCACGCATAATTCCACCCCATCTTGTTTCTGGCGCATTCAACAAACCTTGACTGCTAATTCCATCAGAAAAACGAGTTGGATTTATCTCGTAATTATACGGCCCTCGTTCTTTTGGGTAAAATGCTAAATCTAAAGTCGGTAAATTATTAATCAATCCTGGCTCCGGGTCTTTATTTGGGAAAACTTCCGTTTCTAAGATTTCTCTTGAATAATTATTGCCTTGACTGTCTGAATCTTTAATGTGCCCAGGCGTTCTTGAATCGTTTCTAAAAAACAGGGGATCAATTGTATACCAAGCCAACTTAGCTCTATTAAAACCATAAGATCTATCGTTGATCGTTAAATTGGCTTCAGGAAATAAATCATCTTGCCCTTGGGGCGTGCTTGCCAAAGACCATGCATTAAATGAACGAATATCTAAAACAGTTTGGCTTCCTTCAAAGTCATCAATATATGCGATTCCGCTTTTCGTTATTGCTTTAGAGTTACCAGGAAAAAGTTTAGCAACTTCACCTGCAATTGTAAATGTCGATTTCTTTTTTGTGCTGTAAAAAGGCAACATGTCTGCCAGCTTTGTTAAAATTGGGGCATTTGAAGAATATGATCCATCCAAACCGACTATCGTGTTCGAAATTGGTTCATCCCCAATATTTATTTTTCTGGTTAAAGGTCGTTCCGTAAGATTAAGAATGGTCCCCCCTAGGTTTATATCGTCAGAAATTCGATAATCAAACCGAGAACCAATAAGCGTTTTTGTTTGAACGTTAAAAAGCGAATTGCTCCCCAAAGAAACCTTAATTGGCTGACCTGAAGCTAAGATTCCTTCATTCAAAATTCGAACTCTCCCTAAGTTATAATCAACGGTATAATCAACATTTTCCGTTAATTGTGCACCTCCTGCCGTAACGGAAACAGAACCTTGAGGAATGTTAAATGAGTTCAATGATATTTCTGAACCCCCACTTGACTGATACCTTCCCCTAAAAGTATATCGATTGTGATCAACGTCTTGTTGAGCAAGAATTTTTGTTGTTGTATATAGAGAATCATAAGCAAATTTATTTGCTAAATTTTGGTCGTTGAAACGTGATTTCAAATAGTCCCCAAAAGGCTCTAAAACTGGAAAATATACTTTCCCGTTCTGTGCATTAATGGTCACATCTTGAATAAAGTCAAACAACCCATCAGGCTGCAGTTGATTTGTTACAGTCATCCGATCCAGACCTAGAACATTAGTTAATGGTTTATTTGCCGGCTTTCCAGAAGGGAAATATGGGATCTCTACTCCTGTTTCTTCGTTCAAATACCATATTTCGAATGTAAAATTTTCAGGACTAACATTAAAGGCATCTAAAGAATATACATTTTTCATCATCAAATCCCAAGAGGGTAAAGTAGGGTTAATGATAGTTCCCTTTAATAATTTTAGGTACAAAGCGTTCTGTCCATCAATACCATCCGTGCTTAATTCCCCAACCTGATACACTTGCCCGTTGTACGTATAACGATAAGATACGGCAAGAACGTCTTGCGGATTAAGCGTACGATTTAAGGATATATAACCCAATTGAGGATTTATGGTATATTCATTTTGAGATAGCAATACTGCATTTTCTAACCGCTCATAATCTTCGCCGCTTTTAAGCAATTCTCTTTGCAAAATCTGATCGGCATTGTTAAATCCGCGAATATCTCCAGAACCGGCATAACCTCCAGTTAAATTTGCAAATAATTCATTGGCATCGTTAGAAGCTACGTTTACTCTTGGCACAGCCAATTGAATTCTATCCGTATTATTAATCCTCCTATCATTTGCTAAATCTGTAAAGGCTAAGATGTTTCTAGTGTTTTGAAATGACCCCTGAGTATTTGTAATATAAACCTCAACAGCAGTTATATTTATTCTTGATGTAATTCGTGGAGGTGAAGCCAAATTCTTTTCATACTCCTCTCGAAATAAGTGCGACAAAAAGTAATGTCGGTTGTCTTCGTACTCAGAAGCTGATTTTTCAAATTCTTGAACTTGGGCACCGCCTGCAATGTCAATTTCCTTTTTCTCCCCTTTTTCCTGAGAAAACAAGGTAGTTACTCTTAGACGTCCAAATTGAAGTTCTGTTTTTAATCCAAATAGAGTTTGGCTACCAGTGATAAGTGAACTTTGCAAAGGAAGTGACACGTTACCTGCTTCAATTTTTTTAATAATCTCATCCTCATAACCAGTGTAATCTAATTTGGTTTGATTTTCGAAATCAAAAGTTGCCTCGGTGTTGTAACTGGTTTGAATTTTTAGCTTTTCTCCAATATTTCCTATAACATTCAGTTGAATTTTTTGTTGGAAATCAAACGTACTTGTTCGTCTTTGCCGTTCAGGTAAAATAGGGTTATCACGTCTTGAAACGTTAATACCAAATGACAATTCCGCCGATCCTTGAGGGCGAATGTCGATAACATTTCCACCAAATATTCGATCGAATAACTCGCCTTTAATATTTATTTGTGGTCGAAACCCTTCTGTTTGATTTAAACTTTGAGCATCTTGTTTCTGTCTCCAAAAGTCTTTTTGACTCTTAGCCATATCATATTTCAAGTATTCTTCCAAACTCATACTGTTTGGACTTCTGAAATCACGATCCCCCAGTTTTTGATAATACTTATACTCTCCGGTGACCGGATCGTATTCAAATTCTTTTTTTATGTTACTCGGGTCCTTCATGTACAAAGGGCTTCCATTCTTCCCGTAACCCTCATTGCTATGGTCGTCAAAAGGGAAAAGCAGCTTCACTTTGTTGGAATCGTCTTCAGTAGAATCAGCTGGGGCAAATAAAACACCAAAGCCACCCTGCGAAGGTGGCTCAATTGGCATGGATGCCAAAAGGGAGCTGACAAAAGCCCCTAACAAGGTCATCGGTAAGATAAACCTACTTATATAGCGTTTTTTATGAATCAAATCTATTCTACTACTTTTATAACCCCTTTAATGCTCTTTTGATAACATCCTCAACAGCAGCGGATGAATCTGCTACTAATATTTTTTGGATCATTTTCTCAGCTAAATTTTTATTAAACCCAAGGTTCACCAAAGCTGATAACGATTCTTCCTTCACCGTATTGTTCAAACCGATAGAATTATCCGAAGAAATGTTTTCTTTTGACACTTTATCTTTTAAATCAATAATTATCCGTTGCGCTGATTTAGGACCAATTCCTTTTACACCTTTAAACCAAGCTGCATCGCCACTTAGAATAGCTTGTTGAATTTCTTCGGCGTCTGCTGAAGAAAGAACCAATAGAGCAGTTGCAGGACCAACACCCGAAACTGAAATTAACAATTGAAACAGTCTCCTTTCGGAAACATCTTTAAAGCCATATAACAATTGAGCATCTTCTCTGACTATAAACTCCGTAAAAAGTTTACAGCTTTCACTTTCTCCTAATTTTGAATAAGTATTCAAAGATATATTCAACTTGTATCCTACTCCGTTGCATTCAATTACAACGTAAGTTGGACTTTTTTCTACTAATTTACCGTTAACGTGAGCGATCATTTATTTTCTTGTTTGAGCATCTACTGCTGCAATGGTGACCATATTTACTATTTCGCGCACACTACTACCTAATTGAAGAATATGCACAGGCTTTTCTAAACCTAATAATATAGGTCCTATCGCCTCTATCTCGCCCATCTCTTGAACTAATTTATAGGCAATATTTCCCGCCGACAAGTTAGGAAAAATCAATACATTAACTTTCTTATTCACTAGTTTCGAGAAAGGGAACGTTTCTCTCATTGCCTCTTTGTTTAATGCAAAGTTTGCTTGCAATTCTCCATCTACAACTAACTCAGGATGATTCTTATGCAGAATTTTAACAGCATCGCTTACTTTCTTAGATTCTTCAAAGTCTGTTGAGCCGAAGTTTGCAAAAGACAACATTGCAATTCTTGGTTTAATATTAAACCGTTCTACTGACTTTGCTGCCAAATATGTAATATCGGCTAAATCTTGAGCATTGGGGTTCACATTTATGGTTGTATCAGCAAAGAAAACAGGACCACTTTTAGTAATTAAGATATACATTCCGGCAATCTTGTTTACACCTTTTTGCGTTCCAATAACTTGCAATGCAGGCCGAATAGTTTCAGGGAAATTTCTAGTAATTCCACTAATTAATGCATCTGCATCACCTCGCTCCACCATCATTGCTCCAAAATGATTTCTATCTCTCATCTTATGACGGGCTTCATACTGGGTCAATCCTCTTCGTTGGCGTTTCTTAAAGAATACATCGCCATATGCATAACGCTGTTCAACTCTTTCTTTGTCTTTCGGATTGATGATTTCAACCCCATCTAACTCCAAATTATTTTCCTCAATCAAACGATTGATTCGCTCATGATTTCCCAATAAAATTGGAGTAGCTATACTTTCATCTTTTACAATTTGAGCAGCCTTTAATACTTTGTAATTGTCAGCTTCAGCAAACACAATTCGTTGTGGTTTTTGCTGAGCTCTTTCAGTCATGTTCTTAATGAGTTTATTGTCTAAGCCCAACCTTTTACTTAGCTCAATTTTATAGCCACCCCAATCCGTAATGGGCTGTTGTGCAACTCCAGATGCAATTGCTGCTTTTGCAACTGCAGGAGCTATGGTCATCAACAATCTTGGATCCATTGGCTTTGGAATAATAAAATCTCTTCCAAAAGATAGATTTCTTGACCCATATGCCTCATTTACTTCTTCAGGCACTGGCTCTTTTGCAATTTTTGCTATTGCTTTTACCGCTGCAAGCTTCATCGCTTCGTTTATGGTCGTTGCTCTTACATCCAATGCCCCACGAAATATAAATGGAAACCCTAAAACATTATTCACTTGATTTGGATGGTCTGAGCGACCTGTTGCCATAATTATGTCTTCTCTGGCAGCTAATGCTTCTTTATATGGAATTTCGGGATCAGGATTTGCTAGAGCAAAAACAATTGGGTTCTTCGCCATTGTCTTTACCGCATCTGCTGACAATATATTTCCTCTAGAAAGCCCCAAAAAAACATCGGCCTCTACCATGCACTCTTCTAGTGTATTAACATCTTTAGAAGTAGCAAACTCTGCTTTGTACTTATTTAATTCTCCTCGGTCTTTTCGAATAGCTCCCTTACTATCCACCATTACAATATTCTCCTTCTTCGCTCCAAGTGAAACATAGAGTTTAATGCATGCCATGGCAGAAGCCCCAGCACCATTTACTACGATATTTACTTCACTAATTTTTTTACCTGCCAATTCAAGAGCATTAAGCAAAGCAGCACTTGAAATTATTGCAGTTCCATGCTGATCATCGTGCATGATTGGAATGTCAAGTTCCTCTTTTAAACGCCGTTCAATTTCAAAACATTCTGGAGCTTTTAAATCTTCCAAATTGATTCCTCCAAAAGTTGGTGCAATGGCTTTAACCGTATCTACAAAGCGATCAACATCTTTAGCGTCAACTTCAATATCAAATACATCAATGTCTGCAAAAATTTTAAACAGTAAACCTTTACCTTCCATTACCGGCTTTGAAGCTTCTGGGCCAATATCGCCTAATCCTAAAACTGCCGTTCCGTTAGAAATTACAGCCACCAAATTTCCCTTTGCCGTGTATTTATACGCCAAATCTTTGTCTTCCGCAATTTTTTTACAAGGCTCAGCAACTCCTGGCGAATAAGCCAATGCCAAATCTCGTTGAGTGCTATATGGTTTTGTTGGTCTGACCTCAATCTTTCCAGGTTTTCCATCGGAGTGATAATCTAAAGCTTCTATCTGCTTTCTGGAGTCGGCCATAATTATTAATTTAAAGGACTGATAAAAGTACGAATTGTCTGTTGCTTCTGCGATTTAAACAGACCGTATTTTCTTCTTAATAAAAAGATAGCAATGACAAAAATAGTAGTATTTAGTGGCGCTGGAATGAGTGCCGAAAGTGGCCTGAAAACTTTCCGAGATAATGATGGACTTTGGGAGAATTATAAAATTGAAGAAGTAGCTACACCGAAGGCTTGGAAGGCTAATCCGGAAAGGGTATTGCACTTTTATAATTTAAGAAGAAGACAGTTATTTAAGGCCCAACCCAATGCTGCACATTATTTAATTTCTAAGTTAGAAGATCTTTATGATGTGACCGTCATAACTCAAAACATAGATGATTTACACGAACGAGCAGGGTCAAGTCATGTATTGCATTTGCATGGTGAATTAAAAAAGGTGAAAAGCGAGAAATTCGAAAATCTTATTTACGATTGGCCCAAACCAGATCTAAATCTAGGTGACCTTTGCGAAAAAGGAACACAACTGCGTCCTCTTGTAGTTTGGTTTGGCGAAGAAGTTCCAATGATGAGTAAAGCGATAAAATTAGCCCAGCAGGCTGAAATTTTAATAGTGATTGGAACTTCCCTTAATGTGTACCCAGCCGCTAACATTGCTTTCTCGGTACACTCCGATTGCACAAACTACTTAATTGACCCTAACCCACCTGAATTAAAAAATGCAGAAAATTTTACAATTATAAAGGCAGGAGCAGAAGAAGGATTATCCATTCTTCTTAAAAAAATTATGGCATAAAAAAAGGGGCAGAAAGCCCCTTTTTTTATGTAGAATAATATTACTTCACTATCATTTTCTTCGAGCTAACTCTAGCACCATCAGCTACAACGTTCACAAAGTAAATTCCTTTAGGTAAGTCTTCAACATTTAAGTCATAAGTTTTAGTTCCTTTTTTCAAAGTTGCAGTATACACTGACTCTCCGAGGATATTGAACATTTGAATTTCTTGACGATTAAAATTTAGTTCCTTATTAAAGTTCAAAGTAGCTATGCTTTCAGCAGGATTTGGATAAATTGAAAACTCGCTGTTCAATTTATTTTCTTCTAGAGAAGTTACATTTTTGACGATCCAACGAATAAAGAAAGATTCGGTATTGGCGAATGGATTTAGTTTGTCGCTGAATTCATATTTATAAATGGCAACTCCACTTGTAGCTGAATCTAAGTATACCGTAAATGGCGAATCTCCTGCTGCAATTCCTGCTGGGTCAACTCTTACCGTATCGGCAGAAGTTCTAAATGGCTCAACTCCTGCTTTTACTGCTCCTAAGCAAGTTTGTCCGAAACAATAAAAATCATAAGACCCAGCAATAGTCTGAACTTCCAATCTACTCATATTTAATACCATTGTGTCGTTGGTATTATTTGTTACAGTAACAAACTTTTTATGATCCCAAGCGGTCTGTCCTCCAGATCTGTAATATTGAGTAAAAGTTACTGTGTCTCCGTTAACTACGGTATCTGAAGTGTCTTTAATAAGTATGTTTTGCGCACTAGCTGCAAAACCAAATGATATTAAAAAAGCAAAAAGTAATTTTTTTCCCATAATTTTAATTTTTTACAAATATAAGAGTTTCGAATTATCCCTTCTTTATTTTTGGTATCATATTTGGGGGAGTGTAAACGTTAAACAACAATTAATATGAAATTTACAAAATCAATTTTTACTGCAGCATTACTATGCATCTTAAGTGTCTCCGTTGCTCAAGATAACAAAACAGTTCCAGCAGTCGACGTTAAAAAAATGGATGGCACGACTTTCAATACGGGCGATATCAATAATGACGGAAAACCAATTATTATCAACTTTTGGGCAACTTGGTGCAGTCCATGTAAAAGAGAACTAAATAATATTGCGGAAGTATATGACGAGTGGGTAGAAGAAACAGGAGTGAAATTAATTGCTATATCAATTGACGATTCTAGAAATATGGCTAAAGTCGCTCCTTACGTAAATGGAAAAGGATGGGAATATGATGTTTATATTGATCCAAATGGAGATTTAAAGAGAGCATTAGGAGTAAATAATGTTCCTCATACTTTCTTAGTAGACGGAAATGGAAAAATAGTTTGGCAACACAATTCATACTCGGAAGGAGACGAAGACGAATTATTAGAATTAGTAGAGAAATTATCAAAGGGAGAAGCAATAGACTAATACACGACAACAATAATGAATTGAAAAATCTGGGTAATTCTTACCCAGATTTTTTTTTACCTTTAAATTTTTAGGAATCTCCCAATTACATTTATATGAATTTATTAAAATCTCTGATATCAAGCGCAATACTCTGTACATGTATTACAGCTGTGAAAGCTCAAAGCGTTGACGAAATTCTAAATAGAGGGCAAATCAGAGGAAATTTTCAAATTGAAGGACAAATCTACCAAGAGGATTCATTAATTGGAGCAGAAGAGGTTCCTGATCGGTATCGTACAAATGCATTCCTGAATGTTAACTATACAAATGGGGGATTTTCTGCAGGTATTCGATATGAAAGTTATTTGAATCAACTACTTGGTTACCCGGAGGGTTATGGAAACAATTCGGGAATCATGTACAGATACATTTCTTTTACGAAAGATAAGTTAGCCGTTACTGTTGGAAGTTTTTATGAGCAATTTGGTAGTGGGTTAACTCTAAGAACATATGAGGAACGAGGTTTAGGTTACGACAACGCGCTAGAAGGAATTCGAGTGAAATACCAACCGATTAAAGGAATAAACTTTACTGGTCTAACAGGAAAACAGAGATTGTTTTTTGACTTTGCTCCAGGTATTGTTAGAGCATTTGACGCAGACATTAACTTGAATGAATTGATTCCTTCTATTGCAGAAAACAAAACCCAAATTCAGATTGGTGGGAGTTTTGTGAGTAAATATCAAACTGATGACAATTCATCTTTTGTACTTCCAGAAAATGTAGCAAACTACGGTGGAAGAATAAACATACATAGAGGCAAGGTAAATTTCATGGCGGAATATGCCAAAAAAATTAACGATCCTTCAGGAGATAACGGATTCATTTATCACGAAGGAGAAGCCATTTTTGTGCAAGGTACATATTCTCAGAAAGGTTTAGGAGTTGTCGTTTCTGCTAAAAGAAACGATAACATGAGTTTTAGATCGGATAGAAATGAAGGAATCGCAAATGCACTAATTAACTACTTACCAGCTCTTACAAAACAACATACATATAATCTTTTGGCAACTTTATATCCCTATGCGGTTCAACTAAATGGCGAATTGGCTTTTCAAGCAGACTTAATTTATAAAGTAAAGAAAGGAACTGCTTTAGGCGGTAAATACGGAATGGATTTTCAAGTTAATTTTGCTTCGGCAAATGGCTTAGACACAACAAATCTGAACGATGAAGCTACCGAAAGGATTGGTTATAGTTCTAATTTCTTTAGTCCCGGAGAAGTATATTTCAAAGATTTCAACATTACAGCCTCCAAAAAAATCAATAAGAAACTAAAAGGGAAATTAACTTATGCCAACTTAGTGTACAATCAAAATGTAATTGAAGGAAAAAGCGATAAAGCAGACGTTTTTGCTGATGTTGGGGTTATTGAAGCTACCTATAAAATCAGTAAAAAACATTCTATAAGAACAGAAATTCAAGCGTTGTTTACCGAACAAGATAAAGGAGACTGGAGAACCTTGCTCCTAGAATATTCAATTGCTCCACATTGGTTTTTCGCAGTTCAAGACCAATACAATGTTGGCAGCGATAAAGCGTTCCAGAAAGGAAGTAATATCTTTGAATCAGTTTCAAAGATTAAATTTAATTCAGCATACAACTATTATAATGTAAGTGCGGGTTATAACAATGGAGGAAATAGGGTTTCATTAACTTATGGCCGCCAAAGAGCAGGAATTTTCTGTGTTGGAGGAGTTTGTAGAGTTGTTCCAGCCTCAAGTGGATTGTATATTTCAATTACAAGTAGTTTTTAAGAAACCCAATATGAAAAAAATAAGTTACATAGCTATACTCTTCTTTGGATTAACAGCGGCTTGCGATAAAATTGACGATCCAATTCCAGCTGATTTAGGAACTTCGGTTTCCTTAGATGGAGATGTAGAGTTTATCTCTGAGCCTGAACTTGGGTTGACCGATACTACTTTATTAAAAGACTTCATCACCAATAACGTTTGGGACACCACAAACGGGTCTGACAATTCGAATAGGCGATTTATGGTTTTAGAAGAATTTACAGGACAAAAATGCTCAAGTTGCCCAAGAGGTACTAGAGAAATTTCTAGACTCAGAACGATTTTCGGAGAGCAGTTGATACCTGTTGGAATACATACTGGATTCTTTGCAACTCCGAATCCACCCGGGTCACCAATGTACACTACAGATTTTAGGGCTCCAGGGGGTCACGGTGCCGTTTATGCTGTTAAATTTGGTGTTTCTGGCAATCCAAGGGGAATTGTAAATAGAATTGGTAATGCCAAGGCAGAAACGCAGTGGGAAGCTGATATAATTGCTGTAAAAGATGACGCCCCAGATGCTGTACTTTCACTATCGAATTATTACGATTCAATTAACCATGTTGTTCGCTCGCAGGTTGAAATTGATTGGAAGAAAACCTCTAGTAATGAATACCACCTTCAACTCTATGTGATTGAAGGAAAAATTATCGACTGGCAATTAGATGGTTCAACAGACATACCAAACTACGAACACAAATTTGTTCTAAGAAAAGTTGTGAATAGCACCTTTGGTAAAGAGTTGGAAGATGCTGTTAATGGTGAATCTGAAAAATTCCAATACATATTCAAGTTAGATAATGAATGGAAATCAAAAAATACAGAAATAGTTGCATTCATTTTTAACAACGATGAAAGCGCTTACGAAGTTATTCAGGCAAACTCGGCTTACGTGAAATAATGGCTAACATTAGAACCCTTTTCAATTCAAACGGTTTGATTGATATGAGGTACTCTATTTTGATTCTACTGTTTTTAATTGGTATAAGTGTTTCTGCCCAGCAATTTCGAGCAGGCGCTTCTTTTGGTGTAAATGCTTCTCAAATAGGCGGAGATGGTTATTCTGGATTTAACAAAGCAGGATTAAATGTGGGGTTGTTTTCCAATACAAAATTGAATGAAAAATTTGATTTTCAATTCGAAATTAACTTTAGCGAGAAAGGAAGTCGTAAAAGTGCTCGACCAGACAAAGACGACAATGATTTCTTTTTACTTCGGATGCCGTACATTGAAATACCATTCATGGTTCAATACCATAAAAAGAGATTCAGTTATGAAGCAGGTTTATCATACAGTCGATTGCTGTCCTCCTATTTAGAAGACGAGAATGGAAAATTTGAAATTGAACCACAATTAAATCAATTCAACAATAATGATTTTGCGTTTTTACTTGGTATCAATGTGAACATTACCGACAACTTAATTATGAATTGGCGATTTAACACTTCATTTGTCCCTTTTCGAAAATATGACAGTGGCAGTAATGCTCTTCCATTTGATGGCGGAATGTATCATCATTACATCGCCTTTACATTAAGGTATCAATTTTTAGGAAACGTATGAAGAATAAAATAGTTGTTGCCATATCGGGCGCTTCAGGTTCAATTTATGCTAAACTGCTACTCGACAAGCTAGAAAAGTTGAGTAATCAAATAGATGCTGTAGGAATTGTGATGTCTGATAACGCAAAGCTAAATTGGGAACTTGAGTTAGGCAATAAAGAGTATCATAACTATAAATTTGACTTTTACGAGAAAAATGATTTCATGGCCCCTTTTGCTTCTGGTTCAGCAAAATATAACGCCATGGTTGTTGTGCCATGTTCAATGGGTACACTAGGCAGAATTTCAAGTGGAATGTCAAATGATCTTACGACCAGAGCTGCAGATGTGATTTTAAAAGAAAGAAGAAAACTAATTTTAGTTGCTCGCGATACTCCTTTAAGTTTGATTCACTTACAGAACATGACTACCATAACTCAAGCCGGTGGTATAATTTGTCCAGCTATTCCATCATTTTACAGCCAACCAAAAACAATAGAAGAATTATCGCAAACTGTTGTTAATAGAGTGATCGATTTATTAGGCTTAGAAGACAGCAGCTATCGATGGGGAGGTGAGTAATTAACATCTTTTCAAATGTTAAATGTTCAAAAATGTTAGGGGTTGGTTGACAATTTTAGCTCAATTTGTGCGTAAATTGTACACAGAAACAAACCGATACCACAATGTACGAGATGAGCAAAAAGGTGCTTACGAGAGTAAGCTTTGATAGGGTACTATTTAAGAAAGAACTAAATAAAGCCAGAAAATGGCTAAAACCAAAAGAATCACTCATGCTAAAAGCATGGTGCTTGGCCACCTTTGGTCATGTATACCGAGACGTAATTTTGGAAGTTTTTGAGACGATTTCATAAAGAACTATTAAAAAAAGACAAAATGTATGAACCGAGCCCCGAATTTTATTTGGGGCTTTTTTATTTTAAAAAATCTATATTTCGCTTCAGTCCACTATATTTTGTTCTCTTCACCGCTGATTTCTGTAATAATTTAGAAAAATCCTCTTGCCCAAGTTGCTCCCAATGTTCTTTGGTCATGTTTAACAAATTTAACCGAGGCTGAAACCTTTCCTCCGTATTCTGTTTCCCAAATCTATTCCAAGGACATACATCTTGGCAAATGTCGCAGCCAAACATCCAGTTTTGCATTTTACCTTTAAACTCTTTTGGAAGATTTTCGTCCTTTAGCTCAATTGTAAGATAAGAAATACACTTGTTTGAGTCTATTTGCCTTCTTGGTAAAATAGCATCAGTAGGACAACTATCAATGCATTTTGTACAAGTCCCACAGTAGTCTTTTATTGGTCCATCTGCTTCCAGCTCCAAATCAACAATAAGTTCAGCTATAAAAAAGTCTGACCCGCTTTGTTTGTTAATGAGCATACTGTTTCTACCAATCCAACCCAATCCGCTTTTTCGAGCCCATGCTCGATCTAGTACTGGAGCAGAATCAACAAATGACCGACCTTCGACTTTGCCAATTTGCTCTTCTAACAAATGAAAGAATTCATTTAATTTTTCGCGAACCACAAAATGATAGTCTTCCCCGTAAGCATATTTAGCTAGTTTCGGTGCTTTAGGGTCTGTTTGCTGAAGTTTTGTATGGTAATTGTATAGTAACGAAACAACCGATTTCGAACCCTCCACAAGCTTTGTAGGGTCAACTCTTTTATCAAAGTGATTACCCATATATGCCATTTCTCCGTTTCCACCAGAGTTCAGCCAGTCTTCTAGACGAGTAGCATCCTCAGTTAGAAACTCAGCTTTAGATATCCCAACGTAATCAAACCCGAGCTGATGAGCAATATTTTTTACAATTTGAGTAGTAGTAAGTGGCATCGATTATTCGAAAAGAGTTCCATCGTTTCGAGTATTTCTTCTACCTAAATGTTTATAAGCGGCATCGGTAACTTCTCTACCTCTTGGAGTTCTTGCAATAAACCCTTCTTTAATTAAAAAAGGTTCATACACCTCTTCAATTGTTCCTGCTTGTTCTCCAACTGCCGTAGCAATTGTACTCAAACCCACAGGGCCTCCATTAAACTTATCTATGATGGTTATTAAGATTCTATTGTCCATTTCATCCAGCCCGTATTTGTCAACATTCAGCGCTCCTAAGGCTATCAGTGATATTTCTATATCAACTATCCCATTTCCCTTTATTTGCGCAAAATCACGAACTCTCCTCAATAAAGAGTTGACAATTCGAGGAGTTCCTCTACTTCTGCCTGCTATTTCATAAGCTGCATCATTGTTAACTTCAATATTTAAAATTCCAGAAGAACGGTTAACGATTGTCGCCAGAAGATCCCTGTCGTAATATTCTAATCTAGAATTAATTCCAAATCGAGCACGTAATGGAGCAGTTAGCAATCCAGCTCTTGTGGTTGCACCAATTAGCGTAAAAGGGTTGATTTTGATTTGCACACTTCTTGCGTTAGGCCCAGAGTCAATCATGATGTCAATCTTGTAATCCTCCATAGCTGAATATAAATATTCTTCAACAACTGGACTTAATCGGTGAATCTCTGTCTCTTATACACATCTGACGCTGCCGACGATCTACTCTGTGTAGA
>OJDV01000267.1_pt1 | contig 19521 bp, 13 predicted proteins | sample 1592911 | NCBI WGS metagenome assembly OJDV01 (sample SAMN05416860, study PRJEB24817) | seawater metagenome | isolation source: Sea water | place: Canada:Atlantic | collected 2013-11 | reverse complement strand
GTATTGAAAATCGTTTCCATCGGGAAAAGAATTAGCCACAAACAAGCTTCAAGCATCATTGGTTCTCACTTTTCAAATGTTAGCGACAAACTGAGTAATGTTTTGCAATTGCAGAAGCTTTCTGAAAACAACTCTTCTGATCTTCTTATTGCTAGCATCAATCAAAAAATCACTCAATTAAAGCCTATTCCATTTGCAGCTGCAGTTAATTTTCAAGAGAATAAAAAGTACCTGAAATTTTTACTGGTGCCTTTTATACTAATCCTTGGACTGGCTGCTTTCGAACCCAAAGTTATAAAAGATAGCACGCAGCGTATTCTGTCTTACAATGAAGAGTTTGTGAAACAAGCGCCTTATGAGATTATTGTAGAAAACAACTCTTTAACAGCGTTTAAAAACGAAGACTTTAAACTGAAGGTTAAATTGAAAGGGGAAGAAATTCCGAATCAATTAAGTGTTATTTATCAAGAGAGACGATTCTTGCTGAGAAAAAAAGACAAGAACAACTTTGAGTATGAATTCAAAAACCTTCAAGCCGATGTTGACTTTAGCCTTTTCGATGGAGAGTTTGAATCAAAAATTTACAATATCAATACCTTAGCAAAGCCTCAATTACTTGATTTTAAAGTAGCTTTTGAGTTTCCAAAGTATTTGAAAAAGCAAAACAAAGAATTAGAAAACACGGGAGACTTTACTGTTCCACAAGGAACTAAGGTAAAATGGTTCTTCTCAACAGAAAATACAGATGAGGTTGTTTTTATTGAAACAGATTCCATTCATAACCTTGTCAAAAGCGCTACCAACGAATTTGTTTTTCAAAATTACTTCCAACGAAGTAGCAACTATGGTTTAAGCACCGCCAATGAAAACCTACAGTTTTTAGACACTATTTTTTATTCTGTAAATGTCATTCCTGACGCCCGCCCGAGCATTGAAGTGGATACAAAAGTAGACTCAACAAATCAGCAAATAAGATATTTCAAGGGTTTGGTAAAAGACGATTATGGCTTTAGTCGATTGCACTTTTACCGTCGTTTTATTGGCCAAAATGATTCGGTAGGAAAGTTCGAGAAGCAAGAAATTCCTATCTCGTTGGCTTTGCCAACAACAGACTTTTATCACTCCTTGAATCTTGAAAACTTTAAACTTGCTGCGGGAGATGAAATTGAATACTTCTTTGAAGTGTGGGATAATGATGGAGTAAATGGAAGTAAATCAAGCAGAACCCAAACGTTTAAATATAAGGCTCCTACAAAAGAAGAGTTGTCGGAAAAGAACAAGACAACGGACGAGCTTGTTAAAAAAGAGTTAGAGGAAAACATCAAATTAACCAAGGAAATAAAAAAAGATCTTGATGCGCTAAAAGAAAAACTTCTAAATAAAAAAGAACTTGGCTTTCAAGAGAAAAAGCAAGTTAAGGCTTTAATAGAAAAGCAGAAAAAGGTGCAACGCTCCATGGAGAAATTGCAACAGAAAAACAAGGACAACAATCAAATGCAAGAGAAGTTTTCAAAACAAGACGAAACCTTGCTCGAAAAACAAAGACAGCTTCAAGAAATGTTTGAAAAGGTCATGACTGAAGAAATGAAGGAAATGATACGACAAATGGAGGAAATGATGGAGAAAATGAAAAAGGACGACCTCCAAAAGTCCCTTGAACAAATGGAGTTAAATAATGAAGAATTAGAAAAAGAATTGGACAGAAACCTAGAGCTTTTCAAACAGTTAGAAGTTGAAAAACAGCTTGCCGAAGCAAAAGAAAAACTGGACGAATTAAGAAAAGAGCAAGAAGAATTAAAAAAAGAAACAGAAAATAAAAAAACTGATCCCGAGGAAAATAAGAAAAAGCAAGACGAGCTGAATAAAAAAATGGACGAGATTTCCAAGGATTTAGATGAGGTTAAGAAAAAGAACGAAGAATTAGAAAGTCCAAACTCTTTGGACGACACAAAGGCTTTAGAAGAAGAAATTAAAAAAGACATGGAAGAAAGCTCAGAAGAACTGAGTAAAAAGAACAAGAAAAAAGCAGGAGAAGATCAGCAAGATGCTAGTGATAAAATGGATGCGCTTTCACAGAAAATAAGTCAAATGCAACAGCAAATGTCTTCGGAAAACAATGCTGAAAATCTGGAAGATTTAAGGGCTCTTTTAGAAAATGTAATTCAACTTTCTTTTGACCAAGAAGAGGTAATGGAAAATATTAAGGGTACAAGTAAAAGTGACCCTCACTATGTGGAGTTATCACAACAGCAAAAAAAATTAAAGGATGATTCTAAAATTGTAGAGGATTCTTTGTTTGCATTAAGTAAGAGAATTCAAAAATTAGAAGCTGCGAGAACAATTAATCAAGAGATGACTGCGGTTAACTTTAACATGGAAAAGGCCATAGAGCAGCTTCAAGAAAGAAGAACTCCACAAGCTACAAATAGGCAACAATTAGCCATGACCTCGCTGAATAATTTAGCACTGCTACTGGACAACTCGGTTCAAAAGATGCAACAGTCAATGATGCCAAGCAACAAGGAGTGCAAGAACCCTGGAAATGGCAAACCTAAGCCTGGGAAAGGTTCTTCTAGCATGAAGTCGCTTCAGAAACAGTTAAACAAGCAAATGGAAGCCCTTAAGAAAGCAATGGAAGAAGGTAAAAAGCCAGGGAAAGGAAAAAAGGGACAAAAACCAGGTGAAGGAAAACCTGGAGGAGGAAGTGGTGGAATGAGCAAAGAGTTAGCTCAAATGGCAGCAAAACAAGCTGCCATTCGGAATGCTGTTGAAAAGTTGCAGGAAGAAATCGGCGAGAGCAATGGTCAGGGTGGTGGAAACATGAAAAAGATCGGGGTCCTTATGGAACAAACGGAGACCGACCTTGTAAACAAGCAGATCACCAATGAAACCTTAATGCGTCAAGAAGAAATTTTAACTCGCCTTCTTGAGTCGGAAAAGGCTGATAGAGAGCGTGAAAAAGAAGAAAAAAGAGAAGCAACTGAGGCGGTTGAACAACTTTCTCGAAACCCAAATGTTTTTTTCGAGTATAATAAAAGAAGAAATGAAGAAATTGAACTGATGAGGACGCTTCCCCCTGCTTTTAATTCATACTACAAACTAAAGGTTTCGGAGTATTTTAACCAGATTGAAAAATGATGACTAGTACTACTACAAAAAAATATACGTTAGATTCGACCATAGATTCTTTGGCAAAAGTGGAACATATTATTGAGTCACTTAAAGAAGAACATAGTATTCCTGAAGAGATTTACGGAAACATTCTAGTCTCTATGTCTGAAGGCATGAACAATGCCGTTAAGCACGGAAATAAATTTGACTCTAAGAAAGAAGTAGAGTTCTCTTTTGAACTAGGAGAAAAAGAATATCAATTTACAATCATCGATCAAGGGCCTGGCTTCGACCATAATAATGTCCCCGACCCAACTCACCCAGATAATTTAGAAAAATTAGACGGACGAGGAATCTTTATCATGGAAAGTTTAGCAGATAAAATTGATTACGAAGAAGAAGGTTCAAAGGTTATTTTGACTTTTAATAGGGTTTAATCTATGCCCACCAGTTCTGTTATTTTTCACTTTGAAAACATTGATGCATTGACCTTTGCAGAAAAGAGTGTAGCAAATTGGATTGGACATTCTTTAGTTACTGAAAACAAAGACTTAGGAACAATTAATTGCATCTTTTGCAACGACGAATACTTGCTTAACATCAACCAAAAGTATCTTAATCACAATACTCTCACAGATATTGTAACGTTTAACTACGTCGAAAACAGCTTAATTTCAGGTGATTTATTTATCAGTGTAGAAAGAGTCAAAGAAAATGCCGGGACGTATAAGGTTGATTTTTTGCATGAATTGAAAAGGGTAATTATTCACGGAGTTTTGCATTTAGCTGGCTATAACGACAAAACTCCTGAAGAAGCGGAACAAATAAGGGCCAAAGAGGATTTTTATCTAAATTTGTACGCTGATTAAAAATCTCTCTACGTAATGTTTCACGTGAAACAAAATCAACGATTATGCTAAAAGAATACGATGTTATAGTTGTCGGAGGAGGACACGCGGGTTGCGAAGCTACAGCGGCAGCGGCAAACTTAGGTTCATCCGTGTTGTTGATTACCATGAACATGTCAACCATTGCCCAAATGTCTTGCAACCCCGCTATGGGAGGCGTAGCAAAAGGGCAAATTGTTAGAGAAATTGATGCGATGGGCGGATACTCCGGCATCATTTCCGACAAAACCGCAGTTCAATTTCGCATGCTAAACCTTTCTAAAGGACCAGCAATGTGGAGCCCTAGAGTTCAAACAGACCGCTGGTTATTTGCACAAGAGTGGCGTTTAATGCTAGAACAAACACCAGAAGTAGATTTTTGGCAAGACACAGTAATAGGCGTTACTACCAAGAATGGGACAGCAACTGGTGTTGAAACTTCGCTAGGCATGACAATCAAGGCTAAATCTGTTGTTCTAACAAACGGCACCTTTTTAAATGGTCTGATCCATGTTGGACAGAAAAACTTCGGAGGAGGTCGTGCCTCAGAACGAAATTCAACAGGAATAACGGAACAAATGAAGTCGCTGGGGTTTGATCATGGTCGAATGAAAACAGGAACACCACCCAGGGTAGACGCAAGGTCTCTAGATTTTTCGAAAATGGAAGAGCAAAAGGGAGATGAATATCCCTCCAAATTTTCTTTCACGGATACTAAACCACTAAGCGAGCAACGCAGCTGTCACATCACATACACCAATCAAAATGTACACGACATTTTAGCGAGCGGTTTAGATCGCTCACCTATGTTTAGTGGTTCTATTGAAGGAACTGGTCCGCGATATTGCCCTTCAATTGAAGAAAAAATCATACGATTCAAAGAGCGAGATAGACATCAAATCTTTGTTGAGCCAGAAGGGTGGAATACCGTTGAAATTTATGTTAACGGCTTCAGTACATCTCTACCATTAGATGTTCAATTCAAAGCTATACGACAAATTAAAGGATTTGAAAAAGTAAAATTATTTAGACCAGGTTATGCGATTGAATACGATTATTTCCCTCCGACACAATTAAAACACACTTTAGAAACTAAGCTAATTGAGAACTTATATTTTGCCGGACAAATAAACGGCACAACAGGTTATGAAGAGGCTGGAGGACAAGGATTAATGGCAGGAATTAATGCGAGCTTAAAAGTGCAAAAGAAAGAACCTGTCATCTTAAGAAGAGACCAAGCATATATCGGCGTTCTTATTGATGACTTAATCACTAAAGGCACCGAAGAGCCCTATCGCATGTTTACTTCAAGGGCGGAATATAGAATACTTCTTCGTCAAGATAACGCTGATTCTCGACTAACGAAGCTCTCACATGACATCGGTCTTGCATCAACAGAAAGACTAGCCGCTTTAGAACACAAAGAAAAAACGACGGAGAACATTCTAAAACACCTTAATCAAACGAGCGTAAAACCTGAAGACATTAATGCTTTTCTAAAAAAATCAGGGACATCCGAAATTAAACAGAAAGTGAAGCTTTCAACAATAATTTCCAGACCGCAAGTTTCTATGAACACCATTATTTCCAGCTTACCAAAAGAAAGAGAATCTTTAATTGCATTTCCTCAGGACTGCATCGAACAAGCGGAGATTAAAATTAAATACAGCGGCTACATTGAGAGAGAACGAGAAATGGCCAACAAACTCAACAGACTTGAAGACGTTAAAATAAAAGACGAATTTGACTACCACAAACTTACCTCAATATCTGCCGAAGCAAGAGAGAAACTATCGAAAATACGCCCAAAAACGATCGGACAAGCATCAAGAATAAGCGGTGTATCCCCTTCAGACGTTTCTGTTCTGCTTATTCATTTCGGAAGATAACATTAATGTTCCACGTGAAACACACCCAATGAAAACATACACCAACTGCCCTATTTGCACCGGCACAACATTTAACAACTACTTAACCTGCAAAGACAACACAGGAAGTAATGAGTCTTTCGATATTGCGCAGTGTGCAGATTGTCAATTCACCTTTACCAACCCAATTCCTCTTGAATCTGAAATAGGTCAATACTACGAATCTGACGAATACATCTCTCACAGCAATACATCCAAAGGCTTAGTTAATTATTTATATCAGCGGGTACGAAACTATACGCTCGACAAAAAAGTCAACCTCCTTCAATCGTTAGGGGCCGGTAAAGCTTTACTTGACATTGGTTGTGGAACAGGAGAATTCCTAGATAGAGCAAATCAACATGCATACAAAATTGAGGGAATAGAACCTTCTGTCAGTGCAAGAAAACAAGTAAAACAAAACTTCTCGATTACAGTTAACCAAGAAGACCACCTAAATAGTTTTAAGAACGAAACTTTTGATTTCATAACAATGTGGCACGTTTTAGAACATGTCTATCATCTAAATGATAGAATGTCCGAATTAAGTCGTTTAATAAAAAAAGAAGGCTACATTATTATAGCAGTACCCAATCACAAGTCATACGATGCCCAGAAATACAAAGAAAACTGGGCAGCCTATGACGTTCCAAGACACTTATATCATTTCTCAGAAAAAGACATTAAATCCCTTGCAAAAAATCACGGACTAGAAGTAGTTCAAACATTGCCTATGAAATTTGACTCGTACTATGTGAGTATGCTAAGTGAAAAATACAAAACTGGCAAACAAAAACTCCTCTCCGCTTTTCTCACAGGATTAAAGTCTAACAATATTGCAAAACGCAATGGAGGGTACTCTTCTCACATTTATGTTATAAAAAAACAATAGCAGTCCTCCTGAGAACCGTAAAGAACGCTGTTCTTATAATTACGACACAAAACACACAAGCCTCGTTAAATCCAATTAAAACAACTCGATGTTCCTCCCTGTTAACCGTAAAAGACGAAACAAAAAAGGCAAAATAGTCTTGGAGACCATCTTGCCTTTTAATTTGTGACCCCGACAGGATTCAAACCTGTAACCGTCAGAGCCGAAATCTGATATTCTATTCAATTGAACTACGGGGCCAAAAACAGTTCGCAAATATAGTAGTATTTATATGCAATATATTACGTCTATCTTTGTTTTCTTTCCTAATACTATGAAAAAAGCCGCATCATATTTCCTCCTATTTATAACAGCATTAATTGTCCAAGCCCAACTAAAACCAATAGGAAGCTGGACAGACCATCTGCCTTTGAAAAAAGGAACTTCAATCGCCACCGATGGTAAATTAATTTACGCAGGAACCGAGACTGGAATTTTTACGTTTAACACAGACGATAATTCTATAGAAAAATTCACGAAAGTAAATATCCTAAATGATGTTTCTGTTGCACAACTTTCATATTCCGATGACTATCGCACACTAATTATCGTATACGACAATGCCAATATTGATCTTATTCGAGACGGAGTAATAACGAACATCCCTTTTATAAAACTCAGCAACGAGGAAAAAGTAATCAATGAAATAAAAATTATTGGCAAATTGGCGTACCTCTCAATGGCTTATGGAATTACAGTTGTAAATCTTGAAAAACAGGAGATCGTAGATACATACAAATTCGGCCCAAACGGTACCGAAATTAACATTAACTCGGTAGATAAGTTAGCTCAAACACTTTATGCTGCAACCAATTCCGGAATCTTTTCTGCGAACATTAATAGCAACTTACTTGATTTCAACTCGTGGTCGAAGTTGTCCATAAAAAATGCCTCAATAATCTCTACTGTTTGGGAGAACAACGGCATTATTAACTTTATTTTCCGTGAAGGCACAGCAAAAGACAGTATTTTAAGTTTTGATGCAACATCATTTGTCACCAATAAGGCAATCGCCGCCTTTGATTTTGTAAGTCTCTCAGAAACCACTTCTAACCAATTTATCCTAACCGCTAAAACAAAAACCATCCTTTTCGACAAAAATGGAAATACCGCATTCTCTTTTAATAGAGATGGGTCCTACGCAATAGCTTCAGCAATCGCGAATAACCGTTTGTTTGAAATAAATAGATTCACTCCCTTAACCGAACTGTCGATAACTGACGGTACAAAAATAACTGGAATAAAGCCGAATGGACCATTAACCTCAGAAGTATTTGATATGGATGCCGGAGGAGGCAATCTATGGATAGCAAACGGTGCTATAAATGGCGCATACAATAATCAATTTGAACTAGCAAAAATATCCCACTTTGACGGGTTTTCTTGGCACGGTTATCAACACGGATCAAATCACGGGTTAAATAATATATTCGACGTTATTTCAGTCACAGTTAATCCAGAAAACCCAGACCAAGTATATTTTGGGTCTTGGGGACGAGGGCTAGCAGAATTCAACACAACACTTCCTTTTAAGATATACCAAGACACCAACACCTTGTATACCAACAATTTTGGACAAATATCTTCTGCAATACAACGACGGGAAGCTTGGAAACCGAATCTATGGATAGGCACAGGGGAAAGCGTATATGACGAAGAAGGCAATATTTGGATAACCAATACATATCAGAAAAACGGTTTGTTAGTTAGGTTGGTAGACGGTAGCTGGTTTAGCTACAACCTAAGCGCCTTATACTCCTCTGATGAAACCGCAATGTATGACATAGAAATAGACGACAACGGCTACAAATGGATTGCGATGGCCAAAGACAATGACATTATTGTCTATGACGACCGCGGAACGATTAAAGACATCTCAGACGACAGATCTGTCAGATTAACAAGAACAGAGGGTCTCGGAAGCATTCCTGGCGCAAGGGGTATAAAAATTGAAAAAGACAAAGACGGACTAATTTGGATCGGAACTTCAGACGGAATAGCTGTGCATTTTAACCCTTCTGGAGTTTTTGATCGTGACTATGATTTTGACAGAGTTATCTTTTTTGATGGCGAAAACAACGAAGTAGTGCTACAAAATTCCATTGTTACAGAAATCGCAATAGACGGCTTTAATAGAAAATGGATCGGTACAGAAAACTCAGGTGTCATTCTTTTATCCGAAGACGGAAAAGAAACCATTCTGGAGTTTAATATTGATAACAGTCCACTACTTTCTAACTCCATTAGCGCCATTAGCATTGATGATGAAACGGGAGAGGTCTATATCGCTACTTCTAAAGGTTTAGTTTCTTACCGAGGAGAAGCGATAAGTGGAGCTAAAGACCTTATTAATGTTACCATTTATCCCAATCCTGTGCGTCCAGATTACACAGGAAATATTGCAATCAATGGGCTGTTAAACAACACTTCCGTTAAGATAACTGACATTAATGGAACTTTGATTAATGAAATCAAATCTCAAGGAGGGCAAGTGCTTTGGGATGGAAATAACTTTAGTGGAAGAAGAGCTTCTTCAGGGGTATATTTGGTTTTTTTGAGCGGAGAAGACGAAAATCAAAAACTACAAACAGAGGTCGGAAAAATACTGTTTGTTAAATAATATGTTACTAGAAAGTAATGCTGTCGTTCTGCAGTCGATTAAATATGGAGAAAACTCGCTAATAAGCAAAGTGCTTTCAGAAGAGAGAGGGTTAATTTCTCTTCTTTCCAACAAAACAAAAAGCAAGAAAAACAAACAAGGTAATTTCTTCCAACCCTTGTCAGCCATTCAGTTTGTTTGCTACCTTTCTTCCAAATCAAATATTCATCGAGTTAAGGAACTAACATATAACCACGAAATTCCGCTGTCACCTGAAAGCATCACAGTTAATGCAATGCGCTTTTTTCTCGCAGAGTTTTTATCAAAAGTCATCAAAGAGGAAGAGCAAAACATTAACTTATATCGTTTCGTTGAAAGCAAGCTAAAAGACCTCAACTCTAGACCTTCTGTAATCCCAACATTTCATATTTCATTTTTAATTGGCCTTATGAAAATACTTGGCATTCAACCATTTATTGAACAAAAGGACAACTATTTCGACATGGAAGAAGGGGAAGGCTGTTCAGTAAAACCGACACACACAAATTTCTATGAAAAAAACGAAATATTTTTATATAAAAAAGCTGAAACTGCTCCAGAAGCATTATCTAAAACTGATCGAAATAAGCTTCTAAATATGCTTCTAAACTATTACTACATACAACTAGGTGGGTTTACAAACATAAAATCTAAAGCCGTGTTAGAAGTTGTATTTGGGTAATATTATGCTTTGAAACAATTTTATGAGAAAGGAAAAAATTCTGCTTCTAACCTTAGCTGTTATTCAGTTTTCGCACATTACAGATTTTATGATTTTGATGCCTTTAGGTCCTCAGTTAATGAAAACCTTTCACATCTTGCCTAGTCAATTTGCTCTATTGGTTTCTGCTTATACTTTTTCTGCAGGATTGTCTGGGTTTGTAGGAGCATTCTTCATTGACCGCTTTGATCGAAGAAAAGCAATTTTGGCAATGGCGACAGGGTTTGCAATAGGCACATTCGCTTGTGGTTTTGCCGAAACGTATTATTGGTTACTAATTACAAGATCACTTACTGGTTTATTTGGAGGTGTGATGGGCGCCCTGGTTCTTTCTATTGTTGGCGATGCTATTCCAAATGAACGCAGAGCTAGCGCAATGGGAATGGTTATGGCAGCTTTCTCGGTAGCTTCTGTTGTAGGTGTTCCTGCGGGTTTGTTTTTAGCAGATCTATCTGATTGGCACATGCCATTTATTGTTTTAGGAGGGGTTGCATTTTTTACTCTTATACCAATATACATGTATATACCAAGCATGACAGAACACATCAGCCAATGCGATACCAAACCAACTCCTTTGCAAATTATAAGGAATGTTACTGGCAATAAAAATCAACTATTAGCTCTGCTTTTTGGAAGTGTAATTATGCTGAGTCATTTTTCTATTGTTCCTTTTATTAGCCCATATCTTACTACTAATGTTGGATTTAGTGATTCCCAAATTAAATACGTTTATCTTATTGGGGGAGCTTTAACCGTCTTTTCCTCTCCATTTATAGGTAGAATGGCAGACAGGTATGGGAGGTCTAAGGTTTTTACATTCACAGTTTTAGCCGCTTCCGTGCCTATTTTCTTTTTGACGCAAATAGGCGTAACTCCCATTGGTGCGGTTTTGTTAATTACGGCTTTGTTTTTTGTTTTTGGTGCGGGCAGAATGGTTCCTTCTACAGCAATGGTTACGTCTTCCGTAAAACCTCAAAACCGTGGAAGTTTTATGAGTTTTAATGCTTCTTTCCGCCAGCTAACAAATGGAGTTGCTGCTTTTTTTGCCGGCTTAATAATTACAATAGGGGAGGATGGGTTATATCACAACTATGACCTTGTTGGCTATTTCGCAATTGCCATGGGAATAGTCTCCATTTTTATCAGCAGAAAAATAAAGGTGGCTGATGGAGATGGGTTTGCTAATTGAATTTAACCGTTTTTAGGATCGCTTCTAACTCTCTAAGGTATTCCCGCTTATTAAACTTTGGAGCAAAAACAAATGCATCTAACTCTACCACTCTATTATTTTTTTCGTCTACCAAGGTGTAATGCAAAAAGGGTCCACCCATAAAATCATTTACCATGTTCCAAAGACCTCTGTATTCTAACGCATATACCCCATTTAGGTTGACTTCTTTAGTTACTGCATGGTATTCTTGGTAAACGGCCATATAAGAGCTGTCGCGAGTCCCCTGAATCATTTCTCTTGTAAATTCATTGCGTTTAGCAATCATGCTTTCATGAGAAAATACAGAATCTGAATAATAGGGCCTCACAAAAACTGCCACACCTTGCATGATTTGATGCTGTCCTATTGATTTTTCCTTTTTCAACCAAAAGCCATTTTTATTTTTTGCCATTTGAACAAACCCTGGAGGAACAACAAATTCTACATTGTAATTATCAGCGATGGAATCCACAATGTCTTTTTGTGGCTTTCCTCTGAACTGCTTCTGCAGTCGCTCCAGCTCAGTTTCGTTGTAGTAACCCCTAATCGTTTGAATATTCTTAGAAAGAACTCGAGCCGCATCCGTATCGCTTGCTGCTGTTATTTGAATCATAAGCTGATCTCTTGCCCAAATATCTTCTTCAATGTTTATTGCCGTCTTTTTTCCTCTTCCGATACTTAGCTTCAATATATTTCTACTTCTTTTCAATATTGATTTAAATCCTTTTGTAGGAACCGTAGATGCTCTGAAATGACCTTCGTCCTGTGGTAACCCAACCATTGGTTCAGAAAATATTGTGTTTAAGACTTTTCCTGATTGGTGATTTTCATAAAAGGTGTCTACTACAATCAAAACCTCTCCATACTTTCCAGAACTACTCGGCAAATAGCTTTTATCATTTCCTTCTCCTGAAGAGCTTCCACAAGCGATAACCAAATTTAGTGCTACAAACCCGAAAATTGTCCTAATTTTTTTATCCAATGCTTTTAACTTTAACTTTCATGCCAGGCTTTAAGCGCTTAAAATTCAAATTGCTATTGAGCCTTTTTAAATCATTTACCGTTGTTCCATCATATTTTTTTGCTATGTCCCACAAGGTATCTCCAGATTTTACAATGTGAACTTGATAGCTTCCACTTTTCACAGTAGCGGGTGCACTTTGAACTTGTGTTTTAACAGGGGTTGGTTTCCCTTTGGTATAAATTTTTAATCGGTCTCCAGGCTTCAACCTCGATGATCTTAGATTATTCCATGCCATCAACTGTCTAACTGTAACGTGGTTTTTTTCAGCAATATAGCCTAAAAACTCCCCGCTTCTAACTCGGTGAACAATCATCTCCGGTTGAGTTACACTCTTTTTTATTTTTCCTGCAATACTGTCTGCAACATCTTTTCTTCTGATGTCGGCGTAAATTGTTTTTTCGTTGGTCAAATACAACCCTATTTTGTCTGCAGGCAAACACAGTGTTTGTGTTTTATTCTTCAACGTTGGAATGTACTTTAGTTTATACATTGGATTATAGAAACCTATTTCCTCTTCCGACATTTTTAAATAATCTCCCAACTGTTTAAATGAAAAAGCTCTGTTAAGTTCAATTGTATCAACTGCAAAATCGTACATTAGAGTATTGTTTGCATATAACCCATGGTCATTCCCATGATTCATCATATAGTTTACTGCAATAAAGGCTGGAACATACCCTCTAGTCTCTCGTGGTAAAAAAGGCCGAATTTTCCAATAATCTTTATGCCCGCCAGACCGTCGAATTGCCTTATTGACGTTACCCGGTCCACTATTGTACGCCGCCAAGACCAAGTTCCAATCCCCATACATTTTATACAAATCCTTCATGTACTTTGCTGCCGCAACAGTTGATTTATAAGGGTTCATTCTATCGTCTGTAAATGAAGTTACATTTAAATCAAACATTTTACCAGTACGATACATAAATTGCCACAAACCCTGAGCTCCAACGCGTGATTTAGCGGAAGGATTTAAAGCCGATTCAACCACAGCTAAATACTTTAATTCCAAAGGAATTTCATAGTAATCAAACACCTCTTCAATCATAGGAAAATACCTTGGTGCCAATCCAAGAACAGAGCGACTAAGCCCCTTTCTTTTATTGATGTACAGGTTAATAAACGCCTTTGTGTACTTATTGTATGCTAAGTCAAACGGTGTGGCCTCGTTTAACACTTGCAGCCTCTTTAACAAAAGCGAATCTGGTAGCTCCTGAAATTCGTTTACTAAAGTTGTATCTTCTGTTCCTTTACAATAACGAAAACAGTTGTAAAGCTTGTCCATCATTAAGCTATCTATCATAGCTAAGACAGCATCGTCTGGCGCAATAGTATACTCTAGGGAGTCGGTTTCCTTTAGTTCGTTAACCGAAGCGAAGGTGGAAATGCAAAAAAGAAAAGTCGTTAAAAAGAGTAGCTTAGACATGAATCACTTTCATTGAAAACGCCGGAAATTAAGTTTTCTTGCGTCTTAACGAAATTCCCCAATATAGGTTGCTCTTCTGAGGTTTTTGTCAAGCACTTATTAACGAAAACTTGTTAACTAGCTCTTTGGAGAATGCAAATAACTTCTCTTCGTCAAAAGCACTAGCCATCAATTGAATACCAAAGGGCATCTTTTCTTCATTTTCTCCTAGCGGTAAGGAAATCGCTGGAATTCCAGCAAGGTTCGCTTGTACAGTAAAAATGTCTTCTAAATACATTTTTATTTGATCGTCTTTCTGAGCATTAATATCAAAAGCTGTGTGCGGCGAAGTCGGAGAAATTATGAAATCGTACTTTTCAAAAACCTCTTTTGTACAATCTCTAACTAACCTTCTAACCTTTTGTGCCTTAGTGTAGTATGCGTCGTAATACCCTGCACTTAAAACATATGTTCCAAGCATAATTCTTCTTTTTACTTCTTTACCAAAACCTTCACTTCTAGATTTAACGTAGGTCGACTCAAGGTCGGTAGCATTTGGACTTCTATATCCAAAATGAATTCCATCGTAACGTGCCAAATTAGAAGATGCTTCAGCTGTTGTTAAAACATAATAGGTTGGAACAATTTGATCTAAGAAATCAAACTTCACCTCGTCAACTTGATGCCCTTCTGCTCGTAATCTCTCTATTATTTCAATGGTTCTTTTCTTCACTTCTGGGTCAATGCCTTCGTGATTTACGTAACAATCGAAATAGGCTATCTTTAATTTCTTCCCTTGTAAACTATCTATTGACTTACTATATAGCGGAACTTCCTTTTTGCTTGCTGTACTGTCAAAAGCATCACTCCCTGCCATTACTTCTGAAATTAATGAAGCATCTTCTACGTTTTTAGTAAAGGTTCCTATTTGATCAAACGAAGAGCCAAATGCAATTAATCCATGACGAGAAACTCTTCCGTATGTTGGCTTAAATCCAATTGTGCCCGTAAATGAAGCCGGCTGCCGAATTGATCCGCCAGTATCTGACCCGAGAGCGGCCATGCACATTCCAGCGGCCACAGAAGCTGCTGCTCCGCCGCTAGACCCTCCGGCAACCTTGTTTATGTTTAATGGGTTTTTGACTACGCCATAATAAGAGTTTTCATTGGAAGAGCCCATTGCAAATTCATCACAATTTGTTCTGCCAATAATAATTGCATCCTCTTTCAACAACCGTTCTACCACAGTAGAAGAATACAACGATTCAAAACCTTCCAACATTTTTGATGATGCCGACAACTTATGTCCTTGATAGCAAATGTTATCTTTAATTGAAATGATTAAACCTGCTAGTTTACCAGCCTTCCCTTCTTTTCTTTTTGCATCAACCTGCTGCGCTTGTGCTTTAGCTGAGATCTCAAACGTTTCTAAAAAAACATTTAATTTTTTCTGCTTTTCAATTTCGTTTAAATAGTAATTTACTAGTTCTATGCAGCTTAGCGAAGAGTTAGCCAACTCTAGCTGAACGTTTTTCAGTGAAGTAAAACCTTTCAATGGGTACGAAGTTTTATGTTTTATTTAGTTGGAGTGTTATCCTTATTGTCCTTATCGTCTTCGTTGGTAGCGTTTTTAAACTCTTTAATGCCTTTGCCAACTCCTTTCATTAATTCAGGAATTTTTTTAGCACCAAATAATAAAATAACGGCAACAACAATAAGCACAATTTGTGTTGGCCCAAACATTCCTGCTTCAAATACGGTAGTTTCCATGCTTTAAATTTGCAGCAAAGTTAATCAAATAAAAACAGCCACTTTCCGTGAAATCGATCTCAAATAAATACTTTTGATTCGTGAATACTAAAGTAGATTTTCTGATTGTAGGACAAGGCTTGGCGGGAACATTTCTTGCCTTTCAACTCATGCAGAAAGGCAAGAAGGTAATAGTTATAGATAAAGGCTTAAAATATTCTTCGTCTAGAGTAGCAGCCGGTGTTATTAACCCCATCGTGCTTAGACGGTTTACAATAACTTGGAGAGCAAAGGAATTTCTACATTACAACCCTTCCTTTTATGACAAACTCGATGGTTATCTAGGAAAACAATATCATTTTAACCTTCCCTTGAAGAAATTAATCTCCTCAAAGGACGAAATAGACTTTTGGGAACACCGATACCACAAAGATGATGTTAGTGATTTTATTCACAGAGATTTAAGCGATGTAAACGCAAATATACAACCTGCCGAAAACTTTAAAGTCGGATTGGTTAAACAAGCTTCTTGGTTAAACATTAGTGACTTGCTGTTTGATTTTAGAGAGAGACTTAAGGCTCAAAGCGCCATATTAGAAGAAGAGTTTAGTTTCATCGAATTAAATGAAAATCTATACAAGGACATTGAGTTTGATAGTATTGTTTTTTGTGAAGGAGCTCGTGGAAAATACAATCCTCTTTTTAAAGATTTACCCTTTAGCTTAAATAAAGGTCAACTAATCACTATTGAAAACGACCAACTTCCAACAGATAGTTTGTTAAAAAAGAAGGTGTTCATTTTACCGATTACTAAAAATCAATTTAAGATCGGTGCTACTTACTCTTGGAAATGGGATACTAGTTCTGAAGAATCAGCACATGAAATAGAGGTGGATAAAACAGAGCAATTAAAAAACCAATTAGAAGAGATAACTACAGCAAAATATAAAGTTGTTTCTGTGGAAACAGGTATACGCCCTTCTATAAAAGATAGACGGCCATTAATTGGGCGACATCCTGAAAAAAAGAACGTTTACATGTTCAACGGAATGGGAACAAGAGGTTGCTTTATGGCACCTTTATTAGTTGAGGAGTTTATTAATTATATAGAAAATGGAACTGATTTAGATGCTGAAGTAGATATTAACCGTTTCTCACATTAAGCCAAATTTAACCGCTTGAATAAGCTGTCTCGGTAAGATCCTCCAATCGGAATTTTCTTTTCGGAATTTTCAATGTTCACTATCGAACTATCGATAGAGTTAATTTTATTCAAATTCAAAATAAAAGAACGATGGATTCTCATAAACATCTCGTCTGGTAGTTTTTTCTCAATATCCTTCATAGTAGAGTGAATTGTAAATCGCTCCTTTTCGGTATGAATTATTACATAATCTTTTAGTGCTTCAACAAATAAAATGTTTGAGTTTTGAACTTTTACTAATTTGGAGTTTGATTTTACATAAATGTACTCGGTAGAAACAGGAGAGGTTTTAAAGCCCGACGACTCAATACCTGCTAGTTTTTCTTTTTCCTTCTTAAACTTATATAACGCCATTTCTATTGACGTTCTAAGATCTATCTCTTTAAAGGGCTTAATTACATAACCATAAGGTTCTGTAACTTTTGCTCTCTCTATCGTTTTTTCATCCGCATATGCTGTTAAAAATACAACAGGAATGTCATGGCTTTTTTTAATTTTTGCTGATGCATCAATACCAGAAATATCCCCAGCCAACATAATATCCATCAACACCAAATCTGGTTTGTTATCTTCTAAAAAAGAAAGCGCTTTTTCACCTTTAGAAAAAGAGGCTACTACTTCATATCCAATTTTTTCGAGACATATAGATATATCTTTCGCAACAATCGCCTCGTCTTCTACAATTAATATTTTAGTTTTCATGCTTCCTGTTTTGTATCAAAGCTGATGATAAATCTCGTTCCGTTTTCGCGTTCTAAATGCAACTCTCCTTCCATTTGCTCAACTAATGTTGACACCAACTGAAGACCTAATGTATCTGTGTTTTCAACACTTATTCCCTCGGGAATTCCTACTCCATTATCTGCCAAAGAAAGTGAAATTTTATCCGGTTTGCCAATCAAAGAAATTTCAATTTTTCCGGTTTTTCTTCCTCTAAATGCATATTTCAGAGAGTTTGAAATAAGTTCGTTTAAAACTAATCCGCAAGGGATTGCACGATTCAAAGATAAGAATACTTCGTCTAAAGAAAAAACTAATTCAACTGAGGTATCTTGTAGCTCATATGTGTTAACCAAACTCTCAACTAAATCTTTAACATAACTCGAAAAACGGATATCGGAAAGGTTTGTTGTTCGATATAATCGTTCGTGAATTGAAGCCATTGCCGCGATTCTATTTCGACTTTCTTTAAGAACTTCTAAAACGTGTTCATCGGTAACATAAGAGCTTTGTAAGCTCAAAATGCTAGAGATAACTTGCATGTTGTTTTTAACTCTATGGTGAACCTCTTTTAATAAAATTTCTTTCTCTTTTAAAGAGTTTGTAAGCTCTTTTTCATTTAATTTCTTCTGAGTAATATCATGTCCTATTCCAGAAATTTCCACAACATCCCCATCCTCTCCTACAACTGGATTAACGTATATTTCCCTATAATAAATTATCCCGTTGATGTTTTTTCTTTCTATTTCGAATTTTATAGACTCTCCTTTAAATACTTTATCAAAAATATTCTTCCAATACTCTTTTGTTATGTCATTTCTTTCTTGAGCAATTTTTACTAAACTAAAAAAATCGTCAAATAACTCTAGTTCAATATTGTAGTTTTCTTTAACATCCTCCTTGTATAGTTTATTGAACGAGGTAAATCGATAATTTTTATTCACTGTAAAAAAGTAATGAGAACTACTTTCAATAACAGAATTTAGTTTAGAGGCTTGCTTTTTTATCTCTTCCTCCTTAGATACGATTTCACTTATATCTCTACTTATTCCCATTATTCCCAGAAAAGTCCCATCTGTATTGAATAATTTACTTACAGATAATAATGCCGGAAACACAGAACCATCTTTCCTTCTCATTTCTATATCCCCAGAATATGAATTATTTAAATTCAATTTTTCCGTTATTTTATTTTCCTCTTTTTGGTTGTTTAATAACAACCCAAATGGCTGTTGGATAATTTCCTCCCTTTCATATTGAAATTTCTTTTTAGCCGCAGAGTTCATTTTGTTAATTTGACCCGTTATATTGGTGGTGAAAATCATATCTAAAGAACTTTCGATAATTCCTTCAGAGTACGATTGAGAATTTTTTAATCTCCTTTGAATTATTCTGTTTTGCTCTAATTGAACTCGCAAACTGTCATTGTCTACCTTGTGTTCTTCAACCTCTCTTGTTACCTCTTCTACCTTTTTTCGATCAGTTATTTCCACAAACGACTCTAATGTGCACTCCTCTCCTTCAAAATCAATTTTTGATGGAATTGATTCTACAAAAACTATATCCCCATTCGCATCTATTAATTCCATTTCTAGAAGTGGGACATCTTTTCCTGAAAGAACAGAATATTCTCTATCATTTTGAAGATTTGCTTGGTCAGATTTAATAATCTGAAAATGATTAAACCCATTAATCTCCTTAATTGAATTATACTTTAATATGTCAAGAGCCCTTTCATTTGCAAATACGACTCTGCTATCTTTAAAAATGATAATCCCAAAAATTGTTTTATTAATTAAATTCTTGTATTTCTTTTCGCTACGAATAATTTCTTGCTCATACTCATAGTTTTTTTGAATATTCTGACCACTGCACAGTAATACTTCCTGTCCAAAATATATCCCTTTTCTCATGTGTAATCTTTTCGGAAAAATCGAACCGTCCTTTCGTTTGCTCCACCATAATACCTGTCTCTTATACACATCTGACGCTGCCGACGATCTACTCTGTGTAG
>OJDV01000266.1_pt1 | contig 19534 bp, 17 predicted proteins | sample 1592911 | NCBI WGS metagenome assembly OJDV01 (sample SAMN05416860, study PRJEB24817) | seawater metagenome | isolation source: Sea water | place: Canada:Atlantic | collected 2013-11 | reverse complement strand
CACGACATCCTGGAGTATCCGTAGATATTACTGGGCGTGCCATTGCACTGGCTTCAATTAATGTGCGTGGTGTACCCTCTCTATAATAAGATGGTAAAACGATACAGTCAGCAGCTTTGATAAACGGCTGGACATCGCTTGTTACCCCCAAATATTCTACAATACCATCTTTTACCCAATCCATTATCGTGCCTTCATCAATGGTACCACGGGCTTCAGCACCAATAGGGCCTAGAAGTTGGAACTGAGTCTTTGGGAATAATTTTCTAACTTGCCGCGCCGCTTCAATAAATTCAAAAACCCCTTTATCTTTTATTAATCTTGCTATGAGCAGAAAATGTGCTGAAGTGTCCCGGCAAGGTAAATTAGAAGGCTGAAAGCGGGTTAGATCTATACCTGAGCCAGGAAGGGTGCGAACCTGAGTTTCTTTAACCAGCTGATAAGTTAAAAATAGGGCTCTATCATCCTTATTTTGAAGGAACACGACAGGAACTTTACGAAAAGCTATTTTGTATAATTGCTCTGCTACTTTTCGTAAAACTGACCCTGATAGAAAGGCCATTCCCAAGCCAGTGACATTTGGAATAAACGGTATACCCAGCATTCTTGAAGCAAGCGCGCCAAATATGTTGTTCTTAATAGTATAACCTAAAATGACATCAGGTTTATATTTCCCAAAATAATATAAAAACTTAACGAATAAGATAAATTCGCGATGTGGATACAACCCTTTACTATCCATTTTTAAAGGAATGAATTGGCACCCTATTGCTTTTAAAACATCGCTTTTTGAATCATCTTTTGCAAGAACAGTAATTTGATGTCCATCTGCAATTAAAGTCTCTATCAATCCCTGCCGGTAATTAACTAAACTCCAAACAGAATTTGCTGTCATTAATATGTGCATGATTTATTTTCACCGCTGGTTTTTTGAAATTTACTACGTGGTATCATTAAGATAATTTGAATGCTTTCGCTATTCGTATTTTTACAATACCAAGAACCGGAAAAACAAATTTGATAATTTAAGATGTTTTGGATAGCATTATATAATATCAATATGTCAATAAGCTAATATAGCGTCCTATCTGGGGTATTAGATTTTCAAGGACTCATAAAACTTTATCCCCTTGGCCATGCCCAGTTGCAGTCGCTATTATGATTTTTATATCTAGTATAATTGTGCGTAATAATAAATATTCTTCATCTAGTTTTGCAAGTTTTACAGGATCACTCATATCAACATTCTTAATTTGTGCCCACCCAGTTATTCCGCCAATTTCATTAAATACGCCACGTTTCGTTCTCTCTGCGATTAACTCAACTTGGTTGGGCAAACAGGGCCGTGGACCAATCAAGCTAAGTTCATTCTTCAAAATATTCCAGATTTGAGGAAGTTCATCGATTTTAGTTTTCCTTAAGAAGCCTCCTATTTTAGTAACACTATCTGCCGTAATTTCGTGGGTGCCTGCTTGCCTTGTTCCAAGGCTCATAGTTCTAAACTTGTAGCACGTAAATAATTTGCCATTTTTACCAACACGTTGTTGCGCAAAGATACCAGGGCCTTGTGAAGTAAACTTTACGGCTAACCACGCAAGAACTAATACCCACCACAACACAACAATCACAAAAAACACAAAGCTTAAGTCCAGTGCTTTTTTTGCAATTTTATATACCCAGTTTCCACTTTGGCCATCCGTTACAAGTAGATCCCCTTTTTGCTGATCTAAAGCTGCTTGTAAGATTGCTCTAGCTACATACTTTGCATGTACCGTTGATTTTAAGGATGCAAGAAATTTAAAGGCCAATGGCCGAAGAAATTTTGGCAGGCGCAAAAGCAATGCAAGTTTACCTTTGTAGGTTGTGCCGTGAACAGCAGGTAATCTTAAATTTACAACAGATATACCTTCAACCTTTGCAAGTAATTTTTCCGCATTATATTTCGATCGTGCGTATGCAGAATCGGTGCCTTTATCGTTCACATATAAATTTACTGTACTGATAAATGTATTAATTCTCGCCTTTTTTGCAATTTCTACAATGTTATCTAAGAATTCAACATTTGCAGCATGGAAAGCTTCATATGATCCATTCTGGTCATTATTCATAACTGTTAAATATATAAGAGCATCAAATCCAGCTGCTTTTGTTACTAGCTTATCATAATCTGTAACAGATAGTTCAGGGTACAATTGTTTTAATTCACCCTTATCACTTCCAGCTAGTAACAATGTAACTCCAGATTTCTTAAGATGGGGTATGATTTCACGACCAATAAACCCAGATGCATTTGTAACAGCAATTCGCATTTTTAAACCTTTTTTATACTTTTCTGGCCATACAATTTATAAACAATGCAAACATTCTAACCATATAAGCCTATAATATGCAGCCGCTATATAGAAAGCCAAGTGGTTTATGGATTCAATGATTTCTTATTGGTGTTTCGTATCTGATGATGAAAAGTTCCGCTGTGCCGCTACCAACCCAATAACAAAAAAGAAAAGCATCGCACCACGCGGTATTGAGATCATTGCATGCCCAAAAAGAACCCAAGGCACCAAAGCTATCACAGATAAGAATAGTGCTTGATTATAGCCCATTGGTATATTTACATGGTCTCGTCTGCAGTGTTTGTAACTAAAATATAAGACTTGTATCATTAGGTACATATAAATAAACGCGGTAATCATTCCATAGGAATAATAAGCTTTTGCAAACATTGCATGGTTTGCTTTTCCATCTTGTTCTGCAGCTACATTAACTTTCAATATTGCATTACCTTCACCAAAGAAGAAAAACTGGGGATGTTCTAATACATGCTCAAACGGTTCTACATATGATAATATTCGCTCGCTCTCACTTTTGTCAGAGTATGGATCAGTAAACGCAGCTTCAGTTCTAGTAATCAAACGGTCGAACAGGAAAACCTTAGAACCAATACCAACAGTAGCGAATATTATGATGCCAAAAGTCAACGGAAGTAAGATCGTTCGCCGTATGTGCCTTAACCCCATTGTTAAGACTGCTATCATAATTAATATTGTTCCTAAAATTGGCCCGCGCGAATAACTCATAACAACGGCTATAGGGGCAATAAAACATCCGATAATAGCTATGCTTTTTCCAATAACACCAAAATTAATACGGTTACGTATCAAAATCACAGCCAAAGGCCAGGCTGCATTTATAAAAGTTGCACCTAGTATAGATACGCCGACTAATGTCCGCCCACGCACACCTGTCTCATTTGGTGCATTTAAATAAACTCTTAAAACTTGACTATAGGATGGTTCAAGAAAGGAATTTGAAAACACATACTTTATTACGACTATTCGTGTAAACGGTAACGAAGTTAGAATCATAAGTATCGATGTTATAAACAAGCCAATGGCAGCCGCCTTTAATAGTAGCTTTATATCATTTTCAGTTTTTATAATTATTGGTATTGAAAATGCTAAACTAAAAGCTAGCAGAGTGCGGATCATAATATATATAGGCTCAAAAACTTGGCCACTATATCCCATAGTTAGAATTTCACCTATAATAGCAAACGGAATAATCAAGAGAATTGTTTTTTGAAACGGATATACTATTTTTCTTTTATTTCGATTAGATTTAACTGCTTGAATGAAAACAAAGACAATCAAAACATCAATGATATAAATAGGAATAGGGCCAAGACTTATGTTCAGTTTAGGCACAGAAATAAGAATGAAGAAAATGCATGCTAAAAGCATTGATCCTGTCGTGCGTGTAATATTAGGTTGCAACATTAGTGTACTTACATTGCATATTCTATTCTCGCCCAATGGTTTTCCTAGTGTTCATAATAGAGCTATGAACTTGGGTAAAGCCTCCTTACACCATAAGCGCCGTTATTTTCAGGCAAACTAAATATCGTAAAGTGATTTTACTTTGTACGGTTTACATGAGGAAATTTTGCAATTTTTACCGGAACGTTTAAAAAATTTGCAATTTTTCGGCCTGCTTCGCTATCTTTGGTCACATCTACTATAAGAAGCGGCTTATTATTTTGCTTAGCAAGGCTTATACAAGTCGCATCATGATGCGCTTTTTTTTCAATCATATAATTGCGGTCTCCTTCCATGGTACGGCCTAATTTTTTGTAAAACCTTACGAATGAACCATACCACTCATTCGGGTCACGTATTGTCAAAATAAATAGAAAATTTCTATCCTTTTTCATAAAGTGCTCTACTACATCTAACCGGTTCCAAGGAACATCATCAAATGAATGAAACCGTGTTGTTAAATAATCAAGATATGCAAAATCATTTTTAAAATAACGTCGCTTAACATCTTCATTTATTGTCAAATGCCGCAGCCCCAAGTCACGTAAAAAATGATGTGTAGAGGTTGTACCTGTCTTGTTTGCCCCAATTACGAATACAGCGTCAAAGGGCATTTCACTTTTAGGAAATAAAAAATGCCTTTTATACCGGTATCGCCAAAACCGCATTTTAATAGATTTTTTAAGCTTTGACATTAAGGACATTAGTTTTTCCAAAGTTGTTTAAGTGATTGTAAGTACTTTATCGTTGTTCCGATAATTGGTTGAAAATGTTTTTAATAGCTTTCTTTAACGTATTTGGCAAAAACCGTTTATACGTTTGTGGAAAATTTTTATCTGGCTGGAATGCCGACCATTCTTTAGGTTCCCAAACAAGCACGGGAGACAACATAAGCCCATGAAAAAATTCTGAATACGCTTGTGCTGATACGGTATCGGCGAAACGATCCCTTGCAGCTTTCGCCGTTTCATTATGCATATCATCTAAGCGTTTTCTATCTTGGTGCAGCGTTTCTATATGACTGGAAAAAGCGTCAGCATCTCCAGTTTCAGCTAAAAAACCAGTGACGCCATCATCCAAAACAAAATCCGTTACCCCCTTAATGGTCCAGCTAACCGGAACGACACCCGCCATCATTGCCTCTAGCAGTGCATTTGGGCATCCTTCAAAATGTGACGTAAATAAAAACACATCTAGTGAGCTTAAAAATTTTGGCACCTCAGTATGCGTTAAAGCACCCACAAATTCAACCTGACCAGACGCAATCTCATTTTCGAATAGGCTTACTAATTTTTGATAATGCTTGCCTTTACCCGCAATACGAAATCGGAAAGGTACTTTTCGTGCATTTAAAGCATTAATAATTCCTGGTAGGTATAGCACACCTTTTTGGGTGTGTTCGAGCCTACCTAAAAACCCTAACTCTAATTTTTCATCTGCACCTCGCACTTGAGCTACAGCATCTTCAAATGGTGCAGGATTTATTCCATTAGGGATCAGAAATATTTTTTCAGCATTCGCGCCGTATGTTGAAATCAAATCAAGTTTTAGTTTCGGCGTTAACGCAATAATTCCCATTAATCGTTCGGCGCATGCCATAGAAATTCGGTACCCAAGTTCAAACCCATTTGCACAGCGTGATACAATTCGTATATTTTTCGACAGATGGGGTAATGCAGAAAGAATAGGTGTCGAATTGATACCCATAACTATATCTATATTTTCTGCATCACACCAATTAGAAAAATATTCCGCCTGTTTTTTAAGATTGCCACACTTCCCGCCCAAAAGGATACAACCATCATCCGCATATTCATGCTCCCATAGGCGGCCCTCTTCCGTACCAACAGAAACACAGATAAGTTCAACCCCTCTTTTTAATAGAGCGGGCCTAAGGTTTCGGTAGAATGTAAACGTTCCGCTATCTTTTGGAATAGAACCATATGCAACACGTATTAGATCAGAACTCATATCTTTGGTTTCCAAATATACAGTTTGTATTACTTTGCTTTTTTTTAATACTAAGGTTATTCATTATATGCATTTAGAGTATCAGTATACAACTTCAAGTATGCCTCAGCCATGTTATTATTGCTGAATTTTTTTGACCTCTTAAACCCTTCTGCGGCTAATCTTTGTCTTTCCAATGGCAACTCATACATTCTTTTAATAGCATTTCTTAGTGCGCTGGCATTATTAGGTGGAACCAAACAGGCAGATTTTCCATTTGGCCCAGTTACTTCTCGCAAACCAGGTATATCACTTGCAATTACTGGCAGGCCTGCATTCATTGCTTCAACAACTGCCAGCCCAAACCCTTCCCATTTCGAAGGGGTAACAAACATATCTGCTGCGCGTAAATGTGGCGTTAAATCAGTGATATAGCCCATAAATCTTATACAATGTGCTAAACCTAATTCTTCGCTTAAGCTTTCCAGTCGTTGCCGTTGATCACCTTCACCAAATATTCTGCATTCAAACGGCACATGAGTCAGATCACTTAATGCATGTAATAATGTATCGTAATTTTTTGCGGCCGTAAGGCGCCCAACTGAAATTATAGTGAATTTTTCAGAACTACTTAAACGTTCAGGAAAGTCCTTGAACTTCAAAACACTCCCGTTGAATACAGTTTGAACTTTTGAATGCGTTTTAGGAAGATATTCAGTTAAAGCGTTTTTAGTACCTAGGCTAATTGCCGCAATTTCCGAAAATGTACTGTATATCTGTTTGTCTAGGACCTTAAATATTCGATATTTTCTCCGCCTATTATAGGTACTATGCTCTGTAAATAGACACGGGTTCTTTATTAATCCAATACGTATAAGAATTGCTAAATAAAATGATGTCGGAAATAAATGCCCATGCACTATATCGCCTGGGCGTAATTGGTGTTTAAGGTATTTTGCCAAACGAAAAATTGCACGCAGATCATATGGGCTATCCAAACCAAGTGAAGTTGCATGGTTCAACCGATCAGTTTGACATGGTTCCAACCCAACTAAATGCATATCCATTTCTTTTTCTTGAAGATCTAGATGTAATTGTAGAGCTATTCGCTCTGCGCCTCCACTTTCAAACCCAAATGAATTTATTACTTGAAAAACGCGCATTTTTCACTTTCATCGCTACTTAGGCAGTGTATTAAGATAAATTATTACGTTTGAATACCTTATAATTTAAGTAAGACACCCAGATTACAAGCCGCAAATATATTCTAAGTATCAAGTGTGTCTAAATTCGGTTGATCCAAAACGATCTATAATTTCTTGGTCACTTATCTTATCTTCTCGCATGACACCAAAAAAATATGTACATGACGCTGAATATATTGCACGAGGGTTTTTCTGAATTAAATAATCTATATATTTAACCCAAAAGAATAAAGTTTGCACCGCTATGCCAAGGATTTGAGACATTCTTGGGTGGCGTGAAAAAGCACGAAAAAAATCGACTAACATCCATAATAATGCAGTTCCAGGACCTGCGACCATACCGCTTTCAATTTCTGAAAACCTATTATAAATCGCCCGATGTGCTGTTAGAGACAATCGAAAAAAATCATATGCACCTTCGTGAACCCCTTGCATAAAAGGCACTTCACTATAAACAAACCCATTTGGTGATAAGACGCGTTGCATTTCACTAACAACTTCATTTGGTCGGATAACATGCTCTAATACGGCTGTTGTGATAATCCCATCGAATACAGAGTCCATGAATGGTAAGTCATGTCCATCACAAAACACATCTGCGTTTGCGGCTTTATCAATATCACAAAATACAATAGCGGTTTTGTCAGTTTTAAAATACTTTTCAAGTTGTGCTCGTTGGTCACCACACCCAATCACCAAAATTTTCAAACGTTTATTATCATATCTCTCTGCTAATTTTGCAAACATTCTATCGCGTGCAAGGTTGATTGATTTACTTGGCACTAACCCTTTCAAATAAGACAGAAAATGCCGCGGATTTTGTTTTACACGGCCACCATCTTTTGTTTTGTATGCACTACTAGGGAAAAGCGCATTATCATGTGCAAGCATAACTGGTACCTTATTGCAAAACCCAAAAAAAGCATTGCAATGCTTACACTTAAGAATATCGTCATGTGTTTCTAGTGCGCCATCAGAACATTCTACGCATTTGAACAACGGTAGTAGTTCATTAGTTTGAAGTCTTTGCATCTTTTATTAGCCTTTTACAGATCGATTCTGAATTAAATAGTGCTTTGGCCCTTAATAGCATATGAGTAGCTAAAAAATTACCCAAAATATGCTATTTATATCGGTTTAAATTTTACCTTTATTGTTTAATAGCAGTTATATAATCCACCTATTTAGCTATTAAATTATAGACATCAGATACTTTTGCCGCGCACTCGCTCCATTTAAAGCCTTTTGCACGGTTAATTCCCGCACGTTTCATGCTCAAAGCAAGTGTCTCATCATTACATATCTCGTTCATAGCAGCGGCCAACTCTTCTACATTACTAGGCTCTACAAGTCGCCCAGCATCACCAGAAACTTCAGGCAATGAAGACGAATTTGATGTTATTACTGGCGTACCTGACGCCATCGCCTCAAGTACGGTTAAACCAAAGCCTTCATAAAGCGAGGGGTGTACATAAAGTGCTGCACTTGCATATAAAGCCCTTAATTGTTCGTCTGTAACGAAACCCGTAAAATGAACCCTTGTGCTAAGTCCTTCTTCTTTCAACACTTCAGAAACCATTTGCATTTCCCAACCAGAACCACCAACCAAAACCAGATGATGTGGAATATCATTTTTGATAATAGAGAGTGCTTTTAAAATCCCTTGAACGTTTTTACGTGGGCTTATTTTTCCTGCTGCAAGAATAAATGGTACATTCTTTGCTGGTAGTGATAAATTATCTAAACATGCTGGATCTGTTCTGGTAAAAAACGCATCGGCCACTCCTTCGTGAACAACATGTAATCTACTTTCAATATGACTGCCTACGTAGTTAGAAACCTCATCAGCTGTAGATTGCGAAACACAAATTATAGCATCAGCTTGCTTAACCATCTGCCCCAGCGCAAGTTTCATAATCCAAGGTTTAGTATTTGTAAAATATTCAGGGTGTGTGAGCGGCCCTAAATCATGCACTGTAACCACAAATGGCTTACGGGTAGCAACTGGATACCCTAATGACAAAGCATGCACGACATCTACATTACATGACATCCATTTTTCAATAGGAGGTGATTTTAAGTAAGTCCATGCTAGCGGCGCCAATCGACGCCCAAAAGGTAGTATTCGCAGATTTGTTTTAGCCTTAAAATCCTTAAGATCTTCAGGTAGCATAGAACTCCATGCTGCTACGGGGGTAACGTTCAAACTGGGCATCAAAGACAATTCTTCGTGTAATTCCCGCGCATACCGCGCTATTCCGTGGCCCTGAGCTGTAGCAAATTGGTTGGAAAAATATGTTATATTTAGCTTTTCAGAATTCACAAAGCGCTTCCTTCATTTAACCATTCTGGGAAAAATCGTTCCTGTAGATCCATGATTTTATCACGCCACGAATTATTTTGTGCAAACCGTAATGCAATAGCACTGTAATCTGGAAGATTTGAAAGTATATGCGCAAGCGCATCCGAAATATCGTCAGGGGTACGCACTACCTCAACAGGTGGCTTTAACGTATCAAATTCATCATGCGGTGTTGAAATTATTGGCAATCCAGCTGCGGCATACTCGTATAATTTCAAAGGGTTTTGCCCGCGATAAACATCTTGTTTATTTTGGTCGTAAAGCATAGCACCTATATCACTATGACATAAATATGCTGGCAAATCTTCTGGCGAACATGACCCTAATAAATGAACAGTATCTGGATATTGCTGTGCCAAAGCGTCTGCCCATTCTGCACCTGGCCCGATTAAGATCAAACTACCATTATGTTTTTGCAACTCATTAGCTGAGCGTTCGAATAGTTCGGGGTCTCCTTTTCCCAGCACTCCAGACCAAATCATTCGCGGGTGTGCAAGCTCTGCTATATCGTTAGGTTCAGGTAAATCTTTTACATAACGTTCCAGCTCAACGCCTTGGCCAAGAAAAGTGATCTTTGCACTTGATACATTTAGTTCATCAACCAAATACTGTTTTAATACATTCCCAATTACGTAAATTTCATCAGATACCGCGTAGTCATCGATTTCCAGTTGTTTAACAGCTTCTCCCCTAAATGCAGGGTAATAATCAATCACATGAAAGACAAGTTTCGCTTTCGGAAAAGAACGGCGCAAAGCCTTTGCACTACCAGGTACAGTTGTCCAAATTAAATCAGGCGCGTTCCGATTATCCCCTTCGATCATCCGTGATAACGAAGGCATGCAAAATTGATACTTAAATTGCGCTGCCGTAAGCGTATTTAGAGGCCAAATATCTCGTGTGGGGATTGGACTAAAAGGCGTTACAGCATGAAGCCTACCCATTATCTGTGGGCTATTTTTCCACATCCTAAAATAGTTCATACGCCCTAGGAATAAATGGGCTGGATCAAGTGGATTATGTAAATAACTAACATCAAAATCTAGTTCGGAAAATAATCTTGCCAGTACTTTGGTCGAACACTGAATATTCGATTTCCACATAGTTGGCCGGTGGAATAAAATATGTGGCCGTTTGGTTTTCATTATTGGTTTTCTCGAATGTTTTCATGTTCCCAATCGCGGACAATATCCGCCTCAAGAGTTTCGCGTGAAATATGATTTTGCCTATCCCAAACGACAGCATATGCTCGGAACGTAGCTGTTGCAGTATGAACTGCCGATATTAAGCCTGCCGTTCCATCAAAAATTCCCTTTTTAATAAAATACCTACGAATGAACTCATAAATACTGCGTGCAATAATATCAAATGCACTTACAGACTTTTTACGTGCATCAATTTGCTTAACTAACTCTTCCATATACATGCTACTTTTACGTAGTCTTTTTTCAAAATTATCTTCATTGAAATGCACCATTTTACCAGCCAGTTGCCCTACCCGAGCAACAGGGGCGTCTATCAAACAGGTCTCATGGAACATCCCCCCAAAACGGAATTTATCTCGCTTGGCTAGATGTACTAAATTCCAGCTTTGCCACCCTCCCCCCTGCATAGGTCTGTGCATGAAATAATTCAGGCGGCGATACTTGTATCCGTCATAATTATCACTTTTTATGGCAGTTAAAATTTCACGCGCCAATTCAGGTGTAACACGCTCATCCACATCCATATGCAGTAACCAGTCACTTTTTGCGGCGTCTATTCCCTTATTGCGCTGGTGGCTAAAGTATTCGTCTTTCTTGCGTGGTGTACTTATAAAATTAACTTTCTTGCCTCCATTTTCAGCCAGCTCACAAGTCGAATCGGATGATCCGTCATCAACAATCACAATTTCATCAACCCAGTCGACTAGATTTGCTATAAACCCTGGCAAATCACGTTCTTCATTATAGCTGATCGTAACAACCCCTAATGTAGGTGCCGCTTTAAGATTTGGTTGACTGTCCACAAGAATACTTTCTTTATATATTGGCATTAATACACAACTGCATACACGTGAAAAATTCCTGCAGCAACTTCCTTTTTGGGTCAGTTTATAGTGCAATCAACATAGTTCCCCATCGTCCAATCTTAGGTGAAATAAAACGTCCTACCACCACGGAACATGTGTACTGCTTTACACAACCGTTCCGAACAAAAAACCAATATTTAAGCCAGAAGTAACTTGCTCTCGGTTAAGTATGATTTTTGGACGGCACACATAATTTCCTGTCTAAATTCTGTAGTTGGCGTCGATCCCATAGATATTCCCTTTTAGCGCATAATATGCGGTAAAAAGCTGGTTCCGTTCATTATCAGGGTTTAGAGCCGCTAACTAACCTTCCGTATTATCAGCCAGTGTTTCAAACAAGCGCGCAACCGCCTCTGCTCCTGGGTCATTGTGGCCTTTCAGTTTTTCTTCACTGATATAGCTCGCACGGCCCGCTTTAGCTTTGGTGATAGTCGCTGTGTAATCGGCACCTTTGCGTGCGGCCATTGCTGCGTCCTGCATCCCATTCGGCAAAGCGTCCAGCGCAGGGGCAAGCGCATCGATCATGGTGCGATCGCCTGCACTTGCGCCACCAACCTGTTGCACGCGGTCCAGCCCTGCTTTCAGTGCATCTACCAGATTTAACCCACTGGAAGCACTAAGTGCTTTGCACCAAAATGATATTTCGGAGGGAAAGAAAATGGGTAGTGCATCCAATGAACCTATCACGGCTTTATGCCAGACTAAGCCCTCATATAAGCTGCCTTTAAGTCGTAAACCAAATTGGATTTGACCATGCGCGTTTCCCAGCGCGATCTATAATTGTCACGCGAATCCATGGAGAGTTGGACAAGCGGTTCAGTGAAAGTTTCCCAGTTGTCATTGATTTGCCATGCAAGGTTGCCATTGATGTGCCTTGGCCTTGAACGATAATAGTTGCAGCAGAGGAACAATCGACCTCTATGCCATCGTTGGTGAAACGGATATCGTTGATTTCGGGGCCAGTGCTGGAATAAAATTCACCTGCCTTTAAGGCATTAAGCAAGGCATCTGGTTTGTTTTCTCTCGCCTTGACCATAACCCAGCCGCCGAAAAAATCGGGTGTGTTGAAATGGGCATCATCGGTGGCGATCAGGTTTAATTTGCGCCCCCCGTTCAATAGGTGTTCCAGCGTCACAAAACCCTCACCGCGGTCATTATCCACAACACAACCGTGATTGTATATTTCCACAGCATGAGCGGCTGTTATGGTGCGCGCATCTGCCTCGGACATTCCAGACCAATGCGGATGTGCTATGGCCACAAATGCGCCTGCATCGCGCGCACGCAGGGCAATGCTTGCCGCAGATTCCGAGCCTTTAACCGGTCGAAAATGCGGGGCATCCGGCGAGGCGAAATCTTTTGGTAAGCCTACGGCCACAAGATGCCACAAATGCTTGTTTTCCATTGTTCCTGTATGCAATTCGGCACCCAGAATAGTCGTGAAGCGGTCATTGTGAAACGCAGTTGCATCTGTAATCGGATAATCGAACAGCCCAACAAAATGATCGGTTAAGGCAATGAAATCATAGCCTTCAGCCTGATAGCGGCGGCAGACTTCTTCGGGGGGCAGAACCCCATCTGAATTAGTGGAATGGGTGTGCAGGTTTCCACGATGGAATTTCCCGGCAGTGGTGAAAAATGATGTGGGCATTGTGCAGGCTTTCAATTCGTTCATGTGTGTATGGCTTAGTCGATAGGCGCAAAAAATGCTTCATTTCGATTGGTCACTTCTGCCCATAGACGATCCCCGTAGGAAAAGTGCCACCATTCATCAGGGTAATTTATCATACCAGTGGCGTGCATGGCCGCGACCAGCATATCGCGATTTTTGCGTCTTTCGGGGGAAACTGGCCAATTAGTCGGTGCAACACCTGTTAGCCCTTTCATCGCCCCGCCGAAATCCAGTTCCGTCCGATCTGCGCGGGCCAGCTTTACGTCAACGGCCGCACCTGCTTGATGACCGCTGCCTAAACCGTCTGGCGGCGCAACCCAACGCGAGGCTTCTGTGTAAACTTGGTCTTTCGTCCAATCGGGATTGTCTTGGGTGATTTTGGCAAAAACTGGGCGCCAAAGCTGCCACTGACGTTCGCGGGGACGAAAGGCATCAAAAATCATCAGGCACAGGCCATCCGGTAACGCTTCAGAACAAGCTACAACCTTATCATGGATAACCCGCCGGATACGCCAATCAGTTGTTTCCAAAGGGTTTAGAAATAACCTATCCGTTTCGACGAATGTTACCATGTCAACGGGGTTTTCACATTCAGTGACTTTGATCATTTTGCAAAGCCTTCGATCAAGAATTACAGGAATTGGTGTCTAGAGTATTTGGCTCAGGAACTTTTGTGTACGTTCATGCTCTGGGTTACCAAAGAATTCTTCGGGGTTGTTGCGTTCAACAATGTCGCCTTCATCCATAAAGATCACCTCATCAGCGATGGTTTTTGCAAAACCCATTTCATGTGTCACCACAATCATGGTCATACCTGTCTCGGCTAAATCAACCATGGTGTCCAACACCTCTTTAATCATTTCTGGGTCCAGGGCAGACGTGGGTTCATCAAACAACATAATCTTGGGGCTCATGCATAGTGAACGCGCAATGGCCACCCGTTGTTGCTGGCCACCAGACATCTGACCGGGATATTTATCTGCTTGCTCGGGGATTTTGACCCGCTCAAGATACATCATTGCGGTTTCAATCGCGTCTGCCTTAGCCATCTTGCGTACCCAAACAGGGCCAAGGGTCAGGTTTTCAAGGATAGTCAGGTGCGGGAACAGGTTAAAGTTCTGAAACACCATACCAACTTCGGTGCGGATATGATCCAGATTTTTCAGGTTCTTACCCAGCTTGATACCATCAACAATGATGTCACCTTCTTGGTGTTCTTCCAGCGCGTTGATGCAGCGGATCAGGGTGGATTTACCCGAACCTGATGGCCCACAAACTACAAGGCGTTCGCCTTTGTGAACCGTCAGATCAATGTCTTTCAGCACATGGAACGAGCCATACCATTTGTTCATTTTGTTAACTTCGATCATCACTTCGCTTGAAATAGCGGAAGCCAGTTGACCCTTTGTTTGTGCATTACTCATAATATTTCTCCTTCAAGTGCCAGGTCAATGATTGTTGCCAGCCGATAGTTTAACCTCAAGATGTCGGCTGTATTTGGACATTGCGAAGCAGATGATAAAGAATAGGATAGCGCCAAAGATCAGTGGTTCTTTGTGCAGACCAAGCCATGGTATGTCTTTGCTGATTGAACGCAACATCCCCAGAATATCAAACAGACCGATGATTGACACCAATGTGGTATCTTTCAGTAAGCCGATGAAGCTGCCGACGATATTGGGGATCATGTGTTTCAGGGCTTGCGGCATAATGATTAGCCCCATTGTGCCCCAGTAGCCAAGGCCTATGGTGTGCGCCCCTTCAAACTGACCCTTTGGAATAGCTTGTAGACCTGCGCGGACCGTTTCGGCCATATAGCACGCGTTGAACAACACCACGGCGATTATCACCTGCACCAGTTTATTCAACACAAAGCCTTCGGGCATAAACAGCGGGAACATGGTTGTTGCCATGAACAGCACGGTGATTAATGGAACCGAGCGAAAAACCTCGATAAAGCCAGTGGAAAGCACCCGCAATACTGGCAGTTTGGAACGCCGCCCCAGTGCCAGAATTATACCTCCCGGCAGGGCCGAGGCGATGCCGATGCCGGAAATTACCAGCGTCAGGAACAATCCGCCCCATTTGGTCCATGTTACGAACTCTACTGTCCAGCTTGATTGCCATAGATAGGCGACACCAAACCCGATGGCCACAATGGCGATCAGCAGATTGCGTTGGCTTTTGTCTGCCGCTTTGGTTTGCCCAAGGCTGCTGATAACAAATTGTGCAATGCTTTGTTGTTTCAGGATGCCGACGATGGCATTTGCCATGTTAATCACGAATGCAACGATTGCACCTGAAATCATAACTTGCATGAACAAGCCCTTGTCGCCACCTGAGAAGAGGTAGCCAGCAAGGAACGGGTAGAATGTCACCACGCTCGCACCGACAAGGACTTTACCTTTAGCACGCGTTATCCAAAGCGGTGCCATCCAAAAAGCCAATAAAAGCCCGCCAAAGTTAATGCGCCACAATTCTTCGCGCGGATAACGACCATAGAAAATGTTATCAAGCCAGTCGATCACACCAGCCCAGCAAGCACCTGTCAGGCTATTGTCATAACATTCACGCCGAGTGTCAGCGACGAATGTAGCATCTGTAAAACCCCAGACGTAAACACCCTGAACGGTCAGGTAGATGATATAGGTCGTTAAAATTGTCAGTACTGTATTAAAGGCTGAACTGAACAGATTTTTCTGTAACCAACCCAATACAGAGGTTTCCGATATCGGTGCCGCGCGTGTCGGGGTTTTTGTTGCTTTGATAATCGCCATTTTAACGCTCCACCAGTTGTACACGTTTATTGTAGATGTTCAGGAAGAACGAGATTGTCAGGCTGATGAACATATAGAATGCCATGGTCATACCAACCATTTCCACCGCATAACCCGCTTGGTTAAGCGCCGTTTGCATGAACAGTGACACGATATCGGAATAGCCGATGGCAATCGCCAGTGACGAGTTCTTTACCGTATTCATCCAGTTACTGATTAAAGGTGGGACAATCGCAGGCATGGCTTGCGGGATGATAACCAGCCCCATAACCTTGCCTGGTTTCAGGCCAATGGCCATTGCCGCATCGTTTTGTCCGCGATTAACCGACAATATACCAGCCCGCACAGATTCAGCGATATGTGCAGCATGATAGATGCTAAGGGCCACAAGCAGTGCTAAGAATGAAGGTGGAACACTTGCACCACCTGCAAAGTTAAAGCCTTGCAGGGTTGGAATATCCCACTCCAGCGGCATTCCGGTGGCGAAAAATACGATAAGGGGTAAGAAAGTAATGGCAGCAAGCGATGGCAATAACGTTTTTGTTTGCTCACCAGATGCATCTTGGCGTTTGCGGGCGTGGCGGCGATACATAATCGCGCCGATAACAGCCGCCGCCAATGCGGCAAGGGTCATCCAGAACAGATCACCAGGGATTGGTGTCGCGAAGTAAAGACCACGGTTGTTCAGTATCACCCGCTCAGCCCCAAAGGATAAATCAAGCGATTTTTTGACTACAGGCAACAGGCTGAAAACACCAATATACCAAAATACGATCTGGATCAGCAGCGGAATATTACGGAAAACTTCGACATATGCCAGCGCCACCATGGATACTAACCAGTTTGATGACAGCCGCAAAACACCGATAATAAAGCCAAGTACTGTACTGATGATAATCGATAGAAACGAGATCAGCAGCGTGTTAAGCGCACCGATAATAAAGATATCGCCATAAGTACCAACGCCAGGCTTATATTCGATCAATTTGAAATCAGTATCAAAACCAGCACTTGCACCGATAAAGCTAAAGCCAGTGTTCATACCGCGCACTTCAAGGTTATGGGCGGTGTTTGTGATCAGATACCAGACCATCCAGCCAACAAGGCCTGCGGTTAAAATCTGATAGAACGCAGAGCGCACTCTTTGGTCTTGGAAAAAATTGAATTCTTCTTTTGGCCGTACACGTACCTCGGCCTTTCGGTCGGTTCTATCCGTCACATCAATACCCCGTTGTTGGTGTTTCTGCCGAACTTGAACGCCAGCTTAAAACAATGGTGCCGAACCAAAGGCCCGGCACCACAGATTGTTTATTTAGCGCATTGGAGGCGAATACATCAGGCCGCCATTTGTCCAAAGTTCATTCAGTGAACCCGCACGATCAATGCCGATACCTTGTGGGCCGTGACCCATGTAGGCTTCATAAATCTCGCCGTAGTTACCAACAGCTTTGATAATGTTATAGGCCCAATCAGCTTCCAGTCCCAAGCCATCATGCAAGTTACCTTCAGCGCCCAACATACGTAGGACATTCGGGTCTTTTGAAGTGGCTTTCATGTCGTCAACATTGGCTTGGGTTATACCCAACTCTTCTGCATTGATTAAAGCGAAAACGGACCAACGCACAATGTCTGCCCATTGGCTGTCACCATGGCGCACGGCGGATGCCAGAGGCTCTTTTGACAGTGTTGCTGGCAGGATCATGTGATCCCCGGGAACTGGGAAGGATGAAATGTTGCCGGCCATTGATGATTTATCACCAGTTACCGCATCACACCCACCATTCAGATATGTATCATCACGCACGTTATAATCTTCAAACGTTACGTTGCTGATCCCCAGTTCGTTCTTACGGCTAAAATCTGTCAGGTTTAATTCTGTTGTTGTACCTGTAGTCACGCAAACCTTGGCACCTTTCAGTTCCATAGCACTGGTGATACCGCTGTCTTTACGAACGGTAAAACCTTGACCATCATAAAAGTTTGTTGCCAGAAAATCGATACCAAGTTGCGTGTCGCGCGTCATTGTCCAAGTAGCTGTCCGAGACAATAGATCACTTTCGCCATTTGCAAGTGCCGTGAAACGCGCTTGAGAACTAACAGATTGAATTTCAAGTTTCGCCTTGTCGCCGAAAACAGCGGCAGCAACGGCCTGACACACAGAAACGTCTAGGCCATACCAGTTGCCTTCTGAATCCAGATTGTAATAGCCGGGTGATGGCGGACCAACTTGGCAACGCAGGTTGCCGCGCTCTTTAACGATTTCTAGCGTGCTTGCTGCAGATGCAATAGTCGCACCTGTTGTCATCATTACAGCGGCAGCTGTAAGTGACGTAAGAATTGAAGTTAATTTCATTATATATTCTCCCTGAACATTTTGGTTCGAGTCGAAGCTTACGGGCAGGGTAGTAGATGCGCCAATGCTTTTATCAGCGCATCTCATGCAGTAATTGCATGAGTCGTGTCATGTTATACATAGTTGTTATCAGTAACGGATCAGGTTTTACCCGCATGTAAGTGTTTTTCTTGTTGCACCATGGCGTCCCAGAATTTTTCCACGCGCGGCTCATTGTTTTTCAAACACCGGTAAATTCGAATTTCGACACGAATATCATCCGCTTTCTCGGCAGCTCGAACAAGCCGCCCGCTTGCCAATTCATCTGCAACAAGCGTGCGTGGCATCCAAGCTAGCCCAAAACCTTCTACCGCCATTGCCATCAAAGTCGTGCCGTTCGACGACTCATAAACAGATTTGAAAGTAAGGTTGTTATACTTACCTTCCATATGATCTTTTATCGGCCATGGGGAGAAGTTAGATAAGGTATGAAGGCATGGTATCGGCCCCGCAGGATTATCGGGCAACCACCAACGTCTAGTTCCATCGGCATTCGGACTGGCTACGGGCACAAGCGATTCATCTGCAAGTTTCAACGAGGTGAATAATGTTGTATCAAGCTGCATTCCAATCTCTGGAACAGCATAACTGACAAACAGATCGACAGAATTATCGACTAGCGCCGCAAAATAACTGACAATCGTGCCATACTCGGTTTTAACACTAAACTGATTGGCATCAATAAACGGTTGCAAGGTCTTCAGCCAGCCGGGGATAAATATCTGTGCAAGCGTTCCGAGCGTTGCAAACCGCATTTTTTCTTTATCATCTAGAATCTGTTTCTGGACACTGCTTTTGCCCGCTTCGGCAAGATCGACGATATCCTGCGCCACTATCTGAAACAATTTACCCGCTTCGGTTAGTTGAGAGGGCTGGTGCGAGCGGTCAATCAACGGGGCTTCGACCCAGGCTTCAAGGGCTTGAATACGGCGGCTGAACGCGGGTTGCGAAACACAGCGTTGTTCTGCTGCTAACCGAAAATTGCCTGTTGAACATAACGTTAGAAAATCTTCCAACCACTTAAGTTCCATAGGATGCCTGCTTTCGGGTTTTATCAGCATGGAAAATGCCTATATCGGATATACTATGTATAATCCTTTAGTAAGTCTATGTAGGTTCTATCGTGGAAACATATCGCTCATTTACCCACATATGGTGCACTAATCTAGAACATCTTGTAAGGTGCGGCTACTCGTGAGACATTTTATTTGTTAACTATAGCTTTTCCCTGAGTACTTCGTAAGGGGTTTTTCCGTTGTGGGCACCATGGGGTCTGTGGAAGTTGTAGAA
>OJDV01000265.1_pt1 | contig 19610 bp, 18 predicted proteins | sample 1592911 | NCBI WGS metagenome assembly OJDV01 (sample SAMN05416860, study PRJEB24817) | seawater metagenome | isolation source: Sea water | place: Canada:Atlantic | collected 2013-11 | reverse complement strand
GGCAGCGTCAGATGTGTATAAGAGACAGAACAAAACCTTAGGCCGTAAGTTTTTAGTGGCTGGCAAAGGTGGTTTCAATTTGACTCACGGAGAACCAATGAGCAAAATGATTTCACGATATTCTCCTGAATCGTTCTTGAAACCTGCATTAACTTCATTTACCAAAGATGATTTCAGAATTTGGCTGGCTAGCATTGGCATTACTACTTTTGTAGGAAGCAGTAATAGAGTTTACCCTGAAAAAGGCCTTAAACCTATTGAAGTACTCAGGACAATTGAGAAAATTCTTGTATTTAATGACGTCAAGTTCCACTTCGAGAAGACCTGGAAAGGTTGGAATAAAAAAGAGGAATTGATTTTTAGTGACGGAACTGTGGCAACTCCTGACCTTTGCATTTTTGCCTTAGGTGGTGGAAGTTGGAAGGTAACTGGATCGGATGGTTCCTGGTTGAATGAATTTAAAAAAAAGGGTATTCAAACCAATGCATTTGAGGCAAGTAATTGTGCGTTTAAAGTAAAATGGAAAGACGCAGTATTGAATAAATTTGTTGGGAAGCCACTGAAAAACATTAGTATTACTTGCGATACTAAAACGCAAAAAGGAGAAGTCGTTCTTACCAATTTTGGATTGGAAGGCAATGCTATTTACGCCTTAAGTCCTGAAATTCGTGAACAGCTTTCAAAAGGCAAGGCACAGATTACTATCGACTTCAAACCTACTTTCTCGGCAGAAGTATTGGTAGAAAAACTAAACAACACCAAAGCCAAAAACAGTACCGAATGCCTAAAAAACGAACTCAATTTAAGCGCTTTACAAGTTGGTTTAATTAGAAGTTATTTAACAAAAGAAGAATTTCTCGATAAGGAAATCTTATCACAAAGAATTAAAAAATTCCCTGTTCAAATTGATGGTATAGCTTCTCTTGACGAAGCAATTTCTACCGTTGGAGGAATTGACCTAAAAGAAATTAACTCCAGCTTCGAATTAACTAAAAAACCAAACTCTTTTTGCATCGGAGAAATGCTTGACTGGGATGCTCCGACAGGTGGGTATTTACTACAAGCCTGCTTTTCGATGGGTTATTATTTAGCAGAACATTTAAATGGTGAATGAAGTTGGAATAATTTTTCGGGAAGCAAAAATAACTCCTAAAAAGATTGGCCAATTTGTGAGTGTTTGGCGAAGAAACGAATTGGGAATTACCCAGCCCCATGAGCTGACCGATAATTTTGAATTCTATATTATCAAGTGCCAAAGCAACAATAGAGTTGGGCAGTTTGTATTCCCAAAATCTGAATTAGCCAAAAAAGGAATTGTTAGTACAAAAGAAAAAGAAGGCAAACGAGGATTTAGAGTTTATCCGCCTTGGGATAAAGCAGAGAACAAACAAGCCATTAAAACTCAAGCATGGCAATTGAATTACTTCCATTATATGGATTCTGAGATTGATTTAAAAAAAGCTAACTTGCTTTATTTAAAATTATAGTCTGCATGTCTTCCCATAAACGAATCACAAAAGCTTATAAAACTGCACGTAGAATTTCATTCAATGACGATTCAAAATTTATAGTTTTTAGCGACTGTCATCGGGGAGATAATAGCTTTGCAGATGATTTTGCGAATAATAGGAACATTTATTATCACGCATTATCTCACTATTTCAAAGAAGATTATACGTATTGCGAATTAGGCGATGGAGATGAACTGTGGGAGAACATTACATTCCGTTCCATTTTTGAGGCACATCAGAATGTGTTTGAGTTAATGCGAAAATTTTATGAGCAAAATCGCTTGTATAGAGTTCTCGGTAATCATGACATGGTCTTTCAGAAAGAGAAGTACGTAGAAAAGTACTTATTCAAGCATTTTGATAAGATTACCGGAAAAGATAAATCCTTGTTCCCAGGTATTGAATTTACCGAAGCATTGGTTTTTGAGCATGAAGAAAGCAAACAAGAACTGTTTATGCTACATGGGCATCAAGCAGATTGGATGAATTACAGAGGCTGGAAATTTAACCGTTTCATGGTTCGAGCAGTTTGGCGCCCTTTGCAAATATTTGGCATATCTGATCCTACAAGTCCTGCAAAAAACTACCGAGAACTTATTAAAGTAGAGAAACGATTCAAGCAATGGATTACTGACAATAATCGACTAATTACCATTATTGGTCATACGCATCGACCTCGTTTTCCTGAGCCGCATGAGACTCCCCTTTTCAACGATGGTAGCTGTGTGCACCCTAGAAGCATTACAGGGCTTGAAGTTGAAAAAGGACAAATTAGTTTGATAAAATGGCACATTCAAACAGATGAAAGTGGAGCTCTGAGGGTGGTTCGAAAGTTATTGGAAGGCCCTCAGATGCTAGCGCATTATTAAATTATAAAATGAAATACATAAAACTAATTATCGCTTTTTCAATTTTCTTGAATATTGGTGCTTTCTTGAACGAAAAAGCGCAAGAAAAAATTGCACAGCAATTTGGCTATGAAAGCAATTACAGCTCTATTCTTAGGTACTACATTTTCTTTCACCCAGTTTATGCAGAAGTAATCAATTCCGAAACTGATACTTTAGAAAAGATTAATATCACACAAGAAGCAGATCATAAAAATCGAAGGTATAAGGACTTGATTGAGAAGTTTTACCTTTATTCAATTAGCATTCTCTTTTTACTTCTTTATAAAAAATCTAAAATTGACTTGCTTCTAGTTCCAGCTTTTCTGTTTTTCAAAGACCTAGCTTACAACGGATTTTATACTCTATTCCAGTTTTATACCTGTTCAGAATTTAATCACTGGGGTACTTTTGGTGAGTCTCAATTAGCCCTGCTATTATTTGCTATAATTGGGCTTCTTTTTCTCGTAATTATCCTTTATTGTATTCCCAAGGAAAAAAGAAAACTAATTATTCCATCAGGGATAATTGGTGGGTTATTTGGAGCTTATTTATGGTGTTTTTATTCCGCAGATTATTTATTGAGTTAACTTCGATCACCAATCTATTGGGAAATAATCCTTCAAAAATTTTCCACACCAATGTTCTCCTCGATTAATTCCATCAAAAATTGGATCCATCACTCTAGCTGCTCCATCAACTATATCTAGTGGTGGCTGAAAATCATGAACGTCTTCCTTGTATTTGGCTATTTGGGCAGGATCTTCGTCTGTCACCCAACCGGTGTCCACAGCATTCATGTAAATGCCATAGTTGGCTAATTCTCCTGCCGAAGTATGCGTAAGCATGTTCAATGCGGCTTTTGCCATGTTGGTATGTGGGTGCCTTGGTTCTTTCTTGAAACGGTAAAATTTCCCCTCCATTGCTGTAACATTCACAATGTGCTTTTGTCCAGTATCATCTCTTTTCATCATAGAGGAAAGTCTATTACATAAAACAAAAGGAGCTATAGAATTCACCAATTGAACTTCTAATAACTCTGGAGTAGGTACTTGGCCTAATTTTAAGCGCCAAGAGTTTGTTGTTCTTAAATCAACTTGCTGTAAATCCACATCTAATTTCCCTTCCGGAAATACCTCCTTGTCTTGAACAGCACCATCGTAACTATATGGAATTTGCGATAAAGCTGCAGATGCTCTTAACCCAATTCCTGGTCCTTTTGCGTTCCAACTTACAGCCAATGCTGCAGTATCTTTTGCAATATTTGTAGACCCTTCAATTCTTGCTATGCAATTCTCATGACTACGCAATAAATATTGAACTTCTGCCGCATGGCTATCAATTGAGGCTTCTTCTAATTCCATCATATGAGAGTAAAACCCTGGAGGTCTTCTAACAGTTTGGGCTGCATTGTTGATTAAAATATCCAACCGATCGTAGGTTTCTTCGATGTAAGAGCAAAACAATTCAACACTTGGTGTGTGACGCAAATCAAGGCCATGAATGTGTAATCGGTCACACCATTTCATGTAATCCTTTTCTTTTGCAAAACGAATAGCAGAATCTGCTGGAAAACGAGTTGTGGCAATCACCGTTGCTCCGGCACGAAGCATCATTAACGAAACATGATAGCCAATTTTCAAACGAGAACCAGTCATTAGCGCAACTTGGCCTTTTAGGTCAGCCGTTTGAAAGCGCTTTGCATAGTTCAAATCGCCACAGGAATGACACATGGTATCGTAAAATGGATGAAGTAATGTGAACTCTTTCTTACATACGTAGCAATTTCTTGCTGAAGAAATACGCTCGCCATTCATTCGGTCTTCTCCTTGAGGTAATAGCAATTGATCCGGAGCGGAAAAAACCGCGGAAGTTCTGGCAGCCCGAATTCCGGTCTTGCCTCTTGCCGTCCTATCCTTTGCCCGAATTTCTTGCTTTCGTTGATTATTGAGGGCCTTTCTTCGCTTTTTTAGTTCAGTACGATCTGGGCGAGATAAGATCCCTGCTGACTTTAGCAACTCAATACGCTCTTTTTCATCCAATAGAACTAAATCATCACTATTAGACACTAAACTTTTCAGCACTTCCAAACTTGCTTTAAGTTCTTCTTTTGTCAGTCTTCTAGTTTCAATATTTTTATTTTCCTGCTCTTCCAATGAATCTAATTTATTCTTTTACAAAAGTATTGAAAGCGCTGCTGAGATTCATGTAATTTGAAAAGATTGAAATTAACTTAGCAAAATGAAAACCACCCAATTCTACAATACAATTTCGCCCCTGTATTTTATGATTGACTTCTTTTTGAAAAGACATAAAAAACGACTCATTAAAGAAGTGAATAATTACCCGAATCACAGCATATTAGAAATAGGTGTTGGCCAAGGAAAGCACTTAGAACAATACGATTCAAAGCACATTACGGGAATCGATATCTCTGAAAAAATGTTAGAGCGGTCCAGAATAAATAATTCTCCCTCAATCAATTTTATTAAAATGGATGGGATCAACATATCCCAATTGCCGCAAAAATTTGATATTGTGATTTTATCTCATGTCCTTAGTACCAGTTCAAATGCAAACGAGATAATACAAGCGGCCCACCAAGCACTCAATCACAATGGTAAAATTATTATTCTAAATCATTTCTCTACTAACGGAATACTCTCTATTATTGAAAAAATTGCGCAACCCATCGCCCGACTTTTCCAATTCCAATCTTATTTCCCTCTTGAAAACTTAACTGCTTTAAAAGCCTTCCGACCAATGAAAGCACTTAAATTTGGGTTCTTCAATAGTTACCAACTTTTAATTTTTGAAAAACCTTAGTCTCAACCATATCACGCTTGCACTTAGCTTACTTTTTAGCTTATTCGTTTACTTGTTTTACAGAAGCGAGCAAACCGTAGTGAACGAAATCTTTCAGTTTATTTTTTCAGGAGATGTCTATTTTAATCTGAAAGCCATTATTTCCGGAAACATTGTTTTACCAAAACTATTAGTTTTCTCTTTGCCCGAAGGGCTATGGGTTTTGGCCGTAACCATCGCTTCAAAAAACATTTATTTTGGGATGCAAAAGCGACTTATTCACGTGGCATTTCTACCAGTTATTATTGCTATCATATTAGAATTGTTACAATTAACAGGCATAGCAAATGGCACTTTCGATTGGTGGGATTTAGCTAGCGCAATTTGTTTTTGGTCACTAGGCTACTATTTGCTTCCTTCTTCGTCTAAGAAACAACGATTATTTATAAAAATGAATGTCAATTCAGTTATTTGTCTAGCTTCATACATGGTTCTTTACTTGTCCCACGTTTCGGCTTAACTAATATTTAATAACTAAAAGGCAACAATCTAATTATATCCATGAAAAAATTATTTACCACACTCTTTTTCATTTTAGCCCTTAGCATTCTAGCATCTGCCTGTTCTGCATTATTTGTAAAAAAGAATCAAATGTTCTTGGGCAAAAATTTTGACTGGCACAATGGGGAAGGTGTTATCCTGCAAAATAAACGGGGCATCAAAAAAGTCGCCTACGGATTAGACAAAGACAATGTTGTTGGATGGACTTCCACTTACGGCTCCATAACTTTCAATCAAGTGGGAAAAGAATTTCCATATGGCGGAGTAAATGAGCGTGGCTTAGCAATTGAAATGCTTTGGTATTCTGACAGTTATTATGAAGAAAGCGGTCGGTCGACCGTTTCAGAATTAGAATGGATCCAGTATAATTTAGATAATTACAAGACAGCTGCCGAAGTTCAATTTTATCTCGATTCTATAAATATCAACCCTATAAATGCCAACTTACACTATTTAGTTGCCGATAGGGCTGGGAGGTCATTTGTAGTTGATTTTGTAAATGGCAAAGCGGTAATAAGCAACACTGACAAAGGGTATCAAGCCTTGACTAACAGTAATTACTTAGGTTCATTGAACTACTACAATACAAACAAGGATAACATCGATTTCGATTCCCGAAAATCAGCAGATCGTTTCTGCCAATTGAGCTCTAAAGCAACCTCAAAAAAAAGCAAAACAGTTAACGGGATGTTTTCAATTCTTGATGCAAGTAGCGAAGATCGAAACAATTACAAAACCTACTGGACCATCGTTTACGATTTAACAAACCTCATGATTTACTACAAATCGAACGACAGTCCAAATGTAAAAGAGATTAACGTAAGGGGAATTAACTTTAGTAAAGCTTCAACGACCTATGCAATGGACATAAACCATCACCAATTGTACTGGAAAAAATATACATCTTCTTGGAATTTACAACTTCTCACTCCCGCTTTGGAGCATGCTAAAATCAAGTTAAACATAGTCCAGGCAAATGATCACATGATGCAACCTGGTAGTTTTGTGATGGATAATAGCTATAAAACAAATCATCGAGATTTAAAAGTAAATTTTTCTATCAAAAAACAAAAAGGTCTAATTTTCTATACCTTGATGGAAGGGAAAGACAATTATCAAAAATTTAAAGGTTCTGTTTCTGCAGTAACAAAGGCAAGAACAAGTGAAATTCAAAGAATTCATTATTCTTTACCTGTTGGAGAATATGCATTAGCTGCATTCCACGATTTAAATTCAAATACCAAATTGGATAAATTTATTGGAATTCCATCAGAACCTACAGCATTTTCAAACGGGTCAAGAGCAACTTTTGGACCGCCAAAGTTTGAAAAAGTAAGTTTCGATTTGGCAAAAAAAACCATCTTACCAATCAAGATTAAATAATAGGTTTATCCCTCCCTATTCTCGTAAATCGCGAGTAACCTTAATTCTTCTGATTCTCAGGAAGTTTCAACTCTCCAGCTTCTAGTTTGTGAAATTGAGATGCCAAGTGAGCTAAGAAAGATATTATGTGTGTAATTGCGATTTGTGTTTGCTCTCCAATCTCTTTTTGTTTCAAACGCATGACCAAAAAGCCATAAACACCATGTATCCCTACATCTACTTGATTAATTAAGTCTTGCCCGACAGACTTTACCGTTAACTCTTTTAGTGAAGGCCTAGCAGCCTCATACAATTCGATGTATTTATTATCTTGATAAGCCGTAAGTAACTGATCATGCAAATCTTGTAACTGTACTATTTCACCTTTCAATTCTTTAAGGTGTCCTGAGCGTTGAATTTGCTGACGTTGCATTTTTTCTATTAGATCAGCATACCATAGCTTAATCTCTAATTTAACGTCAGTTGGTTGGTCAAAATGTTGAACAACGTTGGTGTCAATTTGTGTTATATCAAAACGGAAAGAACGAATAATATCTTCGATCTGGTACATGTACAGTAAATACTCTACAATATTTGTTCTCCGCTTTTCTCTAGAAATTAACATATGCTTTCAGTAATTTAATACTTCGCAAAATTGAGATTTATTTCATGAATTCAGGCCCTAACTTTCTTTCTATAATTGAACGAATCAATGAAATTGAATCTAAGTTTCATCGTGATTTACTGGCGTTACTATACTCTCCTTTCGTTTTCAAACCATTTTTCCCAAAAGAACTGCTCTTTGAATCACATGGATTTAGAGACTTCGAGGAACTTTGGGATTGGTTTATGAGCGTAAAAAACGAGCATTACACTAAAAATTTAGAAAAGCTTCGTTTAGGAAAATATGCGGAAGAATTACTTTATTTCTATTTTAAGAACAGTCACAAATACTCATTATTAGGTCATAACATCCAACTCATTGACGATAAATTGACGGTTGGCGAAATAGATTATTTGTTACAAGAAAATTCAACGGGCAACTTAATTCATTTAGAATTGGCCATAAAGTATTTTCTAAAAATCAACATTCAAGAAGAAGATCAATGGATCGGACCTTCAACAAAAGACAACCTTTCTAGAAAGAGGAATAAATTGGTAAATCACCAATTGCGAATAGTTGAAGAATACAATAGACTACTTCCTCCTGAGCTCCAGAAAAAAGATTTTACACCTCAACTACTTTTGAAAGGAGCAGAATTTATTCATTTGAAGGATTACGGTACTACAGAAAACCCTTTCAAAAATGCTTGGTGGGAGCACATTGAGAACCTGGAGCACATTCATAAGGGAAATCAACAATATACGATTGTTCCAAATCGGAAGGACTGGATTTTCCCTTTCAACAACCGGCTAGAGCGAATGAGTTTCGACCTTTTAGAAATAGAAATAACCGATTACCTGGAACTACAAAACGAAATTCTCATTTCCCGCTTCTCAGAAGATGGAACGCCCTTAGACCGCGGATTTATTGTTCGTTCTAACTGGCCCAATATTTAAAGGCTCATTTTATCCTTTAATTTTGCCGCCTGTCTTCTCGAAATTTCAATTTGTTTGCCGTCTGTCAACGTAACTCGTAATCCACCATTAAACCAACTTTCCATACTATCAATCCAATTTAAATTGATAATGAATTTTCGATTTGCTCTAAAAAACGACTTACTATCCAGCCGCTGCTCTAAATTATTTAACGACTTCAAAATAAGCGGTTTGTTTTTTTCAAAATATACTCGAACATAGTTTCCTTCCGACTCGAATGCGCTAACATCTTTTAATCTTACAAACCAGCACTTTTCTCCATCTTTTACAAAAACTTGATCATTCGGACCAAGACGATTTGTTGAATCTTCCTCCTCATCATGATCTTCAATTTCTTCTTCTTCCCTTACGTTTTCATTTAATTTATGAATACAATCTTTCAATCGGTCTTTATCAATTGGCTTTAACAAATAATCAAAGGCGTTAACTTCAAAAGCTTTTAAAGCATATTCGTCATAAGCCGTGGTAAACACTACTTCCGGAACAAATGAAAGCTCTTCCAACAAATCAAAGCCTGTTTTAGCAGGCATTTGTATGTCTAAAAAAATAAGATCCGGCTTCAATGCTTCTATGTTTTTCTTAGCATGATCTGCATTGTGACTTTCTCCAATAATCTCAATTTCAGGATATCCTGCTAATAAGTTTGTAAGTTCTTTTCGAGCTAATCGCTCGTCGTCAATAATTATTGCTTTCATAGTTCCTCGTTTTTATCGTCATTGTTGCTTTTAAACACTTTAATTTCCTTCATCTTAGTAGGGATAGTAACTTCTGCAATCACAGTTCCTTGTTTTGTGTTCGAAATGTTTAACACTCCATTCTCACCATACAGGAGGAATAATCGTTGCCTGCTATTTAACAACCCAAACCCAGGCTCTCGATCTGTTTCTTCTCGAAAATTTCCAGTATTTTCTATTGTCAATTTTAAATTCTCTCCATTCTTTTTGGCCCCAATAGTAATCGTTCCGCCTTCTGCTAGTTTGCTTATTCCGTGCTTTATACCATTCTCTACCAATGTCTGAAGCAACATCGGAGGCACTCTGTGGTCTTTTGTATTCTCTTCTATCTCATACTTGACCTTCAATCGTTCTTCGAACCGAGTTTGCTCTAAACTCAAATAATCATTCACCAATTGCAATTCTTGACTCAATGGAATTAATTTCTGTCTTCCCATTAGCAAAGAGCTTCTTAAAATATTAGATAGCTGAGTTATTGAATCCTTCGCACGCTCAGGGTTTTCATCTACCAAGGCACGAATACTATTCATAGAATTAAAAATAAAATGCGGGTTAAGTTGGGATTTTAATTTATTTAACTCTACTTCAGTACTTAACGCTTGCCATTTCAAATTTTTAATTTCCTCTTTCCTATAGTTTTGAATGAAATGGAACAAAAAATACAGCAACGACCATAAAATAAAATTTACTGAAAGGTTAATAGTAGTGGTAAGTATGTCTAGAAAAGTGAGTACTACTTTTTGCTGGGCAATTATTATTTCAATAATAAATGTATACAGAAAATAATACGCTACACCACAGAGAATGGAAGTAAGAATTACTCTTGGAATGAGATCTACAATCTTCAACCGCAGCCAATCCAATTGCAAAATTACTTCCCGATAGGTGTGCGAAATGAGAATTCCTAAGGTAAACGTGATTACTAAACTAGAAACAAAATAGAAGCCTAATTCCTTTCCTTCCAATTCGTTTAACACCCACATGATAAAGGTGTAACTGAACCACCCCAAAAACTGACAAACCCAATACAATTTTAGCTTTGAATCCATATTACCTTATTTGTGCATCAGTTTATAAATTTATGTTTATTAATTTTATATGCAGAATCATATCAACTGTAAAAATGAATTCTAACTTGATAATTTGCAAATGCGTTGAACTAAGTTAATTTGAAATATATAATATCGATTTTCAATTACACCAAAGGAGAATTCAAGTTACAAGTGGAAACTTTAACCTTGTTATGAGCTAGAAAAATGAATATAAAACACTTAGTATTTCTTTTATTCTTAGGACTTGTTAGTCTTGGACTTTTTAGCCAGGCTAGAGAGAACAATAGTCGTCCATCAGCCAGTAAAACTTCACCTAAAGACAAAGGCTTTCAATTGGACAAAGTTGTTATTGGTGGAAATCTTGGTGCTCAATTTGGAGATTTAACACTAGTAGAAGTCTCTCCAACTATTGGTTATAAACTAACAGAGAATTGGTTGGCAGGTGTTGGCGCAAGGTATATTTATGTTAAACCCCGTTTATTTCCGTCCTCGAATATAATAGGAGGAGCTATATTTAATCAATACGCAATTGTAGAACAAGTGGTACTTCATGCTGAATTCGAATACTTAAGTTTCGAAAACCTTAATGTTCCTGGTGAACGAATAGACTTTTATAGTCCGTTAGTTGGTGCTGGTTATAGATCAAGTATTGGAGGAAATTCATTTGCCAGCTTTTTGGTATTGTTTAATTTAAATGACGACATCAATTCACCTTATAATAATCCTATTCTCCGCTTTAATTTGGGCTTTGGTTTGTAGATTAGTTCGTTGGAATTAAAATTCTTTGATTATTCCATTTCCCAGACCATTCAATTAGCGGAATTACACTACTATTCACATCCAAGAATTCACCCTTTTCATTTTGTTTAATCCACCATAGTTCTCCATTTCTTAGCGCCGTTAATACCTTTTCTAAAAGTTGATTTTCGAATTTCAAAGCTATCTCTGCGCCTTTCTCGTTGTTTTTTAAATCCATATTCATGGCTGCTTGATCTGGCATAAATCGTTCTTCCAACACACCCTTGTCAAAATCCTTTCGATTCTTCTTTTCATGCGCCTTTCCTAACTTCAAAGCTCTTCTTTTCCCTATTTGATTAGTAAGAGTAGCCATCCAATACGCATGTCGAACAGCATCGCACTTGCTGCCACTGAGTGTATTTCCTTCAAAATAATTAGCCTTCTTCAAACTATCCATTACAACTAAAACTTTTTTACTAATTCGATACGCTTTTCCTGCGATAAAAGGGTGAGTAATTACCCATATTTTCTCTGCTGTTCCTGTTCTCTTCCATATTGATTTCTGACCTGAAGCAGCCATTGAAAACAAAATACATATGCCCAATAGAAACTTACTCATACCATTCGCTTATAATTCCTTCTCCACCCAAATTATTCATTTGCCGTAACACCCAATTCGAACGGTTTTTCATATACGCAGAGGGCGACTTTAATTTATAAACCAATGGGTTTGGTAAAACGGTAGCCATTAATGCAGCATCATTTCTATTTAATTTCATAGCTGATTTATTGAAATATACTTGAGCAGCGGCCTCAGCGCCATATACCCCTTCACCCAGTTCAACCACATTGATGTACACTTCCATCACCCTCTCTTTCCCCCAAACAAACTCGATTAAAAAAGTGAAATAAACTTCTAGTCCTTTCCGTAAATAACTTTTAGTTGGGAACAAAAAAACATTTTTTGCTACTTGCTGACTGATGGTGCTCGCTCCTCTAACTTTTTTTGATTCTTTGTTGCTTTCTATTGCTCGTTTTATTGCTTGAACATCAAACCCATTGTGGTCCAAAAATTTCTGATCTTCAGAAGAAATAAAGGCTAGAGGAAGAGAAGAATCAATGTCTTTTATATCCTTCCAACGATAGTCTATTTTATAATTTTCTTGATTCCACCACTTGTAAAACATCATTCCAGAAATTGGCGGTGCAACAAATTTGTAGAGAACGACAGAACCTATGCTAAACAGCAAAAAGGTCATTAACAGTTTCAGGGTAATTTGCAAAAGGAATTGAACTATTTTTTTCACTTGCTAAAAATACATTGAACCTTTTTGAAATACTAAGGTTAATCTTGTAAATAAAAAAGATTATGAAAAAGTTAAGTATTGCAGTAGCCATTTTTACTTTGGTAGCATGTGGTGGAGAAGGGAAAAAAACAGCACCTAAAAAAGTAGACACGGCACCGACTAAAGTAGCTGAAAAGGAATTAGAAATTATTGAGGAAGTTGAAGAGAAGGAAATAGTTGAAATTAGGGTCTCAGCTCTAGGAGAAAGTATGGCAGAAATTGCTTTTGAACCAAAAGCTTTATCCGTTCCTGCAAACTCTAGGGTAATACTAACTTTTGAGAACAAAAGCTCTGCAGAAGGCATGTTACATAATTTTGTGTTAGTAGAATTAGGCAGCGGATCAGAAATTGCTGCAGCGGGCATTAAAGCAGGATTAGACAACAACTTTGTTCCAGATGATAAAAGAATCATTGCTTATACGAAGATGAGCAACATGGGCGAGACCATAACGATAGAATTTGATGCACCCGCTAAAGGTTCTTATCATTATGTGTGTACCTATCCTGGACACATCAGCATGATTGGGAGATTGAATGTTATATAGGGATTGTATCTTTTAATAAAGGAGAAAGCGCCGCTGTGAAATCAGTGGCGCTTTTTTGTTAATCACCGTGATGTAACCATAATAGAAGAAGCAGTCCAGTTTATTAATTAGCAGATTGCCATGCGGCTATCGCCTTCTCTTAATGACTTTCGATTTGTCATTGCGGCTGTCCGCCTTATACCGGGATCAGAACGCAGTGGAGAGAAGCATTCTGGTAAAATGGTATCGTCACTGCGATGGAGCATTGGCGGAAGAAGCAATCTGGTTAATCGAACAGATCGTCGCAGTCGTGCCTCCTTCGCGAAGACGTTACTCGACCACTAACTTCCCACTTAGAAACTCGCCTTTGTTGTTTCTAATCTGATACAAATACAAGCCTTGGATTATTCCACCTAATGAAATACGATGCTCATTGCCAACTCGTAACTGCTGCTCTTGCACCAACCTACCTTGCAAATCATAAAGCAAAAAACTAAAGTGTCCGTTTTGTTCTACTTCAAAAGTCAAGTTCACTTGATGGGTTGCTGGGTTGGGAAACAAATTATGGTTGCGTTGAATTAAATCCCGTTCTCTTAACCCAACCCCCGTATCAAAAGGGATACTATCGCAACTGCCCAAATACACATCATCAATATAATAGTAGGTTCCAATATTATTAGGCTCTGAGCGATTACCACCAACAAATAAGGTATCAACTTCTGTAGAATCCGTAAAATTCCCAATAGTTATATACTTTTCCCCACCAGATGCTTTGTATTGAAAATCAAATTGTAACCACACTTGCTTCTCTTGAATAAAAGTATCAGGAGAAACCATTATTTGCGGAGTAAAAGGCAAATAAAAGAAGTCATTCGACTGAATACTTGTTGATGAAAAATAAACGCCCAACTTGTTTTTAGAGGCAAAAACAACAGAATCTGCCAATGACACAAATAGCTGCAAACAGTAGGTACTGTCTTGAACCAGTGATTCCGTCATTTCATTTTGAATATACTCTCGAAAACGTTTTGAATCATTACTCTGAAACAAAGAATACATCAATAAACCTAGGTAATTATTTCCAGAATGTGCAAATTGATAACCTGCGAAATTTTGTGGTGAACTTCTGTTTAAATTCGAAGGAGTCATCAAATCGGGACTACCTTGAGTGGGAATAACCCAGCTAGCTGACAAGTACAGAGGTGTCACTTTTGGTAAAGCGGTAATTTCAAAACTAGAGTTGGGCAGTAGATTCTGCGCAGCCAAAAAGCCTGCACAGAATAGTAGAAATAATGTAAGTGATAAACGCATTTACTGTAATATTAATTTACCAGTATGCAGAACTTCTGCACCCTGCACTAATTTACAAAAATAAGCCAGATTGCGACGTCTGCTATCACCTTTTCGCTATGACCGACGATTAGTCATTGCCCCTATCCGACCTTCGACAGGATCAGAACGCAGTGGAGAGAAGCAATCTGGTAAAATGGTATCGTCACTGCGATGGAGCATTGGCGGAAGAAGCAATCTGGTTAATCGAACAGATCGTCGCAGTCGTGCCTCCTTCGCGAAGACGTTACTCGACCACTAACTTCCCACTTAGAAACTCGCCTTTGTTGTTTCTAATCTGATACAAATACAAGCCTTGGATTATTCCACCTAATGAAATACGATGCTCATTGCCAACTCGTAACTGCTGCTCTTGCACCAACCTGCCTTGCAAATCATACAACATAAAACTAAACTTTTCGTTTTGTTTTACCTCAAAAGCTAGATGAACTAGATTGCTTGTGGGGTTCGGGTAAAAATTATGATTTCGTTGAATTAAATCTTGTTCTCTTATACCCACTCCAGTATCAAATGGTAAACTATCGCAACTGCCCAAATAAACATCATCGATGTAATAATAGGTACCAATATTATCTACGTTTTGACGACTTCCGCCTCCAACATTCAAAGTATCTATTTCTGTGGAGTCTGTAAAATTCCCGATAGTAATAAATTTTTCTCCGCCAGATGCTTTGTATTCAAAATTAAACTCTAACCATTCTTGTTTTTCTTGTAGAAAAGAATCCGGCGAAACCAATACTTGAGCGGAAAATGGCAGGTAAAAAAAATCATTGGATTGAATTTTGGTTGCAGAAAAATAAACGCCCAGCTTATTTTTTGAAGCAAAAATGCAAGAGTCTGCTAACGAAATGAATAGCTGTAAACAGTAGGTGCTGTCTTGAACTAATGATTCTGTCATTTCATTTTGAATGTACTCTCTTACTCTTTTAACATCATTATTCCTGTACAACGAGTATATTAACAAACCCATGTACCCTTCACCGCTTTGTGCAAATTGATACCCTGCAAAATTTTGGGGAACATTCCATCCTGCATTACTAATCAGCGTGGTAAACAAATCTGGACTACCTTGAGTTGGAGAGATCCAACTAGCCGGCAAGTACAGAGGAGTCACTTTTGGTTCAGCGGTAATTTCAAAACTAGAATTGGGCAATAAATTCTGTGCATCGCTTTGCGATGCACAGAATAGTGCTATAATTAAAAATATCCTCTTCATTTACTGTAAAATTAGTTTTCCTGTTTGAATTACCTCTCCACTTTTTACCAATCGATAAATAAATAATCCAGCTTTCATTTCAGTAACACTTATCGTATGTGTATTTCCTTCTTGCAAGTTTGATGTTTGATGTAATTTACCCAAAACATCCAGTAACTGAAACTCTACCAAATCATTACTCCCTACTAGGAGTAAAAAATTAATTTGATCCTGAGCAGGATTGGGATACACTAGAAATTCAGACTCTTCTGCAGCTTTCAACCTTCTAAACGGTTTTTGAACCATTTTTGGGGTCATTTCGCAGTCGTTAACAATAAAACCATAGCCCATATCTAACATGATGTCTCTAGCAAAATACACGGCAATACCATCGTAATAAGGGCATAACATGGCAATTCTACCAATTTCAATACTGTCTTGTGTAGTTAGTATTTGCTTCATTTTTAGCTTTTGTTGTATGGCGGCTATTACAGCTACATTCGCATCGAAGTTATTGGTAACAGCAGCTGCAGCAACTGCCCTATTGTTTTTGCCAAAAGCCTTGCCCAATGTGGTGTTCTTCATACTATCAACAAAAGGTCTCCAGCTGCTGTCAGCTGATAAAACAGAATCTTTCGCTAATTTCCAATACAACAATTGCTGGTTGAGCCGCACGGCACTGTCTACCGCATGTTTCATATAGCCCATTCTGCCTTGTACCATTTTTTTTACATGGTTTGCATTAATTACTCTGTTACTATTCGTATTAGTAGCTCCAGATTTAGTACGCAAAAGTGCAGAGCAGCCAACATTACTCGGAGATCCACCGCCTGCTTTTAAGATAGGAGTCCAACCGAATGATGCCAACATTGAACTATTAGGGGGACTATACACGCCCCCACCATTCACAAACAGTGTACATGAATCTCCATCTGACTGATTTGCAAATGTATGTCCAAAGAATGTTCCATTCCATTGGTTACCCCCTGCAGCGCTTGAGCTTCCTACATTTCCAATAAATCCATTATTGGCCAATACAAACCCGTAATAGTTATTTTTCATGTTATTGTTTGCTACTAAAGTAGTAGCGTCATTACTTCCTGAAAATTGCAACCCTACACCCATACCTTCCGTTTTATTACACTTAATTTCAGAACCGTTACCATACAGGCTCACCGCATTTTCTAGCGAAATACCTATTACTTTGGGGTTACTACTGGCACTTATTATGGTATTGGAGCGCACAATAAATTCGTTTTCAGAGTTGGTTACCCTTATCCCATATGCTGGTGCCGGTGGTGGGCATTGAAAGAAAGGTGGACAATTAGACCCTTGCACAAAATTATCGTTCATTTCCGTAATGGTATTGTTATAAATATCAGCAGAAGTAAACCAAGCTTGTATACCCGTTTTAGCATATAAAATAGTGTTGTGGTGAATTTTTGCTGTTGCCAAAGAGTCGTTATAAACATTACGAGTTACAATAGCAAAACCATTAACATTGTTTTTGTTCGTATAGCTCCAACCTGTGCGCTTCCTTTCTAAATCGAATGTATTATAATCTATCTCAAGGTCTGTAACTGCCTCTGTTAAAATTCCCTGTGTTACGTTATGTATTAAATTATAAATTATGCGAACAGGTTCATTATTATTTATCAAGTATAAAAAATTGGATTCTTCTTGCCACGGATAATCAGTTACTAACAATCCTCCAAACTCATAATTAACTCTGTTATACCGCATATCCAAATCCATTGATCCATTTCCATTAACAGCTATTTTACATTGCCTAAAACTAGTGTAACTCATAGTAGTGGTATAATCTTGAATACTGTTTGTTGAATTAGTGATGGTAATGGCTTTTTCTGTTTTTGATGGATAAGTCAAATCGTAATTATTGAAATTTTCAAAGGTCACAGAATTTAAAGTGAAGTCAGAATTTCGTGAGTCAATACCACCTGCTCTTCCATTCAGCTTACGAATTGATGCTAGGGAAGGAGTATTCTTTAAATTGAATCCTAAAGTTCTAATAGTAGTACTTGTATCAATGTCATGAAAATTTATTAGCTCTATGGCAACAGAAGGGTAATACGATGAGCTTGAATTTGCCAAAGGAGAGGTACAGTCAAAATTGCAATTCTTTACAATAAACTGGTTACTAGAGAGCGGTACAGAATTAATATTTGAATCGTCTATTTTAATGCACCTCTCATTTCTATCAAAATATACGTTCTCAATGCGTGAAAAATTGTTATTGTCGGTTAAATCGGTGTAAACAATCCCTTCTTTCATGTTAGAAATTTTAACATTCATGGCAGGCACTTGAGTAGATTGATTGCCTTGTATCAGCAAATCAGCATTTGCCGCACCGTCTACAAAAATACCATCCCAAAAGTCATTTGGCGAACATGTTTTAATTTGGTTTACTGCTCCATCTATATCTTCAATTCCAAGCTGGGCACCGTTATTCACAACAATTCTGCTATTTGCAGCCATTTGAAAATCACAATCTTGGAATATTAAATTTTGGTCTACCGTAAAGATGCCATTTATCTCTATCCTCTTATTTTTAATTATAAAAGTTCCACCACCAAGGTTCGTTTTCGCCCATGCAGCATCATTATTTGTAATTATATCAGTTGTTGGGGTTGTGCCTTCTAAATGTACATCGTCTATTACTACATATGAGTAGTCTGAAGGAAAAAGAGTATCATTCTCACATAAGATTACTAATCTATCGTAAACGCCGTTTACAACAACACTTGTGTCATTATAACTGTGTAAATTAGGATAATAATTAGTGATTTGAGCTTTATTAATGGTTGCTATCAGTTGTGCGTTTGTATTAGTGGCCAATGTTAAAATACTATTGAACTTAGGTGTTGATAAACCAGAAAGAACAGCATCGGTAGTTAAGTACACCTTAATTCGATCTGGGGTTTGCAAAATACTGTTATGAAAAAATAATGGTGAAAATTGTTCTTTTCCATATTTAAAGCTCAATTCCATAGTACTACCCATTGCTGTTGGCTTACGCAATACATTTGCCATCGCTTCAGAAAATTCTCCTGTAGGAACATTATGGTTGCCACTTGAAATCCCGCCATAAGCATTTACCCCATCATAAAATAAATCACAATGATTGACCACATCTTCCCAGGAACAAACCAACCCATTTTGAAATCCAGAATTATCGAATGAATCTAAAGGAAAAGCAGATAGATTGTTCATATTACCGTTTACGGTTAACTCATCAGTACAAAAGTCAAATGCGCAACCATCACAGGGAGTCCGAACGGGGCTAGGAATACTATAAAATACAAAAGAGATTGGGTCAGGATAGGCTGCCTCATTCTTATCTAATACAATAACATACTCTAATCCTATTTCGAGATTCTCAATAGTCCAAGAAGCATGACTAAAAACGGCATAAACATCATGCTCTTCAACAAAATTTAATTCCTCGCAATTGCCTTCTTCTATAGTATACAAGGTCATTTTAGTAATCGGCAAATTAATGTCTGAATTATGTTTTACTGTAACATTAACTTCAGTATCATCTGCAACAAATTTGAAATACGTCTGCACTTGATCTTGAACAAACTGTCTACTGGTGGTAATTTCATCTAATATATAAGTGGTTTCACAACTTTGCCCATCTTCTTGTCCAATAGTGTATCCTGCGTTTAAGATAATTAACAATCCAAATAATAACTTTTTCATTTTAGTAGTAGCTTAAAATTTTTATAAATAAGTAACCAATGTTCAATAAATACCGAACTGTGCATTGCTTGAAACATATACTTTCAGCAATGACTTTTTAAAACTTAGAAAGGTTTTGGCACACAGGCAGCCAATGCAGTTCGAGAAACTACGTTTCGAATAAGACCTTCGAAACTGTGTTTAATTGGTTTATAATGAGTTAAATATCTGTCTCTTATACACA
>OJDV01000264.1_pt1 | contig 19664 bp, 11 predicted proteins | sample 1592911 | NCBI WGS metagenome assembly OJDV01 (sample SAMN05416860, study PRJEB24817) | seawater metagenome | isolation source: Sea water | place: Canada:Atlantic | collected 2013-11 | reverse complement strand
ACGAGATTTCTGCCTGTCTCGTGGGCTCGGAGATGTGTATAAGAGACAGAAATTGTTCAAAACACAGAATTTGACGCAAACGGTGATCCAATAGGTACAGGACTGGATGTTGACTTTATTGCTTGGGGACCTTTTGCCCAAGGAGATGATTTATGTGATTATACTCAACTACAAAGTTTTAATGAAATTGGTTGTAGTTTCTCTGCTGCACCTATTGAAAATTTTTCCATAACAAATGGACAAACAGGTGAAATTTATGTTTTATTAATAACTAATTACAATCAAAGTGCTGGGTTTATTAAATTAAACCAAACTGGTGGTGATGGCTCTACAAATTGTGAAATTATTTTTACTTGTGATGTTGATATTGATGGTGGAGACCAAGTTTTATGTGATGTGACCGAAACTACATTAACGACAACTACAAATGGTCCTGTTCAATCCTACCAATGGTATCTTAATGGTACTGCAATTGCTGGAGCTACCAATGACAATTTAACGGTTTCTGAATCTGGAGCTTATAAAGTTGTTGTAGATGGTGTTGATTGTGACCAACCAGTAGAAGATGAAGTTAACATCTCTATTCCTGGATTAATTTCAGTAGACTTAGGTGAAGATCAAGAATTTTGTGATGTAGAATCCTTTGAGATAGTTCCAAATATTGTAGGTAATTCTTCAAATGCATCCTATTTATGGAGTACTGGTGAAACTACACCTACTATTACAGTAAATACTACTGGTGTTTATTCGGTGGTAATTACTGCTGAAACTTGTGAAGTTACAGATTCTGTTGGTTTACTTTTTGAAGACACTCCATTATTTGATTTAGGTGATGATTTTGAAACTTGTTTTGAAAATGAAATTATTTTAGACGCTACTCCTTCCAATATGAATCCAGACGATGTTACTTATGTATGGAGTACAGGGGACACAACTCCTAGTATTATAGTAACTCAAGCGGGAACTTATACTGTGATGGCAAGTTTTGGTAATTGTGAAGTTGAAGATACAATTACTATTTCTGCAAGAACAGATTTAGACCTTACTCTTAACGATGATTTTAAATCATGTGTAGGAGAAGAGTGGACTTTAACAGCAACAACCAGTGAAGATGGTATTACTTACCAATGGTTTTTAAATGGTGACGAGATTCTAAATTCTAACAGTAGTACTTTAGATATTATTATTACCGAAGATTTCTCTGGTGTACAATCGTATTCTGTAACTATTACTAAAGGAGCATGTACAGGAACCGATCAGGTGGATGTAGAGTTATACGATGTTTCTAATTGTATCATCTCTCAAGGAATTTCTCCAGATGCAACTCCTGGGTTTAATGACAGTTTAGATTTAGAGTTTTTAAGTGACCGTGTTGGCGGTATCACTAATCTGCAAATATTTAATCGTTACGGAACCATTGTTTTCGAAAAAGGTAATTACGTAAACGAGTGGATGGGACAAGATAAAAACGGAAACGATCTTCCTACAGGAACCTATTATTATGTAATAGACTTTGCAAGTCCTGATGATGTTTACGGTCCTCAAACAAGTGGATGGATTTACTTAAATAGATCTGCAAACTAATTTTAAAACTCTTTTCTAACTACCTAATAGTTACATATGAAAAAAATATATATCATAACAATATTTCTCGGACTACTAATTGTCTTCCAAGAAGCAAACGCACAACAAGACCCACAGTACACTCAGTATATGTACAACTTAAACGTGATTAACCCTGCTTATGCGGGATCTAAAGAAAGCTTATCCATTACAGCTCTTTACAGATCTCAATGGGCTGGTATCGCTGATAATCCAGAAACATTTACCCTTTCTGCGCATTCTCCCTTTGGAGATAAAGTGGGATTAGGGATCTCGGCTATTAAAGATCAACTAGGACCTGTTATAGAATCTAATATTTATGCAGATTTCTCTTATACCATTGATTTAGGCAAAGCCTTAAAACTAGCCTTCGGTGTTAAAGCAGGAGCTACTCTTCACGAGGTGGGATTAACAGAATTAGAATTGCAAGATCCTAACGACCCATTCTTTTCCGAAAATATTCAGAGTACTTATTTTAATGCAGGTGCAGGACTATTTTTATACAGTGATAAATTCTATTTAAGTTTATCGGTTCCTAACTTCTTAAATTCGGTACACTTAGATGCTACTAATGATAATGGAGAAGCTATCAAATACGGGAATGAAACCAGTCACTTCTTTGCAGCGGCAGGTTATGTGTTCCAATTAGGAGAAAACGTGAAGTTAAAGCCTAATGGAATGGTTAAAGCTGCATTTGACTCTCCTATATCTTGGGATGCAAATTTAAATGCTTTGTTTTATGAGAAATTTGAACTGGGAGCTTCCTATCGTTTAGACGATTCTTATAGCGCCTTAGTAGGTTTTCAAATCAATCCTAACGTTCGTGTAGGATATGCCTACGACCATATCATTTCAGATATTAAAGCCGTTGCAGGAGCATCTCACGAAATTATTTTAACCTGGGACGTGTATTTCAGCAAACGTGCCTTACGTTCACCTAGATATTTCTAATCTTTTAATAAAGCACATTTAAAATGAAAAAAATATACATACTCATTCTACTTATAGCGTTTAGCTCTAATGCTACTTTCGCACAAAATAAAGACACCAAAAAAGCTGACGATTTATATAAAAGATTAGCCTATACAGAAGCTGCTGAAGCCTATCAAAAATTATTAAAAAAAGGTCAAGGCAACAAATACGTTTTTGAACAATTAGCAAATAGCTATTACTTTATCAACGATTCTAAAAAAGCCGAAACCTATTACAAAAGAGTCGTAAAAGGTAAAAAAGTAAAACCTGAAACCGTTTATAATTACGCTCAAGCTTTAAAAGCTAATGGCAAGTACGGAGATTACAATACTTGGATGAAAAAGTTTGCAGAAATGAAACCAGCAGATTCTAGATCGGTTGCTTTTATGAAAGATCCTAACTACCTGCCTAAGTACTTAGAAAATGCTAAAAAGTTTTCGCTTACCAATATGAAAGATATCAATACCGAATATTCAGAATTTGGTGGGACGGTAATCGATAAAGCTTTCTACTTCTCTTCTGCTAGAAATACTTCTAGAAAAAAATACGGTTGGAACGAAGAACCATTCTTAGATGTATATGCTGCAGAGATTGTTGGCGGAACGGTAAAGAATGCAGACCTAATTCAGGGAGATGTCAACACTAAATACCACGAAGGTAATGTTGCCATTACTGCAGATGGTAAAAGAATGTATTTTGACAGAAACGATTACTTTAAAGGTAAATACAAGAAAAATGAAGAAGGTGTAAGTCAAATTAACTTATTTACTGCCGTAAAAGAAAACGGTGTATGGAAAGACATCCAACCCGTAAGTTTTAACAATAGTGAAAACTCTTTTGGTCAACCTGCCTTAAGCCCTGACGGAAACACTTTATATTTTGTAAGTGATATGCCAGGTGGTAAAGGAATGTCAGACATCTATAAAGTAGCCGTAAACAAAGACGGTTCTCTTGGAAAACCAGAAAACTTAGGAGATAACATTAATACGGAAGGTAAAGAAGTGTTCCCTTTTATGGACTCTAACGGTACCCTATACTTCTCTAGTGATGGACATATGGGACTGGGTGAATTAGATGTTTTCTACGCAGAGGCTAGTGGATCTAGTTTTGCTAGCGTTAGAAATATTGGAACCGATGTAAATAGCTCAAGTGATGATTTTGCTTTTAAATACGACCCTAAAACCAAAGAAGGTTATGTCTCTTCTAATAGAAAAGGTGGTGTGGGTAGTGATGATATTTATGCAGCTAAGTTAATCGCTCCATTATGTGATTTTGAACTTAATGTTCAAGTCGTAGATGAGTATACTAAAAAAGCATTACCAGGAGCACGTGTTGATCTTTACGACAATGCAGAAAACAAATTAGCTACTAAAACGGCAGACCAAAATGGTTTTGTAAAATTAGTGGTGGAATGCGATAAGCAAAATGAAGTTCTTGGATTTTCACAAGGGTATGAAGGTAATGGTTTAACCATCACTCCTACTAAAGTAGGTCCTGTGAGTAGAACCCTAACGCTTCGTCCTATCGAAGAAATTATTGCTGATGATAAAGTAGTGCTAAATCCTATTATGTTTGATTACGATAAGCACAACATTAAATCACAAGCAGCTTTCGAATTAGATAAACTAGTAGCAATTATGAAAAAGTATCCTGCTATGGAAATTAAAATAGAAAGTCATACCGATCATAGTGGAACTCCAGAATATAATATGGGACTATCCAACAGACGTGCCGCTTCAACCATGCAATACATTATCTCCAAAGGAATCGATAAAACTAGATTAGCTAGCGAAGGATTTGGTAAAACAAGACCACTGGTTAATTGTGGAGCTAATTGTACCGACCAAGACAATGAGAAAAATAGACGATCAGAATTTATAATCACCAAAAGATAATAACTGATAATAAAAAAGCCTTTGACATTTAGTCAAAGGCTTTTTTGTTACTCTTTAGTTTTAGACTAGAAAAACGAATGTCCGTTTGAATAAAAAAAATGTAATTTAAATATAAAGTGTAATGAAAAAAAGGAATCTATACTTATTACTTATGCTTTTCTCTGCAATTGGGTATTCCCAAATTTCTGTAGATGAAAGTTATACTACTCAAGAATTAGTAGAAGAGGTGTTATTTAACAGTAGCTGTGTTGAATTATCAAACTTTTCACAAAGTACAGGAACTGATTTTGGAAACGAAAATGGAATCGGTGCTTTTAGCGCAAATGGATCAGATTTTCCATTTCAAACAGGTATTATATTAAGTTCAGGTTATGTTGTAAATGCCCCAGGACCTAATGATGACATTAATAGTGATGGAGATACAAATTGGCCTGGAGATGCAGACTTAGAAGCAAATACTACTGCTACACAAACTAATAACGCATCATCTTTGTTATTCGATTTTGTTCCTTTAATAAATCAAATAAGTTTTAATTTTTTATTGGCGTCAGAAGAATACAACCAAAATTTTGAATGTACTTATTCAGATGCATTTGCATTTATTGTAACCGATCAAATAACAGGTGAAGTACAAAATTTGGCTGTTCTTCCAGGAACTACAACTCCAATAGAAGTTACCAATATTCGTCAAGAAGTTCCTGGACAATGTGATGCAATCAATGAAGAATATTTTGACAAGTATAATTTTGAACCATTTAACACAGCTGCAGACGCTGCTATTGATTTTAATGGTCAAATAGTATCCTTAGTTGCAACAGGTGAAGTAGTTATTGGAAATCCATATTCTATAAAATTAGTGATTGCAGATGAAACTGACACCGCTTATGATGCTGCTATTTTTATTGAAGCTGGTAGTTTTAATATTGGTAACGTTGATTTAGGAGATGACATTTTGATTTCTGATGGAAATTCAACTTGTGAAGGAGGAGAAATTACGCTAATAACAGAAGCTACTACAGGAGCAACCTATCAATGGTTTAAAGATGATGTTGAATTGGCAGGTGAAACTACAAATTCCTTATTAGTTACAGAAGATGGTATTTATAGAATTGAAGTAGCTTTTGCACAATCACCAGATTGTATAGCGTCCGACGAAATTATTGTTGAATTTATAAAATATCCTCTTTTTGATTTAGGTGAAGATCAATCTGTTTGTGATAATTCAAGCATTATTTTAGATGCGTCTGTTTCAAATCCAGATGATTTAGTTGACGTTACCTATAAATGGTTAAAAGATAATGTTGAAATTGTTGGTGAAGTATTAAGTACTTTAAGCGTAACTGAAACTGGTTTATATACCGCTGAAGTAGATTCTAATGGCTGTATTGCAACTGATGATGTAACCATAGGTCTTGCTTCATTTACGGTCGACTTAGGAGAAGATTTAAATATTTGTGATCAATCTTCTATCGAATTAACACCAACTATTACTGGTGAAGATCCAATTAGTGCTACCTATTTATGGAGTACTGGTGAAACTACACCAAGTATTACCATATCTGAATCTGCTACCTATAGTGTTGTGGTTTCTATTAATGGTTGTGAAAACACCGACAGTGTAGCTATAAGTATTACCGACCTTCCTGTTGTTGATTTAGGTGATGATTTTAAATCGTGTGTAGGAGAAGAGTGGACTTTAACAGCAACAACCAGTGAAGATGGTATTACTTACCAATGGTTTTTAAATGGTGACGAGATTCTAAATTCTAACAGTAGTACTTTAGATATTATTATTACCGAAGATTTCTCTGGTGTACAATCGTATTCTGTAACTATTACTAAAGGAGCATGTACAGGAACCGATCAGGTGGATGTAGAGTTATACGATGTTTCTAATTGTATCATCTCTCAAGGAATTTCTCCAGATGCAACTCCTGGGTTTAATGACAGTTTAGATTTAGAGTTTTTAAGTGACCGTGTTGGCGGTATCACTAATCTGCAAATATTTAATCGTTACGGAACCATTGTTTTCGAAAAAGGTAATTACGTAAACGAGTGGATGGGACAAGATAAAAACGGAAACGATCTTCCTACAGGAACCTATTATTATGTAATAGACTTTGCAAGTCCTGATGATGTTTACGGTCCTCAAACAAGTGGATGGATTTACTTAAATAGATCTGCAAACTAATTTTAAAACTCTTTTCTAACTACCTAATAGTTACATATGAAAAAAATATATATCATAACAATATTTCTCGGACTACTAATTGTCTTCCAAGAAGCAAACGCACAACAAGACCCACAGTACACTCAGTATATGTACAACTTAAACGTGATTAACCCTGCTTATGCGGGATCTAAAGAAAGCTTATCCATTACAGCTCTTTACAGATCTCAATGGGCTGGTATCGCTGATAATCCAGAAACATTTACCCTTTCTGCGCATTCTCCCTTTGGAGATAAAGTGGGATTAGGGATCTCGGCTATTAAAGATCAACTAGGACCTGTTATAGAATCTAATATTTATGCAGATTTCTCTTATACCATTGATTTAGGCAAAGCCTTAAAACTAGCCTTCGGTGTTAAAGCAGGAGCTACTCTTCACGAGGTGGGATTAACAGAATTAGAATTGCAAGATCCTAACGACCCATTCTTTTCCGAAAATATTCAGAGTACTTATTTTAATGCAGGTGCAGGACTATTTTTATACAGTGATAAATTCTATTTAAGTTTATCGGTTCCTAACTTCTTAAATTCGGTACACTTAGATGCTACTAATGATAATGGAGAAGCTATCAAATACGGGAATGAAACCAGTCACTTCTTTGCAGCGGCAGGTTATGTGTTCCAATTAGGAGAAAACGTGAAGTTAAAGCCTAATGGAATGGTTAAAGCTGCATTTGACTCTCCTATATCTTGGGATGCAAATTTAAATGCTTTGTTTTATGAGAAATTTGAACTGGGAGCTTCCTATCGTTTAGACGATTCTTATAGCGCCTTAGTAGGTTTTCAAATCAATCCTAACGTTCGTGTAGGATATGCCTACGACCATATCATTTCAGATATTAAAGCCGTTGCAGGAGCATCTCACGAAATTATTTTAACCTGGGACGTGTATTTCAGCAAACGTGCCTTACGTTCACCTAGATATTTCTAATCTTTTAATAAAGCACATTTAAAATGAAAAAAATATACATACTCATTCTACTTATAGCGTTTAGCTCTAATGCTACTTTCGCACAAAATAAAGACACCAAAAAAGCTGACGATTTATATAAAAGATTAGCCTATACAGAAGCTGCTGAAGCCTATCAAAAATTATTAAAAAAAGGTCAAGGCAACAAATACGTTTTTGAACAATTAGCAAATAGCTATTACTTTATCAACGATTCTAAAAAAGCCGAAACCTATTACAAAAGAGTCGTAAAAGGTAAAAAAGTAAAACCTGAAACCGTTTATAATTACGCTCAAGCTTTAAAAGCTAATGGCAAGTACGGAGATTACAATACTTGGATGAAAAAGTTTGCAGAAATGAAACCAGCAGATTCTAGATCGGTTGCTTTTATGAAAGATCCTAACTACCTGCCTAAGTACTTAGAAAATGCTAAAAAGTTTTCGCTTACCAATATGAAAGATATCAATACCGAATATTCAGAATTTGGTGGGACGGTAATCGATAAAGCTTTCTACTTCTCTTCTGCTAGAAATACTTCTAGAAAAAAATACGGTTGGAACGAAGAACCATTCTTAGATGTATATGCTGCAGAGATTGTTGGCGGAACGGTAAAGAATGCAGACCTAATTCAGGGAGATGTCAACACTAAATACCACGAAGGTAATGTTGCCATTACTGCAGATGGTAAAAGAATGTATTTTGACAGAAACGATTACTTTAAAGGTAAATACAAGAAAAATGAAGAAGGTGTAAGTCAAATTAACTTATTTACTGCCGTAAAAGAAAACGGTGTATGGAAAGACATCCAACCCGTAAGTTTTAACAATAGTGAAAACTCTTTTGGTCAACCTGCCTTAAGCCCTGACGGAAACACTTTATATTTTGTAAGTGATATGCCAGGTGGTAAAGGAATGTCAGACATCTATAAAGTAGCCGTAAACAAAGACGGTTCTCTTGGAAAACCAGAAAACTTAGGAGATAACATTAATACGGAAGGTAAAGAAGTGTTCCCTTTTATGGACTCTAACGGTACCCTATACTTCTCTAGTGATGGACATATGGGACTGGGTGAATTAGATGTTTTCTACGCAGAGGCTAGTGGATCTAGTTTTGCTAGCGTTAGAAATATTGGAACCGATGTAAATAGCTCAAGTGATGATTTTGCTTTTAAATACGACCCTAAAACCAAAGAAGGTTATGTCTCTTCTAATAGAAAAGGTGGTGTGGGTAGTGATGATATTTATGCAGCTAAGTTAATCGCTCCATTATGTGATTTTGAACTTAATGTTCAAGTCGTAGATGAGTATACTAAAAAAGCATTACCAGGAGCACGTGTTGATCTTTACGACAATGCAGAAAACAAATTAGCTACTAAAACGGCAGACCAAAATGGTTTTGTAAAATTAGTGGTGGAATGCGATAAGCAAAATGAAGTTCTTGGATTTTCACAAGGGTATGAAGGTAATGGTTTAACCATCACTCCTACTAAAGTAGGTCCTGTGAGTAGAACCCTAACGCTTCGTCCTATCGAAGAAATTATTGCTGATGATAAAGTAGTGCTAAATCCTATTATGTTTGATTACGATAAGCACAACATTAAATCACAAGCAGCTTTCGAATTAGATAAACTAGTAGCAATTATGAAAAAGTATCCTGCTATGGAAATTAAAATAGAAAGTCATACCGATCATAGTGGAACTCCAGAATATAATATGGGACTATCCAACAGACGTGCCGCTTCAACCATGCAATACATTATCTCCAAAGGAATCGATAAAACTAGATTAGCTAGCGAAGGATTTGGTAAAACAAGACCACTGGTTAATTGTGGAGCTAATTGTACCGACCAAGACAATGAGAAAAATAGACGATCAGAATTTATAATCACCAAAAGATAATAACTGATAATAAAAAAGCCTTTGACATTTAGTCAAAGGCTTTTTTGTTACTCTTTAGTTTTGGCTTGGAATTTCTTTTCCCATTCCGCTTGAAATTCTTCCATTACAGGTTTTACAGTACTTTCTGGTAAATCTGCAATACGGATATACATCAATCCGTCAACTGCATTATTAAATAAAGGGTCTACGTTAAACGCAACTACTTTTGCATTTTGTTTGATGTATTTTTTAATTAACACCGGTAATCGTAAACTTCCTGGTTCTACCTCATCAATAATTTTATCAAACTTATTTAAATCTGCTTCACTAGCATCAAAAACAAAGTCCTTATCAGCGTCTTTTAACTTCACCTTATATTCCTTTTTAGGCTTAATATATTGTGCCACATAAGGGTCGTAATAGTTAGATTTCATGAACTCAATCATTAGGGATTTAGAGAATTCAGAAAATTGATTACTAATACTAACGCCTCCAATTAAATACTTGTGTTCAGGGTGTCTTAAAGTTGTATGTACAATTCCTTTCCAAAGTAAAAACAATGGCATAGGGCGCGTTTGATATTTTTTAATAATAAATGCTCTTCCCATTTCGATAGATTTACTCATCATTGGGAATAACTCTTGTTCAAACCGAAACAATTCCTGTAAATAAAATCCATCGATACCGTACTTCGAAAATATCTGAGAACCTAATCCCATTCTATAAGCTCCAGCAATCAATTTTTCATCTTTATCCCATAAAAACATATGGTGATAATAGGCATCAAATTTATCTAAATCTATAGCTTTATTAGTTCCTTCTCCAATTTCCCTAAAGGTGATTTCTCTAAGTCTTCCTATTTCTTGAATGATATTAGGGATGCTTGGAGCATCTGCAAAATAAACTTCATAGTTTTTACTCTGAAGAAGTCTTTTATCATTCATTTTGAGAGATTCTATCTCTTTTTCAATAGTAGAAACAGAAACAGGTTTTACAATTTTTTTAGGAGGTTTTGGAAATTTTAATTTTTTAGGCAGGCTGTCTATTAATTTTTTCTTCTCAAAAGGATTTGCAAGCATATACGTTTTAGTACGCAAAAAACTAGTGAAATCTTCAAGCGATTTATATTCATCTTGGTCTTTAACTGAAATTGCTTTACCAACCCTAACTTTAATCAATCGCTCTTTTTGAGTCAATAATTCCGAAGGTAATTTAGCGGTACGTAAAGTATCACTCATTTTAGCCATTCTATAGAACAACTTGCTATTTTTAGCATGAAAATAAATAGGAACCACAGGAACTTTTGCCCTTTGTATCAATTTCATAGCGGCTTCCTCCCAAGGCTTATCCACTATAAACTTTCCGTCTCTATAGGTGGAAACCTCTCCAGCAGGAAAAATACCTAATGGAAACCCATCATTTAAATGATTTAACGATGCTTTAAAACCACCCAGACTAGATTGCACTTCCTTTTTCCCTTCAAAAGGGTTCACTGGCATCACATAAGGTTTCATGGGTTCGATGCGGTGCAATAAAAAGTTGCCTATTATTTTAAAATCTGGACGATGATCTAATAATAACTTTAATAGTAAAATCCCATCAATTCCTCCCAAAGGGTGATTTGAAATGGTAATAAATGGGCCTGTTTTAGGGATTCTTTTTAAATCCTCTTCTGGTATTTCAAACTTTATTTCAAAGTCGTCTACAAGCGCATTTATAAATTCAATATCTTTTAAATGTTTATTATCATCATAAATCTTATTAAGAGAGTCAAGATTTAATATTTTCATAAGTGCCCAACCAAAAGTAGTACCTAAAAACCCCAATTTCTGAAGGTTGATGGCCTGTGCTACTTCTTTTGCATTGACTAATCCCATGAATGATATTTATTTTTAATTGAATCCTTATATATCAGTGTTAGCAAATATAATCAAAATCAGATGGATTTATTCCTTAACCACTAACTGAACAGTTCCTCTATTTTCTTGTTTTATCAGCATTTCTTTTCCTTTTAATAAGTCTTTAATTTCACTGTTTTTCGAATGCCGTATGGTATATAAAGTAACGCCCTCATTCCAGGTCACTCTAAAGGTTTCTCTTAGTTTGCCCAGTAATAATTCCAAGGTATTGTATCTATTATCTATACAAACTGAAAAACTAATTGCCGAATTCTGAATTAAATTAACTTTCATTTTATAATGATGTAATAATTTAAAAACATCACCAATATTATCTTCCATCATAAATGAAAAATCCAATGAGGAAAGTGAAATTAAAACTTGATTTTTCTTTAAAATAAAACACGAAACCAAAGGGTCTAAGGTAACTCCTTTTCCAACACAAGTCCCTTTATCATTTGGATAATAAAAAGACTTAACAAACAGAGGTATTTCTTTTCGCTGTAATGGTTGCAAGGTTTTTGGATGAATTACGGAAGCTCCATAAAAAGCCAATTCAATAGCTTCTCTATAGGAAATATGGTGTAGTAATTGAGTCTTTTTAAAATGTCTAGGATCTGCATTTAAAACTCCAGGAACATCTTTCCATATAGTTACACTTAGAGCATTTAAACAATAGGCAAAAATTGCAGCGGTATAATCACTTCCTTCTCTTCCTAAAGTAGTCGTGAAATTATGAGAATTTTCTGAAGCTATAAACCCTTGGGTGACACAAATTCCATTTTTAGGCACGCATTCTATAATATTTTGTTGAGTCTCCTCCCAATCGATGATAGCATCACGATAATTTGTGTTGGTTTTAATACAAGATCGAACATCCAAAAAAGTATTATTAAGTCCGTTATCCGATAAGTATTCTGATATAATAGTCGTTGAAATCAATTCCCCAAAACTGACTACCTGATCGTAAACAAAAGCGTGATCTTTAGACTTATTGTTTTCTATAAATAATTGAAGTTCGTTTTTAAATTTTAAAAGTGAATTAAAAATGGGGTGTGAAGTATTGCTAAAAAGCTTCGTTATAATCTGAAAATGAAAATCATAAACCAAAGCAATAGATGCTTTTACTTCATTGGGGTTTGAGAAATAATTAGAAACTAGTTGTTCTAATTGATTGGTCATTTTTCCCATAGCAGAAACGATAACAACCAAATCTTTCTCTTCTGTAGTTATTATAACAGATAACAAGTTTTTTACTCCCTTTGCATCTTTAACAGATGCTCCACCAAATTTAAATACCTTCATATTTATGGTCCGTGAAAACGGCTATTTTTTATTTATTTTCTTTTAAATAATTTTTAATTCCTTTTTCATCCATTTGAACCAGATACCAATCCTTCAATAAGGTCGCTCCGCTTTTTTCATAAAAATCTATTGCTCCTTTATTCCAATCCAAAACCGCCCATTCTAATCTTTTAACTTTTTTATCGAAAGCATATTGTATGACTCTTGAATATAAGGCTTTCCCCACTCCGGTTCCTCTTAATTCCTTTTTTACTACTAAATCTTCTAGGTGAATACTTCTTCCCTTCCAAGTAGAAAAACGATCGTAAACCAATGCCATTCCTACTATCTCTTCTTGTACTTCCGCTACAAAACATGTGAATAATGGCTTGTTACCAAAGCCTTCTTCAATTAAAGTCTTTTCATTGATTATGACCGCATTGGGTTCATTTTCAAAAGCCGCTAATTCTTTTATTAACTCTAAAACTTGAGGCATATCCTCTGGAGTACTCAATCTTACTATGTTGTTCAAAGTTTTCAATTTGATTTCACAAATATCGGTTCTATTTCTTTAAAATTTACCGATATTTGCATCAAATTCATGACCACCTACTGTAATGACACAACACAACAAAACACTCGGGGAATTTATTATTAATAAACAAAGCGAGTTTAAGTATTCTTCCGGAGAACTTTCAAGACTGATCAACTCTATTAGATTAGCAGGAAAAATTGTAAATCACGAAGTAAATAAAGCAGGGCTTGTAGATATACTTGGTACTGCTGGAGAAGAAAATATTCAAGGTGAAGATCAACAAAAGCTTGATGTTTACGCCAACGAAGTTTTTATAAACACGCTTATAAATCGTGAAATAGTTTGTGGTATTGCTAGTGAAGAAGAAGATGACTTTATTACCATAAAAGGAGGTAATAAAAAACATGATAATAAATATGTGGTGTTAATGGATCCTTTAGATGGTTCTTCTAACATTGATGTAAACGTGTCTGTAGGAACTATTTTTTCTATCTACAGAAGAGTTACACCAGATGGAACTCCTGTAACGATCGATGATTTTTTACAACCTGGAAAACAACAAGTTGCTGCAGGTTATATTGTTTACGGCACCTCAACAATGATTGTATATTCTACCGGTCATGGAGTAAATGGATTTACATTAAATCCAGCTATTGGAACCTATTATCTTTCGCATCCAAATATGAAATTTCCAGATAAAGGAATTATCTATTCTGTAAATGAAGGAAACTATATTCATTTCCCAAAAGGAGTGAAAAAATACATTAAATACTGTCAAGAAGAAGAAGGAGAGAGACCCTATACCTCTAGGTATATTGGATCTTTAGTTTCTGATTTTCATAGAAACATGATAAAAGGTGGCATCTATTTTTACCCTTCTACTTCAAAAAATCCTGAAGGTAAATTACGTTTACTTTACGAATGTAATCCTATGGCATTTTTAGCCGAAAGAGCAGGCGGTAAAGCTAGTGATGGTTTTAATAGAATACTCGACATCAAACCAACAGAGTTACATCAGAGAGTTCCTTTTTTCTGTGGAAATACTTATATGGTTGAAAAACTAGAGTCTTTTATGCAAAAGAATAAAAAGTAAATTACTTTTCTAATCTGTTTTTTATCAAATATTTATATTCGTTGAAGCTAATTCCACCTGTATAAATATCAATTGAATTTTGTATCAACTCATTTGCATTAGTAGAATTATATCCCAATCCTATAGCATACTTTTTTATCAATACTAATTCTTTTACATCAATGATATGATCAGAGAATATCATATCAAATAAATCATGAATACGTTCCAGTCTTTCTTCAGCAGAATTTGAAGGTATAATTGGATATTGTTCAGGGTTCTTTAAAATTTTTGCCATATCAGATTTAGAAACTCCTAACTTTGTTGCTAAAGATTCTAATAATACTTGCTCATCATCAGATATTTTTCCATCAGACATTGCTATGGAAGCAATGGATGCAAAATGAGCTTTATTTCTAGTTTGATGACCTTTTTTAAATAATTCGTAAAATGACATAATCTTATTTTTATCCCGCAAAGATAAAACTAATCAAGTGGTTTTTTAAAATTATTTTGAAGTATAAATAGTTTAACATTAAATTATTTAGCAAGCTGTTTAAATATTTTATTTGAAATACTACCTTTGCCCAAATGGGTAAATCAATTTTATCTTCACTTTTTGTCAAGTCTTCTAACACAAGAAAACTAGGGGAAGCTATTGCCAATTCTGAAAATAAAACCATTATTTCCGGTCTGGTTGGATCCTCTTATCCTATTGTTATTGCTGAAGTTTTTAAACAAGCAGAAAAACCTTTTTTAATTATTTTAAATAATAAAGAAGATGCGGCATATCATCTTAATGATTTAGAAAATTTATTAGGTGAAAAAAATGTGTTGTTTTATCCTGGTAGTTATCGCCGTCCTTACCAAATAGAAGAAACCGATAATGCAAATGTCTTACTTAGAGCAGAAGTTTTAAACCGAATCAACTCTCGTAGAAAGCCCGCAGTTATTGTTTCTTATCCTGAGGCTCTATTCGAAAAAGTAGTCACTAGAAAAGAGTTAGAAAAGCACACGCTAAAAATTGCAGTGGGAGACGATTTATCCATCGATTTTGTAAACGAAGTGCTTTTTGAATACAACTTTAAACGCACCGATTTTGTTACCGAACCTGGAGAATTTTCGGTTCGTGGAGGAATATTAGATGTGTTTTCATTTAGTAATGATATGCCTTATCGTATTGAGTTTTTTGGTAATGATGTAGAAAGCATTCGAAGTTTTGATGTAGAAACTCAACTTTCTACCGAACCCGCCAATAAGATAACCATCATTCCGAATATGGAAAACAAAATGATGGAAGAAAAACGCACTAGTTTTTTAAAATACATCGCTTCAAAAACAGTCATCTTTTATAAAAATGAAGATATTTTTTATACAGGAATTGACAAACTTTTTCATCAATCAGAAGAAGCTTTTGATAAATTAGATGGAGAAATAAAGCAAAACAGTCCAAGTCAATTGTTTTGCTCTTCAGATCTTATAAAAAATGAGCTGGAAGATTTTACTAAGGTTCATTTAGTAACTGCTTCTACCAATAGTAGTATCGATTTTCAAACGCAACCTCAACCATCTTTTAATAAACAGTTCAACTTACTAATTGAGAATTTAAATACCAATACCGAAAAAGGATTTAAAAACTACATTTTCTGTAGTAGTGAACAACAAGAACGTAGGTTCCACGATATTTTTGAAGATACCGAACAACACGTCGATCAGTTTGAAACTATTTTATTTCCACTATACCAAGGTTTTGTAGATCAAGATCAAAAAAACGTTTGTTATACCGATCATCAAATTTTTGAGCGTTATCATAAGTTTCAATTAAAAAATGGATATGCCAAAAAGCAAGCCATTACTTTAAAGGAATTAACCAATTTAGAAGTCGGTGATTATGTAACTCATATCGACCATGGAATTGGAAAATTTGGGGGGCTTCAGAAAATAGATGTAGAAGGAAAATTACAAGAGGCAATTAAGTTAATATATGGAGAGCGTGATATATTATACCTCAGCATTCATTCACTTCATAAAATTTCTAAGTACAACGGAAAAGACGGAACCACTCCTAAAATATATAAATTAGGAAGCGGTGCTTGGAAAAAATTAAAACAGAAAACCAAGAAGAGAGTTAAAGAAATTGCCTTTAATTTAATTGAGTTATATGCAAAAAGAAGAACCCTTAAAGGTTTTGCTTATGATCCAGATTCCTACTTACAACATGAGTTAGAATCCTCTTTTATTTATGAAGACACTCCAGATCAAGTAACCTCCACGGAAGATGTAAAACGAGATATGGAAAACGAACGTCCTATGGACCGTTTGGTTTGTGGTGATGTTGGTTTTGGTAAAACTGAGGTTGCCATTAGAGCAGCTTTTAAGGCCGTTGATAACGGAAAACAAGTAGCGATTTTAGTTCCTACCACCATTTTGGCTTTTCAACATTTTAAAACGTTTACAGAACGATTGGCCGAAATGCCTGTAAATGTAGATTACCTTAATCGATTTAGGACCACTAAACAAAGAGCTTCTGTTTTAGAAAGGCTAAAAAACGGAACCTTAGATATTGTAATTGGAACTCACCAATTAGTAAATAAAGCAGTTGAATTTAAAGATTTAGGCTTATTAATTATTGATGAAGAACAAAAATTTGGAGTTGCTGTTAAAGACAAACTAAAGACCATAAAACAAAATGTAGATACCTTAACCTTAACGGCAACGCCGATACCGAGAACTCTTCAATTTAGCTTGATGGCTGCAAGAGATTTATCCATTATAAGTACTCCACCTCCAAATCGGTATCCAGTTGAAACGAATGTGGTACGCTTTTCCGAAGAAACTATTAGAGATGCGATTCGTTACGAAATTTCAAGAAACGGACAAATATTCTTTGTACATAACCGAATTGAAAATATAAAAGAAGTAGCTGGAATGATTCAGCGATTGGTCCCAGATGCAAAAATTGGTATTGGACACGGTCAAATGGAAGGTAGAAAGTTAGAGCAATTAATGTTGGCTTTTATGAATAATGAGTTTGATGTGTTAGTGTCTACTACCATTATTGAAAGTGGTTTGGACGTTCCTAATGCAAACACCATGTTTATTAATAATGCCAATAATTTTGGCTTGTCCGATTTACACCAAATGCGAGGACGTGTAGGTAGAAGTAATAAAAAAGCTTTCTGTTATTTTATCACTCCTCCTTATTCTGCAATGACCGATGATGCTCGTAAACGGATCCAAGCCTTAGAGCAGTTTAGTGAATTAGGATCTGGTCTAAACATCGCTATGAAAGATTTAGAAATTAGAGGCGCAGGAGATTTATTAGGTGGTGAACAAAGTGGTTTTATAAATGAAATTGGATTTGAAACCTATCAAAAAATTCTTGCCGAAGCCATTGATGAACTAAAAGAAAAAGAATTTAAAGAACTTTATTCAGGTACGGAACATGAACTAAAAGACTTTGTAAAAGAAACGGTTATTGATACCGATTTCGAATTACTTTTCCCGGACGATTACATCAATAACATCACTGAAAGATTAAACCTTTATAACAAATTAAGCGAGTTAAAAACGGAAAAAGAACTTCAAAAATACGAAGAAGGCTTAATTGATCGTTTTGGAGATCTTCCTATCCAAGCGGTTGACTTATTAAATAGTGTTCGTATAAAATGGATTGCAATTGCAATTGGTTTAGAACGAATTATTATGAAACAGGGGAAGCTTATTGGTTATTTTGTAGCAGATCAAGAAAGTTCTTTTTATAAAAGTCCTGTGTTTTCAAAGGTTATTCAATATGCACAGAACCATCCAGACTTAGTAAAAATGAAAGAAAAAAACACTCGAAACGGATTGAGATTAATTATTACCTTTGATAATATTACAACTATCAATAAAGCACTGCAATCGTTATCTCCAATTTTGGTTTAATTATTGTAATTCTTAAGTAAAAACAGTTATTATGAAATTTAAAAACATTCTTTTTTTATCACTGCTCTTCCCTGCCTTTTTATTTTCACAACACACCATTAAATTAACTTTTTCTCCAGCAGAGGATTTTACTTGGGCTGTTTTGTATAAAAACTCACCTACAACAACAAAATACATTGCTCAAAGTAAAATTGTTGATGGAAATTTAATTTTTAAACTCGATGAAAACGCTTCAAATGGCATCTATAAACTGGTGTATGCGGTACCACAAAACGATTATAATTTTGACATTATATATAATGGTGAAGAGGATATTGAGCTTACTTTTAATTTAAAGGATGGTGCAGTTTTTCAGAAATCTTCTGAAAATATCATGTTAAATACTTATTTAACTAAAATGGCACTATTAGGACAAGAATTAGAAACTAAGTATTTAAAAGACAATGCAGATGATACTAGCGTAACTGCCGTTTTTACCAAACAGAAAGAATTACAAAATACTTATGAAAAAAAATCTGAGGGCAAGTTAGTTCAACATTTTATCAAGGCAAATCAGCCATATATTTCAAATGAATATGAAACTCCATCCAATTATATTAAAAGTTTAATCACCAACTATTTTCAATCCATAGATTTTGGAGATGAAGTGTTACAAAGCTCTAATTTTTTAATTGAAAAATCGATGGCCTATATAACAGGAGTTGTAACTGAAGGTTTAACACAAGAAAAATCATTTAATAACAATGTAGACAAAGTAGCTGCTCAAATCGGAACTTTAGACCCTAATTTTCAAAAATATTTTTTGGGAAAATTATGGCAAAAATTAGTGAATTACAGACTTATAGATACTGCAAATCATTTAGCTGAAAAGTATTTAATTCCTATTGGGAATCAATTAGGTGATAAAGCTCTAGTTTTAAAACTTACTCAATTTAAAAACTTATCTATTGGGAGTCCAGCACCCGATTTTACATTAGATGAGTCAAGCAATAAAAAATTAAGTGAATTGGATGTGGCTGAAAACTATATTCTTGTTTTTTGGAGTAGTGGTTGCTCTCACTGTTTAAAAGAAATTCCATTATTACACGAAATAAGTCAAGAACTAAACAGTACGAAATACAAAGTAATTGCGGTAGGATTGGAAGAAGACACTTTTCAGTGGTCGAATGAAATAATAAAATTCCCTAATTTTATTAATGCTATTAAATTAAAAAAATGGGATAATACTATTGTTAATGATTATGCTTTAACTAGTACTCCTACTTATTTTGTGCTCGACAAAGACAAAAAGTTTTTAGCAAAACCTGAAAGCTTTGAAGAACTTAAGGAATATCTAAAAAAATAAAAAAGCTAAATGTTCTACATTTAGCTTTTAAACTGTCTCTTATACACATCTCCGAGCCCACGAGACAGGCAGAAATCTC
>OJDV01000263.1_pt1 | contig 19742 bp, 11 predicted proteins | sample 1592911 | NCBI WGS metagenome assembly OJDV01 (sample SAMN05416860, study PRJEB24817) | seawater metagenome | isolation source: Sea water | place: Canada:Atlantic | collected 2013-11 | reverse complement strand
CTGCAGCGCTGGTGCTGCCTCCCAAGGCAAGCGTGGGAAGACCCTCGGTACAGGCCTGAGCATCACCGAATACTGGCGGTTCAACAAACTGGATGTTGTAATTGCCTTCAGCTAAGGGATTGTTGTTGCTTGCATAAACCGCATAACGGTGCCAGCCAGAACCAGTTGCTGTGAATGTGAGCACTTGTTGTTGATTGGCAGGAGTGCTCGGAGTCGATGTGGAAAAATTGTTGCCATTGAAGTGCAAGATCTGCGACTCAAATTCCGCCGTAAGCGCCACTATCACGCTCTCGCCCTGCTCCAACCAAATCTTGTAGCTGTCGTAGAGTCTATCCGGATCGTTATAGGTATCCAGACAATCAGCGCTACTCAATGCCGCATCAAGAGCAACACCTTTCGTCACCCAAGTTGGGGTCACGCAATCGATCTGCGACTGGTTGATAACAGTGGTACTAAGCGTATACACACCAGTAGCCGCCACGTTCTGTGGTTGATAACTACCACCGTGGATGTATAGCACATACTCACCTGGTACCAGTGCTACCTCAAAAGACAGCCCATTCTGCTGAATTTGAGTATCAACAATATCCTGTCCATCATTGCCATTGGCATCTAGCACACCGATGTGCGGGTAGTAATGGTCTGAATACGCGTCAATCTTGAACAAGGTAGTACCAGACTCACCGCTCAAGTCTAGGCGGTAAAAGTCCGCCATAATTCGCTCATCGTCAAAATAGCAATCTTCGAACGGGGTCAGTTCACCCGCTACTTGCGCGCCTAATGTAAGCGCTGTTTGGGTCTCGCAGGCAACCGGATCACCTAATGCTATTCCAGTTAGGTTAGGATTCGCCCATAGATTCACAGTGCCTAAAGCCAGCACCGGCGCAGGCACAGCCCCGCTTAGTTGGTTTTGGCGTAAATTAATAGACGTGGCATTAACGAGGTTACCTAGCTCCGAAGGAATAGTGCCGCTCAACTGGTTGTAGGCCAAATCGAGGTCGATAATGTTAACTAGATTGCCGTAAGTGGAGGGGATAGTTCCGCTAAACTGGTTGCCACCAAGTGACAAGCGCTGCAGCTGTGGCATCTCACCAAAAGCTAAGGGTAATGAACCGGTGTACTTATTGCCCCAAAGATAAAAATATTTCAGGTTAAGAAGTTGGGCAATATTGCTAGGGATTGTGCCGCTGAGCTGATTTCCACCCAGATCCAGATTCTGCAGTGCACTAAGGCTTGCGAGCTCGCTAGGAAGACTACCAACGAGATTATTTTGTCTGAGCGTTAGGTTTGAAACATTGCCGCCGAAATCACATTGCACACCAAACCAGGTACACTCTGTCCCTTCGGCACCTAGCCAATTAGTCTTGTCTGTCCAGTTATCGCCAGCTGTAGCGTTGTATAGCGCTAAAAGCGCAGTCCTTTGATCAACATGAGATTCAGGCACAGTCCCGATCTCTAAACTATATGCGCCCGTTTCCAATGAGTTGTTTAATGTGTTGTACATTACGACGCGATACCTGCCTGATTGCCCGGCAGTAAATGTGACGCTGTATGGAATATTCGGCAGCCCTATTGGGCTACCATCCACAAAACCAGATTCATTGAATATGCGAAACTGAGAAGCTATCTCTGACTGCGCGACAACCTGAACGGTTTGGTTCTGTTGCAACGAGAGCATATAGCTTTCAGTGAGGATGCTTGTATCGTTGATGGTGGTGACGCAATCGGTTTCGGTAAGCGCTGCGTCGACTTCAATGCCTACAGTCGCCCATGTACTTCCGAACCTTATGCACCCAGATTGAAGCTCGGCTATTGCCTGAGTGTTGAGCGTATATGCCCCAGTAGCTGCAACATTCTGAGGCTGATAGCTGCCGCCGTGGATATACAGTACGTATTCACCCGGTGCCAATGCTACTTCAAAGGACAAAGAGTTCTGCTCGACTTGAGTCTCAACAATGTCCTCACCTTCAGTACCATCAGAATCTAGCACCCCTACATGCGGATAATAGAAATCGGAATGAGCGTCTATCTTGAGTAGCGTTGTATCCGACGCGGCACTTAAGTCTAATCGGTAGAAATCCGCCATAAGCGGACCATCTTCGTCATTAATATAACAATCTTCGAATGGGACTAGTGCCCCCTCTACCTGCGCACCAACTGTCAATGCCGTCTGAACTGCACAGGCAGCGGGGTCGCCGAATTCGATGCCAGTAAGGTTGGAATTAGCCCATAGATTCACTGTTCCCAAAGAAAGTACTTCATCGGGTACGGTGCCACTGAGTTGGTTGTTGTTAAGATCTATCCGGCTAGCCTTATTGAGATTACCGAGGGATGTAGGAATACCGCCGGTTAGTTGGTTATGTGCTAGATCAAGATGAAGCAGATTCACCAAATTACCATAGGACACTGGGATCACGCCGCTAAACTGGTTACCCCCCAATGAGAAATGGCGAAGCTGTGTCAAACCGCTAAAAAAGGAAGGAAGAGAACCAGAGAACTGATTGCCCCAGAGGAATATTCCGTCAAGATTCGTCAGTTGGGCAATGCTATCGGGGATAACGCCACTGATTTGATTCCCACCAAAATCTATATATTCTAGAGAAATCAAACTACCGAGAACGGTCGGAATACTACCAACTAAATTGTTCTGATGAAGATCAAGACGCGTGACATTGCTCTCACCATCACACTGCACCCCATACCAGGTGCACTCTGTGCCCTGCGCACCCAACCAGTCAGTATTGTTCGTCCAGGCCGCGCCATTAGTGTCGCTATATAAGGCTAGTAGGATATCTCGCTGCGTAGATTCAGCAGAGATTGCGCCGTTGGATGACAACAGCAATATAGTAGTAAACAGGGAGGCCAGTGCGGTGCTTGAAAAACGATTCTGCTTATTGGTTAACATCTCTATGTCCCTTTTTTCTAATACAGATAAGTCCTCAGCGGCACGCGAGGCTTCTTTGTTCGTTATATAAGGGCTTCTGTCATGAGGTCGCAGGATGTCTCAGACTTTTATAAGACAAGCTCGACATTCTGCTAGCGCAGTGGAGATTCGGGGAGGTTATTGACAAGGAATACGGAATATTTTATTAGAATTCAATTGCTTATAGATCTCAAGGCTGAATTGACAGATGCCTTCCCCAGCTTTAGAAGGTCTGCCAGTTAGTTGTATCGAAACCGTTGTGCTTTACAATGTCGCTATAAGTAAAGAAACACATTGAGGAAGGATATTCAGTTTGAGAGAGCTAACATGAATCGTCGTAAAAAGGGCATACAGATATTAAAGGCACGCGCCAAGAGAGCAAATGCAAAGTTGGCCCCTAAAACTAAGTCTGCGTATATCAGTAAAGCGGAGCGGGCAAAACAAGCCGAAGTGTCCGGCCTAAGCGCGGAAATAGTTTCCGCAGAGTGAAGTTATTCTAGGAGCCTTTATGTCGCTTAGGTTTGCTCTAATAGTACTCATAGCTCTGGCGTCCTCTGTCGCGATTTCAGCCGATCAAAACTCGCTGCAAGAACGTAGAGAGACGATTAGAATCCGTAGCCTTGCCAGCACGAATGCCCTTCTCAGCCGCCCTCAGTTAAGTGCACTGTGCAGTGCCGTAGACGGGGCGCGATGGTGCGAGGGTTACATTGCAGCGATTCTCACGGTTTACCAAATCCCACTCAACTGCCTACCTAGAACCGACATGGCGCCTTTCGCAAATGGCCAAGTTTGGGAGCTAACGGTACAGTGGATTTTGAGGCAGGAACAAGACTCGAAACTCAGTTTCTTCGACGCAGTAACAGGCGCCTTGGCGGAAGAGAAAAGATGCCCTATGGGCAATTTACTTCCCTACAACGGCCCCGAGCTTGTGCCCTATTGTGATCTAGAGCTAGAGGAGATGCAGTATCTAATGAACCCAACCCCATTGGCGGAGGTGACCCCAGATTATCCCCCTGCCGCACAACGCGATGGGATTGAAGGCTGGGCGCAGATAAGCTTTACAGTGACTGAGATGGGGGATGTGAAGGACGTTGTATTAGTAGATTCCGAACCTCCAGAGATATTTGATGCCGCCTCTATCGAGGCGGCATCGAAGCTAAAGTTTCGACCAATCATGATAAACGGTATTGCAAAAGAGGCGCTAAATATTCAATACGTTTTTCGGTTTAACTTGTAAAATAAATTGCTTCTACACTACCCCACTTCCAGCTACATTCACTGTCGACAGCGCCTAGTCATCCCGAATTGTCCAACCAAGCTGCACCATTGGTGGAGCCTCGATCTTGGTGCCCCTTGCTCACTAGAGACCATAAGCGACATCTAGTGAGAGTATTCTACTGCGGACGACGGAACATGCCCATATAGACAGACTTGCCCAACACATGGCCTTCCATTGCGGCTAGGACTGCGTCGCGGGTGGCGATGGGATCATCGGAGGCCATAACAGACAAAGCAGTATCTAGCGCATACACCTCGAACAGATAGTGGTGTTTAGGACCGCTAGCGCCAGCGCCCGGACCGCGATACACGCGCCCAGTCGCACTGATCTGCGTTGCGCCGTTGGGGAGCATGTCTCCCTGCGGCTGATTCTCTTCTAGCCCCATAGCCGTGCCCGGGATGTTCCACACCACCCAATGTACCTGAGTGCGTGTGCCTCGATTAGGCGCGAAGTCTAGGTCCATCATATTCACCACGAAGGATTGCGTGCCCGCTGGAGCATTCTCCCACCTCATGGCGGGAGAAGTGCCGCCTCCGGGCAGTGCGCCTTCGGCAGCCTGTGAGAAGCGGACGGGGATATCGTCGCCATCGTCAAAGCCATCTATCGAAAGTGTGAACGCCGTTGACTGGGCCTGCACAGAAGTCAGTCCCAACATGATAAAGAACATTACAGCTATTGCTTTGAAATTCACGCGCATCGTTTATCTCCTGGTCTAAATATCTGTTAATGAGCTAATTACTAAATAGCGCCGGAACTCATCCATTCTGACAAGGCCCTGCCAATCGCATCCGGCGAAATCTCTTGCACATAATGACTACCGAACACACTCACTTCCTTCTGATTCTTGAAACTGCGCACATATTCCAGAAGCGGTCCTGCAGAAATGAGTGCACCGGGGTTCACCCGAACAAATAACTTGGGCACGTCACTGGCGGCAAACCAATCCGAATAACTCGTTACTAGCTGTACCGTGTCTGCAGGATTACCGCCCCTGGGTAGTTCACGAGGCCATTCCAGTGTAGGTCTACGCCCCTCGCCAGGCTGCAGAAAGGGGCGACGGTATTCGGCTTTATCCTCTTCTGTAAGGTAGTAACCCAAACCCCCGATCAATATCTGTTCGATGAAGATATTGTTCTGCAGTACGGCCTCCTCACCCTGTGCTGAGCGGAAGATATTGAATAGGCCACTTTCAGGCTCCGGAATAGCGGGTAGGCTCGAAGGGTTTAGAATTGCTTCCATATAGGCAATGCCACGCACTCTCTCTGGAAAACGCTGCGCGTAGCTAAGGCCGATACCAGAACCCCAGTCGTGTATGACTAGCGTGACTTTCTCGCGCACACCAATAGCCTCGAGTATCTCGAAAATATAGTCGCGGTGTGTACTGAATTTATAAACCCCTTCCGCGCTATTGGGCAACGGGTCCGAGTCCCCCATGCCTATAAGATCCGGCGCAATGCAACGGCCAAGATGCTGTACATGTGGAATTATATTGCGCCAGAGATAAGACGAGGTAGGATTGCCGTGGAGGAATACGATAGGGTCGCCAGTGCCTACCTCGTAGTAGGCCATATCCAAACCACGCACTTTGACTTTCTTTTTCTTAGCAGCCCATGAGGACTCTTGAGCTAAAGCATTATTCCCGCCAAGCGCTAATGGCAGGGCTGCAGCACCGCTAGCGAGTGTGGCAGTCTTCAAAAGTTTCCTACGACTTATGGTGAACATTACGCTTTCCTTTTGTTGTTGTTTTATCTCAACATAACTAACGAGTTAAGAATGCTAGGGACGATTGCTCCCAAAAAACTTCAATTGAATTTCAAATTACTCTGACCCCTTTGATTCACCCCTTTGATTCAAAGTGATGTTTAGTTCGTTTTGCAAAAGCCACTAGCGACAGCATCACCGGCACCTCGACTAACACGCCCACCACTGTGGCCAATGCCGCACCAGAATCTAGCCCGAATAGGCTTATGGCAACGGCAACGGCCAATTCGAAAAAATTGGATGTCCCGATTAGAGCTGCAGGGGCTGCGATGCTAAAGGGAACGCGCCACAGAAATGCCCATCCATAAGCAATAGCGAAGATGCCGTAACTCTGAATAAGAAGTGGCACGGAGATCAAGACTATGACTAAGGGCTCGTCTAGGATCGTCTGGGCCTGGAAGCCGAACAACAAGATGACGGTTGCCAATAATCCCATGATGGAGAAAGGCTTGACCTGGGCAGTGAATATCGAAATTTTCGCGGGACTCCCAGACCCATCAAGCATTCTACGAGTGATGTACCCCACGATTAGCGGAATTAATACATACAAGATCACCGAGATCGTAAGAGTTTGCCAAGGCACAATAATATCGGTCACGCCTAGCAGTATGGCCGTAATCGGCGCAAAGGCGAAAATCATAATAATATCGTTCAGCGAAACTTGAACTAGCGTGTAGTTCGCGTCCCCTTTGACCAGTTGGCTCCACACAAACACCATTGCCGTGCATGGCGCCACGCCAAGCAGAATCATCCCGGCGATATACTCTTTCGCTGACTCCGGCTCAACCATTCCCGCAAAAATATGTTCGAAGAACAAAATGCCAAGGGCCGCCATAGTAAATGGCTTTATAAGCCAATTCACGACCAGTGTTATACAAACTCCTTTAGGCTTCTTACCAATATCCTTTAGCGAGGCGAAGTCTACATTCACCATCATTGGGTAGATCATCACCCAGATGAAAACTGCTACTACCAAATTGACATTGGCATACTCAACAGACGCGATTGCCTGAAAAATACTTGGAAATATCGCCCCGATTGTCACACCACAGATGATGCAAGAGCCTACCCAAATAGACAGATATCGCTCAAAGAAACCGATATCTGGAGCTGCCTCACTCATAGCATTTCATCCACTCTTCTAGCGTTCAATCCCATACCCCTGCACCTTTTGGTTTGGCGTACTGCCATTTATCCCACTAGCGCTCTAATCCGATGATTTTCACTATCGGTCACGTAGAGCACACCGTCATGGACGCAGACGCCATGGGGACGGGCTAGTGCGCATTGTAGAGGATCACCATCTGGACCATCTCCCATCTCGCCAGTCCCTAGCACCGTGCTGATCAGCCCTGTTGTTAAAGCGACTTTGCGGATCACGTGGTTCTCAGTATCGACTATGTAAAGACTATGGTCGGCGGCTGCATAGGCGATGCCCTTGGGGCCGTTGAAGCGCGCCTGCAACGCTAGGCCGCCGTCCCCGCTGTAGCCGCTCTCTCCCGTGCCCGCGATGCGTGACAGAGTACCCTGCCCCATTGCTAACCGATACACGGCATTGCCTTCACGCAGTACCAGATAGGCGTTGCCGTCGGGGTCGGTGGTAATTGAGCGTGGCCCACGTAGGGTTGTACCGCTTAAGGGCCCTGCATCGGGGGTCAAATCCCGCTCCCCAGTGCCACTTAATGTGCTTATCACAGCAGTGTCCGCGTGTACTTTGCGAACCCGCTGATTGCCGATATCGCAGATCAATAAATTGCCATTGGCATCGAAGGCGATACTGTGAGGCTGCCGCAATTGCGCCGCATTGGCTGGGCCGCCATCACCGGAAAAGCCGGGCTCGCCAATGCCAGCAAAGGTGGACACTAGACCTGTGTTGGCATCAATCCGACGCACCACATGAGCATCACGCTCGACTATGAACAGATGTCCGTCGCGATCGAAACAAATCTCATGTGGGGCTGAAAAAGATGCATTAAGTGCGGGACGGCCATCGCCTGCGTAGGCCTTTTCGCCATCGCCAGCGAAAGTAGTGATACTGCCATCTGTTAAGGAAAGACTGCGGATGTGCCCCGTGTCCACTTCGCAGAACACTAAGTTGCCATCTGCCGACGGCACAATGCCATAGGGATTATTGACAGCGGCCAGCTGCCCGCCGGCCACCGTGCGCACGCTAATATTTTGCGCCTGTGCTATCGGTGCAGCCAATAGACACGCGACGCTGCTCCAAAGGGTGGTGCTGCAGAACTTGCGGCGGGTAAGCGGCATTGGAAAATCCTCGGAAAGTTGCTGATAAGTTAGCCACTTTTAGGGACAAAATCCACTCCCTTCCCACGCTTCTTCCTTTACCTTTGCCTTATCACTAGATAAATGGGGTCAGAGTAACTTTATCGAAAATAAAGTCATCCCCCCCTAATAAAAAGATAAAGTTACTCTGACCCCATTGATCCTTTCGCTGTAATAGTATTTTCTTTCAGTAACTCAGAAATTTTATCGAATGGCACAGGCCTACTGAACAAGTATCCCTGTGCCTCATTGCACCTGAGTAGGCGCAGCATTTTGCATTGCTCTTCTGTCTCAACACCCTCGGCAATAACGTTCAATCCGAGATTGCGAGCAAGACTAATAATTGTTGAAACCAGCGTCATGCTGTCTGGATCGCTGGTCATGTCATTGACAAATGCTTTATCGATTTTTAACGCATCAATAGGCAAACGAGTAAGATACTGCAGGGACGAGTATCCCGTGCCAAAATCATCCACCGCTATGTCGATGCCCAAATTCCGAATCGCCTTGAGCTTGTCGATATTGTCATGAATATTTTCCATGAGCATGCTTTCAGTAATCTCTAAGCCAAGACCATGATCGTCTAGGCCCCCAAGCAATTCCTTTACCGCCTCAACGAAATCCGGACGACGTAGTTGCACCTCGGACAGGTTTACTGAAACCGATGGCGGTTTGAGCCCGGCGGCGCGCCATTTGGCGTAGTCCGCAATGGCCTGCCGCATCGCCCAGTTACCAACCTCCACAATCTGCCCAGATTGTTCCAACAAAGGTATAAACAGGTAAGGCATTATTTGCCCCTTCTCCGGATCATTCCAGCGTATCAGTGCCTCGACCCCCACAATACGCAAGTCTCGCAATTCGATCTTGGGCTGATAGTGCAACACAAACTGTTCTTCTTCCACGGCCCGGCGCAAACGCTTCTCGAAACCAAGAGAGGCAAACACTGCCTCGTTCATGCTGGCTGAATAGAACACACAACGCTCTGGAGAGGACTTCGCCTGCTTAAGTGCAACCTCTGCATGGTCCATAAGATCTTCCGGAGTACCTGCGTCTGAGGGGTACATGGCCACGCCAGCATTGGTGAGCAGAGTCAACTCACTGACGTCAAGCAAGTCCTTCGACCTTAACGCTTTCATGATCGTGTTTTCAACAATCCGGGCTACCTGAGTCGGTGATTTTACGTCCACCAGCAATAGGGCAAACGTATTGCCGTAAACGCGAGCAACACTGTCGCGATCGAATAATTGGCTCTTGAGCTCCATCGCGAAGCGTTTAAGCAAGTCATCAGCGCCTTGCCTTCCCAATACCTTATTGATCAACTGAAAGCGCTCTATATCGATCAGTACAAGGGCCAGCGACCGCTCTTCTTGCTCGATGATCTGGCAGAAGTGACGCATACGATCGATAAGCAAATCTCGATTTGGCAAACCAGTAAGAGCGTCGTAATAAGATAGGTAATTGAGCAAATCCGATTTTTCTAGGTGATCCAAGGCATGGGAAATATCCCCGGAAAGATTGTTCAACAAAGCAAGCTCTTCCTTGTCGAACTCATGGGCCTCTTTTGAGTACAACACCAGAACCCCCCAGATCGCAGTACCTACGAATAATGGCAAGGCGACCGCTGTATTGTAACCAAGCTCCCTAATCGCATGGCATATTGTGCCAGGATTGAGCGCTTCGTCTGCGAGATTGGCATTCACCACCACGCGCATCTCTGCAATGGCAGTACTGCACAATTCGCCGAATACTGCCGATTGCTCATCAATAGAGGTTTTATACTCAGCCGGGTTAATATCGCCATTAGCGGCCTGCCAAGCGATGGGAGTAATCAAGCCGCTTTCTTCTCTCAGCTGTCCGACCCACGCTATTCCAAAGCCACCATGGTCCACGGAAATACGACAGGCCTGCTCGAACAATTCGCCACGGTCATTGACCCGTAATACGCATTCGTTGATATCCGACAGCATGGCATGAACACGACTGAGGCGAAGTATTTTCTGTTTCTGTTGGTTGCGCTCAGTCATATCGACAACAATATTAGCAACCCCTGTTACATCGCCATTCTCGTCTACAATCGAATGAAAGTACGATGCCACATAACGCACACTTCCATTGTGTCGCACAAGAATGTGCTCCACTTCCTTAGTGGATTCATGTTTAGCATCCGTAAAGAGTTTTGTGTACTGCCCTTCATGCACATCATTGCCATAAATGTCGATTCGCTTCAAGGCGGCACACCAACGATCACGCAAAGGGTCCGGCTCACGCCCCCATAGTTCCACCGCGGCCTGATTGTAAAGTATGATCGTGCCTTCAGTATCCGTGATATAGATTGGAATTGGCGACGTGTGCACCATTTGTCGGTAGCGCATCTCACTCTGGCGCAACGCGCACAATGTTTTCTCTCGCTCTCGTCGAATTTTTTTGATATCGAGCGCACGCCTTACTGCGTCACCAAGCCTACTCAATCGATCTTTCAATAAATAATCGTCTGCACCATTTCTAATGGCCGTCACCGCTTCCACATCTGGGATCGTGCCCGACACTAGGATGAACGGGATGTCTAACTCTTGCTCCTTCATCAACTCAAGCGCGCGCATGCTAGAAAACTTAGGTAAGGAGAAATCACAGAGTATTAAGTCAATTGGCTCCTCAAGTGCATCTAAGTATTCCCGCTCTGTTTGGACACAACGCATTTTGGGGCTAAACCCGGCCTTTCCCAGTTCGCGCGCCAACAGCTCCGCATCGACTGGGTTATCCTCGACAATCAAGACATCGAGAGGGGTTAATGAGCCTTTGTTCAATGTATTCATAACTACTATTTAGGTTCCTGATTGATCAATAACCAGTAATGCCCAACCTCGGCAACTGCACTTGAGAAATTATCGAAATCGACTGGTTTCACGATGTAACTATTGACGCCAAGATCATAACTCTTAACCACGTCTTGCTCTTCCCGGGAGGATGTCAACACCACCACGGGAATGCGCCGAGTGCGTTCATCCGCACGAATGCGCCGCAGCACCTCAAGCCCGTCCACTTTCGGCATCTTCAGATCAAGTAGCACTACCTTGGGGTGGTGATTGACATTGCGCCCTTCAAACTCGCCTTGCCCGAACAACCAGTCTAATGCCTCCTGCCCATCCTTAAGATGCGTAATTTTGTTATAGATATTGCGTTTGCGCAGTGCGCGTTGGGCTAGATCTGCATCGTGCGGATTGTCCTCCACCAACAAAATCTCAACTCCACTGTTTAGATCACTCATCGCTACGCCCCTCTTTACCGGGTAATGAAAAATAAAATGTTGCGCCAAGGCCCGGCTGACCCTCGGCCCAAACCTCGCCTCCATGGCGATGAATAATGCGTTGCACTAGCGCCAATCCGACCCCCGTCCCTTCGAAGTCATTGGCCGAATGCAAGCGTTGAAATACGCCGAATAACTTATCTATATAGCGTCGGTCAAAACCGGCGCCATTGTCTTTCACAAAAAAAACAATATCCCCTTGCTCGAGACGGTGCCCGACCTGTATCTGAGGATGCGCTGTTTGACCCGTAAACTTAATGGCATTGCCAATCAGATTGACCAGCACTTGGCGCAACATGGAGCGATCCGCGCTCACCACGGGTAGGTTTCCGATATCAAATTGCCTAATGACGTCACGCAATTCTTGCGAAAAACCGTCAAGGACTTCATGTGCTAATTCGCGCATATCGACGTCGCTTTTATTGAGCTGTTGCCTGCCTAACCTAGAAAAACTAAGCAGGTCGTCGATTAGTTGGCCCATGCGGCGTGTCTCGCCACAAACCACGCCAAGTAGTCGATTACCCTCCTCACCAAGCACTTCGCTGAAGTCTTCTGTGAGAATGCGGCTATAGCCTGCCACTCCGCGTAATGGCGCGCGCAGATCGTGGGACACTGAATAAGTAAACGCCTCGAGCTCCTTATTAACTTCTTCCAACTGCCTCGTACGCTGCACCAAATTCTGATTGCTCGACTGCAGTTCAGAAGTGCGCTCCATCACTCGTTGTTCGAGTACAACATTGAGTTGACGTATCTCGGCCTCTTTTTGCTTGATCTGTGTAATATCTCGTGCCGCGGCGTATAACACATTACTCCCCAGCGCAGGTACGCAGGTCCACATAAACCAGCGATAAGTGCCGTCCTTGCAGCGGTAGCGATTTTGAAAATTGATCAGCACCTCTCCGTCAAGGAGGGACTCCATCACCTGCGTGGTAGATGCCAAATCCTCCGGATGCACAAACTCCATGAACGGCGTACTCAACAGCTCTTCTTGCGTAAACCCTAAAGTAGACTCAAACGCTGGATTGAGTCGGGTGAAATAGCCATCGGTTGAGGCAACACACAACAGATCCAATGACAAAGTAAAGAACTGGTCGCGCTCGATCTCGGCCTTTTTCTTATCGGTGATATCCGTGCAGGTGCCAATCCATTCACAAATTTCTCCTTGCGCATCGAGTACCGGCGCACCGCAGACAGCGAAATCACGATAGACGCCGTCATAGCGTCGAATACGATACTCCGATAGGTACAGCGATTTAGTTTCTAGAGACTTAGTCCATACCGCAACCGCTTGCTCTATATCATCCGGATGCAGCGCATTGGCCCAACCTATTCCCTGAACTTCCGCCTCACTCTGCCCTGAGAAATCCTGCCAATTAGGCAATGGTCCATTAACCTGCCCTTGCCCATCGGTGTGCCAGACAATCTGCGATGTCGCCATTACCAATGAACGATAACGGCTCTCGCTACTCTTTCTAACTTTACTTTCTTCTTCCAGTGCTCGATTGACTTTCAGTAGTTCACTGCTGCGCCTGCCTAAGTTGCCGATAATCTGCGTAATCGCAACGCCCGCGTCTTCCAGACTACCTATCATTCTGTCGAACTGCCTATTTAAGGCCTCAATCTCACTTTTTCCCTTCGCCCCAGATGGTTGAGTGCGAGGGGAGAAACTACGAGTATGATCCCCAAGCGCTATTTCATTGGTTATCAATGCTAAGTCTGCAAGATCTTCAGAAAACTGTTGCCCTTGATTTTGAAGAGCTATAATCGGATTGATCACTTGCCGAAAAATCTTCCAGCCGCTAACAACAAACACCATCAGTAATGTAGCGGCTAGAAGGCTGATAATGCTGATATACGCGAAGGATTGACTTGCAACTGACTCGAAGTGATCCGTTGTTCTTGCATCGAGTTCGCCTAGCAATTCATTGATAGGAACAATTATTTGGTTCTTTTTATCCAAATAGTCTCTGCTAAACAACAAGCGGAAAGCTTCCATCTGATCGGGCCGATCGATACGGGTGAACTCGCCATTAGCGTCCTCAAAAAGCCCGTCGATGGCGTAGAAGGCGCGCTGCTCCGTAAGAGTTAACTCATTGGACAGTCTCTCGGCTTCCTCGAACTTTTCCATTTCATCGTCATGGAAGTTTAGGCTACGCGTTAACTCCTTGAGCGAGATCGGTGGCAATAGTTCAACTTCAGGAATAGCACCATCTGAAGCTACGATGAGGTCCCAGTAGGCATAGCTGCCATCTCGCGGACGTGGTGCAGTGCCATTGCGCACATCGAGAATGGATTGATGGGTTTGCTTGTAAACTGGATCACGCGTTACCACATATAAACGCGCCATCTGCGTAAGATCATCGCTACTTTGCTTAAACTCGTTTGCTAATTTGTAGGATTGGTAGCGTGTATTACCCGCTTCAGTCAGTTGCCGGTTAGTCTCATAGGCGCTGACTAAGAGAAAAGTTATTGCAAGGATCAATAATAGACACAAGGCAAGCTTTAACTGGTAGAAACGCTTGATGCTCACAAATACCTCTTTAGCCAGCAGCGATATTTAATCGCTTGATCCGAATTATGAACCCTAGAATCGTCAAATTTACACAGCTGTTTTCTGATAAACAGATAACTAGGTTAACTAAAATCCGTCTCCGCAATGCACTGCTGCAATGAGTAGCCAATTTGCTCTAGGAGGTTTTTGAAACTATCTTTCTATAGCGATTTTTGGAGGTGCTATTGTAATGAAAGACACAGAATTGCGGTATCAGGAGAAACCGGAGAATAATGTCAGGATTTTCCTGACATGAAAATTAATCGAGGGATATAACTCCTTGACGGACCGCGAGGCGTACCAACCCAGCAATATCCTTCAAGCCAAGTTTTTCGAATAGGCGGGCGCGATAGGTTTCGATTGTTTTCGGAGACAAGTGCAGTAGCTTTGCAATCTCCACTGTTGACTTACTCTCCGCTAACATTTGCAATACCTGCAGTTCACGGGTGCTAAGCACATCGAGAACATTGGGGACAGAGGGGCCATGCAGAAAACGATTGACGACTAAGTCTGTAATCTGTCGACAGAAGTAATGATGGCCAGAATTCACACGCTGTATTCCTTCGACGAGGTTAGAGGCTGCGGTACGTTTGAGTATATAGCCGCGCACACCTGCATCCAATGCTCGACGGACATATTCGGGATTCGAGTGCATAGACAGAACAATAATCTTCGCTTCTGGCTGCTGCTTAAGCACAGCGCGGGACGCTTCGATGCCATTTAACTGCGGCATCGAGATATCCATAAGTATAACGTCTGGCTCAAACTCTTTAGCGGCAGCCACAGCATCTTGACCGTTGTCCACGGTGTGCACAACTTGCATATCATCTCTAGTACTGACGATAGCCATTAGGCCTTCGGCAACTAGAAGATGATCATCAGCTATAAGGAGTCGAATTTTCATAATCTAATAGTCTACCCGAAAAGTAACCTGCGCACCCTCAAGCAACTTACTTTCGACTGTCATCCTCCCGTCAATTGCATCGAGGCGCTCACGCATTATCGTCATACCTAAGCCCAGTTTCGCTGATCGTAGGGTCGGATCAAAGCCCACCCCATTGTCTGCAATAGTGACTTCGAGACACTTATCATGCCAAGCCAATTCTAATCCAACCTGGGTTGCATAGGAGTGCTTGGCGATGTTATTAAGTGCTTCCAACGCGGCGCGAAACACTGCAATTTCTGCCGCTATACCAAAACGCCTAGCGCTACCCCTTTCACTAAAACTCACTGATATCTCGGTACGTTTTTGGAATTGCTTTACCTTCCAACGAAAGGCGGAGCTTAGTCCCATGTCTTCTAACAAAGGCGGACGCAATTCATTGAGCACATTTTCGATATAAATTGATGTGTCATTCACCAATTTTGCGGAATCTGCCAAACGCGACTTTACTTCGCTTTCCTTATTCGGTAAGCGTCGTGAGATGAGACTTAGGTTGATGCCTAATGCGGTCAAGTTCTGACCAATCTGATCGTGTAAGTCAGCGGCCAGATTGCGCCTCTCCTCCTCTTGCACATCAACCAAGCGTCTGGATAGTTTCTGCAAGAGGTCGGCTGCTTCACGCAGCTTGCACTCGCTCTTCTTCTGAGCAGTCACATCCAAGCAAGTGCCAGTCAGCTTAGTAGCCTTCCCCTGCGCATCAAATATCGCCTCGCAATGCACTGATAGCACGCATTCCTCACCATCGGGCTTGAGTACGCGACAATCGACATGCTGGGCTTTCTTACCGATCAACGCCTGTTGCACCATTTGCCGTACGTTGGGGCGATCGTGCTCGTGCACCCATACCAGTATATCCTCGACCCCGCTGTCCCTAACTGGCAATTGCCAACCTAAGATACTGAGTAACTGATCCGACCACGCCATCCGATTGCCGATCACATCAAACACCCAGTAACCGAGCCTTGCAATCTTCTGTGCTCGCACTAACATTCTGCGATGTTCATCCAGAGTATCTTGTGCATTCTTACGGACAATCGACGCGACTATCACATTCCCAGTTGCGGCTACAAACTGTGTGTCTCCTCTTGAATATTCTCTACGCTCTACGCAGTAGACTCCCAGAGTGCCGTAAAGTTTTACGCCATCATGCAAGGCGATTGAAAAACCGCATTGTATGCCGCAAAGCTTTCTTAAAGCTTGTATTCGGATTTCCGAATAATCGAATGTGTCACTTATAAGCACCGAGGATGAATCGACTCCATCCCGATCCCTTAATGAATTATCTAGCTGGCTATAGTGTTGAATTAGTTCTTTATCGTCAAACTCCGCGAGGTCGCCGTCGATACAGAGGTCTTTTCCGGCACAGGCTTTGTGCTCTAAACTATCGTGGTCTGAATCAAATTTAATAATCTCTACCAGATCTACGTTGAGCTCAGCCTGTAGGTTTTTTGCAACGTAGTCTAAAAATAACTCAAATTTCTCCTCGCGCAATGCAAGCAAACTAAAATCCGAGAGTAGATCTTTACGCCTTGTTTCCTGCTCGAGCCGTTGCTTTGCCGCCAACTCCTCTGTGATATTCTGGATTTGCGCAACGGTATAGATCGGTTTACCACTCTCTTGTCTCACCACAGCAATACTGTGCCTGGTCCAAATCAGAGATCCATCTTTACATAGCACGCGTTTTTCAAAAATCTCACTTTCACTTGTCCCGGCTAAAAGCTTCGCTCTATGGCGTTGGTGCAAGGGGATATCGGCATCAAAGGTTTTGTCATAGAGAGACATTGTCTCCAATTCTTGTTTGCTATACCCGAGCATAGTACAAAGTGTTTGATTGACTTTTACATATTTCCCATCAACATTTGCTAACGTAATGCCGATAGGGGCATTGTCCAAAATCGTAGTGAGTAGTGCTTCATTATTGATCAAGGCTTGCTCCGCCAGCTTGCGAGCACTGATATCGATGCCAACGCCGCGATAGCCGCTGAACACACCTTGCTTATCGAATATAGGCTCACCCATTATCAACATCCATACCAAGCTGCCATTACTCGCAAGCTTTGCACACTCAAATCGATCGATCTTCCTATGAGCCTTCTGATCCTCTTGAAGCCGCAACCATGCCCACTTATCAGGGTAGACGTAATCCATGTCCCACAGTGTCTTGCCAAGGCCATTGTAACGCGGCGTTCCTAAAGCTTCGGCTAAGCCTGGCGAGCTAAAGGTGAAACGAAACTGCACATCCTGTTCCCAATACCAGTCGGATGATAGCGATGTGAGATGTCGGAACCTCTCCTCACTCTCACGAACCTTTTCCGCCGCCTCTAATTGTAGCGTGGTAATCTCCTCCTCGTTCTCGTGTCGCGTTACCTCGCTACGCAGATTAGCTAGTGCAAGTTGCTGCTTAATACGTAAGAGTATCTCCCGCCCTATAAAGGGCTTGCTGATAAAATCATCGGCTTGCCCTAGCAGCCCTAATTCACGCGACTCTTCATCAGCTTTTGCTGACACAAGGATAACTGGAATGGTTCGTAAATTTTGATCATCGCGAACCCTCTTGAGAACTTCATGCCCATCAAGTACCGGCATCATCACATCTACGAGCATTAGGTCAGGACGCTGCCGGCGTGCCAAACCAAGTGCTTGCTCTCCATTGGAGGCTAGCACTACTGAGTAGTGATTGGCGAGGAGCTTATACAGCGCAAGTCGCATATCCGCATTGTCATCTACCACCATGATCGTGGCAGCGAATGACGAACTGTTATTGGCTTCGGAAAGCGCTAAGCCCTCGGGAATACCAAGCAGCTTGTCGTTAGTATTATTTTCTAACCACGTGTTGGCTTCTTCAACATACTCCAATGCCAAATTGGGCGTCGACTCTTGTACTTCAGTTTTAATTTGCGCGGTAGGAAGATGTGCAGTGCCTTTGGGAATTGTCAATCTGAAGGTAGAACCGGCACCTTCACGACTTTCGAATTCAATTGTGCCGCCGTGCAGAAGCACGAGCTCTCGAACGAGTGCCAACCCTATTCCGCTGCCCTCAATACTGCGTCCTTTGGAGTTCTCTACCTTGTAAAAGCGTTCAAACAAATGTGACCTCTCGGTTTTGGGTATGCCGATCCCAGTATCGCGGATCTCCAAGGTCACACGCTTATCTGCTTCGCTCAATTTAACGCTAATCTTTCCCTGCAAGGTAAATTTGAACGCATTGGAGAGCAAGTTGAGCACCATCTGCTCCCACATATTACGATCAACGTGTACCAACCCCTCCACAATGTCACAGTCCACAGTAAATTCGAGGCCAGCTCGCTCTATAAGTGAGCGAAAGGTACTGGCAATATCAGCGGTGAAATCCGCCAACTTAGTAGGTTCGTAGGATGCCTGCATGCGCTCCTCTGAGATGCGAGAGAAGCTTAGCAATGAGTTAACCATACGTTGCAAGCGGCGAGCGTTTCTCTGCGCCATTGATATCGCACTAGATTGCTGAGGTGTTGGCGAGGCAGCCGCCATCTCCTCTAAAGGATTTAGTATCAATGTGAGTGGGGTGCGAAACTCGTGACTAATATTGGCGAAGAATCTGGTTTTTACTCGATCTATTTCCGCTAGTTCTTCTGCGCGTTTCTGTGCTTCTAAATACTGTACGGCATTCCCCAATGCAGTCGACAATTCCCTGGCTACAACTTGCAAGAAGCCGAGATAGTCTGCATCGAACTTCACCCGGGGGCTCGTAATAACCAATAAAGCTCCATACTTTTTGCGAATACCCTGAGACCCTAAGGGCAACACAACCGCATGTCGCAAGACTTCTGGCCAAGGTCCAGCACTGAAGGAGCCGAACGCCTCAACAAGGTCAGATCTCTGCTTGATCTCATTTTGCTCAACCGACTCTTTCACCAGCGTCTCGAGTAAGGGTTTGATCAAGGCCTCGTAATGTGGCAATTCACTTGCGGCGGTGTGCGAGGCTAGCTCTAGATTTTCACCTTCTAGGATGACGGGGACGAAGATAGGGAGGTCGAGATTGTTGTCGGCAAGCGAGCTCTCTGCAGCTTCCCAAATCTCTTTTACATTCTCAATGCGGTTAATAGTTTCGGCAAGATCGCGAATCGTGTGCAAGCGACGGTCTTGCAATACTCGTTGTGTAGTTTCAGTGACTACAACGAGAACCCCGCCAACTTTAGACTCGTCAAATATCGGGCTATAACTAAACGTGAAGTAGCACTCTTCTAGAAAGCCATGGCGATCCAAGGCCATCATAAAGTCCTTGAAACCCACCGCATTGCCAGCCATAACCTCACTAAACAGTGGTTGAATAACCTCCCATGCCTCGTGAAACGTAACTTCTGTGGGCTTTCCAACCGCTGGGTGTTTAGACGTCCCTAGAATGGGCCGGTAATAGTCGTTGTAGAACTGATAAAAATTGGGACCCCACGCGATGTACATGCCGAATTTTGATTGCAACATCATCCCGACCGCAGTACGCAATGCTTGCGGCCATTGCTCAGGGGCGCCGAGCGGGGAGCTAGCCCAATCAAATTCTCGAATGATCGTCCCTAGCTCACCGCCGCCATTTAGAAATGCATTTTTCATTATCGTTATTCGCTCGCTGACAAATGGGGTCAGAGTCATTGCTGTCCCAGATAATTTTAGATTCATATTAGCACCTGTTGATATGAATTCTCGTACGGTTCTGGGGGCGCTCTA
>OJDV01000262.1_pt1 | contig 19785 bp, 13 predicted proteins | sample 1592911 | NCBI WGS metagenome assembly OJDV01 (sample SAMN05416860, study PRJEB24817) | seawater metagenome | isolation source: Sea water | place: Canada:Atlantic | collected 2013-11 | reverse complement strand
TCTACACAGAGTAGATCGTCGGCAGCGTCAGATGTGTATAAGAGACAGTTATCAGCCATTACGGCCTTGGTTAAATTACAAACAAAAGGCTACCAATTAATAAACTTTAATTAATATGTCTTTTTTGTAAAAGCAAGGGCATTATTAGCAAGCTTGAATTAATAAGCCAAACCAAATATCTTTGCTCAGCAGACGGTGCAACAAAAGTAAGAATAATTATTGAGAATATCCCGCTTAGGCTTAAGATAAGAATAAATTCAGACTGATTTGTTTTCCGTTTTGAAACAAAGTAGATAAAAATTACGAATAAAAACAATAAATATATCCATCCTTTAAATACAATATTATCTAAATTAGATTTTATGCCTTTGGTTATTTCCATATTTAATTGGCTATTATTCAATTTAAATAAGTTGTTATAAGTACTAATTTTTCTTGAGAAATATAAGTCAATGGGTTTGTTGGAGGATTCATCAAACCTTAAAAGGTCATTGATGACTTCTATACGGTGAGTTAAATATTCTAGAGGATATTCTGCCAGCATTGATAGCCACTTGTTAAATAAAACCTTGTATTGACTATCCTTATAAGGCATATCTAATCCCGAATTCATGCCTGCTTTTGTTTTCCAAAACAACTGTGTATTGGTCCATGAAACTGTTGCATTTGATAAGTCTTGCGTACTCAAATCAGGCCCGATACAAAAATCAGGTAATAAAACTTTATCGACTTTCACAGAAACCCGTGATAAATCCCATAAGGCTATTGTTTGCCAAAGTATGATTTTTTTAGAATTCGTTATATTTACAATTGCCTGAGATATTAAAACACTAGCAATAATCACAAGAAAGCCTGAACCCACTGTCTTTAATATAATCTTTCGTTGCTGTTGATAGGCCCTAAATATTAAAAGAATTACATAAAACTGTAGAACACCAATATAGACAATTGATTCAAATCTAAACAATGCAGCAATCAACAGTGTAAGCAATGCGATAAACAAAGGGTGTTTTTTATTTGTTTTCAGATGCAGTTGTACGCACCCTATTGAAAGGACAATAAACGAGATCAAACCAACGTCCTTCCATAAATGAGGAAGAATCATCAAATTATATGGCCACAATGCAATAACAGCGAATATCAGTGACTTTACCCAGAAATTTAGCTTTAGATTATAGGTAAAAAGAACAAGACCTAGCCAAAATAAAAAATAAAACAAGACAAACAAGCCACCCGGTCCATCAACTATTTCATTCGTTATATTCCACAATATAACCATTATTATTGGACTAATGGTATTCCAGTCACCTGAGATAACTTGCTTATATTGCAATGCTGAATCAGAAGACATATAACCAGGATAAAAACTATAAAAGTAAGAAATCAATACTAAAATTGAAATCATCCAATAAAAAACAATTGAATACGTATTTAATTGAAATTTCATTTTAGAGACCTATGCATAACTCTGAGACGATGAAAAAAATAATAAAAGCTCCAATCAAGGCAAAAATAGTTTTTATTTATATAAATTTTGCAGCAGTATATCAAATTCATCTTCCATCTCCAAGTAAAGTCGTGCGGCTAATTTTGGGATCATTTATTGGATTATTCAAACTAGTATTACTTTATCTGAATTATTTGTTCAAAAGATCAGAAATGACATCTCCTTGGTTTAAAATCTCAAAAGCAGTATCAGAATCAACTGGCTTACTGAGTAGGAAACCCTGAACTTCTTCTGCTTTATAGGAAGATAACATTTTTAATTGTTCTGTTGTTTCAACACCTTCAGCAATCACTTCAATGGATAACTTATGTGCCAACGTAATAATTGATTCAACCATGCTGGCATCCCGAGAATCAACAACCATATCTTGGATGAATGATCGATCAACCTTTAGAGCATGTATTGGAAATTGTTTTAAATAATTGAGTGAGGAATAACCAGTTCCAAAATCATCTAGTGATAATTTAACTCCCAGCTTCCTTAAATCATGTAAAGTTTTTATGGCATATTCTAAATTTTCAATCAAAGTACTTTCTGTAATTTCAATTTCTAGAGACAAGGGAGGAATATTGTATTCTTGCATGATGTTCCTGACATGCTCCACTAACTTTTTGTCCATAAACTGAATCGCCGATAGATTAATCGCGAGATGTATGTCATTAAAACCATTCATGTGCCAACGATTAAGTTCCTTGCAAGCACTTTCCAGCACAAATTCTCCAATCGGAAAAATCAATCCAGTTTCTTCGGCAATCGGAATGAATTCTTCAGGTGGAGTCAAAGTGTTATTAGCGTCTTTCCAACGAATTAAGGCTTCAAACCCGGATACCTTCCCAGTTGCTATGCAATATTTAGGTTGAAAGTTTAGAAACAATTCTTCATTTTCAAGAGATTTCCTTAAGCGCATTTCGATATCAACCCTGTGCATCACAGTTTGATTCATCGACTCTGTAAAAAACCGAAAATTATTGCGGCCTTTTTTCTTAGCATGATACATAGCTGTGTCAGCTTGCATCAACAATGTTTCAATATCAATTTTATCACCATTGTATGTGGCGATTCCTAAACTGGGTGTAATGATTAATTCATGATTTTCAAGTTGGAATGGCTTCGACATTTTAAGTAATATTTTCTCTGCTACTTTGATCACATCATTAACATTATCATAACTGAGTATGCCTATGGTAAACTCATCTCCTCCAATTCTGGCTATGGCATCTGATTTACTCAAGCACAACCTTAATCTATTTGCTACAGCTATCAACAGCTCATCGCCAATGGTGTGCCCTAGACTGTCATTGATGTTCTTAAAGTGATCTAAATCGACAAACATGATAGCCATGTGTTTTTTGTCACTTTCTGCTTGCAACAAAGCTTTATTCAATTGAATCATCATCAATGAACGGTTGGGCAAGCCTGTTAGACTGTCGTAATTAGCCATTTTTTTAAGCACTTGTTCTGTGTTTTTACGGTAAGTGATATCAGTCAGAGTAGCAATATAATGTGTCAGAACTTTTTGTGAATTGTACATGCAATTCACCCTTAAATCGATGGGCAAAGTGTTTCCTTTAATCGTTGTGATTCGTATTTCATTTTGAAAAGATCCACCTATTTTTATGCCTTCTATAATGTGACTAAACAATGCGATAGAATTCATTTCATCTGTAGAAATACGACCAGAATCTCTTTGCATGGTATTGTCGATTATGCGTTCATCATAACCAGTAATCTTTATGAATGCCTTGTTGATAGAGATGACCTTCAATTCTGCATCTAGCACAAGAGCTCCATCAGAACTGCTTTGAAAAGCCGATGCTATGAGCTGGCTTTTTTCTTCTTTTTTCTTAATCGTATTTATGTTTCGACTGATTCCATTGACCGTCAAGGGTTTGTGATCACTCGACCATGCTGTCACCTTGGCACGATCTTGCATCCATACCCAGTTGCCTTCTCTGTCCTTTTGACGATACACAGCATCAAATTCTTCACACTTACCGTTCAAGATGTTTTGAATTTGTGTTTGTAGAACCTGAACATCATCCTCATGAATATTCAAGTTATTTGTCTCAAAAGAGCCATCGAAAAACCTTTGACGATTGTCATCTAATTGAGCACTATTAGTCCTGGTGATCTCTTTTTTATTGATGTCCCATTCCCACAACTCATCACCACTGCCCCAGATGGCCTGAGACAATTGCACTTCTCTGTGTTTTAATGTGTATTGAGTCAGTAATCGGCTACGATACAGTCGAAATATGATTGATGCCACTATGGCAGCAATCAACAGGTAAATAAGTTTTGCCCACCAAGTAAACCATGGCTTAGGAAGTAAAGTAAATGTAATTTTAGCAGTGTGTTCACTCCATTGTAAATCAGCATTGGTGGCTTTGACCTCAAGGTGATAATCACCTGCATTTAAATTGGTTAATGTCAGTTCATTTTTATTTTGTAAAAAAATCCATTTCTCATCTAGTTCAGGAATACGGTAGGCATATTTTAAGTCCTCAGCATTCATGAAATCCAAGGCTGCAAATTGAAAGGTAAAGATGGTATCAGAATAATTAAATGTGTGACTTTCAATCATATGAACTGGGGTTTTATCAACCACACTTTTGATTTTATTTGAAAGCAAATCAGTGAATGGGTCATTTATTCTATTAGCCATTGACATGCTGTTACTTTTTATCCCAGTGAAATAAACTCTCGGTTGATGATTTGATAAGCTAATCTGTTTCGGATCAAATCGAATGATACCCCTATTACTTCCAAAGTAAAGTCTTTTATTTGATGAAAAAAACTGTGAGTTTTCATGAAAATCGAGATCTGTATCAAAATATCTGCGTCCGTAATTAGTTACTAAATTACTAGTTAAATCAATGTGATATAGATTTTTACGGCCAGTGAACCAAACTTCGTTTTCATTGATTGGAAATATGTTGTAAACACTGCGCTCAACAATACTGGAATTGCTAGAATCAAAATGCATCAAGCGATCCAAACTCCCATCTAAATTTAATTGGAACAATGATAATCCATTGAATTGACTGCTTATCCAATATTGGTTATCTAGGTGTTTCTCCACGGCATAAATCCAGTCTTTTTCAAACAGTATTTCTCCTTGGCTAGATTTGACAGGTGTTATGTCAGATCTAGACACATCAAAGAAGAACATTCCTGAGGCAGTGCTTAACCAAAGGTTTCGATTTGAATCTACAGTAAGATTAGTAAATTCTATGTTTTCGTACTTAGCTATTGTGGATTGAATCAAGTCACTGTAGTCCTTAATCAAATTTAATTCTTTATCAACCAAGTACAAATTGGCAGAGTTGGTTCCTACCCATACAGATTGGTCAGGATTATTAACCAAACTCCATACTGAATTCTTCAGTAAATTAATAGTTTTTTCTGTCTTTTCATTATCTAATGGTGGTTTAGGTAAGTAGTTTATTTTTTTTGTTTTGGAGTTGAATTGCGCCAGTCCATATTCTGTTCCTAACCAAATATTTTGGTCGTTTGCTTTTGTCATGGTCCACACAGTTGTTAAATCTTCGTCATTATCCTTATTGTATGAAGAAGAATAATTCTCAATCATATTTGTTTTTTTATCCCAACGATTGATGCCTTCTGTGGTTCCAATCCATATTGCATCTTCTGTTTCTTCAAATTTCCATACCAATTCGCTACTTAAAGAATTTTTATTGCCAGGAACTGGGCTTATATTTTCGATGGCATTTGCTGGGTCATGTAAAGCAACACCATCATAGGTTGCTATCCATATTAATCCGGTACCATCTTCAAATACATTTGTGGTTAGATTACTGGGGATGCTTCTTTTATCACCCAGGTTGTGTGTATAACGTTTAATATTGTCATCAAGTCCTGAAATTTTACTAATTCCCTCTCCCCAACTTGCCACCCAAACATTGTCATATTTATCAACAGTTACACTCCATAATCCATCTGTGATTATTGAATTTGGATTATTAGGTTGATAACGATAAGATATTAACTCATGGTTCTTATTGAGTTTTTTTAATCCATCAAAAGCAGTTGCAATCCATAAAAATCCTTTGCTATCCATGTCTAAATCTAAAACCTTGAATGGTTTAGTGCCTGCATCTTTAAATTTAAATGGTGTGAATTGAGATGTTTGTACATCAAATACGAAAAGACCCTGATCGTTTCCTATCCAAAGTTGTTGCGTGTCTTTTTGTGCGATTGTATTAATGTTGTTTATGTCTATATTGTCAATATCGCTACTCATATAAAAGCTTTTAAAATCATTGCTCTCAGGCTGATACAAACTTAAACCTCGGTCACTTGCAATCCATAACCTGCTTTGATCGTCCTCAAACATATGTACGATGCTGTTGCCTGCTATGGAATTTTCATTGGTTGGCGAAAATTTATATTGTTCAAAGGTTATTTCATCAGGCCGCATACGGGCTAGGCCGATTGAAGTGGCCACCCACAATTGATTTTTGTTGTCTTCTAATAAATAATTGACCCATTGATTAGGTAGACTGTTAGGATTATCAGGAAATGATTTGTGATTGATAAAGTTTCTACCATCAAACCGACTAATCCCTTCTGCAGTAGCAATCCATATAAACCCATCATGTCGTTGGATAATGTGATTGACGTATCTTGAAGCCAGGTTTTCATCTCCTGGTAACTGTTTAAACCGTGTGGTTTCTATGCCATTTGCCACTGAAGTAGATAGTCCAATAAAAACTGACAAGTTAAAGAAACAAACTTGAAATAAATTCCAAGCAGTCCTTTTAGAATCCCCTTTTGAACTACACATATCCACTGGTTAATATAGTGATATAGAATCGAATAAAAATCAACTGTTTAAATGGTTGTTATGTATTATCTTGTTATAATAAATAACACCAATGAAAGAAGGTTGGATATTTACAATGATTTTCTTATAAACCTTCCATAATGCTATCACATAATAACCTAGCTATATTAAATTTTTGAAACATGAACATATGAAACACATTTTAATTTTAATTACTACAATTTGTATCGTGTTTTATATATATCTGGGTATGGCTTATATTACGATGATGCCTCAGGATAATGACCTAATCGAGATTGATGATAGTCATGATGTTGTTTATTTTAAAGCTGAGCCAAAAAAAAACTCTGAGCCTCAGCCTAGCAAAAATTCTCTTAATAAGAGCCCAAAAAAACCAAATTTCCAAAAAACCATGGAAACTCAACAGTTTTCTGATATTAATGATCAACAAAACAAACCACAAGAGCAGCTTAAAAGGAACGAAATTAATCCAAACATTCCTATTGATTTAACTAGTGATATCGCACCATCCATTGGAAAAATCAACCTAGAATCTAATATAATAAAAAACTTATATCCCTATGAAGCCTATAAAAACAACATAAATGGATGGGTGTTATTAAAACTGTTTATCAGTAAAGCTGGCAAGGTAGTTGATGTTGAAGTATTGGATTCTAGTCCCAAGGGCATATTTGAAGCAGTTGCAATTAAAGCCGCTTATAAAAAAGTATTTCCAGTAAATGTCAATAATCTCGACCCCAAAGACTATACCAGAAATTTAAGAACCCATTATAACTCAGCTCAATAGCACTTAAAATCCACATCACGAGTTACACGATTAAACCTCTTCAAGAAAAATACAACTACAACTGAAATCTTTTTAGTTTTATAAATGATTGTAAGTAGAGAAATAGTTCTGTTATCATCTCTGCCTAATAACTATTCCATGACGGGGCTCTTTTCAGTATGAAAATTCTTAAAATCAAACTCATCCTACTATCAGTATTATTTACCTCAGTATTATTCGCTAGAGATAATGTTCGGTTATTGCGTTATGCCGATATTCACAAAGACAAAGTGACTTTTGTTTATGCAGGTGATATTTATATTGCTGATACACAAAGTGGTAGTGCAACAAGACTGACATCAGATATCGGATTTGAAGTGTTTCCAAAATTTAACCATGCAGGTGATAAAATAGCCTTTTCAGCAGAATATACGGGCTCAAGACAAGTCTACATAATGAATCTAGATGGCAGTGACTTAAAACAACTCACCTGGTATAACGATGTTGGACCCATGCCTCCCCGTGGTGGTTATGATTACAGAATATTAGATTGGTCAGCAGATGATTCCAACGTTTTGGTGAGAGCCAATCGTTTACCATGGGGAATCAGAATGGGTCAACCCTACATGATTCCTGTGGACGGTGGCATGGAACAACCATTAGCCGTACCTGAAACAGGCGGCGGTATGCTTTCTCCAGATGGCAATAAATTTGTATACACTCCCATTGATCGTGAATTCAGAACATGGAAAAGATACCGTGGTGGAAGGGCTCAAGATGTTTGGGTATATGATTTAGAAAATGACTCTAGCGAACGCTTGACGACTCATGCAGGAACAGATTATCAACCAACTTGGGTTGGAGATGAAATCTATTTTTTAAGTGACAGAGATTACACCATAAATTTATACAAGTATCAGAAAGGCGCAGCACCGCAAAAATTGACCGACCACAGTAATCATGACTCCCTCTGGGCATCAGCCGGACCTGAAGCCATTGTTTATGAAAATGATGGTTACTTGTGGAGATTTGATACTAAAACAGAAAAATCAGAACAACTGAAAATTAATATTGTTGGCAATCCAAGAGCTCTTATTGCAGAACAAAAAGACCTAAAAGACCACATCGAATCCATGTCAATCTCTGCAGATGGCAAAAGAGTGGTTATTGGGGCACGTGGAGAAATATTTACGGTACCTGCAAAAAAAGGCGAAATCAGAAACATATCCATGACACCAAAAGCAAGAGAAATTGATGTGAGTTGGTCACCAAATGGAAAAAATATCGCCTATTTAAGTGATAAATCTGGTGAGTATGAAGTATATATCAGAAGCGCAAATCAGACCAACAAAGAAAAGAGGTTAACTCAAGATGGATCTGTTTGGCGGTTCGCGCCAGTATGGTCTGATGACAGTAAAAAGTTAGTCTATTCAGATATCAATCATATTTTATGGACTGTGAATGTAAAAGATGGGAAAGTCACTCAATTAGATCAATCTAATCGCAATGATATTCAGGATTACTCTTGGTCACCTGATAGCCAATGGATTGCTTATACCAAAGTTGAAGACAATGGTTTTTCTTCAATTTGGGTCTATGATCTAAAGAATTCAAAACCACTACAATTGACCCATAAAACCAGTAATGACACCTCTCCTGTGTTTGGTAGAAAAGGAAATTATTTGTTCTTTTTGTCCGACCGAGATTATAACTTAGCCTTCAGCAGTTATGAGTTCAACTACTTGTATAACGATGCGACCAGATTATATGCTGTTCAGCTCAATACTAAAGCGCCAAGTTTGTACCCTTTTGAAAGTGATGAAGTTGAAGTGTTGTCAGATACAAAAAAAGATAAAAAAGCCGAAGAAAAAGATGAAAAGAAACAAGTTAATGTAAACATTGAAGTAAATGGTTTTGAAAATAGGGTGGTTGCCTTATCAGCTCCTTCAGGCAATTATTATCAATTATCTGCCACTGACAATGCTGTCTTTGTCATTAAAGCAGGTAATGGAAATGCACTCCAAAAAATAAGTTTGACTGAAAACAAAAAACCTGAAACTTTAGTTAAAGGAGCCAATGATTACCAACTTTCAAAAAATGGTAAAAAAATGTTAGTCAGAAAAGGCAATAATTTCGCTATTATTGAGCCTAAAAAAGACCAGAAATTTAATGAGTCAAAATTAAATTTTGATAATCTAACTGCTAAAATTGATCCGAAAACTGAATGGCAACAACTCTATGTTGATGGATGGAGGATTCTAAGAGATTGGTTTTATGATCCAAACACACATGGCAATGATTGGAACAATGTGCGTGAAAAATACCAACCATGGGTTAATGAAGCCACACACAGAACCGATCTTGATTATATCTTTGGAGAAATTGCTGGTGAACTCAATGCAGGGCACATTTACGTCAATGCAGGAGACCAACCATCGGTTAAAAGAAACCAAAATGGATTGCTGGGAGCCGAATTTAGTAAAGACAAATCTGGATATTTCAAAATTGATAAAATCTTTGCCGGTGAAAACTGGACACCAGCCAGAAGGTCACCATTAACAGAACCTAATGTAAATGCCAAAGTGGGCGAATATGTGATTTCTATTAATAATATTTCAACCAAAAATACACAAAATATTTATTCATTATTAGAACATACCGCTGGCAGAACCATTGAAATTAAATTAAATAAAACTGCCAATACAAGTGGAGCCCGTTTAGTTCATGTCAAACCCATCACTTCTGAATCTCAATTAAGGTACCTAGAATGGGTCAATCAACGCATGAAAATGGTAGATGAACTTTCTGGAGGAAGAATTGGTTATATCCATTTACCCAATACTGCTCAAGAAGGAAACAAGGAACTACATAAGAATTTTTTGCCACAAATTACCAAGGATGCTTTAATCGTTGATGATCGTTATAACGGAGGTGGTTTTATCCCAGATAGGATGATTGAATTGCTATCAAGAAAAACATTGAATTATTGGAAAAGAAGAGGACAAGAACCCAATGCTCAACCATTGATTGCGCACGATGGACCAAAAGCCATGTTAATCAATGGCATGTCTAGTTCAGGTGGTGATGCCTTACCCTTTTATTTCAGGAAATTGGGATTAGGTAAAATTATAGGCACCCGAACTTGGGGTGGTTTAATTGGAATAAGCGGCAACCCATCTTTGGCTGATGGTGGGTTATTGTTAGCATCAACTTTCCGTTTTATGGACACCGATGGTAGCTGGGAAGTAGAAAACGAAGGAGTGTCACCTGATATTGAAGTCATTGACCGTCCAGATCTTGTTGCAGCAGGACATGATCCCAGCTTAGAACGCGCAGTGAAAGAATTGTTAAAAGAGTTAGATGAAAACCCAAGAAAGTCAATAAAAGCGCCATCACCGCCTACTGATTTTTAATTGAATCTAAAAATTCAAGCGCCTGTTTAACTATCGCATAGTTAAAACAGGTGCTTGTATATTGTTCTATGTGCTAATTATTGATCAATAATAATACAGAATATTTATTAGGCTTCAACAATTCTTGAGTTTAAATTCTCTATCAAGGATAATGTTCCTTTAAAACTCACAAAATATCTTAGGAATTGACATGATAAAAAGAATAGCACTGACCACTGTCTTCATGGCTTTGGTAGTATTAACAGGTTGTGATCAAAAACAATCCAATCAAACCGCAGCAATCAAAACAAGCATAAAAGTTGAAAATGCTTCCTGGTTAAGAAACAAACTACCTGAAAAAACCCTGGCCTATTTCCGTGTCCCTACTATTTGGAATATGTTTTTTGAAGGCAATGCCGATTCACTCTATCCGGCACTGAGTCACACAAACAATAAAGCTGAAATTGAAAAATTACAAAATGCTTTAGTTGATACTTATATTGCTAAAATCCCTGAAGCTTACAAAACGCACTTTAAGCTTTTGGTTAAAAGTATTGATACCCCACTTGAAATGGCAGTAACAAATGCTGTTGATGATTCTATGATTCCCAATTTCCTAATTGGCACAACTTTAAAAGATTTCAGTCATGCTGACCTTACCGCATTACTTGATTCGTTAGTGACCGAATCACAAAATATGGTTCGTGTACTAGAACCATTGTCAGATGATGGCAGAGCCACGTTGATTGCACAAATGATGCCAGTCCATTTAGATTATGATTTATCTACAGGAAGACTGGCTATATTAACTGGACCTACTGCCACTGATAAAGTATTAAACGGTTTATTAGATCAAACTCAAGCTCACACCTCTTTGAGTCATATCATGGCGTTTGAAGATTCTGTGGACCAATCGGGTAAAAACCAACAAGCTTGGGTCAATGTCAAAGCCATTTATCAACAAAACCAAGCCATGATACCTCCACCTCAAAAAGAAATGATGGAGCAAATGGGATTGTCTGATATGGAATTCATTTGGTATGGAACAGCACATCACAGTGGCAAAGGAGAATTAATATTTCATATCCAAATGCCCGATACTGGTTTTAGAAAATTTATGCCAAGAGTAGATGAAGAATTTGATATCCAAACCGCTGGCAAACCTGACTTTGCTTTTGTATTGAGTCTTCCTACAGTTGAACAAATATCTCAAGCTTATGACTTCATTAAAGTTCTAAATCCAGATATAAGTAAAGCTGATTCAGAAATCCAATCGGGAATTGCCAAAGTTAATGAATACTTGGGTATGAACATAGCTGATTTTTTAAGGGCATATGGCCAACAAATAATGATTGTTAAGGATGATTCTGGGCTGTGGTTTGCTCAAAAAATTAAGGATAAGAAATTAAATGAAAAAGTTTTTGATGTTTTTAACACAAAATTTGATGGGCAAACTCTTTCCAAATCTTTATCTGGAGTTTCTATTGATCAGACATCTTTTTCAATGTTAAATTTGATGAAAGATTTTATGCCTAAAGGAGAAGACATAGATCAAATGAGTGAAATTTTCTATGGCAAACAAAAGTTTTATTCAATGCAAGAAAATGGTTATTTTGTATGGGCATCAGTTCCTCAAGTACTGGCAGATCGGGTTAATTCGAATAACAAATACAGTTTAAAAACATTCTTAAAAAATGATTTACAGTTAGACTGGGATCATGCTTTGATGGCTTGGGCAACCGAATCAGAATATGTCAGTCGCAATGCTTATCACACTTATCTTGAGATATTGTCATTCATTGGTACATTAGCAAAATCTGATGTGGACCTGTTTAACTTCCCCACTGCTCAAGACCTTAGCTTACCTCAAAAAGGCCGTTTTGGCATGTCATTAAATTCAGCACCTAATCATCTGTCACTAAAGGTTTCATATGAGTACAGTGTTCTAGAGAGCATTTCTGGTTCAGGTGGAATGTTTGTAGTTGCCATGATTGGAATTGTTGCGGCATATGCCGTTCCAGCTTATAGAGACTATACTTTGCGTGCAAATGCAGGTCAGTGTTTAGCTTTTATGAATGGTGCTAAATTAGCAGTATCAGAACGTTGGGTTGCAACTAATAATTTATCATCAATAAATAGTAATGCAACTGCTTTTCTTGTAGAGCCAGATGCCATTTCTGGGAAAAATGTAAAAAGTGTAACAGTTAGCTCTCCAGGAGTTATTACTTGTATCATTGGTGGTCCAGATTCAGCTATTTCTAATAGAACTATCACACAAACACCGCATGAATCAGAAGGCAGTTTAATTTGGGAGTGTACTACAAATATTTCTAATGTTGCTCATAGACCAGGTAGTTGTATATATGCTGATGATGTTCCAAAGTAGTATTAATAAACTTCATCAATTGAGAAAAAAGCCGTTCAGTTAAACGGTTTTTTTGTTGTAAAGCTGAATACAATTAGATATGTTTCCACTTGAACCAAATGAAACACGTGTTTCAAAAGTAACCATTACATCAGATGGTTTTAGATTCAGGTGCCCAATTAACCCTACACCATGGTACGACATGGATAATGTGAAAGACGAATCATAAATTATTTTAATATTAATGAGTTTTGCTCAACTCTTGTAACGCTTTAAAAAAGAGCACAAAATAAATCGCAAGCTACTCCTCTTGGCTTGCGATTTTTGATTATTATCAACATTTAAGCTTTTGTGATTAAATTTTGTGAAACCAACGGTGGTGTCTAATCTTATGATGAGGTACTTTTTTGGTGAGTTTTTTCTCTAAATCATTCATGTTTTATAGTTCGATAATAAGCAATTCGAACCATCAAGCAATGATATTTTAATTGAGATGATTTGGTCTTTTTTAATATTAATATCAAGTGATTCAAGACTTGAAATGTCCATTTCTAAATTCATGTTTTTGTATTGGAACACCAATGAGTCTTCTGATAGTAGTAAACTGTGATTATTCAGATTAATTAGTTCTTGTTCATAAATATTCCATCGAAATTTTCCCCAGAAAGGAACTGCTATCATTCCAACTGTAATGCTTAACTACCAATAATCCATGATAAAAACAAGTGGTAAAAACAGCAAAATAGTACTGAATATAAATATAGCACGAATTGTCTCTTTTTTAATTTCATCACGGTATTTATCTGAGACATTAAATATTGTCATATGCTTTGTATACACCTCTACTAATATCGGTATATCATAATTATATAACATAAATCTCAAATAAAAATACTCCCAAAAGTAACGAAATAATACTGTGGCTTTTATTCAATTATACAATTTCATTGTTTTTACTTATAATGGAGTTATCTAATTTAAAAATAAAATATGAAACTTACAATCTTTGCTGCACTGTTACTTTCGCTAAGCTCTCAAGCCTACAGTTTTGGACAAACTGGTCACCGTGTGATCGGTGCCATTGCAGAAAAACATTTAACAAGAAAAGCCAAAAGAACTATCAACAAATTATTGGTCAATGAAGACTTGGCAGAAGCGTCAACTTTTGCTGATGAGCAACGTTCTAATCCCAGTGAGTTTTGGAAAAAAACTGCCAGTCCATGGCATTATGTTAATGTCCATGAAGGCAAAGTGTATGAAAAAGCACCACCAGAAGGTGATGCAGTTACAGCATTGGAAATGTTTTCAAAGCAATTAAAGTCTAAAGAAACAAGCCTTGAAACAAAGCAAATAGCTTTGAGATTTATCGTTCATATCATTGGGGATTTGCACCAACCTTTTCATTCTGGTACAGATATTGACCAAGGTGGGAACACCATAAAAGTCACATTCTTTAATGAAGAAACAAACCTTCACCGAGTATGGGATGAGCACTTAATCGAAAATCAAAAGCTATCATATAGTGAATGGACTTACCGACTCAATCGCAAGATCAATAAAAAACAAGTTAAAGCATGGAGTCAAACAGATCCAAAAATCTGGATCGCAGAAAGCCACAATTTACGCTTGGGACTTTATCCTGAAGAGGAAAGACTGTTTTTTAATTATCAATACAAAGCCATGCCCATAATCAGACAACAATTACAAATGGGTGGCATACGGTTGGCTGCTTATTTGAATGATTTATTTAAGTAATTTTTAGAGACCTTTGCATAATTCGTAATGAAAATTGAAGACAGCGGCATGCCTGATGAAAGCTATTGGAACAGTTTGTTTGATGTTACAGAAATTATTGAATGGTTATCAATTCCAAAGGGATCAAAAATTGTTGAAGTGGGTTGTGGTTATGGGACATTCACCATCCCTATTGCTAATTTAAGCCCTAAAAATTCACTCATTGTCTACGATATTGAAGCTGAAATGATCGAAAATATAGGTTCAAAAGTTCAAAAAACTGAGCTTAATAATATTCAACATCAGTTACGCGATGTTATGGCTGATGGAACTGGACTAGGTTCTGAATCAGTTGATTTTGTCTTACTCTTCAATATTCTTCACTGTGAAGACAAACAAAGTTTACTTAAAGAAGCATACCGCATACTCAAACCAAATGGGACTATCGCTATACTCCACTGGCGAAAAGACATTCCTACACCCAGAGGTCCCAAAATACAAACAAGGCCTGATGTAATTATGCTAAGAGATGCCATTACAGGGCTCAATTTTCAAGAACAAGACGAAAAAAATCTAGGCCCTTATCACTGGGGTATAAAACTTATTAAATCACAATGAAGCTAAAAATTATTCTCGCCCTATTCACTTTAATATTCCTTTATCTTTGCCTATGGCCAGTTGATGTTGAACCTATTGATTGGCAAGCTCCAATTGATCAGGGTTATACTGGATCTTTTCAAAAAAATGATGACTTAAGACATTTAGAAATACTTTCTTTGCAAGGGTATACCGGGCCCGAAGACATTGCTTTTGATCAATCAGGAAGAATCTATTCATCAACCCAAGAAGGTATTGTACGAATAGATGCAATTGGACAGAACCCTGAACTGTGGGCTGAAACTAACGGGCGTCCTTTAGGCATAGATTTTGATCCTCATGGCAATTTAATTGTTGCAGATGCTTACAATGGACTACTGTCTATCTCACCACAAGCTGAAGTTTCTGTTTTAACCATTAGCGCAGATGGGATAGAGTTTGGTTTTACTGATGATGTTGATGTGGCAGATAATGGTTTAATCTACTTTTCCGATGCTTCTTCAAAATTTAAACCAAAAGATTACCAAGATGTTTTAAAAGCCAGCGAATTTGATGTTCTTGAACACGGTGGACACGGTCGATTGTTGCGTTATGATCCATCAACTCAAAAAACTGAAACCTTAATTGCTGGATTGAACTTTGCCAATGGTGTCACTTTAGCGCATGATCAAAGCTATGTCTTGGTCAATGATATGGGCAATTATCAAGTATTAAAATATTGGATTCATAGTGATTTACAAGGCACTGTTGAAACCATTCTGAATAACCTACCAGGTTTTCCTGACAATATCACCACTGGCTTAAATAATCAGTTCTGGATTTCCTTAATTAAACCCAGAAATAAAGACTTAGACAACCTATCCAATTATCCTTTTTTAAGAAAAATAGCAACAAGATTATTGCCAATTTATCACCCTGAACAAGATCCTTATGCACATATTATTGCCATTGATGGCCAAGGAAATGTAAAACACAATTTACAAAACTCACAATTAGGCTTTAAGAACATAACCACAGCAAAAGAAACTGAGAATTATTTATACTTGGGCAGTTTAACGGAAGACAGTATAGGGCGTATTTCTAATTAAAATTCTGAATTATAACGATAATATGCATCTCTTATAATCAGATGCTTTTTCTTATTACTACACTTGCCAATTACCACAGTTAATACTAAATTAATCTTTGATTGTTTTATGCACTTAAAAAAACAGTTACAATACTGCCATTAAATATAACTAGTGAACTTGAGAAATAATATTGAAGACCATAGAACCTATTTTTGAATCCATAAGAAAGTTAATTAAAATCATACCAAAAAGCTGGGTAGAACTAACCACGCACCGGTTAGATATTTATAATGAACCTCAGGCCAAATCTGAATTTCTAGACGAATTGAAAAAATTGCTTTTATCTGGTGACTATTCTTCAAACACACTTGAACAATTGCCCACTGCCTATGATTATATTAGATTAGGTCATCAGCTCTCAAGTTTACTTGAGTGGCTATTGGCTGAAATTAATCATGTATCAGATGATCAAGTCATCACTTTTGCCTCTAAAACCATGCCAATTTTATCCTTATTAAGAAAGAATTCATTGAGTGGTCAAAACACTTACATTTACTATGATTGCGATGGCTCTCCATTAATTGATGAATCAAGGTTAGAAGAAATTTACGGGTATCAGTTCAAACTCAACAAAATTAATGGTGCCTCAGCAATACCACAACACACTGATGGTATGACTGTTTTTGTAACCCAAGATGATTTTAAAACAGACTTTCAATCCACAGCAAACAGTGATATTACCATCAATAGCCATCCCAGATATGGCTGTGCAATGGTCATTCATAACACAAAAATCAATAACATAATCAGTGATGTCCAACATGTAAGAAGGCGTGAAACCATTGCCATGACTCCAAATAACTGTTTAAACTTATTAAATGAAATTGTTTCTAATGAGGTCATTAATGTTGATGTAAATTCTTCAAAAGATAAACTAATTGTAGAAGAATGTATACAAGAAAACACAGGCAGTACACAAAAACCATTGATTGCCTCAAGTGGACTGTCTATTCAATACGCCATATTGATGGGATTTATTGAAAATGCGATAAAACAACACCCTAACAAAGTCATCAAAATAATTTTACCTCCCAATTGTTATGGGGGTACCAATGATCAATCACGACGCATTGCTGATTTAATTCCCAGTGTTGGAATAGTTGATTTATTGGTAGATGGAGGCCAAGACTTGGTTAAAAGCTTAGATGAAGCGCTCAATCATGTAGCAGACATTGATGGCGTTCCTATCGTTTTGGCAGAAATACCAACCAATCCCAGAGTGGAAGTGCCAAATATGTTAAAACTGGGACAAGTCTTAACTGAGAAAAGATTCACAAAGAGTAATCAATTGGCTGTTGAACCATTTTTTATGGTGGATCAAACTTTTTGTCCTAATGTTAAATTATTACACCAAGAAAGCGAATTAAATACTGTAAAAACAGTTTCATTTGCTAGCGGTTCTAAATTTCCCAGTGGTGGTAGATGCATCGCAGGGTATTGTGCTGTCAACAATGTAGCTATCGATTTATTAGAGATAATATCAAGTCATTTGATCTTGTCAGATAACATGGCCAATAGTGATCAATTAAACACATTGGCGCAAAACATGCCTTCAATGCCACAGCGTATTGTTCAAGCCTATAAAAATACACGTGACCTGGTTAAATCTATTCAAGCACTGTTACCACAAGCAAAAATATATTATGTTACTGATGAAATTGCACAACAGGGTTTTATGCCTTCAGTTTTTTCATTAGATTTACCAACTGTTGGTGAGACTATTCAAGAGCGTAACGAACGCCAAATTCAACTGAATATCAATCTCATAGATTTTATGATAAATGCCCACCCAAAAGATTGCAAAAACTGTGTGAGTTATGGTCAGCTTAAAGGCAGTTACTGGACCATACCAGCAACTTCAACCCAAGGCACAACTAAAGAAGACGATAAAGATTATATAGCCAGAGTAGCCCTGTCACCTGATGTTGATCCCGCATTATTATCTCAATCATTTGCACAGTTTTGTAAAGATGAAGGATTGATTTAACTAAAAAGGCAACCTCCAATTGAAGGTTGCCTTTTAAATTTTAGCGGGATTAAAATTTAATTAACCAAATTGCGCTTCTTCAGTTGAGCCACTTAATGCAGTGGTTGAACTTAAACCACCTGAAATAACATTGGACACAGAATCAAAATACCCTGTTCCAACTTCTCTTTGGTGTTTAACCGCGGTAAATCCACGTTGAGCGGCGCTAAATTCGGCTTCTTGTAAGGCAGAATAAGCAGTCATGCCCGTTTGTTTGTAAGCACTGGCCAATTCAAACATGCCATGATTCAAACTATGGAAACCTGCCAATGTAATGAATTGAAATTTATAACCCATGGCGCCCAACTCTCTTTGAAATTTAGCAATGGTCAAATCGTCTAATTTAGCTTTCCAATTGAAAGAAGGCGAACAGTTATACGCCAATAATTGATCAGGATGATCTTTGCGAACTTCTTCTGCAAATTTTTTAGCATGTGCCAAATCTGGAGTCGAAGTTTCACACCACAATAAATCGGCATAAGGTGCGTATGATTTTGCCCGTGCAATAGCAGTGTCTAAACCATTTTTAATGTGGTAAAAACCTTCAGGGGTTCGTTCACCCGTTATAAAAGGTCTGTCCACTTCATCTACATCACTGGTGATTAATGTGGCAGCTTCAGCATCGGTTCTGGCAATAATAAATGAAGGAACATCCATCACATCTGCAGCCAAACGCGCCGCTGTTAATGAGCGCAAGAAATGGCTGGTTGGAACCAATACTTTACCTCCTAAATGGCCACATTTTTTCTCTGAAGCCAATTGATCTTCGAAATGGACACCTGCTGCACCTGCCTCAATCATGCCTTTCATGAGTTCAAATGCATTTAATGGCCCACCAAAACCCGCTTCAGCATCAGCAATAATGGGTTGAAACCAGTCGACACTGTCATCGCCTTCAGATGTATGAATTTGGTCAGCTCTTTGTAGTGTTTGGTTAATGCGTTTCACAACTAACGGTACTGAATTTGCCGGATACAGTGATTGATCAGGATACATTTGACCAGCAACATTCGCATCAGCTGCAACTTGCCAACCAGATAAGTAAATGGCTTTTAAACCGGCTTTAACTTGTTGCATAGCTTGGTTCCCAGTTAATGCACCTAATGCATTTACATAATCTTCTTTTTGCATATAATCCCAGAGTTTTTTGGCACCGTGTTCCGCAATTGAATGCTTAATGTCAATACTGCCACGAAGGTTAATGACTTCCTCTGGACTATAAGTTCGAGTAATGCCTTTCCACCTTGGATTTGTTGCCCAATCTTTTTGGAGTTCTGCTGCTGTTTTCATAATTACCTCTATTTTAAAGTTTAATTTTTATGTTTTGAATTATCTAGCCAAGTCCGACTCTAGGCTTAGGAAATCACTGAATTCTTTTTGAGTAAATAATGCCCTGTCTCTTATACACATCTGACGCTGCCGACGATCTACTCTGTGTAG
>OJDV01000261.1_pt1 | contig 19835 bp, 19 predicted proteins | sample 1592911 | NCBI WGS metagenome assembly OJDV01 (sample SAMN05416860, study PRJEB24817) | seawater metagenome | isolation source: Sea water | place: Canada:Atlantic | collected 2013-11 | reverse complement strand
CATACGAGATTCTGCCTGTCTCGTGGGCTCGGAGATGTGTATAAGAGACAGGTAACAGTTAATATTGAAAGTAATTTTAACATATTTCGACAAACTAAGAATTAACCAATGGACACCAAAATCAAACTAACCAAAACTCTAAGTTCTTTGAACCGTTTTGATTCAATTTTAGTTGGTCTAGGTGAATATAATTCATATTAAATCAAAACCTAACACATGAAAAAACCAGTTATAATTGCTCAAATAAGTGAACTAAAAAACAAACAACCTGAACATGCACTTGTAAACGGTTTAGATTTAGTCATTGTTAAATTTGACGAAGACATTTCTGTACTTTACGGAAGATGCCTTCACAGAGGTGCGCTAATGTCTGATGGTCACGTTGATGGTCATAATCTAATTTGTGGCGTTCATGGTTGGGATTACCGTGTAGATTCTGGAGTTTCAGAATACAATAACAAAGAAGTACTTCATAAGTTTTCAACCAAAATCGAAGGAGATAACTTAATAGTTGATGAATTTGAAATAGATTCATATTTAGTTAATTCGCCTCAACCATTCAATCGTGATGAGTATTTAGGCGCTTATGCAGATACACATCCAGAAGACACAGAACCTTATACTGGTTACATCAAAGAATTAGCTCAAAACGGTTTAAAAAACCTTGGCCATCATGGGTTTTCAGCATCAATGGGAGTTGATAGAAACACATTGCCAAAATGGAATGACATTCAATTTTTACCAGCTCAATTAGCATCAAGACCTTTATTAGATCATGAAGAAGTGGCTACTAAAGTTGTTATAGGTCCAAATGCAAAAAAACCTTTAGAATTAGATATGCCACTATTTGTAAGTGACATGAGTTTCGGAGCATTATCTCGCGAAGCTAAAATCGCTTTATCTAAAGGAGCAGAACTTGCAGGAACAGGGATTTGTTCAGGCGAAGGCGGAATGCTTCCAGAAGAGCAAGCGAGTAACTCAAGATACTTTTATGAATTAGCCTCGGCACAATTTGGGTTTTCATGGGGCAAATTAGATAACGTACAAGCCTTTCATTTTAAAGGAGGTCAAGGTGCAAAAACAGGAACAGGAGGTCACCTTCCAGGTAATAAAGTAAGTGCAGAAATTGCAGAAGTTCGTGGATTAAAAGAAGGTGAAACTGCAATTTCTCCTGCAGCTAATCCTAATTTTCATACTGCTCAAGATTTTAAAGATTTTGGAGATAAAGTACGTGAACGAACAGGTGGAATTCCAATCGGATTTAAAATAGCTGCCAGTCATATCGAAAAAGATATCCAGTTTGCTCTCGATTCTGGAGTAGATTACATCATTCTTGATGGTCGTGGAGGTGGAACTGGCTCTGCTCCTACCATTTTAAGAGATCATATTAATGTGCCAACTATTCCTGCTTTAGCTAGAGCAAGAGCCTATATGGATAAAGTAGGTGCTACAGATATAACGCTTGTCATTACTGGTGGTTTGCGTGTTGCTGAAGATTTCGCAAAAGCAATGATGCTAGGCGCAGATGCTATTGCAGTGTCTAATTCAGCTTTACAAGCTATTGGTTGTTTAGGCATGAGAGCTTGTGGATCTAATAATTGTCCAGTAGGAATTGCAACTCAAAAGGAATCGCTTCGTAGTAGATTAATCATTGATTCTTCAGCAAAACAATTACAAAATTTCTTTGAAGCAACAAACGATTTAATTAGAGTAGTAGCACGTTCATGTGGTTATGATGATGTTACTAAATTCAATAACGACGATCTTTCGACTTTCGACAGAGACATCCATCATTTAACAGGGATTCCTTACGCAGGTATAAAATAATTGAAAATGGAAAACTGGTATTTACCCATAACATTAGTACCTGGAATAGGGTTATTAATTCTTTCGACCTCAAATCTTATGGTGACTTTAACTAACGAGTTAAGTGGCTTTATTAAGGAACAATCAAAAGATGAATCTATTATTTCACGCAAACTAATACAATTGAAAACCTTAAATCGCGCAATGGTGTTTTTCTATATCGCAGTAGCATGTCTAGCAATTGCAGGATTGATAGGTGGTTTGCAATTAAATTCAATAGAAAGCAGTGCCACTTATATAAGTGTAATGGGAATTATAATCATGATTTTAGGGTTATTCTCCTTAATAAAATATTCATATAGAGCTGTAAGTATTCGACAAGATCAGTTCAATTCAAAGGTTGATAAAAACTAAATAAATATGGCAACAACCAAAAAATGGTACAGTGTACTAAAAGATAAAAAAACATTACCTGAAGGTCGTGTTCAAACCGTTACTGCTGGTCATCAAGGTATTTGTTTAACCCATTATAAAGGGAAATTTTCTGCTCTAGATAATAAGTGTCCGCATCAAGGTGGACCTCTAGGCGAAGGTTCTATTGAAAACGGAATGTTGCGTTGTCCTTGGCATGGTTGGGATTTTGATCCATGTACAGGAACACCTCCAGGAGGATTTGATGACGGTGTGAAAACTTTTGAAGTTAAAGAAGATGGTGATGAGATTTTTATAGCCATAGAAGAAGAGGAAACCCATCTAGAAACAATTTCAGATGTAATGATAGAAACCATGGTAAATTGGGGAGTTGACACCGGTTTTGGAATGGTTGGTCATTCTAATTTAGGTGTTGCAGATGCCATGAGGCGTTTAGAAGATCAAGGCAAATTTCGATTTTTTGGTATTCGTCATGAAGGTGCTGCAGCCTTTGCAGCATCAGCTTATGGTAAGCTAATGGGAAAACCTGCAGTTTGTTTTGGTATTGCAGGACCAGGTTCTACGAATATGTTTACAGGAATGTGGGATGCTAAAGTAGACCGTTCTCCTATGTTAGCCATTTCGGGTCAAGTAAACACGCAAGTCATCGGAACTGGAGCCTTTCAAGAAGTAGACTTAGTTGGCGCTTTTCAAACTGTAGCAAACTTTAATCATAGTGTACAGCAAAATTCAAAACATAGCGAATTAATGAGTTTAGCTATTAAAAGCGCCTTATTAAATAGAGATGTATCACATATAACATTTCCTGATGAAGTAGCTTTTATGGCAAAGTCAATAGGAGAAAAAGCGCAAACACCAGAAGGCAGAATTACACCAATGAACATTTCTCCACCAAGACAAATGGTTACAAAAGCTGTAGACATGTTGGAAATCTCTAAAATGCCTGCAATTATTGTAGGACATGGTGCACGTTTTCATATGGATGCCATTACTGCATTTGCAGAAAAATTAAATTGTCCAGTTATCACTACGTTTAAGGCTAAAGGCCAAATTTCTGACCATCATGATTTAGGTTGTGGTGTATTAGGAAGAAGTGGAACACCAATTGCTTCTTGGTTTATGAACGAAAGTGATTTATTACTAGTATTTGGAGCTTCATTTTCTAATCATACAGGAATTACACCTAAAAAACCAATCATTCAAGTTGATTATGATCCCACTGCTCTTAGTAAATTTCATAAAGTAGATGCTGCTCTTTGGGGCGAAATTTCTGAAACTCTATCTATCATAGAAGAACAAACTGAAGGAAAGCTTAATACTGTCGATAGACGTCCAGAAATTGAAGAACGCTGGGCCATTTGGAGAGAAGAAAAAGCAAGTCGATTAAAAGATGAGAGTGCTGTTGGCTTAAGTTCTATTTCTGTTTTTGAAGCAATGAATAAAGTAGTTCCTGACAATGCTGTTATTGCTGTAGATGTCGGTAATAACACCTACTCTTTCGGACGTTATTTTGAACCTAAAAATCAATCAGTTTTAATGTCAGGTTATTTAGGCTCTATTGGCTTTTCATTACCAGCAGCAATGGGAGCATGGGCAGCTCAAGGAAAAGACAGACCTATCTGGTCGGTTTCTGGTGATGGTGGTTTCGGTCAGTATCTAGGTGAAATGATGACCTTGGTTAAATACAATATGAACATAAAACATGTATTGTTGAATAACTCTGAAATTGGTAAAATCTCTAAAGAACAAAAAGCAGCCGAATTAGACGTTTGGAAAACTTCTTTACATAATGCAAACTTTTCTAAATATGCAGAAAATTGTGGAGCATTAGGTATTAGAGTGACAAAAAAAGAAGAATTACTGCCAGCTTTAGAAAAACTAAAAGCACATAATGGTCCAGCGTTATTAGAAATAATTACAGATGCTTCATTAATATAAATTAAAGAACAAAATAGCAACAAATGAAACAAAATTTAAAAAACGGAATTGCAGCTCAAGGTTACGATGTTGTGTCTTTCTTTAATGGCAGTCCTAAAAAAGGAAATGAAAATTTTAGCGCTAATTATAATGGTGGCAAATTTTTATTTTCATCAAAAGAAAATAGCGCAAGATTTGAAGCTTCTCCTGAAGCATTTTCACCACAATATGGTGGTTTCTGTGCAATTGCGATGTCTGAAGGCGCAGAAGCAAATCCAAATCCAAAAAGTTGGGAAGTAAGAGATGACAAATTGTACTTTTTCACAAGAATGCTTTTTGGAATTATTGACGCTAAAAGGCAATGGGTTAAAAAACCTGAAGAATTAAGAGGCTTAGCAGATGATTCCTGGGCAAAGTTGAATGCCTAATTTGATAATAACGAAACTACAGAATAAGCCGAAAACTGATTTAAAATAGGCATAACAAATAAACTACAATTAAATATGGAAAATTCACATTTAGAAACCTTTAAAGCAGAAGCGCAAGGGAAAGGTTGGCCTACAAAAATAGCCATTTCAGATACAGAATGGACAATTCAAACAGATGAACCTATTGAAGAAGGTGGGTCAAATACTGGACCCAACCCAATGCAACTTTTTATCGCTTCTTTAGCTGGTTGTCAAAATGAACAGGCTCAAGTTGTTGCAGATGAACTCTCAATAAATATCACCCAAATTGATATAAAAGTTGAGATTGATCTAGATCTTTCTGGTTTTATGGGTGAATCAGATAACTCAAATGGCAGCTACAAGAATGTGCGACTAGCAACCAATGTATTTGGAAATGCTACAGAAGAACAGGTTAAGATTTTAGGGCAAAAAGTAGATGATCGTTGTCCCATATTAGGTTTATTGCGAACCAGTGGTTGTCAAATTGAAAGTAATTGGAGTAAAAAAAAATAGGCAGTTTGATTTAGCAATAATCACTTGAAATTATAAAGGAAAACATACTAACACAAAATCAGAGTAACATGTTCGAATCATTCAGTATTATATTCACAATTGCAGCTCTATTTAATTACATCAATTATAAGTGGTTAAAACTACCTACGACAATTGGATTAATGATTTTAAGTTTAGTCTTAATCATTCCAATTACACTAAGTAAAACAATATTACCTGAATTTTACACCTTCTTTTGTGACATTATTGTCAATGCAGATTTTAAAACACTATTACTCGATGGTATTTTAAGTTTTTTATTATTCGCAGGAGCATTACATGTAAACCTTGGAGCACTTGCAAAAGAAAAAAAATCAATTTTTTTGTTTGCAACATTAGGTGTTCTTATATCAACATTTATAGTTGGTAGCTTAGTCTTTTTTGGGGCACAATTGATTGGTTTAGAATTACCTTTTCTACATGCACTTTTATTTGGTGCTTTAATATCACCAACAGACCCAATTGCCGTTATGGCAATTTTAAAAGAAGCAAATATTTCTAAAAGTCTTGGTATAAAAATAGAAGGAGAATCATTGTTTAACGACGGTATTGGTGTTGTTGTTTTTTCTGGAATTCTATTAATTGCCACTGCAACAGGAGAACATAGTACAGCAGAGATTGGAGCTGAAATAGGAACGTTATTTTTAGAAGAAGCTGTTGGTGGATTGTTATATGGTTTACTGATTGGTTTTCTAGGACTAAAATGTATTCAGTCTTTAAAAGACAACCCTCAATTAGCCGTAATGATTACTCTTGCTATAGTTATGGGAGGAACAACAGGCGCATTTATGCTTCATATATCAGCTCCATTAGCAATGGTCGTTGCAGGTTTGTTAATTGGTAACAAAGTCCACGTTAATGAAGATAAAAACCCTATTCAAAAAGCTATTAACTCCTTTTGGGAAATTTTAGATGATGTTTTTAACGGAATTCTATTCGTGCTAATAGGACTTGCTATTCATCTATTAGAATTTAATTCAGGCTATATTTTATTGGGAATTCTTGCCATTATAATTGTCCTTATAGCAAGATTCACTTCTGTGCTTTTACCATATTCATTATTAAAACACGAAGAGAAGAAACCAATTAAAACGATTGCTATTCTAACTTGGGGAGGATTACGTGGTGGTATTTCCATTGCCTTAGCATTAAGTTTAAGTCCCGAGCTTTCAGGAGAACTAATACTTCATATAACTTATATTATTGTACTATTTTCAATTATTGTACAAGGCTTAAGTATTGGTAAAGTAGTAAAAAAGTTATATTCGTAAAACAGGGTTATTTTATAAAAATACTTATGAGTGATAAAAAAAATGAAAAGGCTAAGGACGAATATTTAATGAATGAATTAGATATCAATAAAGAAGACTTAAAACAATTAAAAAAGAAACTAGCTAAAGTCGCTCCACGCTCAGAACGTGGTGTAGAAACATTGTTCAGATTGTTATCAAAAAATCAATACACCTTGAATAGTATGATAGATACAAAATCAAATATTTTAATTTCTATTAATGCCTTAATTTTATCTTTAATACTAGGTACAGTAATGAGTCAATTAAGCAGTGATCCTCATCTTATTTACCCAATAATAATGATCCTAATAACCAATCTAACATCAATTACTTTTGCGATTTTCGCAACACGTCCAGAATTAGTTCATGGAAAAAGCGAGACAAAAAACTTAATGTTTTACGGCAATTTTCAAGATATGGAAGAAGATGAATATGTAAACAAGATTACCGACTTAATGAATGAAGGTGATGAGTTATATAAAACCATTGCAAAAGACACGTACTACTTAGGCAAAACGATTGACCGTAAATTTAAGTTACTTCGTAAATCATTTAATATCTTTTTAATCGGAATTATTTTATCTGTAATCGCATTTGTTGGTTGTCATGCTTTATTTGGAAATTTTATATAATATGGAATTAATCATCACCATTTTTTTGACATTACTCGGAACCTATTTTGGAATAGGACTACTTTTTGGTCTGTTCTTCCTATTTATAGGTGCAAAAAAAATAGATCCATTAATGAACGACACAAAAAAGAAAGTACGCGTTTTATTATTACCAGGAACAATTGCTACTTGGCCTTTTTTAATTGGACGGTTATTCCAATCTAAAACCACATAATTATGACATCTGGATTACGCAAAGTGCACAAATTTATTTGGTTATTACTCATCATTATTGTCCCAATTATCATGTTGTTATCTGTGAAAGATTTAAACGTGTTTTCATCAAAAAACAATACTTCATCTGCAGTTGAAGGTTCTAAAAAACTGAACCTTAATTCATTCGAAAATGATATTGTGAAAACCTCCGTTTTTGAAAGTCATGTAGAAATCATTTTAAAATCTACTTTAAAAAATTCTTCTTCAATAGTTTATGAAATAGATAAAAAAGGGAATAAGTCTAGTGTCATCGGACAAATAACAACGGCTGGCATCTATAATTTCAAGATTAATAATCGACCCAATGGATTCATCATTTATGACGATCTAAAACAAATAGAAATAACAAAATTTTCATTTAAATGGGATTAGATTATCAATTAGTACTTTGGAACAAACACAAGAAAACTTACGATAAAATAATCGTAGGCAGCATGCTGCTTTACATTGTTTTATTTGCGACAGTAACCTTGATTTTCAATTCTCAAACAAGTATAGAAACATTAGTCATTAGAGCTTTCGGCTCTTTAGCAATTGTGATGCTTCATATTATTCTGGTTATTGGTCCATTAGCGAGATTAAATACAAGCTTTTTGCCAATACTCTATAACCGAAGACATTTAGGTGTAAGTATGTTTATTGCGGCATTTATACATGGTGGTTTTTCAATATTCCAATTTCATGCCTTAGGTGATGTAAATCCTATTTATTCAATATTTACATCAAATATGGATTATGGTTCACTAACCAACTTTCCGTTTCAAGTATTAGGTTTTTTAGCATTGCTCATCTTATTTGTAATGGCATCAACAAGTCATGATTTTTTCCTTGGAAACCTTTCAGCTAAAGTTTGGAAACGCTTACACATGATGGTCTACTTTGCATATGCTTTAATTATCGCACATGTATTTCTAGGCGCTTTTCAGCAAGAAACCTCTTTATTTACAATCGGTATAATGATTATCGGTTTTCTAGTTGTAGCAAGTCTGCATTTAATTACTGCGTTTAAAGAACGTAAGATTGATACTGCAAAAACTGAAGAAGTAGAAGGCTGGTTACAAGTTTGTAATATTTCTGAAATTGAAGAAGGCAGAGCTAAAATTTTTACAGTAGAAAATGAACGAGTAGCCATTTTTAAATACGACGGGAAACTATCTGCCATCCATAATGTATGTAAACATCAAGGTGGTCCATTAGGTGAAGGAAAAATTATTGATGGTTGCATTACTTGTCCTTGGCATGGTTATCAATATTTACCACATAATGGTCAATCTCCTCCTCCATTTACTGAAAAGGTTTCCACTTACCAATTAAAACTTGAAGGTGACACTATTTATATTAATCCGAAAGCTTTTGAGGAAGGCACAGAAGTTGAACCTTGCAATTTTTAAAAAATGAAAAAAAATGAAGATTTTTATGTGCCATATATAGACGGAAGCTTAGGTTCTAAAACAAAGCAGGTCATAAAGCGTTTTGCAATCTCTGCAATCGTTCTGATTGTTGTTTCCGCATTGCTCTTTAGTTTTTCTCAAAAGCCTTTTAAAAATGCCTCTTTTGAATTACTAAGTGAAACAAAAATAACTGGAACATTTCACGAAAACCCATATCCAATGCTTCGTGTTGAGATTGCGAAAAACACATATAAAAACATATTACTTTTAGGTTTTGGCAAGTCGAGTGCAAATCCCTTTTTAGACCGTATAAAAAATGAAGTAAAAGATTTAAACGGAAAGACTTTAAGTATAGAAGGAAATTTAATTTATTACAACGGAAAAACTTTGATTCAAATTACTGATGATGAAAAAGTAATCTTAGAAGGTACGTCAAAACAACAACCAATAACCAAAGTAACCATTAGTAAAATGACACTTCAAGGTGAAATCATAGATCCTAAATGTTATTTTGGAGTAATGAAACCTGGTTATGGAAAAATCCATAGAAGTTGCGCAGTACGTTGTGTTTCTGGTGGAATTCCTCCCGTTTTAGCGACAACTGATAACAATAAAATCTCTCAATATTATTTAATAACCGATTTAAAAGGAAACCCCATCAATCAAGATATTATTCCTTTTATTGGCAAACCATCTGAAATAACTGGAACTGTCGAAAAAATGGAGGATTGGTATATTATTAAAGTTAATCCTGAAGATATAAAAGTAAAAAGTGAGGTCTCAAAAATTTATTAAACCACTCACTTGATAAAATTATTTTCTCTTGCATGTATGATTGCTTGAGCGCTACTTTCAACTAACAAAACTGGTATTTGATTATAATCTTTAAATAAAGAAGTGACGCGTTGCATTTTCTTTTTATGTTTTACACTTCGTAAATAAATTGCGGCAATTTGAGAAGGAAATTCATTAGCTATATCTAAATAAATATCAGCATCATGCTCACCACTATCACCAATTAAAATGAAGCTTAACTTTGGATAGGTTTTTAGAATATTTATAATTTCAATATGTTTTTGAGGTTGTACTCCAGACTTCCTTTTGAAAATATCTTTAAAACTTCGCAATAAAATCGGTCCTTTTGGAAAAGCGTTTTGTTTCAAAAAGAAGTCGAGGTATCGATATAAATTCCACGGACTATGACTTACATAAAAAATAGGATTGGCATTAGTTCCCGAAATACCTCGATGTAATTTATTATAAAACTCAGCAGCACCATCTAAAGGGATTCGGCTTGTAGCACTTTTAAATATACTGTTAATTAATACTCTCCATTTTAAAGTAGACACAACTCCAGTATGAATAATCGTATCGTCGATATCGCTTATTATTCCTAAATCAGCTTTAGTACAAGGAATTAATAATTCGCCCGGAAAACGATTATCATTTTGAATGCTCCGTTTAACAGTGACATCATCATAAGATGCTTCAATGTTTAGCCAGCCTTCTTCATTGGCTAAAGCATTTAAACCGTCAACCTGCTCATCAATCTTGAAATAGCCATGAGCGTCTGTAGTTGTTTTTAAAACGGTTTTATTTGGTAAGGTAATTTTGAGTTTGGCATGTTTAATCTCATCAGTTTCAAAACGTTTCCAGGAATTGACAAACAACCCAAACAAACCCTTTTGCTCCAAATTAATTGTTTCGTCCTCTAATGCTCTTCCACGCATGTAAAAATGCGAATCTGTACCATAACTTTGAAAAATTACAATTTGTAATGGATCCTTTTTGAACCAACTCATCTAAAATAATTAGAATTTAAAAACTAAAAATAATGAAAAAAGCCACGATTAACGTGGCTTTTTAATGTTTATGTATTGTGAACTATTGTTTAGTTACTTTCATTTTTTTGATAACATTTTTACCTTCATTGTCTTTAATTGACTTTTCAAAAGCTCTAAGTTTTGCTTCAACTTCAATTTCAGTTCCATTGAATATTTCTTCTTTAGATACTTCTACTCCGTTTTCAACAGTCGTATAAGTAATGGTTGCTTGTGCAAGGTCATTAGAATCAAATGTCATTTCAACATTAATATCTTCAATCATTGTCACACCGTCTTCCGAAGTATGTCCTCCTAAAATTGGAGCAATTACTAAACCAATAAGACAAGTTAACTTGATTAAGATGTTCATTGAAGGTCCAGACGTATCTTTAAATGGATCTCCAACAGTATCACCAGTTACAGCAGCTTTATGAGCTTCAGAACCTTTGTATGTCATAACTCCATTAATCTCTACACCAGCTTCAAAAGATTTTTTAGCATTATCCCATGCACCACCAGCATTATTTTGGAAAATTGCCCAAAGCACACCACTTACGGTAACACCTGCCATATAACCCCCTAACATTTCAGCAACTAGCATATTATTTTCTTGGTATACTAATTTACCTATTAATACAACTAGTATTGGAAAACCTATAGTCAATAAACCAGGAAGCATCATTTCTTTTAAAGAGGCTTTAGTTGAAATATCTACACATTTATCATATTCTGGTTTCCCAGTTCCTTCCATAATTCCTGGAATCTCTCTAAACTGTCTTACCACTTCATTTACCATTTCCATTGCAGCTTTACCAACAGCATTCATTGCTAATGCAGAGAATACAACTGGCACCATACCACCAACAAATAACATGGCTAAAACTGGAGCTTTAAAGATGTTAATTCCATCAATACCAGTAAATGTTACATAAGCAGCAAATAAAGCCAATGAAGTTAATGCAGCTGATGCAATAGCAAAACCTTTACCTGTTGCGGCAGTAGTATTACCAACAGCATCTAAAATATCTGTACGTTCTCTTACTATTGGTTCTTGTTCACTCATTTCAGCAATACCACCAGCATTATCAGCAATTGGTCCAAAAGCATCAATAGCTAATTGCATAGCAGTTGTTGCCATCATTGCAGAAGCAGCTAAAGCAACTCCATAAAATCCAGCTAAAGCATATGATGACCATATTGCAGCAGCAAATAATAATACAGAAGAGAATGTAGATATCATACCAGTAGCTAAACCAGCAATAATATTTGTTCCTGCTCCAGTGCTTGATTGTTGTACGATTTTTAAAATTGGCTTAGAACCTAATCCTGTGTAGTATTCAGTAAATGCAGAGATTCCTGCTCCTACTACTAAACCAACTAAACAAGCGTAAAATACACGCATTGAAGAAATGTCTTGAAGACCTTCTCCGTAGAAATCCATTTGCATTGTTTCTGGTAACATCCAAGTTACTAATCCAAAACATGCTGCAGCAACCATTAAGATTGATGCCCAGTTTCCTATATTCAACGCTTTTTGTACGTCTTTTTCTTTTGCCTCGTTAGATGAAATTTTGACTAATAAAGTTCCGATAAGAGAAATAATAATTCCTACACCTGCTATTGACATTGGCAATAAGATTGGACCAATACCTCCAAAAGCATCAGAAATAGATCCACCCATATCTTTAATCACATAGTTACCTAAAACCATAGCAGCTAAAACAGTTGCTACATAAGATCCAAATAAATCGGCTCCCATTCCAGCAACATCACCAACATTATCACCTACATTATCAGCAATAGTTGCTGGATTTCTTGGATCATCCTCAGGAATATCAGCTTGAACTTTACCCGCTAAATCAGCACCAACATCAGCCGCTTTCGTATAAATACCACCACCAACTCTTGCAAACAAAGCAATAGATTCAGCTCCTAATGAGAAACCAGCTAATGCTTCTAGAACAATAGTCATGTCACCAGTGTTTGTCCATTCTCCTCCCATAAACATATGAAAGAATAGAATAAAGAACGCTGTTAAACCTAATACAGCTAAACCAGCAACACCAAGTCCCATAACCGTACCACCACCAAAAGACACTTTTAATGCGTTTGGTAAACTAGTTTTTGCAGCTTGTGTTGTTCTAACATTCGTTTTGGTTGCAATTTTCATTCCCATGTTTCCTGCAAAAGCAGAAAAAATAGCGCCTATAATAAAGGCTACTACAATTAAATAAGTACTATCCATGTAAAAAGCAATACCTGCTAAAACAAGACTTGCTCCAATAACGAAGAATGTTAATAAACGATATTCAGCTTTTAAAAAAGCTAAAGCTCCTTCGTAGATATGATCTGAAATTTCTTTCATTTTACCATCTCCAGCATCTTGTTTCATTACCCAAGATTTCTTTACAAGCATGTAAATTAATCCTAAAAGCGCCAAAACTATTGGCATGTAAATCATTAGTGATTCCATATTTTAATTTTATTTGATTTATTAATTAGCTGGGCAAAAGTAGTGAAAACCATTAAAACTAAAAAACCCTTTTGTTTTATTACAAAAGGGTTGTCTTTTAGTAACGATTTATAGACTATATAGTAAAGTTTCCATTCGTTTTATGTTCACTGTTTTCATATCTGTCAATACACTTATTAAGAATATCATAGGCTTCTTCTGCATTTCCCCAACCACCAACATCTACTTTCTTTTCTTCTAGATCTTTATACACTTGAAAAAAGTGAGTGATTTCCTTTTTTCTATGTGGATTCAAATCTGATAAATCATTGTAACTATTCCAAATTGGATCTGTCACTGGTACACAAATTAGTTTTTCATCAGGCCCTTTCTCATCTGCCATATGGAAAACACCAATAGGTTTTACTTCCATCACACACATTGGAAATGTTGGTTCTGTACCCATTACTAATACATCTAAAGGATCACCATCTAATGCCAAAGTCTCTGGAATAAATCCATAATCTCCAGGATACATCATAGATGAGAATAACATACGATCGAAACGTATCTTATTTAATTCAAAATCGTACTCATATTTATTACGGCTTCCCTTTGGGATTTCTATAAGTACATCAAACGTTAATTTTCCTGTTGCTGTCATATGTTTTCATTTTAATTTCGGGCTGCAAAGATAATGTATTGTTTGGGTTGAACAATTAAATACCAAAGCTTTTAATTATAAAACCAAACCACAACAACGTTTATAATTAATTATGTTTAACGATGTTTTTGGAATTCTACCAAATTTCCGTCCGGTCTGAGTCATTCTGTTATCTTTGTTTTTATCTGAAAGATGGCACTCATACATATGTTATTCTTCATGTACGAAACCGTTGCATAATTAATAAGAATATCACATTGAGAACTAACTTAGCATATTTTATACTTATTCTTCTTCTGGCTAGTTGCACAGGGAACACAAAAAGTAATACTTCGCCTCCACCACTTTTCCCACAACCTCAAAAGGTAAAACTAAATACAGATGGAGGTTATTCAATCAATACTCTAAGTGGTGACAGCATTACACCTATAATTCTTGAAAATGGCGATACACTAATAACAGGTACACCTATTCCTGCAGCTGGTAAAGTTATAAACGTTGACAGTGTTGAAAAACCTGAAACCATCAAATCTGAGCTTATAAATTTTGTAAACGCATATCCTAATGTGCATAAGATTCCTGAAAAACTGAAAGTAGTAACTGTTAATCATGATTCTTTAAAAACGTTTTTTTTAGAAGACATTGCAGAAAACGACACCACACATTATGCTCTAAATAGCACAGGTGAAAAAGTAAAAACCGGAATTCCTATTCCTGCTCAAGGAACAATTATAAAAACTTTTCAACCCATACCAGTAAAAGCAGGAACACCAGGTTTTAAAGATGCAGCAATTGGCAATCTAAAATACTTAGATGCATATCATGGTTTGGCATCACATTATATTGAGTCAATATTGGAAGACAAGAAAGGCAACATTTGGTTTAGTACAAATAATGGCGCAATCATGTACAATGGTGAATCCTTTGCGCATTTTACAGAAAACGAAGGCTTATGTGGTAATGAAGTAAACAAAATAATTGCAGACAAGAACGGAAACATTTGGATTGCCACTTCAAAAGGAGTAAGCATGTACAACGGAAAATTCTTTACGCAGTTTACTGAGAAAGAAGGATTAATTAACAACCATGTTTTAGATATTCTAGAAGACAAAAACGGTAATATATGGTTTGGAACTTATGAAAAAGGCGTAAGCATGTACAATGGTGAATCCTTTACTCATTTTACTGAGAAAGAAGGCTTAAGTGGAAATGAAGTTGAAAATATCCTTGAAGACAAAAAAGGAAACCTATGGTTCAGTACTCTTCGCAATGGTGTAAACATGTACAATGGTGAATCCTTTACTCATTTTGTTTTTTCCACAATTGGGGAATTAAATACCGTATTCTCGATGCTGGAAGACAAGAAGGGAAACTTATGGTTTGGAACTGCTTTGGAAGGCGTAAGCATGTACAATGGGGAATCCTTCACGTATTTTACAGAGGAAGAAGGTTTGAGCCACAACGATGTATACTCTATTCTTGAAGACAAAAGCGGTAACATTTGGTTCGGCACTTATGAAGGAGGCGTAAGTATGTACAATGGTGAATCTTTTACGCATTTTACAACGAAAGAAGGTTTAAGCAACAATGAGGTTATATCAATAATGGAAGACATAAGTGGTAACCTTTGGTTTGGCACAGGAAAAGGAGTAAGCATATACAATAGGGAATCCTATTCACATTTCACAGAGAAAGATGGATTAATTTCCAATGGTATTTCCTCAATGCTTGAAGACAAGAGCGGTAACCTTTGGTTTGTAACTTATGATGGAATTTGCATGTACAATGGAGAATCCTTTGCTTATTTTTCAGAAGATGAGGTATTATTTGACTATAGTTATGAATCAATCTTTGAAGACAAAAACGGGAACCATTGGTTTGGAAGTTTTCTTAACGGTGTAATAATGTACAATGGTGAATCCCTTAAACAATTCACCGAAAACGAAGGCTTAAACGACAATGAAGTAGTATCTATTATTGAAGACAAAAATGAGAACTTTTGGTTTGGAACTGACGAAGGAGCAAGCATGTACAATGGGGAATTCTTTACACATTTTACTACGGAAGAAGGATTAAGTAATGAACAAATTAATTCTATCATAGAAGACAAAAACGATAACCTTTGGTTCGGTACTGATGGTGAAGGCGTAAGTAAGTATAATGGTGAATCTTTTACCCGTTTTACCGAAAAAGAAGGTTTAAGTAACAATCATGTAAATTCTATTCTGGAAGACAAAAACGGGAACCTTTGGTTTGGCACTCATGGAGGCGTAAACATGTTCAATGGGGAATCCTTTACTTATTTCACTGAGAAAGAAGGATTAAGTAGTAATATCATTAAGTCCATTATTGAAGATAAAAATGGGAATATTTGGTTTGGTACAGCAAAAGGAATAAACATGTATAATGGAGAATTTTTCACACATTTCACAGAGAAAGATGGATTAAATTCCAATGATGTCTCCTCAATGCTTGAAGACAAAAACGGGAACCTTTGGTTTGGTACTTATGAAAAAGGTGTTAGCACTAAAAACGTACTTGATTTGAATAATTATAAGGATGATAGTAATCCGCCTAAAATTTATTTAAGATCCTTAGATATAAATGAACGGTTTATAGATTATAGAAATAGTAGCGATAGTTTACTTTATTCAAACGCATTTACAGAAGTTCAACCTTTTGAGAATTATCCCCTTGACCTAAAATTGCCTCATGATCAAAACCATCTTACTTTTCATTTTTCTGCAATAGATTGGATAGCACCTCAAAAAATAAGATACAGCTTTAAGTTGGAAGGTCTCAACAATAAATGGAGCCATCCTAGTAACGAAGCTAAAGCAGATTTCAGACAAATACCTTATGGCGATTATACATTTGAAGTTCGTGCAATTGGTGCCAGTGGTAAATGGAGCGATTCATTTGAATATTCATTTAGTATTCTTCCGCCATGGTGGCATACTTGGTGGGCAAAGATTGGTTACCTAATCGCTGTTGTTTTCCTAGTATGGTCATATGTGCGTTGGCGAACTGCTAAACTCAAACAACGTCAGTTAGAACTTGAGAATGAAGTTGATAATGCCACGGAAGAGATACGTAATCAAAAAGATAAGATTGAAAAAGAAAAGGAAAAAAGTGAGGAATTATTATTAAATATCCTACCAGCCGAAGTCGCTGAAGAACTCAAAGAAAAAGGCCATTCAGACGCACAACTCATTGATCAAGTAACTGTTCTTTTTACAGATTTTAAAGGCTTTACTGCATTGAGTGAACAGCTATCACCAAATGAGTTGGTTGCAGATTTACATGCCTGTTTTTCTGAATTCGACCGTATTTCCGAGAAGTATGGTATTGAGAAAATAAAAACAATTGGAGATGCCTATATGGCTGCAGGTGGCCTACCTTCTCCAAACAAAACTCATGCTCAAGATGTCGTAAAAGCTTCCTTAGAAATGGCCGAAGTGATAGAGAAAACTAAATCTATAAAAACAGCTGCGAACCAACCATTTTTTGAAGTTCGATTAGGCGTGCATTCTGGGCCAGTTGTGGCTGGTATTGTGGGTGTTAAGAAATTTCAATATGACATTTGGGGAGATACCGTTAATACAGCCAGCCGTATGGAAAGTTCAGGAGTTCCAGGGAAAGTAAACATTAGTGAAAACACCTATAAGTTATTAAAAGACGATTCAGATTTTATTTTTAAAAGCAGAGGTAAAATTGAAGCTAAAGGGAAAGGCGAAATGGAAATGTATTTCGTTGAAAAAAATAGAAAACAGAATAAATAACACTATTCAGCGTGATTAATTAAAATCGATAATTTTTCAAAATTCAGAAACTTTAAAACTAGAGATATAGAAATTTCAGTAGTTATTTCTCTAACTTAAACAACCTAATATCTAGGTTAGATTTTGAAATTGTTTATCTGACAGAATATTCTATTAAAAAAGCCAGTGACAAACTTGATACGGTTTAAAAAACCTCATAAAACGTTGTTACTATTACTCCTTTAAAATCATCTAAAGTAATAGACAATAATTGTTTTTCTTCTTTTACCTTAAAATTAAATGGTGGAGCTACTATATTTAAACCACTTTGTTTTTTTAATCTTATTCCTTGTCCAGAAATAATATCTTTATTGGGTGTGAAATCTCCTGTAGGCAGATGTTCTGTTAAAATAACATATTTAAAACCAGCTAACTTTTTCAATATATCTTGTACTTCAACATTTGATAAATGTTGCAACACTTGTCTTAATAAAGCACAATCTCCGGAAGGCAAATCATCTACTGCGATATCCAAACAATGGAATTCTAAATTTTCTTCTTGAAATTTTCCTTTGTTATAATCAATAAGATCTTTTACTATGTCTACTGCAGAATATTTCATAGAATGTCTTACCAATTCTTTACCTACATTAAAATCTCCGCAACCTAAATCACATACTGTAAGTGGATTTTCAAAGGAGGTTAAAAATGATTTTAAAACATCTATATATGGGTTTATTATATCAGGATGATGTGATCCAATACCTGAATAAAAATCAGATGTATCAACACCCCAAAGGTTCATTTTATAAACCTGTTCCATGGCATCTCTAGTTGGCCAAGATTTCTTTATTTTTTTAGTCCTAGTTTCTTTTCCCTTCATAAACACGCTATTAGTTTATTCAAACTATAAAGGCATAATTATATGTATTCAAATGTAATATTAAAAAACTGACAACTTATTAAGTGAAAAACGTTTTAAACAACCTCAGTAATTCATTTCTTAATGGTATTTAAATAATATCACGAAAAATCTTTCGAATGATCTACCCACTGCATCTTTTTGTTACCTTTGTCCATTCTGCAAAACACACACTAATACCTTACCTTGAACATGGAACAAACTGAATTTTTAGAGAAAAATGTATTTAATGATTTGAAAAATATGAATGATGGATTCGACGAAGAGTCGATTCATTATTTTTCTGAATCAGATTTTGAAACCGTTCTTAAACAAGTTGAATACTTTGGAATTGGAGTTTATGGAATTAAGACTTATCTAAATGGAAAATCCCATTCAGATGCAACACATGAAGATCATAATAAAAAAGCGACTGACTCAAAATGGTACAAGAAAACATTTAAGACCTTTAAGATGGGTCAATCTGGTCTATTGTATGCAGCAACATATAAAGTTTCGAAAAAACTTTTGGAACGATAACAGGAAGAAAAACGCTGGCAATAATTTAAACATACAGGCTTACACGTATCGATAGAAAATTGCTTCTACCCAATTGAATGTTCAGCAACTAATTTCACGAAATCTAGAGAACTAACCATACCTTTTATTTCTCCTTTATCCATTACAACTATATGATGCACATTATGCCGTATCATCATTTTGGCAGTAGCTTGTGCGGTAGAATCTACATGAATAACTTGAACATTAGATGAAGTCATAACATCTTTTACTATAGCTTCGTCACTAACTTCCTTACTTATATCTGTAGCGGTAACAATACCTTGAATGGTCATTTCAACTTTTAATTTATCATTAGAATACGAAATAATTGGAATAGCATGAATTCCTTTTTCATTCATGAGTTCTCTAATTTCTAGAACGTTGTTTTCTGCCATGGCAGTTATGACTGGAGTAGACATAAAATCTTTTACTTGTATTCGCATATCTAGTATTTTTTTTAGTTAGTAGTAATGTAGAGATATATCAAATCAAACAATATGGATAGAACTCTTTACTTCACCTATTGTAAAAATATGAATATGGATTTAAACTGAATATGATAAAAATCATGCTAGAAATAAAAACCAAAACTTCCTGTAACACCAAAACGTCTAGCATCAGGACTATCGAGGTAATTTCCTCTAAAATTGAAGTCAATTCTTAGTACTTTAAAAATGTTGGCAACACCAAAACTGTATTCATAGTAAACACGACTATTTGGAGCAATTAATGGAAATTCAGCAAGATTCCCAGTAGTATTTAAAGCTATATTATCATTTGATAAATCTCCCCAAACACCTCTTAATCCAAGTACGAATCTTAAGTTATATGGCTTTAAAAGTGGAATCCTAGAAAATAAGCGTCCATTAAAATTATGTTCAATATGCATTGATGTATAAGCTGTCTCTTATACACATCTCCGAGCCCACGAGACAGGCAGAAATCTC
>OJDV01000260.1_pt1 | contig 19844 bp, 20 predicted proteins | sample 1592911 | NCBI WGS metagenome assembly OJDV01 (sample SAMN05416860, study PRJEB24817) | seawater metagenome | isolation source: Sea water | place: Canada:Atlantic | collected 2013-11 | reverse complement strand
AACTCAGCCCTTGACCACCTGCTAACTAACCGTCCAACTTATGGGGGTCAGTTCATAATCACCGGGGCTTTTTCATTTCAAGCAGCCTATAATCCACACTTCATTCTTAAACGCACGAGCAAACACCCGTGAAATTGACCGTCCTAGTGCACAGCGCCCCCTACTCTTCGGAGGCCGCCTATAGCGCCTACCGCTTCACGTCGTCAGCCCTAGCGGCGGGCCACGAGATCTATAGGCTGTTCTTCTACTACGACGGCGTGCACAACAGCAATGCCTCGAGCACCCCGCCTCAGGACGAGTTCGATCTAGTTAAGGCGTGGTCTGAGCTCATTAAGACCCATAAGCTGGACGCCATCAGCTGCGTCTCCTCAGCCCTGCGCCGTGGCGTATTAGATCCTCAAGAGGCCACGCGTTACGAGAAAGAGGCGGCGAGTATGGGCGCGCAGTTTGTACTTTCGGGCCTCGGCCAGCTAGTGGACGCCAATACTAACTCGGACCGTGTCATGAGTTTTGGAGCCTAGAGTCGATGTCGACCCTTCAATCGCCAAAGACCATCACCTTTATCAGCCGTAGCACGCCCTATGGCAGCGGGCGCGCCAAGGCATGCCTGGATATGGTGCTCTCCGCCGCCGCATTCGAACAGAAGATCAACCTCGTGTTCATGGACGATGGCGTGTGGCAACTACAAGCCGCCCAGAAGCCAAAGAGCATCGACGCCAAGGATCTTAGCGCCGCGCTATCCGCCCTGCCCCTATTCGATGTGAACAACATATTTGCAGAGTCAAAGTCGCTGTCCGCACGGGATCTGGATCCTGCGTCCCTCGCCATCGGCGTAAAGGCCTGCAGCGCCGAGGCCATCGCGGTGCTGATTCGTGAATCCGACGTGGTATATCAGCTATGAGCACCCTACATACCGTCAATAAAACCGCTGCCGACGACGCCCTCGCCGCCTGCCTAAGAGTGGCCACTAGCGGCGACAGCCTATTGTTGATCGAAGACGGCGTATATCAAGCGTCAACAATAACTGGGCATCCTCAGGCTCAAGTTTTAAAGCTATTTGCATTAAAAGAAGACACTGACGCCCGCGGCATTAGCCTACCCTCCTCTGTCACGCCCATAGACTATGCGCAGTTTGTAGAGCTAGCCTGTCAGCACAGTCGCAGCGTGAGTTGGTTCTAGGGCGCCGCTAATGAGTCAATTGCTTCTTCACAATCACAAGGCAATCCCACTGGATAAAGACGGCTATCTGCGCTGCCTCGAAGATTGGAGCCCAGAGGTTGCGGATAAACTCGCCTCTAGCGAATCGATAACGCTACTCGAGGCACACTGGGAAGTCTTGGACGTTCTGCGCGAGTTCTATCAGCGCACTGGCCTTTCCCCAGCCATGCGGCCACTTGTAAAGCTCGTCGCCACTGAACTAGGGGCCGACAAAGGGCGTAGTATTTATCTGATGAAACTCTTCCCTGGCAACCCTGCTTTGTTAGCCAGTAAGCTCGCCGGCCTGCCCCGACCAACGAATTGTTTCTAGACATCTCAGGCTGTCGCGAATCGGGATTTCTGCTATGATTCGCGATCTTTTTTAGCATGCCAACTGACCCATAGCACTTAGAAGGACACAGCACTATGAGCCTTGCCGATAGCGTACTCGCCATTAATAACGACCTGCCCATTCGCACAAATCAACCTGTCCATAGCGGCAAGGTGCGTTCCGTATACTGGCTAACACCAGAGGATAGTGAACGCTTGATCAAGGAGCGTGGCTATAAAGTCGCCCCCGACGCGCCATTGGCCATCATGGTGATCAGCGATCGCATCTCTGCGTTCGACTGCATCTGGCACGGTGAAGGTGGTTTGAATGGAGTGCCGGGCAAAGGCGCAGCACTCAACGCAATCTCAAATCATTGGTTCCGACTCTTTCGTGAGCAAGGCCTAGCCGAGAGCCACATCCTTGAGATCCCCCACCCCTTCGTCTGGATCGTGCAGAAAGCTAAGCCCGTAATGATCGAGGCAATCTGTCGTCAATACATTACAGGGTCTATGTGGCGCGCCTACACCAAAGGCGAGCGCGACTTCTGCGGCATCAGTATTCCCGACGGCCTGCAAAAAGATCAGAAGCTACCTGAGTTGCTCATTACTCCGTCTACCAAGGGTATCCTCAAGGGCATACCTGGCGTACCAGAGGCTGACGACGTGAATATCACCCGTCACGACATCGAGCAGAATTACGCAGCGTTCAATTTTAGAAGCTTCGAAGACATCGATTTCTATGAGAAATTGCTGCGCGAAGGCTTCGACGTAATCAGCAATGAATTACAGAAACTGGATCAAGTGTTTGTCGATACCAAGTTCGAATTTGGCTATGTCAAAGACATTAATGGTCAGGATAAATTGATCTATATGGACGAGGTCGGCACGCCAGACTCTTCGCGCATTTGGGATGGCCCTTCCTACCGCGATGGCAAGGTGATCGAGAAATCCAAGGAAGAGTTCCGTCAGCAATTATTGCAGTACTTCCCAGACCCCGACATTCTGCTAAACAAAGATCGCATGCCGGAGCGTGCCGCCCTCGCGCGCGACAATGCGCTGCCAGAAGCGATTCTGATGCAAATCTCTAGCACTTACCTAGGTATCGCCGAGAAGATTATCGGCAAGCCGGTAACTCTTGCTGAGAATCCTCGTCAGGAAATCCTCGACATACTCGGCAAAGAATTTAATTTGATCGATTAGTCAAAGAGAGTCTTAGAGTAAAGCGCTCTCATCTAGGAGCGCTTCTTTTCTAAACCAAGAATATTTATCTTGCAAACTTACAACCGCGCCTACGATGATAATCGTGGGCGCTTTTACTTCCGTGGTATTCACTATTCTAGGCATAGTATCCAAGGTACCCTTTAGCACTAATTGGTTCTGTGTAGTGCCCTGCTGCACCAAAGCGATCGGCCGCGTCGATGGCGCGCCGTGCGCAATCAGTTTTGCACAGATAGTCTCAAGGCCTACCAAACCCATATAGAACACGACAGTCTGGTGCTCCTTCGCCAACTCGTCCCAGTCCAGATCGATACTGCCATCCCTTAGATGCCCAGCCACGAAGCGCACAGAATGCGCACAGTCGCGATGAGTCAGTGGAATGCCGGCATAACAAGCGCAACCTGAAGCAGCAGTAATACCCGGGATAACTTGGAACGGAATATTCGCCTCGGCCAAGCGATCGATCTCTTCACCACCACGACCAAAGATGAACGGGTCGCCGCCTTTTAGGCGCAGCACCTTCTTACCTTCTTGGGCCAGACGTACGAGCATCTCGTTTATCTGCTCTTGGGGTACGGAGTGATTAGCGCGCTCTTTGCCCACATGAATCATGTCGGCATCTGGGCGCACGCGCCGTAGAATCTCGGGCGACACTAGACGGTCGTAAAGCACCACGTCGGCCTCATGCATAATACGCAGCGCCTTGAGCGTTAACAAATCGGGGTCACCTGGCCCTGCACCGACGAGATAGACTTCACCGCGCACTTCGATCTGCTCCGAGGCGGCAAGTTGATGCTCGACATAACGCCGCGCCTGGTCCTCGTCACCCGACAAAACCATGCCCGGCATAGGCCCAGAGAGCAGTGCCTCCCAGAAGCGAGTACGCGCCTTGAAATCCGTGACGACACTCTTTACTCGCCCACGAAAGGCACCAAGCATAAGCGCCAAACGGCCATAGGCGGCGGGCACCAAAATCTCGATCTTCTCTTTTAGTTTGCGCGTCAAAATCGGCGAGGTACCGCCACTGGAAATTGCGATCACGATAGGAGAACGGTCTACGATCGAGGGAACTATAAAGCTGCATAGCGCTGGTTTATCCACCACGTTCACGGGCAAGCCGCGGTTTTTCGCGGCGATGGAAACATTGCTATTCACTTCCTCGTCATCGGTTGCTGCAACGGCGAGGAACACACCGTCAAGGTCACTCTCTTTGAAGGCACGAATGCGCAACTCGCCCGCGCCGGCTATAACCAAGGCCTCGAGCTCTGCGCTTATTTTAGGTGCAACCACACGCAGCCTTGCGCCTGCGCGATCGAGAAGTACGGCCTTACGATAGGCCACCTCGCCGCCGCCTACGACCAAGCAATTTTGGGCACGGACATTCAAAAATATCGGTAGGAACTGCATATACCACTCTCCAGGAGAGTCTCGAGACTTTCTAGATCAGGCGATACGTTCGGCGCCGCCCATATAGGAGCGCAGGACTTCGGGTATCGTCACCGAGCCATCCGCGTTCTGATAGTTCTCAAGTATCGCGACGAGCGTGCGACCGATCGCAAGACCAGAACCGTTCAGGGTGTGGAGCAACTCCGGCTTACTAGTCTCCGGATTACGCCAGCGTGCCTGCATTCTGCGCGCCTGATAATCTTCGAAGGTGCTGCAAGAACTAATCTCGCGGTAACAGTCCTGTGAGGGCAGCCACACTTCTAAGTCGATAGTGCGCGCGGCACCCGCGCTCATGTCACCACCACAAAGCAGCATCGTGCGATAAGGCAACTCTAGCATCTGCAGGATCTTCTCGGCGTGCCCGGTCAACTCCTCAAGCGCCGCATCTGATTGGTCCGGTCTTACCATCTGCACTAACTCGACCTTCTCGAACTGATGCTGACGGATCATGCCGCGGGTATCGCGGCCATAGCTGCCTGCCTCGCTGCGGAAACACGGCGTGTGACACACAAACTTCAAGGGCATCTGCTCGGCCGGCACGATTGTGTCGCGCACGAGGTTGGTCACGGGCACTTCCGCGGTTGGGATCAGGTAGTACTCGTTCTCTCCCTCTAGGCGGAACAGGTCCTCAGCGAACTTAGGCAACTGCCCTGTTCCCATCAGGGATTCGCGATTGACGATATAGGGCACATACACTTCGGTGTAACCATGCTCGAGGGTGTGTTGGTCCAGCATCAGTTGAATGAGTGCGCGGTGCATTTTCGCCATCGCCCCTTTCATCACCACGAAACGCGTACCGGTAAGTTTAGTAGCCGTTGGGAAGTCCATGGTCTCCATGGCCTCGCCAATCGCCACATGGTCTAACACCTCGAAATCGAACGCTCGGGGCGTACCCCAGCGGCGCAACTCTTGATTGTCATGCTCGTCTTTGCCTGCAGGCACACAGTCTTGCGGCACATTGGGCATGCGCATGAGCAAGTCGTTAAATGTCTCTTGAACCTCTGCTAGGGCTTTCTTGTTCTCTTCCAGCGAGTCACCTAGGTGGGCAACCTCGGCCAGCAAGGGCTCGATATCCTGACCGGACGCCTTGGCCTGTCCAATTGATTTGGAGCGCACATTGCGCTCGTTCTGCAGTTTCTCGGTCTCCTGTTGGAGCTCGCGACGCTTCACGTCCAAGTCATTGACGAGGGCGATATCCAAATCGAAGTTCTTCTTCTTCAACAAAGCCGCCAGTTTTTCGGGTTCTGCGCGCAACCATTTAGGGTCCAACATGGATTTCAATCTTCCTTCTTCGCTAAGTGAATTAGAGGGCCCGCATCAAGGCGATGCCCAACCAGGCGCACAATAAGCAGATCAACACACTGCTAACAATATACGCGAGCGCCTGTAGTAAAAAGCCCTCTTGCGCCAATAATAGGGCGTCTAAAGAGAACGTCGAGAATGTGGTAAAGGCGCCTAAGTAGCCGACGATCAGCACGGCGCGCCATTGCTCCGATAAAGCCATGCGCTCGCTAATGAGCACATACATCATGCCGATCAACAAAGAGCCTATTACATTGACTGCGAGCGTGCCCCATGGAAAGCGATGATTGGAGGCCGCGCTCACCGCCCCTATTAGCCAGTAACGAGACACGGCGCCGAGCGCCCCACCCAAGGCTACTGCGAGAGAATACATCATCTTTTACCTCGCCTGTCAGTGTCGCGTTTTCCGTAGCGCTGCACGGGGCTTTGATCGTCGCGTTCGCGTAAATAGTTGAGCTTTTCGCGTATTTTCGCCTCTAAGCCATACTCGCTAGGGTGATAGAAGCGCGTGTCTTGCAGCGCTTCGGGCAGGTAATTCTCCCCTGCAGCATAGGCCCCGGGCTCGTCATGGGCGTAGCGATACTCGGCGCCGAAATCCATGTCCTTCATTAGACTGGTGGGCGCGTTACGCAGATGCATGGGCACCTCCAAGGACGCTCCCTTCTGCACCGTCGCCATGGCCTCGTTGAAGGCACTATAAACCGCATTGCTCTTCGGCGCACAGGCCAGATAAATCACCGTATGGGCGATCACTAGGTCGCCTTCCGGACTACCCAAACGCAGATAGGCATCCCATGCAGACATCGCCATCTGCAGGGCCCTTGGGTCGGCATTGCCGATGTCCTCGCTCGCCATGCGCACTAAACGGCGGGCAATATATAACGGATCACAGCCACCGTCCAACATGCGAACAAACCAATACAGCGCCCCGTCTGGGCTAGAGCCGCGCACGGCCTTGTGCAGGGCAGATATCTGCTCGTAGAAGGCATCCCCGCCTTTATCGAAGCGACGACTGCCACCTTGCAGCACTTGCTCCACAACCGCCATGTCTACCTGCAGTGTGCCGTCCACCTCGTTGGCCAAGTCTACGGCTATCTCCAAAAGGTTCAGAACGCCGCGCGCATCGCCATCGGCCGCGCTCGCCATGCGTTGACGCGCCTCTTGGCTAACGGCTATTTCCTGCAATCCTAGGCCGCGCTCCTTGTCCTGCAGGGCGAGATCGAGCAGACGCAGAATCGCCTCATCGTCTAAGCTCTTCAGCAAATAGACCCGCGCCCTAGACAGCAAGGCGTTGTTGAGCTCGAAGGAAGGGTTCTCGGTAGTCGCGCCAACAAATATTAAAGTGCCATCCTCCACATGGGGTAGGAAGGCGTCTTGTTGGCTCTTATTGAAGCGGTGTACCTCGTCGACGAAGAGGACCGTTGGCTTGCCTTTGGCACGGCGCAGCATTTGTGCGCGCTCCACCGCCGCACGGATATCCTTCACGCCACTGAGCACGGCGGAGATACTCTCGAAATGCCCGTCGCTGGCATGGGCCAGCATTCTGGCTAGAGTCGTCTTACCAACACCCGGTGGTCCCCACAGGATCATCGAGTGGGGCGCGCCACGGCGTATCGCCTCGCCCAAGGGTTTGCCCGGGCCAAGCAGGTGTTCCTGACCGATGAAGTCCTCGAGGCGTATCGGACGCATGCGTGAGGCCAAAGGCTGAAACGCAGCAGTAGTGGTCGGTTGCGCTTCTTGTTCGAGGGCATCAAATAATGACTCGGACATAACAAGCCTCGGCGTTAAGCGGGTTTAGTTTGCAGCGCGATTATCGATCAGTTCGATGTCGTCCGGCACTTCGAACACGAACACCGAGTCTTCGATAGGCTCGTTGATCTCGTGATTGAAGAACTCCCAGAAGGTACGCTGACCGTTGCCGTTATCCACATGAATAGAGTTCAGCGTCTGGCCGCGGAAATACAGGGTAACGCGTTCGTAGAGGCTAGCCGGGTCGACAGGCTCTAGGATGAACTCGAAGGCATTCCCGTTGCCCACGTCGCCGCCTGTGATGAAGTAATCGGCTTCGATCTCGTCGACACGGCCACTGAGCAACTGCGCTGCTAACTCGGAACGCTCCGGCTCCCATGCCTCAACCGTTACCTGCAATAGGTCTGGTTGATAATTCCATAGGCGTTCGCCGTCGGTCACGATCAGCTCTGGGTATGGCTCTATAGTCTCCCAGTAGAAGCCATTGGGACGCTTGAGCTTGAACAGAATCTCACTCTGTTCCAACACCCCGCCCGTAGACTCCACAATCAGCTGGCGCACATCGGCCTGAAAGGTCTCTATATTGCCGAGTAATTGCGACAACGACGCTGCCGACTCGTCCTGAGCCATGGCCGTACCGCCGCCTAGAACGAAGGCAAACGGTGCGCAGCAAAATACAAAAACAGAGCGCAAGCTCATAAGGAGTTCCTAATTATCGCGGTGGAGGCGGCGCGAGCACTTCGCGACTGCCGTTGGTATTCATAGAGGTGACAACACCCGCTGCTTCCATCGCATCGATCATGCGCGCTGCCCGGTTATAGCCAATGCGCAGCTTGCGTTGTACGGCGGAGATAGAGGCCTTGCGAGACTCGGTTACAAATGCCACGGCCTCGTCATAGAGCGCATCGTCCTCTTCGGCACCGCCCTCGTCATCGCCACCACCGAAGGCGCCCATGTCGCGATCCTCGGCGCCTTGGGTGATCTCTTCGATGTAGACGGGTTCGCCGCGGGACTTCCAATCCGCTACTACTCGGTGCACCTCTTCATCACTGACGAATGCGCCATGGACGCGTGTGGCGATGCCGCCACCGGGGGGCATGAACAGCATATCGCCGTTGCCCAAGAGTTGTTCTGCGCCGCCCTCACCAAGAATAGTGCGCGAGTCGATCTTCGACTGCACCATGAAGGACAAGCGCGTAGGGATATTCGCTTTGATCAAACCCGTCAATACATCTACCGAAGGGCGCTGCGTCGCCAGAATCAGGTGTATTCCCGCCGCACGCGCTTTCTGTGCGATTCGAGCAATCAACTCTTCGACCTTCTTGCCCACTACCATCATCATGTCGGCGAGCTCGTCGACGATGACCACGATCATAGGCAAGGCCTCCAGCACTGGTGCCTGCTGATCCTCTAATAACTGCATCGGGTCGGCGCGCCATAGCGGGTCGATAATCGGCTGGCCGCTTTTCGCTGCGTCGGTCACCTTCTTGTTATAGCCAGCAAGATTACGCACGCCAAGGGCCGACATGAGCTTATAGCGACGCTCCATCTCCGCAACGCTCCAGCGCAGGCCATTGGCTGCGTCCTTCATATCGGTAATCACGGGAGTAAGAAGATGGGGAATGCCGTCGTATACAGAAAGCTCGAGCATCTTCGGGTCGATCATGATCATCCGCACCTGCTCCGGCGTGGACTTGAATAGAATACTGAGAATCATGGCATTGATGCCGACCGACTTACCCGAACCGGTGGTTCCCGCTACGAGTAGGTGCGGCATCTTGGCTAGATCCACGATCATGGGCTTACCCACGATGTCATGCCCAAGTGCCATGCTCACTGGCGATGGCGATTTGTCGAAATCCGGTGAGGCCAAGACTTGGCTAAGCATGATCATCTCCCGATGCTCATTCGGTATCTCGATCCCTATCACCGTCTTACCAGGTATTACCTCCACGACACGTACGCTGACCAGGGCCAATGAGCGCGCTAAATCCTTGCCTAGCCCTGTAATGCGGCTAGCCTTTATGCCTGGGGCTGGTTGCACCTCGAAGCGCGTGATCACGGGCCCTGGGTTAACTTCCGTTACCTGGATCTCGATACCGAAATCACCGAGTTTCAGCTCCAGCAGCCGTGACATGGCCTCTAGAGACTCTTTGGAGAAGCCCTGCTTCTGCACGCCCTTATACTCGTCTAGGAGCGCAATGGCGGGCAGGTCGCCAGGATTAGGCGCCGTGAATAGGCGGCCCTGACGCTCTTTCTCAACCCTAGCGCTCTTCACGGCGGGCTTCTTCTCGACTGGTTTGATAGTTGGCGGTACGCGCTTCTTCTCTTTCTCGATGTAGACATCCAAAGCCCGCTTACGGGTCTCCAGAATCTGACGCGTGCCCTGTTCTTCCTTCTTAGACTCCCACCACGTCTTCCAAGTCTGTGCTATCCACGCCAAGCCACTTAGCGTTAGCGCGCCGGTGCGGTCGACAAGGCGCAGCCAAGAGATCTCCACGCTGATGGTCAGGCCCAGCAGGAAGATCGCGAAATACAGTAAGGTGCTGCCGACCACCGCAAATACGGGCACGGTTACGTTAACCATCATGGAGCCGATGACGCCGCCGGCGAGCCAGGGCACATCGCCGCCTATCGCAAAATGCATGGTCGCCAGCGCGCAGGCGCCCACGGCAAGCAGGATGACACCGCTGGTCTTGAGACCGAACATCGCCCAAGAGAAGGGTTCTTCACCCTGCTCGGACTTACGCAGAAAACCGATGGCCTTGAGCACTAGAGCGAGGGGAAATAGATACGCGAAGAAGCCGAACAGATGAAACAGTAGGTCGGCTATCCAAGCGCCGAGTTGCCCCACCGCATTCTGAATATCCGCACTGCTACCAGTGGTCGTGAAGCCAGGATCCCTTGGGGAGTAACTGACCAGCGCAATTACTAAAAACAGCCCAAGCAAGAAACTGAGGATCAACACCCCTTCTCGAATGATGCGCTGCGTGACAGAACTAAGCTGCTGTTCTTTATCGACTTTCTTTTGAGGTTTATTTTTCAAACTTTTCAGGCACCTGCAATTATATTTTCTATCTGATTCTAGATATTAATTGACGCTATCATAATCAATTTTAGCTCCCCGGAAAACAAGCATGGGCTCCCAATGCGGACTATTTACAGACAAAAAGGCATGAGGAAGCATGAGGGATCATCTAGAATAGGCGCAATTTCGACGCTAGCCCTTTAAATCAAGAGTCTTAGCACCCATTTTAGAAGCCTATCCCGCACGCGTTTGCAGCAGCAGAGTTTGACTGAACAACGAGCGCAGAACCTACAGGAAGCATTACCTTATGAGCGAGAATCAACACCATCGACTAATCATCCTTGGCTCAGGCCCTGCTGGCTACACAGCTGCTGTTTACGCGGCACGCGCTAACTTAAATCCCGTGGTTATTACCGGCATGGTACAGGGCGGCCAGTTGACCACGACTACAGACGTCGATAACTGGCCCGGCGATGTCGAAGGCCTGCAAGGTCCCGCGCTCATGGAGCGCATGAAGGAGCATGCCGAACGTTTTGAGGCACAGATCCTCTTCGACCATATCAACAAGACAGATCTGTCCAAGCGCCCCTTCACGCTCACGGGCGACTCCACCACTTACACCTGCGATGCCTTGATTATCGCCACCGGCGCATCTGCTCAATACCTAGGCCTGCCCTCCGAAGAGGCGTTCATGGGCAAAGGTGTTAGTGCCTGCGCAACCTGCGACGGTTTCTTCTACCGCAACAAGCCAGTGGCCGTGATCGGTGGCGGCAATACCGCCGTCGAAGAGGCGCTCTATCTGTCCAACATCGCCTCTCACGTTACCCTCGTGCATCGCCGCAATTCACTGCGCGCAGAGAAGATCCTGCAGGACAAATTGTTTGAGAAGCAAAAGGCCGGGCTGATCACTATCGAGTGGGATCATAACCTCGACGAGGTACTTGGCGACCCTATGGGCGTGACCGGCATGCGCATCACCCACGCCGAGACAAAAGCGCCTAAAGAGATCAAAGTAGACGGTGTGTTTATCGCCATCGGCCACAAACCAAATTCGGATATTTTCGGAGGTCAGCTCGACATGCATGACGGCTATGTCGTGATCAATAGCGGTATCAGCGGTAATGCCACACAGGCAAGCGTCGAAGGCGTATTCGCCGCCGGCGACATCGCCGACCACGTTTACCGTCAGGCCATCACCTCCGCAGGCTTTGGCTGCATGGCGGCTTTGGACGCAGAGAAGTTCCTCGATCAGTAAAACCGGCGGAGACTCACGATGAGTAAGCTGCCCTGGCTAAGTGACACCGAGCTGGATTTTCCTCCAGTGAGTAAGGCGTTGAAAGACCCCGACGGGCTGCTTGCCGTCGGGGGAGACCTTAGTTGCGAACGGCTCATTCTTGCCTACGAGCACGGCATCTTCCCGTGGTATCAGGACGACCAACCCATACTCTGGTGGAGCCCCTCACTGCGCATGGCGCTGCGGCCAAGCGACCTCATCGTCTCGCGTAGCATGCGCAAGGTGCTGCGCCGCGGCGAATACCAGGTCACACTCGATCAAGCGTTTAAGCAAGTGATAGAACACTGCGCCATGACTCGCGAAGTCTATCCAGGCACCTGGATTACCGAGCCGATGCAAGAGGCTTATTGCGCGCTGCATCAACGCGGAATAGCCCATTCCGTAGAGGTCTGGCATGAGGGGGCTCTGGTCGGTGGGCTCTATGGCATCGCCATGGGGCAGCTGTTCTTTGGAGAGTCTATGTTTAGTTTACGGGACAACGCATCGAAGACCGGCTTCATTTGGCTCGTGAAACAGTTGCAGCTCTGGCACTATCAACTCATCGACTGTCAGGTTCCGAGCGAGCACCTGCGCAGTCTCGGCGCACAAGATATGCCAAGGGCTCAGTTTCTAGAAATTCTGGAGCAGGCCCGCTCACTACCAGGCAAACAAGGCCTTTGGGAAATGGAGCTAAGCGACCTTGCAAGCGAATGATATTCAGCAATTACAGTTCTATCAGACCACCGCGCACCCCTGTAGTTATCTGCCCGGACAACAGGCGCGTACGGTCTTCTTAGACCCAGCCGTGCCCTTATCCAAGGGTATCTACAGCGCTTTGGTCACCGCTGGGTTTCGGCGCAGTGGCACCCATCTCTACCGCCCCGCCTGTGATGCCTGCCAAGCCTGTCTTTCCGCGCGCATCAAGGTGCGCGAGTTCCAGCAAAACAAGCGCTTCAAGCGGGTATGGCGGCGCAATCAGGACCTGCGCAGTCAGGAGCTAAAGCACCTCGACTCTCCGCAGTTCTTCGAACTGTACAGCCGCTACATCAACGCACGGCACGTCGACGGCGATATGTACCCGCCCTCGCTAGAGCAATATCAAGCCTTCATCGAGGCCAAGACAGAGACTACGCATTTCTATGGATTTTACGATCAGCAGAACCTCGTCGCCCTCAGCGTCATGGATGAGCTCGACCACGGCCTGTCTGCCATGTACACCTTCTTCGACCCAGATCAGAGCAGCCGCTCCTTGGGCAGCTACGTCATTCTGTGGCAGATTGAGAAGGCGCGGCGGCTGAACCTTCCCTATGTCTATCTAGGCTATTGGATCAAGGCCTGCGACAAGATGCGCTACAAGACCGACTACCGACCATTGGAGATACTCATAGACCGCGGCTGGGTTTTATTAAACTGATATCAGCACAGACATCGACGCCCGCAGTGAATTTGCTTAAAAATGAAGGAGTTTTGCTTATTTACGCTAAATGGGGCAAAATGCGCGCACGTTTTTGTCCGCCCGCGGCCATTTTAGGCCCGCTTACCCCAAACAGGATTGATTGTTAATGGCAAAAGAAGATCAGATAGAAATGGATGGTGAAGTTGTGGATACCCTTCCCAACACCATGTTTCGCGTGAAGCTAGAGAACGGCCACATCGTGACCGCTCATATCTCCGGCAAAATGAGAAAAAACTACATCCGTATTCTGACCGGTGACCAGGTCAAAGTAGAACTTACTCCTTACGACTTGAGCAAAGGCCGCATCACTTACCGCGCCCGCTAAGCGAAAGCAGCGAGAGCCTTAGCCCTCGCTCTTGCTCAGCTCTCTGCCCTCTGCGTTTTTACGCCCCTTGATCTCGAGCTTGACCTCGTCTTTCTCTATCGAAACGACGACCTCGCCCCCATCAGTGAGCTCTCCAAACAGAATGGCCTCTGCCAGCGACTTCTTCAGCTTGTCTTGAATTAGCCTTGCCATTGGGCGTGCGCCCATAGTGAGACTATAGCCGTGCACAACAAACCATTCCCGCGCACTATCATCGACATGCAGGGTGACCTTCTTGTCATCCAGCTGCACCTGCAACTCGACCAAGAACTTATCCACTACCGTGCGAATCGTATCCGTATTTAGCGCACCGAACTGCACGATGGCATCGAGACGGTTGCGGAACTCGGGGCTAAAGGTCTTCTTCAGAGCCTCCATGCCGTCGGTACTGTGATTCTGCAGTGTGAAGCCAATAGACGCACGAGACATCTCTTGCGCGCCAGCATTGGTAGTCATAATGAGAATGACATTGCGGAAATCTGCCTTGCGCCCGTTATTGTCCGTTAGGGCACCGTGATCCATAACTTGCAGAAGCAGGTTAAAGACATCCGGGTGCGCCTTCTCGATCTCATCGAGCAATAGAACACAGTGAGGCGCCTTGCCAACAGCCTCGGTAAGCAAACCACCTTGGTCGAAGCCCACATAACCTGGAGGGGCGCCGATCAATCGAGACACCGTATGGCGCTCCATATATTCGGACATATCGAAACGAATCAACTCGATACCGAGAATTTTCGCCAATTGTCGACTGACCTCGGTCTTGCCTACGCCGGTGGGGCCAGAGAACAGATAGGAGCCGATAGGCTTGTCTGGATGGTTCAGCCCCGCGCGTGAGAGTTTGATAGCCGAGGAGAGGTTCTCGATCGCCTCGTCCTGGCCAAACACCACCATGCGCAGGTTCTCATCCAGATTCTTCAGAGCCTCTACATCGGAAGTCGACACATGCTTCGGAGGAATCCGTGCGATAGCGGCCACTACACGCTCCATATCCTGAGCCTGAATAAGCTTCTTGCGCTTGCTCGCCGGCTGTAGGCGCTGATAAGCACCGGCCTCGTCGATTACATCTATTGCCTTATCCGGCATGAAGCGATCGTTGATATAGCGCCCAGCCAACTCAGAGGCAACCCGCAAAGAATTATCGCTGTAGCGTAAATCGTGGTGTTCTTCGAAGCGCGACTTGAGCCCCTTGAGGATTCGATAGGTAGTCTCGACATCGGGCTCGTCAACATCAATTTTCTGAAAGCGGCGCGATAAAGCGCGATCTTTTTCGAAGATGCCGCGATATTCCTGATATGTCGTGGAACCTACACAACGCAGATCCCCAGAAGTCAGCACAGGCTTGAGCAGATTAGAGGCGTCCATGACACCCCCAGATGCCGCACCGGCACCGATAATGGTATGAATTTCGTCGATAAAGAGGATGGCTTTAGGGTTTTTCTTTAGCTCACCCAGAAGCGCCTTGAAGCGCTTCTCGAAGTCACCGCGGTACTTGGTACCCGCCAGTAGCGAACCAAGATCGAGGGAATAGATGACATTGCCCTTCAATACATCGGGCACTTGCCCTTCCACGATCTTCCGGGCCAAGCCCTCGACTACGGCGGTCTTGCCGACACCAGATTCTCCGACTAGTAGAGGATTATTCTTGCGACGACGAGACAGCACCTGAATCAAGCGAGTAACCTCAGCATCTCGGCCAATCAACGGGTCGATTTTACCGAGAATTGCCTGTTCATTCAGATTGCTCGCGAAGCTCTCTAGCGCGCTAGCGGCGCGCTCGATACCCTCTTCCTCACCATCTTGCTGCTGCGGCGAAGGTTCTGCGCCGCCTTCGTGCCCAGGCACCTTTGATGTGCCATGGGTAATGTAGTTCACGACGTCGATACGGGCGACATCTTGCTGGCGCAATAAGAATACCGCCTGGCTCTCTTGTTCGCTGAAGATCGCCACCAAAACATTGGCGCCAGTGACTTCGCGCTTTCCGGAGGACTGCACATGGAAAACAGCACGCTGCAACACACGCTGGAAGCCAAGAGTGGGTTGCGTCTCACGCTCAATCTCAAGCTCTGGGATTAATGGCGTTGTAGAGTCAACGAACTCGAGCAGCTCGTCACGCAAGCGCGCAAGGTCAGCACCGCAGGCGAGTAAGACGTCGGCGGCGATATCGTTGTCTAGCAGAGCGAGCAATAAGTGCTCTACCGTCATGTATTCGTGTCGCTTCTTCCTGGCTCCGGAAAAGGCGCTGTTCAAAGTAATTTCTAGATCTTTGCTCAACATAGGATTGCCTTTACGTTTAACTATCTACTTCAACGTTACAAAGAAGCGGCTGTTCGCATTCTTGAGAATAGCCATTGACTTGCTCAGCCTTCGTTTCTGCGACGTCTTTGGTATAGACCCCGCACACTGCCTTGCCCTCTGTGTGTACCTTTAACATGATCTGCGTGGCTTTCTCTACATTCATATTGAAAAAAGTGCACAGGACATCTACAACAAAATCCATGGGCGTGTAATCGTCGTTAAAAATCACCACCTTATACATCGGGGGCTTAGCCAGTTTGGGGCGCGCGGCCGAGGTAGCAAGCGCGCCATCGCGGCCATCGTCCGCACCTTCGTCCCATTGCGCAGTGACTAATGTATCGATACGCTCGAAGCGCACGTCTGGGTTTACTGTCTCAACCATCTTGCCTCTATCCTGATTACTTACTACATCGATCGAATGCACCGGGGCACCTAGGCGATTCGCCTTACGCCCCCATGATACGCCTGATTTATGGAATCGAAAAAATATTTAGCGCCCTGTGGCAACCGTGGGAAGCGCGTAAACTCGGGCACAACACCCCCTTACTGCTTCCTTAATGGGGGCACCCAAGCCGGCTATCAACGTTGACAAGTATAATGCAGTGCGTTATACGAAGTGCTGCAAGTGTTAATCCTAAGTACAAAAAATAACAACAACACGTTACACGGGAGTTTTGCCATGAATACTGGGCAAGTGAAGTGGTTCAATAACGCAAAAGGTTTTGGTTTTATTCTACCCGACAATGGCGGCGACGATTTATTCGCGCACTACTCGGCCATTGGGATGGAAGGCTATAAGACACTGAAGGCTGGCCAGACAGTTTCGTTTGAAACTATAGAGGGCCCAAAAGGCTTACACGCTGCCAACATTATACCAATCGGTGAAGAGCAGCCCTCCGAAGCACAGGTAGGTGACGACAGTTGATGCCTTTGAATCTCTAAAACGCTAATTCCCAAACAGCCCTTCACCATGCTAATGATGAAGGGCTTCTTGAAAACTCTTCCAACGATGCTTTCTGCAGATCGCTTACGCGCTTGCCAAAGCTTCGTTTAGGGTAGCGCTCGGGCGCATTGCGCTTGATGCCTTCGCAAGATCTGGCTGGTAATACCCACCGATATCCATTGGCTTGCCCTGTGAGCCATTCAACTCCTGCACAATTGTCTCTTCCTTCTGAGCTAGCTCTCCGGCAAGTTTCGCAAAACGCTGCTGCAACTGCGCGTCATCGCTTTGTGCTGCAAGGGCTTGCGCCCAGTACATTGCCAAGTAGAAGTGACTGCCACGGTTGTCGAGCTGACCCACTTTGCGATCTGGGGATTTGTCGTTGTCTAGGAACTTGCCAGTGGCCTCGTTCAAGGTCTGCGCTAAAACCAATGCCTTCGCATTCTTAGTCTTAGTGCCTAGGTCCTCGAGAGATACCGCTAGCGCGAGAAACTCACCTAGTGAATCCCAACGTAAGTGCCCTTCTTCTACGAATTGCTGAACGTGCTTAGGTGCGGAACCACCTGCTCCAGTTTCGAACAAACCGCCACCGGCCAGCAAAGGAACGATGGACAGCATCTTAGCGCTGGTACCCAGCTCTAGGATTGGAAACAGATCGGTCAAATAATCACGCAGTACGTTACCAGTGACGGAGATAGTGTCTTTACCGTCCTTGATACGATCGAGAGAGAAACGAATCGCCTCGACAGGCGATTTAATGAGGATCTCCAGACCATCAGTGTTATGAGCTGGTAGATACTGCTCAACCTTCTTGATGAGCTCGCGGTCATGTGCACGATTCTCGTCTAGCCAGAATACAGCCGGGGTCATCGTTGCGCGCGCACGCGTGACAGCGAGCTTAACCCAATCTTGAATCGGCAAGTCTTTGGTCTGGCACATGCGCCAGATATCACCCTGCTCGACACTGTGTTCAAAAATAGTCTTTCCGGACTCGTCACTCACACGCACACTGCCAGTAGCAGGAATCTTGAAGGTCTTGTCGTGTGAACCGTACTCTTCAGCCTTCTGTGCCATCAGGCCAACGTTCGCAACGCTGCCCATGGTTGTCACATCGAACGCACCGTGCTTTTTACAGAACTCGATAGTCTCTTGGTAGATGCCGGCGTAGCAACGATCTGGAATCATCGCCTTAGTGTCGTGCAACTTGCCATCGGACCCCCACATCTGGCCAGAAGAGCGAATCGCTGCGGGCATAGACGCATCCACAATGACATCACTTGGTACATGTAGGTTCGTAATGCCTTTATCCGAGTCGACCATCGCTAGCGCTGGGCGCGTAGTGTAGACCGCCTGAATATCAGCCTCGATCTGCTCACGCTGCGCATCGGGAAGACGCTTGATCTTCTCGTAAACATCGCCCAGGCCATTGGCAGGGTCCACCCCTAATTCTTTAAACACGGCAGCGTATTTTTCGAAGACGTCTTTGTAGTACACGGTGACCGCGTAGCCAAACATGATGGGGTCTGACACTTTCATCATGGTCGCTTTCAAGTGCAGCGACAGCAACACGCCGCTGCTCTTCGCGTCTTCGATCTGCGCTTCGAAGAACGCGCGCAATGACTTAGCGCGCATTACAGAGGCGTCTATTACCTCGCCAGCCAACAGAGCTGTCTTCTCTTTCAAGACGGTCGTAGCGCCATCGGCAGCGACGAATTCAATCTTTACGGCACCGGCCTTGTCGGCCACATAGGACTTCTCGCTGGAATAGAAATCCCCTTCGCTCATATTCGCGACGTGGGACTTCGAATCGCTTGCCCACTTACCCATGGAGTGCGGATTCTTGCGCGCATAGGCTTTAACAGGCGCCGCGACACGGCGGTCGGAGTTGCCTTCTCGCAGCACGGGGTTTACAGCACTCCCTAGTACCTTTGCGTAACGGGCTTTGACTGCCTTGTCTTCGTCGCTGCTCGGATCCTCAGGATAATCGGGCAATGCATAGCCATGCTTCTGTAATTCTTTGATCGCAGCTTGAAGCTGGGGAATGGAGGCGCTGATATTCGGAAGCTTAATGATATTGGCCTCCGGAGTCTTAGCAAGATCGCCTAATTCGGCCAAAGCGTCCGATTGTTGTTGTTCCGCATTCAGAAAATCCGCAAAATTCGCGATTATGCGTCCCGCCAGGGAAATGTCCTTAGTCGTTACGCTGATTCCTGCCGGCTCGGTGAAAGTTTGGATAATCGGGAGCAGTGAATAAGTGGCAAGCGCAGGTGCTTCATCAGTGATGGTATAGATTATCGTTGGAGCATTAGTCATAGTTGTTCCTTGTTTATGTAAACCGGATTCACCTTAGGGATTTCAGTGGCGGGATAGACATTTCTGATCTCTACACTGCGGCAGATTCGAGAGATCTACTCTAGATTATTTTGCGGCGCATTATAGCAGCAGAGGCTTTGTTAGAATAGACGCAAACACGACGCGAAAAGCCCGCAAGAGCCGCAATTTCGCTGCTACCACGACCTTACAGGACAATATTGACGCTTTATGGCCAGGCTAATCCTACTCAACAAACCCTACGATATGCTGTCGCAGTTTACGGATCAGAGCGATCGGCAAACGCTGTCGGCGTGTATCGAGCAAAAGGGTTTCTACCCGGCGGGCCGCCTAGACAGAGACTCAGAGGGTCTATTACTACTGACGGACTGCGGCAAACTACAGGCGCGCATCAGCGACCCTAAACACAAACTAGGCAAGGTCTATTGGGCGCAGGTAGAGGGCGAGATTAGCGATGCGGCCCTACAGGAGCTGGCCAAGGGCGTAAAACTGAAAGATGGTCTTACCCGGCCTGCACAGGCGCGGCGACTAAGCGATGTGGAAGTATGGCCACGCACGCCTCCGATACGGGAGCGCAAGGCAATCCCAACATCATGGGTAGAGCTGACCATATTCGAGGGCAAGAATCGGCAAGTGCGACGGATGACGGCAGCAGTAGGCTACCCAACCCTCCGCCTGATCCGCGCAAGCATCGGCCCGTGGCAACTAGAAGGTCTGATGCCCGGTGAGTCGCGGATGATCGAGGTAAACTCTTAAACTAGAACATTTGTGTAGCCAGCCAAAGCGCTTCTGTTGGATTCGGCAGTAGGATTTCGAGGCTGGAGCGCGCTGCACGGTAGGGGCTGCTGAGAGACGCCGTAAACCCATCCATGGGGGCTTGGCGCGCGGCATCCATGCCGCTAACACTCTCCTCAT
>OJDV01000259.1_pt1 | contig 19849 bp, 20 predicted proteins | sample 1592911 | NCBI WGS metagenome assembly OJDV01 (sample SAMN05416860, study PRJEB24817) | seawater metagenome | isolation source: Sea water | place: Canada:Atlantic | collected 2013-11 | reverse complement strand
AGATTTCTGCCTGTCTCGTGGGCTCGGAGATGTGTATAAGAGACAGGTACATTAGATTCTACTTTTACACATCACAATTATGTATAAATTACCGGCCTATGAATTCCAGTTCCTTTCAATCTAATACTCAAGAAGTTTTATTAACTACAATACATAATCAAGATAGTGTTGTAGAAGTATACTTAAACGATGATCGCAAAATAATAACAGAACTTTTACACCTCTCAGGTCTCAGAGTAAAAGTGTACCAATATAAGTTAGAGAATTACAAGCAACGCCCTGGAACTTTCGAAATCTTCCAAAAGATCTAGTTTTCTATTACAAACTTCAGCGTTTGATTCGATTCAGTTAATTGAATAAAATAGATTCCATTTGGCAATTGTAAATCAATTAGTAGTGTTCCTTTTCTATTTATTTGACGCTCGGCCACAACCGCACCCAAACTATTCATAATGAGAATTTTAGAATCTAACACCTCTTTTGATAATTTGATGGTAAACTGTCCCTTATTTGGATTTGGATATAAACCGAATAATTCATGCTCTTGCTCTATATCGTTTATAGAAGTAGATACATTTCGTAAAATTACCTTATAGTCTTCTACTTCACCAAATTGGTTACCGCATGGTTGAGGATCGCTCCAATACGACAAACGAACTCTTAACGTAACCGTATCTCCAACACTTGCTGCGCTGGGAACCGTAAATGTGCTGATAGACCCTCCTCCTGAATTTGGATCATATAAAACTCTCTCTGCAATTGTAAAGTCCGCATCACTATCAAAGTCAATCCAGGCTCCAAAGTCATTGCTTCCCCAACCTGTGTTGGCACTTAAATCTAATGTATAACTTGAATCTACGAACAAACTTAATATTGGGGTAGCATAGGCCGTATAAGCATTGTTTAAAGTAGTGTTGTTCACGTTTTCGATTGTAACATTGTCGAGATACAAGTTTCCAGAACCGTTATTTCCTGTTGCTACACAATTTTCGAATGGAGTAACGGTATACATGAACTTGTACGTTTCAGTTGTATCATTACTTGTTCCCACAGCAAAAACCTTGAAATACATTTTAGTTCCTACAGCAAATTGCGGTAGTGGACTGTTCGACACCCAGGTAGAATCAATTGTATTGGTCATAGCAATTGTATTTCCAAACACAGCCGAATCTCTAGACCATTCAACATAAACTGAGCTAGATGCAACCGGATATTTAATTTTCGACGTTACATATTGATCTACACCAAATTTTGGATTATTATCTGTTGGAGTGTTTGAAATAGCAGTGTACACTATTGATGGATAAGCCTTTCTGCCGACCAAAGCGTATTCCCATAACCCTCTGCCCCAAGTTGCCGCGCGAATGGTATTGGTTCCATACATTACTTCAAGTTCCTTAACAGCCATATTGGGTAACCCTGTATTATACAATGACCAATTGGTTGACCCCATTGGCATAGTATACACTCCGATTTCAGCCCCCAAATAAATATTGCTAGTATCTGTATGATCGATCACTACCGATAAAATTGGCATACTTCCAAGATTGTATGTAATATTTGTCCAAGAAGTTCCGCCGTTGGTTGTCATCCAAACTTTAGAATTATCCGTTTGATACCTTGCATAGACAACAATTATAACGTCATCATCATTTGGATCGAACGCTATGTCTCGAATTGAAGCATTGGGTAAGTTTGAACGAATACTTGAGAAACTCACTCCTCCATCAGTAGATTTTTCGATTGCGCTACCTCTTGCAACAACAATTATGTTTGAATTAATTTGAGCTATTTCTGCATGTTGTATATCTCCATTAATAGTTGATGGATTTGCAAGTTGAGTAGACGTTGCAGTAAAATCATCTGATTTCCATACTGCATTTCTAAAGTCGTAAATCGTCATGTGGTTATTTGGATCGTAAGCCAAAGGAGCTTCCCAATATGCTCCTGTACTTCCTGAAGGGCTTGCACCTGAAGAGTTAAACCCTCCGTTTTTAGATAATCGTCTACTCCCATATTGTACACTTCCCATCATCCAATCTTGATTTAAAGGGTGAATTAACGATTCCATGCCATCTGCTCCATACATTTCAACCCAACCTTGTTCGGTTAATACACTTGTACCATTGTCCTGCGAACCTGAAATTGATCGGTAATGATTGGATTGAGAAACGCCCAGTTTGTAATTTTCTCTAATTCCAGTTCCTTCACTTAGAATAGTCCAACTCACTCCGCCGTCAGTCGACTTGGATAAAAACCCATCAGTTGCAGCATAGAAGTTACCATTGACTGACTTTAAGTTTCGTACATCGGCATGAATATAATTGGTACTAGTTGTATAACTGGAAGAATTTGAACTTGTATTTCCATTTGTATTTCCTAAACTCCATCTTGTTCTTCTGACAAAGTTACTTCCTCCGTTTACTGAATTATCTATATCAAGGTAACCGTATACCATATTCGAAGAATCTTGATCATTCACAGCAAATCCTCCGCAAGTTTGTGTTGAATTAGAACGAAAGCGAAAATTGACTCCTTTATCGGTTGAAATCCATACTCCATTATTTGAAGCAAACCAAACACAATCGTCACATTGTGGCGAAGTCTCTAGTTCTACTCTTCTATTAGCAGCATTTCCCGGAATAATATTTGACACAGCCCAGGTAACACCAAAATCATTTGAAATTACAATCTTATCAGCTACAGTACTGCCAACATCACTATATAAGTATATAATACTGTCATTAGTAGGGTGAAAAGCTATTTCAATAATATCGAGATTTATTAAATCGGCTGACCAAGTGGCAAGGTTGTCTGTTGATTTGAATAATCCTCTATTCGTTCCTACAAACACTACATCTTTAATTCTTGGATGATAAGCGATTGCATCAACTTGAAAATTATTCCCCAATCCAAGTTGTGATATACCAGTCGGATTAAAAGCAGTGCTTGTCCAGGTCAGGCCTCCATTGCTACTTTTATATATTCCATGTGATGTACTATTTGACGCATTTCTAACATTTATTAAAACCGAATCAGAATTAGTTGGTGAAACCGTCATGGTATTCACGCCACTAGCAAATAAGAAATCAGTTGTTACATTCCATGAAACGCCTCCATTTATACTTCTCCAAAAACCCCCACTTCGGCTTCCTAAATACATAATATTTGAATCAACAGGAGATATATAAAAATCTTCCACTCTTCCTAATCCTGCAGAATAATGCCCTGTTATACTATCCATCCTGTATGGTCCTAAACCTCTCCAACTGCTGCCAAACAAGCTTTTGTTGTTGGGGCTGTTTTTTACAAATTTCTTGTATTCCATTTCAGCCAAATAAGGATTGGAATTAACTCTATTCCCATCGGGATAAAACTTGTATTCATTTGCATTCACCCATCGCATAAATGGCTTATAACCTGAACCTTTTACGTTTTTATCAACGGTAGAAAAATACCCTTCCCCTGCATCAACCACGTCGTAAAAATTAACCGTGTTGTCATACATCATATCTTTCAACTGAGACCTACTTGTAACCTCATTATTTTGTGCTGACACTGATGAGATAAATAGAATGCTTAGAATTTTTAAAATATTTTTCATAGGTAATTTCAAGGTAAATAAATGGGCTCTTTAGTCAAAAATTTGCTAATTGTTTGACGGTAATTCTGTTTGTCTTTTGTAAAAAAGATAGTGGCTCGATCTACAACACCATTGTCTTTAGAAAGTGAACTTTCTTTTTCTGTCACTTCAAATTTTATAGCGTTAATTCCTGCTATTCGTACTTCATTATATGTTGAAGAAATATAAACTATACTATCTAGTATAATTCTGGAATTTGTAAAAGGCTCAATTTGAATAGTTACGTAAAATTTGCTTTCTTCTCCTTGTGTACCAGGTATTTCTTTTTGAATAAATGCCTGTTCAACTACCAGTTCTGTCGATTCTCTATAATTCCCCACGTCGCTACCTCTATTGACATTACAAGAAAACGTCACCGTAATTAATAGAAAAAATAAAATAAATTTTTGCATATTTTAACCGTTTTGCTAAAATACTTAAACGCAATCTTTAAATTCGACTTTTATTTGACAAACAATGATACAATATAACCCTAGAGAGTGGTTCGGGCTCATCTTTAAATTCCATAAAAGCGATACCTTTCGTCAAATGCTTTGGGTGTTAATCTTGTTCGCCTCATTTTGTGGAATCGTTGTTTTTCTAGAACTGCGTTATGAGGAGGTATATGCATTTAGCAATACCATACAAATACACTCTCTTTTAGGATTTGTAATTGGACTGCTACTAGTTTTTAGAACAAATACCGCTTACGAACGTTGGTGGGAAGGCAGAAAGAATTGGGGCGCACTGGTAAATAATAGCAGAAACTTTGCTATCAAAATAAACGCAATGCTTCCTAGCTCCGATACGGAGAGTCGAAAATTATACAGAGCACTAATTCCCAACTACGTTTATGCCATGAAAGAGCATTTGCGAAAAGGAGTAAAGTTAGAAGAATTGGAAGACAACAAATTTCAAAGCAATAAAGAATTAGAAAAATTCAAACACATTCCTAATCAAATTGCTCAAGCCATGTACCTTCGATTACATCAAGTGTACAAAGAAGGAAAGATTAGCGGCGACCAACTCATTACCATTGACCGGGAATTAAACGCTTTTACAGATATAATTGGAGCTTGTGAACGAATCAAAAAAACACCTATTCCCTTCTCTTACAACCTATTTCTAAAAAAATTCATCTTTGCTTATACCCTAACCCTTCCCTTCGGGTTAGCTTACGAAATGCATTATTGGACCATTCCAATTTGCACTTTCATCCTATACATTTTTGGCAGTTTAGAACTATTGGCTGAAGAAATTGAAGACCCTTTTGGCACAGATGCTAATGATTTAAATACCGACGGAATTTCCTCAACGATTAAGGAAAATGTGAGGGAAATCTTAAGATAATGGATAATGTCCAATTATGACATTCATTTATTATTCTATTAATAAATTGACTAATTGTTAATTTCATTTGTAAAATTAAAACATGGCTTCAGGTTTTTTTGCACTTTTAGATGACATTGCTGTATTAATGGATGATGTCGCAGTAATGGGAAAGATTGCTACCAAAAAAACAGCCGGTATATTAGGTGACGATTTAGCGGTAAACGCAGAGAAAGCATCAGGATTTGTTGCTTCACGAGAAATTCCAGTTTTATGGGCCATTACAAAAGGATCGTTTTTAAACAAGCTAATCATTCTGCCTCTTGCCTTTTTACTAAGCGCTTTTGTGCCAATTGCCATTCCATTAATACTGATAGGTGGAGCTCTTTATTTAGCGTATGAAGGCGCTGAAAAGATTTACGAAATGCTCGTTCCTCATGAGCATGATGAAGACAAGGAGGTTTCTGGTGAAATGTCTGTTGAAGAGGTTTTAGCTATCGAAAAAACGAAAGTAAAATCAGCCATTGTTACTGACTTCATCCTCTCTATAGAAATTATCATTATTGCATTAGGAACAGTAATCGGAAAACCTATAATGGAACAAATATTGGTCGTTTCATTTGTCGCTGTGGTTGCTACTATAGGAGTATATGGAATTGTTGCACTAATTGTTCGAATGGACGATGCAGGATTTCGATTGAAGGAAATGAGTAACAAGCCGGTTGTTCAAGCTATTGGCAATGGCTTAGTACAAGGGTTGCCAATTGTGATTAAGAGCTTAGGCTATATTGGAACAGTTGCGTTATTGCTTGTAGCAGGTGGGATTTTTGTTCATTACATTGACTTTATACATCATCTTTCTGAGGGCATTCAACTTCCCGAAATGGCAAAAGAATTTATTACCGGCCTGATAATTGGTTTTGTAGTTTTAGCTGTTGTCCTTTTGATTAAGAGGATAATTAAAAATAAGTAATACTAGAATTTAATACCACCAACGTCTTTAATTCTGTTAAAAATTCAACCTTAAAAAGAGAATAATCTTACCTTTGCTTAAAGCATTTTATCATGAAATTAATTCTTTTAAGTATCGGCATGTTAGCCATAGGTTTCGCAGGAATTGCAATCAAAATTTTACTAAAGAAAGACGGGAAATTTGCAGGTACTTGTGCCAGTAATAATCCAATGTTAAACGAAGAGGGAAAACCTTGCGGCTTATGCGGAGCTAAGCCTGAAGAGATGTGTCAAAAAGAAGACTAGTCTTTTAGTAAATACGGTTCCAAATTCGGAGTAACATACGTTTCAAATTCTCCATTTACAGAAGATGAAATCAAGTATGCTTTTGTCTTAGTATGATTCTTTAAATAGTGAATACTCTTCTCTTTCCCCATTACCATAAAAGCTGTTGCCAAGGCATCTGCAGTTCCACAATCGTTCGTAATAACCGTTGCACTCAGTAGACTATTTTCAGCTGGATAACCAGTTTTTGGGTTTAAGGTATGCGAATACCGTTTTCCATCAACTTCGTAGAATTTCCTGTAATTTCCTGAAGTAGCCATAGCTGAATTTTCAAGAGAAATTCGTTGAGCTAAATTGCGCTCTAAATTTGTTCCGTCTGGGCGATCAATTCCAATAATCCACCAATCACCGAACTTATTCTTGCCTTTTACTATTAGTTCACCACCCAATTCAATGTAATAGTTTTGAATGTTTCTTTTCTCCAATAACAACTTCATAACATCGACAGAATAGCCTTGCGCCACTGCGTTGAAATTTATTCTTGCCATTTTATTATTGGTATACATTCTATTCCCTTCCAATGCAAACTGTTTGAAGCCACAACTCTTTAGCAAGCTATCTACCAAACTAGTATCCATACGTTGTGGATTCGAATAATCAAACCCCCAAGCTTTTATTAACGGACCGATGGTTGGGTCAAAAGCGCCATTTGTTTCCTTATTGATGTTAGAAGATAGTTGGTAAATGCTTAAAAACATATCGTCCAATTCAATGGTATCGCCTTCATTTAATCGTGAAATATTTGAAGTTGGAACGTAAGTTGACATGCTTAAGTCAATGGCTTTCAATATAGAGTCAAATTTTTCCTTTAGACCTTCTTCATAATCCTCTGCTAAATATTTAATGGTATACGTTGTTCCCTGCGCTTCACCCTTTATCACCACCTCAGTCGCTCCTTCATTTGTAGTTTCTTTAGTCTTTTCTGAGACACTATTACAAGCAAAAAGGCTTATTAATAGAATTAATAAAATGGAATTCCTCATGCTTCGCTTTTGTTTTTAATGTCCCAAGTGTGGTCTCCCATAAGCCGAGCTGTTGCTATGTAATGTGAATATTTCCAACTCCTACCCCATTCATTTGGACCAATCATTGAAAGAACGTTTTTCCCATCTTCTTTCTCATACAAATGATAGGTGTGACCCGTAATTGGTTTAAATCCCATTTCTGCATTATAAATTTCTTCGGCAATAGCCACCCTTTCCTTCAACTTATTTGCTTGATGCACCAACAGTTCCATCTGGTCATGGATTTGCTTCATTTGCATATTTGTTTGCTCAACCATTGCACTCATAGAAGTAGATTTTATTCTCTCCTTATCCTCAGGAAAAATAATAGCACTTCCTACCGTATGTGCATAAGGTAAATTATGAGGATTGTGAGTAATCTTATCCTCGTCGATATATACTATTTTGCTATAGTCTGGTTTGAACTTTTCTTTCTTCTCTATCATTAAACTTGATTTTCTTCTCTAGTAAACACAGGATTTCCATTTTTGCTCATTTCACCGTTAAATCGATAGCCAGCAACATCAAACCCTTCCAATTCTTTAGGATCTTTAATTTGGTTTTCAATAATATAGCGACTCATGTAACCTCTTGCCTTTTTTGCAAAAAAGGATATGATCTTATACGTTCCATTTTTCTCATCCTTGAATTCAGGGTTTATTATGGTTCCGTTCACCTTTTTCTGATTGATTACCTTAAAGTATTCATTCGACGCTAAATTCACCACAATGTTAGATTCTGATACCGCCAACTTCTCATTCAATAACTCGGTTGGTTTATCTTTCCAGAACTTATACAAATTATCGGCCCTCCCTACCTTTAATGAAGTTCCCATTTCTAAGCGATGAGGTTCTATTATATCCATTGGTCTCAGCATTCCATACATTCCTGATAGAATCAACAAATGATTTTGAGCGTATTTCATGTCCTCAACTGTTAAGCTTTTTGCATCTAATCCCAAATACACATCTCCTATAAAAGCCAAAATAGCTTGTCTACTTGCAACACCTGGCTCAGTTAATCCAGACCAATATTGGTAACGTTTTGTATTCAAAACAGCCAAAGCTTCGCTTATAGACATTAACTCTTTTATCTTTTTTTTAGAGCTTTTCTTCAGCTTATTCACCAAAGATTCAGCTTCCTCCATGAAATAAGGTTCGCTGTACGTTTTAACAGATATTTCTGTTTCAAAATCAAGTGATTTTGCAGGAGAAAGAAGGTGAATCATGGTTTATTTTTGAAAATAACAATTATTACAAAGTTATGTTTCCATTCTTTTAGAAGAACCAATTTTAGATTAAATTGATCTAGTTGGCTTTTTTTTGTTCCAAATGGCGATAATTCCGACAGCAATTATAAAGCAATCAGAAATAATTCCGATCCAATTTTCATCGATAATGTTAAGGACCAATAATGCAATTCCAGCAGCAGTAAATGTATAAATAACCCAATTTGGAAAGTCTATAAACCTAAAATTATGAATAAAAAAAAGGGAAAAAGCTAAGCTTTTCCCCTTTCAGAATCAATTAGTTGATTTTTATTTTTTAGACCACTTTGCAATGTTGTCAGTGTTCATTTTAACGTAAGGCTGATACTCTGCTTTTGTCGACATTTCTAACGATTTTTTAGCGGTAGCCAATGCTTCTTTCTTCATTCCCAATTTATTTTGGATTAATGAAAGCGTATACACATTCCAGAACTTTTCCTCCATTTTAACAGACATTGTTGACCATTCTAATGCTTTGTTCAAATCCAAATCATTGTCTAAATTATATTTTGCACTATTGTTGTACACTCTAAAAGCACTTTTAGTTTCTTTAATTGCCGCTTCAATGTTTTCAGCAGCTATAGTTTTAAAGTCTACTTCAATTGAGATTGACCAAGAAGTATTCTCCCAAGCAAACATTAAATCCATTGAACCTGGTTTTACATTTGCAAACCAAAAAGACATAGATTCAACTTTACTAGCAGTCTTCATCGATTTTACATCTACTTCAGCAACATTGTTTTCAGCTTTATAAGTATTCTCTTGAACTCCTAAATCTGAATTTATATATACCTTCCAATTTCCCTCTTTGTTAGGCAATGACATAATTGAATATGTTCCAGCTTTTACATCTTTACCACCAATTTTAGCATCAGTTGAAAGAATAATTTGAGTTGCAGAGTTTGCTCCTGTTCTCCATACTTGGTCAAATGGCTCTAATTCGCCAAAAATTACTCTATCCTTTACTCCAGGTCTTGAATATTGAACGGTCACATCTGTTAAACCAACTCGTTGCAATACTTCTGCATAGGGACTTGGTTGTGGCAATTCTTGAGCTTTAATGGTGAATACCATTAAAAAAAGAGCTAAAAAGCTCATTGATATTTTCTTCATCATGTTTTGTTTTTTGTTTTGCAAACTTAACCTATTCGTAGTAGAAAAGTTTCTTAATAATTCCCAAAAAACTTATTTTGCCATGTATATGACCTTTTTTGTTTCAAAAAAGTCGTCGGAAAAAAAATCTTGGATATTGAAAGAAGTATACTTTTTCCGAACCTCTTGCATTTCTTCTCTTAAATCACCGCCTTTAAGAAAAAGATATCCGTTGGGTCTATCGTTAAATGATTCCTTAGAGATTTTATCTTTCACCCAAGGTAAAAAATTAGCTGTTCGCGTGACTGCCCTGCTAATTACAAAATCAAATTTTCCTTCAACGGTCTCAGCTCTTTGATGTTGCGCAACTAAGTTAGTCAGGCCTATACTTTCGGCAATCGCATTCACCACCTTTATTTTCTTACCAATAGAATCAACCGACAAAAACGAAACTTCAGGAAATAGAATAGCCAAGGGAATAGAAGGAAATCCTCCTCCAGTACCAACATCTAAAAGCTTAGTTCTGGGTTTAAAATCTAAAACCTTAGCAATTGCCAATGAATGTAAAACATGATGAACATAAAACTGCTCTAAATCCTTTCTTGAAATAACATTGATTTGAGCATTCCACTCCTCGTACAATGCTTTAAGTTCTTGAAATTGATTTTTTTGAAAATCAGTAAGGTGAGGGAAATAGTGATTAATTTCTTCCATCAAATTTAAATCGATTGTTTACTTCTTCGCATTAAATCAGAAAGAAGTGCCCTAGCTCGAAATAATTGGGCTTTAACAGTTCCCAATGGAATTCCCTGTTTGGTTACAATTTCCTCGTAAGACCATTCTTTAAAATAGCGAAGCCTAATAAGAGTTCTGTACGGGTCTTCTAGTTTTTCAACATATTCTCGCATCAATTCAATCTTCTGTTGCTCAATGTAAGTTTCTTCAGGATCTTTCGACGTGCTTTCAATTTGAATCTTCATGCCTTCACCTTCACCATCATCTACAACTTGATCTATAGAAGTCGTTTTTAGCTTCTTCTTTCTAATAAAATCAATACAATGGTTCGTGGCTATTCGAAATAACCATGTGCTAAATGCATATTCAGGAGTATACTGATCTAATTTTTTAAATGCCTTCTCGAATGCCTCAATAGAAATATCCTCCGCATCACTTTCGTTGCGAATCATTTTTAGCACCAAGTAATAAATGGGTTCTCGGTAACGAACCATAATCGCTGTGTATGCGCTTTGGTCACCGGTTTTGGCGGCTTGCACCAACTCAAAATCCTTATTCGCTTTTTCCGAAAGGTTTTTATTTACTTCCATTGTTTTACTTTCCAGAACCATGTTGAAACTCCTATTACCGTCAAACTAAAAATATAAATCGGTTCTAAAATAAAAACGAAAGGTAATAAATCATCCGCTTTTAACCGCACTGCAATCCGCTTAAAAAATAAGTATTGCAAAAACTGTTTCATTACAAATATCCCTATAATTACAAGTTTAAATGGGCTAATAACCAAAAGAGTTACAAACAAGATATAGAACAGAAAACTACTGGCGCCAAATATGGCCAATCGTACTTTATCCTTTTTTTTATAATGCGCTCCTGCACTTAATTGTCGCCTTTTTTGAAGAATAAATCGCTTCCAAGAATGCTCCGCTTCAGTGGTAGTATGAGATTCCTCTTCCATCTCAATGGATATATTCACTGAAGTTGCTGCTTTGTTTACCAACAAGTCATCATCGCCGCTCAAAATAGTTTGGTGTTCAGCAAATCCACCGATTGACTGAAAAATAGACTTCCTGTATGCTAAATTTCTACCCACACCCATATATGCCTTTCCTGCGTTCGCAAATCCAAAATACTGCAATGCACCAATAAATCCCTCAAATCGAATTAGTCTATTTAATAATGTACCCTCTTTTTGAAAAGCTCCAAAGCCCAACACAATATCTTTCTCTACCGAAAAGTGCCTTGCCATGTTTGATATCCATTTCTCCGAGTTTGGAATGCAATCAGCATCTGTAAACAACAACAATTTGTGCTTGGCAACTTCAATTCCTTGACTTAAGGCCGACTTTTTACCCGAAAGTAATTCATTATTTAAAACAACCAAACTACTTGATTTCAGCCCCTCTAATATGCTTAATGTTCTATCTTCTGAATAATCATTCACCACAATAATTTCAAAATCGTTGTAGGATTGTTTTAAAAGTTGATTAATGCAGGCTTCAATAGTTGCTGCTTCATTTTTCGCCGCAATAATTACAGAAACTCCTCTTGTAAAAGTTGAAGTAATAGGTGGGTTATATTTGGAGAGAGGGTAAAAATATTTTAAATAATAATATACTTGAATTCCACAAAGCACTATAAATGCTGCTACTAAAAAGAGCTCTGCAATTGATACAGTTGTGAATTGAGCATTCAAATTCATATTGCTAAATTAAGCCCTATTTCCTCAGTTCAGAGAGCCTTAATAGCAAAGAAATCGCTACTAATTGATTGGCTTTCTTTTTAAGGCTTTACTTATCTTTGCCATTCTTTTTTTGATATAACAAACATGAAGTTTAGCTTACAGCACGAAGATGCCAACTCAAAGGCAAGAGCAGGAGAAATAACTACCGACCACGGAATAATTGAAACTCCAATTTTTATGCCTGTGGGCACAGCTGGAACCGTTAAGGCTGTACATCAAAGAGAGTTAAAAGAAGATACTGAAGCTCAAATTATTTTAGGAAACACGTATCACTTGTACCTCAGACCAGGATTGGAAACCATGCAAAAGGCAGGAGGATTGCATAAATTCAATAGTTGGGATGGTCCAATTTTAACTGACAGTGGTGGCTATCAAGTATACTCACTATCTGATAGAAGAAAAATCACAGAAGAAGGAGTAAAATTTTCTTCGCACATTGACGGGGCAAAACACTTTTTTACTCCAGAAAACGTGATGGACACGCAACGAATTATTGGAGCAGATATCATCATGGCTTTTGATGAATGTACTCCATACCCTTGTGATTACGATTATGCTAAACGTTCCATGCAAATGACTCACCGTTGGTTGAAACGTTGTTGTGACCGTTTTGATGCAACTACTCCTATATATGGTTATGACCAAACGTTGTTCCCTATTGTTCAAGGAAGCACGTACAAAGATCTTAGAATAGAGTCTGCAGAGACAATTGCTTCTTTTGGAAGAGAAGGAAACGCAATTGGCGGACTTTCGGTTGGTGAGCCTGCCGAAGAAATGTATGAAATGTGCGAAATTGTTTGTGATATTTTACCAAAGGATAAACCCCGTTATTTAATGGGAGTTGGAACCCCAATTAACATTTTAGAAAACATAGCACTTGGAGTTGACATGTTTGACTGTGTAATGCCAACAAGAAATGCTAGAAACGGTATGCTGTTTACTAAGCACGGCTTTATGAACATGAGAAATCAAAAATGGAAGGATGACTTTTCAGTACTTGATCCTGATGGAGAAAGCTATGTCGATAGCTTTTATACTAAAGGTTATGTTCGACATTTGATGATTTCGAAAGAAATATTAGGGGCACAAATTGCAACACTGCACAATTTAGCTTTTTATTTATGGTTAGTGAAAGAAGCTCGCAAAAGAATCATCGCTGGCACATTTGTTGAATGGAAAAACAAAATGGTAATTAACATGGCCCAACGACTATAGATGAAAACACTAGATTTCTATATTTTAAAAAAGTTTTTGGGAACCTTTTTCTTTTCCATTGCCCTGATCATTTCAATTTCAATTGTTTTCGATTTTTCTGAAAATGTGGATGAATTCATTGAGAAAAGTGCTCCTACAGAAGCTATTATTTTCGATTACTATTTGAACTTCATCCCCTATTTCGCCAATTTATTTAGTCCGCTTTTCATTTTTATTTCCGTCATTTTTTTTACATCTAAAATGGCAAGTAATACAGAAATTGTATCGATTTTAGCTAGTGGAATTTCTTTTAGAAGAATGCTTCTACCGTACTTAATTGGTGCATTACTAATTGGTTCTCTGTCACTCTATCTAAACAACTTTTTAATTCCAAAGAGTAATGTTAAAATGCTCGAATTCAAATACAAATACATAAAAAATCAATATCGAAATAAAGACAAAGACATCCATATTCAACTTACTGAAAATACCTTTGCCTACATTGGCAGCTATGCTGTTCCTACTAACGTTGGAGTAAAATTTAGCTTGGAAGAGTTCAACGAAGAAGGCGAAATGACGTACAAGTTAATTAGTGACTTTATTCGCTGGGATTCTACCAAACAGAAATGGACGATTCAAAACTATTACGAACGCTTCATTAACGGTAGGTCGGAAAAGATAAACAAAGGGTTAAACAAAGACACGACCTTAAACTTGTTGCCAGAAGAATTTACAAGGCGAAGCAGTGATGTGGAGATGTTGGACTATTTCCAATTGCATGATGAAATGGATGCTCTAATTTTTAAAGGATCAAAAGACGTTATTAACTTAGAAATTGAACAACACAAACGTATTGCCTTTCCTTTTGCAACCATAATCTTAACCTTCATGGGAGTTGCTATTGCTAGTCGCAAAGTACGAGGTGGCATTGGCTTACATTTAGGATTAGGGTTAGCCTTAAGTTTTACTTTCATTATGTTTATGAAAGTGACTCAAACCTTCTCTACCAACGGAGGTCTAGACCCTATGATTGCCATGTGGATTCCCAACATTATTTATGGCATACTAGCTGTGATTCTTATTCAAAAAGCGCCGAAATAAAAACACTTCTATCGCACAATTGAAGTAGATGACCTTTCTCATACCAATCAAATTGAGAGTAGGGTAAGTGAAGGAAAAGTCTTGACCGTTGAAAAACAAAACTGTATTGTCTGCGGCCTAGGCCATAATAAAAGAACGATGTGGAGCTGGAAGCAATTCTTTAAAGTCAATTGATATTCTGAAGTGAAGTATCTGAGTCAACTAGACTCTCTACTTCAATAAATTATACGCAACAAAAAAAGCCCTTCCGAATAAACGAAAGGGCTTTTTGTATAGTTGAGAAAGAATCCTACATGAATCCTTTTGCTTTTGCTTCTTTGATACAAGCTGTTAAGCCGTTTTTAGTAATATTTCTAATACCTGCAGCTGAAACTTTCAAAGTAACATACTCTTTGGTATCTGGATTATAAAACTTTCTTGTAAACAAGTTAGGTTCGAATGTTCTTCTCGTTCTTCTCTTCGAGTGAGATACATTGTTACCTGTGATTACTCTTTTTCCTGTTAATTGACAAACCTTAGACATAACTTTTCCGCTAAAAAATTGGAGTGCAAAATAAATACTTTTTCTGCTCTAAAACAACACTTCCTTAAACAAAAATCGGTTTTTATTTTCGAATGAAGAAGCCTTAACTTTGCTTCAAAAAGAAATGCGATTATTTTTGTCACTAATTATAGTATTCTTAGCTAGCTTCTCTTTAGGTCTTGCACAAACAGACTTAAAAATCAAACACATAGAAGAAATAAATATTGACCAAGAAAAAAGAGATTTAACTATTAGTTACTCTTTTAAAAAAAGAAAAGAGAAAACTTCGATGCTAAAAGTAAAATTTTATAATAAAACCAAAGCAAACCTTAACGTTGATTTGGTCATGGGATTTTATAGTAACGGCGTTCTTTTGGAAAAAGCTGGCATTGTAGATTGTTTAAAAAAATCATTTTTTAGTAATTTATTTCGTCCGTACCATATGGTAGAAACCTCATTTGAGGAAGGGCAAGAAGTAGAAATTAAGATTCTAAACTTTTATTCAGAACAAATAGATGAATGTAGAGAAACTCATTAGCAACGGTTCCGGTGCTTTAATAGCGATTGCCGCACTTGGAGCAGCGGCGCAACTTTCCATAAGCTTGCCTGAAAGCGTATCGGTTGCTCCTATCACAGGCCAATCTTTGGTTGTTTTACTTATAGCTCACCTGTTAAAAGAAAAATGGGCCCCAGCAGCGATAGTAATTTACCTACTAATTGGAATTGCAGGTGCTCCAGTTTTTTCTGGATTTGAAGGTGGTTGGGAAAAGTTTTCGGGCCCAAGCTTAGGCTATTTTGCTGGTTTTATTATTGCCGCCATTGTTGGTGGAATACTAGCACGTAAACAAAAAGAACGGTTTGCATTCTACCTGCTTCAAATGTTAATCGGAACAGTTCTTATTCTTTTATGCGGTTGGCTTGGTCTATTTCGATTTTTTGATGCCCAAACGGCCTTTATCAAGGGAGTGCTTCCGTTTCTTCCAGGTGCACTTACCAAGATAATTCTTGGAGCAGCACTTTTATCCGTATTCCGACGTTTTAAAACCTTGATGAAAACGGTTTAAACGGAATGAATACTTTTGGTTAAAAATGAGCCCACTTGATTAATCGCGAACTGAACGTTTTATTTTTACCCAAATGGTACCCAAGCAAATTCGAAGAATTTGACGGTAATTTCATTGAAAACCACGCTATAGCGCTTTCCAAAAAATGCCGTCTAGGAGTGGTTTTTGTACATTCCGATAATTCAATGTTGGAAAATTACAGCGTTGAAAAATCTCAAAATAATGGTTTCTCTGAATACAGAGTTTATTACAAGCGGCCCAACTATGGTTTAAGCTTGTTGAATAATATAGCTTCCTTCTTAAGATATAAAAAGGCACAAACAGTTGGTTACGAAGAATATGTACAAGACCTTGGCAAACCTGATATTTGCCATGTTCACATCAATGGGAAATCCGCTTTATTGGCTAACTTTCTGAAAGCTACTGAAAAGATCCCATTTCTTATAACTGAACATTGGTCAGGATATACCACTGAAAGTGGTGCATTTAAAGGTTACTTTAGAAAAAAGTTCCACCAATATATAGCAAAAGAATCGAGCGGCATTACCTGTGTATCTGCCTATTTGAAAAAAGCAATTGAAAGACACAACATCAAGGCCGATTTTTCAATTGTGCCAAATGTGGTGGACACCAAACTATTTCAACCAAAATTTGACAAATTGAATGATCCAATCCGAATCATTCACATTTCCAACTTAAGTAAATCACCCAAAAATATACACCTCATTGTTGAGGCATTGACCAAAGCAGGGATTCAACGAAACGACTTTGAATTAGATATTATTGGAACTGGTCCAGATGAAGATTTTATGCTAGAACAGTTGAATAATAGCAGCCTTAAAAACCGATTTACATTTCACGGTGAAATAGAATTAAAAAAGGTAGCAACCGTTCTTCAAAATGCTGACTTCTTATTGCTGTACAGTCAATTTGAAACCCAATCGGTAGTAATGATTGAAGCATTTGCTTCAGGAGTCCCTGTATTGGCGTCTCAGGTAGGCGGAATTCCTGAATACATGAATGAAGAGAGAGGAATACTTTTAGAGCCAAACTCTTCGTTAGAATTAGAAAAAGGGATACTGGACATGCTGAACAAGTATAAAAAATACGATCAAAATAAGCTTAGACAATATGCAGTAGATAATTTTGGAGAAGAAAGAATTCAAGAACTATTTCTACAACTATATCATAAAACGTTAAATAAGAATGCCTGAAATTAAAAAGCTTCGTTTTGCCGTTTTAGTAGATGGAAATTTGCTCAAAAAGTGGCAAATAGATACTGTTCATCATTTGTTGAATTCTGAACTAGCCGAATTAGTTGGATTCATTAAAAATGAAGGAAATTCAAAAAATGCAGTATCAAAAGTTTCGCTAGGCTTTAGGTATATATACAAAAAGGTAGATCATATTGGACCACTTCAAATTGTGGAGTGGGAAAAGCAGTTTCCAAATGCAGCAAAACATTCTTTCACGCCAGATAAAAAGGGTATTGCAAACTATTTCAACAAAAGTGACCTAGATAAATTCAATTCTCTAAAATTAGATTTTGTTCTACGCTTTGGATTTGGAATCTTAAAAGGAGAAGCACTGACCATTCCAAGGTATGGAATTTGGTCTTTCCATCATGGAAATCCAAGAAAGTACAGAGGTGGCCCTGCAACTTTTTGGGAAATTTTTGAAGGTAATCCAATAACAGGAAGCATGCTGCAGCAACTCAATGAAAAGTTGGATCAAGGTCAACTCATTCGAGAAGGCTTTTTTCAAACCATTAACCATAGTTATAAAGCGAACCTGCACCATGCTTTAGCTGAAACTGTTGAATGGCCAACACATGCCGTGAAATCTATAGTTCACAATCCGCAACAACAATTAGTTTTAAAAGCAATTGAAAAAAAAGGGCAATTGTATAAAGTACCGGGAAACTTCACTTCAATTCGCTTTATACTAAAGGTTCTTTCGAATAAAATTACATTTCACGTTGAACGTTTGTTCAGAGCGGAAAAATGGAATATTGGAAGAGTTGCTCAACCCATAGAAGAGGTCGTAAATACCTCTCTTAAACCAATAAAGTGGTTAAACGAGGCACCAAGTAGCACCTACTACGCAGACCCTTTTGCATGGAATAAAAAAGAGATATTATTAGAATTATATGATTACAAATCGGGTAAAGGAAGTTTAAAGAAACTGGACACCTACTCAGGTAAAATAACTGATTTTTTGGATAAGAAAAGCCACTACTCTTACCCTTTCAGTTTAACCGAAGATGGGAGTAATTACATTCTTCCTGAGAATTACAAAAGCAATCAACTTCAGCTGTATAAAGTTGACAACAAGCTAAATACAATAGAAAAATTCGCACTTCTAGAAGGCCCTTGGATTGACCCAACGCTTTTTAAACAAGATGGCAAATGGTGGTTAAGTTGCATGCATCAGAGTTCGCCAAAAGAAAACTTGCATTTGTTTTATGCCGATTCAATTGAAGGTCCATACAACCCTCATTTAATGAATCCAGTTTTGACAGACATACGCTCTACAAGACCGGCAGGAACTCCATTTAAAGTAGATGGAAAGACCATTCGACCAACGCAAAACTGCTCAAGAACCTATGGTGGGAGCATAGTTTTGAAACAAATTGAAAAACTAAGCCCAACTGAATTTAAAGAGTCTTTTGTAACAGAGATTTTTCCTCCAAAAGGTCGGTATTCAAAAGGCTTACATACTTTAAGTAAAGCGAATGATGAAATATTGGTGGATGGCAAACGTTATCACTTCAGTTTTTGGAATTTCTGGAATCAGATAAAAGCTAGTTTTAAGAAATAAATAACTTGATAGGCAATATAATAAATACCGTTTCTACTCGAATTAGCCTGGCAGTCCTTTCCATCGCTTTGCTCCTGCTGAATTCTAACTTCTTGGGCAGCGAAGGCCTTGGGACAATAGGAATTATTGTACTAGAAATCACGATATATTTATTGATTAGTAATGTGGTTTGTGGCGGAAGTTTAGTCTACTTCACATCACGTAAGAGTCCTAACACCCTGCTTATAGCCGCCTACATTTGGATTATTATCAGTGCAGCTTTTTACTATCTACTATTAATGCTTATTCCAGCTCTTGATTCCGAATACTCAACAGCCATTTTGGTCCTTGGATTTTTGCAATCAGCCATAGGAGCCAACCAAGGTTTGTTAGCAGGCCATCAGCGTTTCAAGGCCTTCAATTTTGTTGCATTAGTTCAAGCAATTGCCCAAATTACAGCGCTTTGTATATTCTACTTTGTACTTCATGACCAAAGCGTAGATGCTTTTATTCAAAGCACCTTTATTGCATACTGCTTGGCATTTATTTTAAGTTTTATTCGGTTGGTTCCATCACTTAAAAAGAAAAATGTTTGGCCTAAACTTTCACTATTCAAGGAATTAATTGAATATGGATTTTACCTTCAAATTGCAAATATTACTCAGTTACTAAACTATAGACTTAACTATTTCTTATTGGACTATTTCAGTGGAAGAGCTTCTGTGGGTAAGTTCATGGCAGGTACTCAACTTTCTGAAGGTTTGCTGTTACCAAGTAAAAGTATCGGAGCTGTACAGTATGCTAAAATTTCGAGTCAAAAATCCAAGATTAAGGCTGCTAGACTAAGCGTGACACTTTTGAAAGTTGTATTCCTTCTTACTTTCCCTCTTGTTCTCATTCTTATGCTCATTCCTGAAGCAGTGTATACAAATCTTTTGGGTGCCGATTTTAACGAAACTCCACTTGTCATTAGCTTTATGAGTATTGGTATAGTTGCCTTGGCCTGCGAAGTTATACTGAGCAGGTATTTCTGTCTCTTATACACATCTGACGCTGCCGACGATCTACTCTGTGTAGAT
>OJDV01000258.1_pt1 | contig 19907 bp, 20 predicted proteins | sample 1592911 | NCBI WGS metagenome assembly OJDV01 (sample SAMN05416860, study PRJEB24817) | seawater metagenome | isolation source: Sea water | place: Canada:Atlantic | collected 2013-11 | reverse complement strand
GAGATTTCTGCCTGTCTCGTGGGCTCGGAGATGTGTATAAGAGACAGCTATTAGGTGATGCTATAAAAATTAATTCTTGGGTTCTTGGGAATATATTAATAGCAAAAGCAAATACTAAAGTATTTATTATCTTTCAAATTGGTTGGGCAATTATTTTCTGTACGTTATCAATAATTCTAATCAAATCTCACGGATTTGTTGGCGTATCTATCGCTTATTTCCTAACGTATGTTTTGCACTTTATTGCTATGAATATTTACTTTAGAAAACTTCTCTGGTTAAAAGATTAATCTGAAAAATTACTTATTGCTGTTCTTCTGTTATCACTCCAAATAGGGAGTTACTGAATACAAGTAGCACAATTAGAAAATGCATTAAATAACTAAAAAAGTGTCCCATAACCGCTCCTTCTACACCATAGACATCAATTAAATACACACTCGTTAAGTAAAGCATAATTACTAAGAAAATTTCAATAATTATAAATTGAGTAAACATCTTTTTTGCCAAGAATTGGTAGGCGATTACAATTGATAGTACTTTTACAAAATCTCCTAATAATTGCCACAAAAATAAATTTTCAACAGGTTGAAATTCTTCTGAGAACACTAGGCTTACGACAAATGGTCTTAAGAAATAGATCGCTATTAATCCTAAACCGAATATTGGCATTACAGATTTATAGAATCCAAAAACTTCTTTTCTAAATTCCTTTTTACTATCAATTTCACTAAATCTAGGTATGATATAAAGCGTCATTATTGACGTAACGAACATCAAATAATAATCTGAAATTCGATTCATGGCTTCCCAGTATCCAGCTTGCTTAATTCCTAATTCTTCAATTAAAAAATTACGAATCATTATTGAAGTAAACGGTAAAGCAATAGCAGTAACCAAAGCCATTGTTGCATAAGGAGCAAAAGTTTTCAATACACTCAGACTCATATGTGATATCTTAATTTGAGGCATTAAATTTCTCCGATTGATAATACCGACAAGTGTAATTAAAAACAATAATGAAGGAGCAATCACTGCAGCAATTAATGCACCATCAATATGTTCGATATAGATAAGATATAAGGTGACACTCAGTCCGAGAATCTGACCAATAATATTAATTATCAATAACATTTTAAAATTTGAAAACCCGTTCATTATTCCGAAACAGAACATATTCAAAGAATAAAATGGAAGTGCCAATGCTAATACCTGAATCACATAGCCATAGTTATAATTTGAAGAAAACAGAAAGTCATTTATAAACTCCGCATTATAATAACACAAAAAAGACATTAAAATGGTTGAAAAGAACCCTAAGTAATAGGTCGTAGAAATCGTTTTACTTAACTCTAAAGCATCATCTTTACTTTTAGCTACAGTTTTAACAAAGCCGTTGTAAAAGCCTAGGATAGCAAACGATTGTATGGCACTTAAAAAGTTTCTTAAATTACCAATAAGCGCCATCCCTTCTACTCCAATAAAAATAGCGATTGCCTTAGAAGTTAAAATTCCAGCAATTATTTTGGTAGCAATAGTAGCCGAATTAAGATGTGCAACCTTAAACAGCACATTGGTATTAATGTACTTAATAAGCTTTTTCAATTAATAACGATTTAGGGCATTAATAACAGTTTGAACCTCTTCATTTGTCATTACAGGACTTATTGGTATACTTACCACAGTCTCATGAATAGATTCTGTTACAGACAAATATAGTGTTTTATAAGTCGACAAGGCCTCTTGCTTATGAGGCGGAACAGGGTAATGAATAAGATAACCTATTTGATTACGCTCTAAATATGTTGTAAAATCTAACCTATCTTTTACTCGAACTACAAACACATGAAACACATGGTTTTCAGAGTTGTTGTATTCGGGAAGTTCTATTTTATTATTCTGAATTTTCTCCAGATAGATGTTTGCAATATCACGTCGTTTAATATTGTCTTCATCGAGATGCTTAAGCTTTATGTTCAAAAAAACGGCCTGTAATTCATCTAAACGACTATTAATACCTAACGATTCATTTATATATTTTTTTGAGCTGCCATAATTACGTAACAGGCTTATCTTATGTGCTAATTCTGTATCATTAGTAGTAACAGCTCCTGCATCACCTAATGCTCCAAGGTTTTTAGTAGGATAAAAACTAAATCCAGCTGCATCAGCCAAATTTCCCGCTTTTTTTCCTTCATTATCCAAAACAGCTCCATGTGCTTGAGCAGCATCTTCAACGACCAGTAGGTTATGGTTTTTTGCAATTACATTTATGCTTTTCATATCTGCTAATTGACCATAAAGATGAACTACAAGAATCCCTTTTACTTTCGGACTAATGTGCTTTTCAATTTCAGAAGGTGATATATTAAAACTAGCTTCATCAGGCTCCACAAACACAGGTTTTAAACCAGAATTAATAACTGACAAAATACTTGCTATATACGTATTAGCAGGCACAAGAATTTCATCATTTGGTTGCAACTTTCCAAGTTCTATATAGGCTTTGAAGATTAATGTTAGTGCATCTAATCCATTGGCTACTCCAACACAATGTTTTGTACTACAGTACTTAGAAAAATTGGTTTCAAAGGTTTTAACCTCGTTTCCAAGAATATAATATCCTGAATCTAAAAAGGACTTGAACTTTGACGAATATTCGTCTTCAAATCTAGCGTTGACTTTATGTACATCTAAAAAAGGAATCATAACCAAATGTCATTTAAACGATTATAGTTTTTAGTACTAATTTTATAAAAATCATGGCTTATAGCTCTAGCTCCAAAACTTTCCTTCCATTTTAATAACCCACGATTAACTTGCTGTCCTTGGTTTTCGTTAGAAATACCAAAACTAAAATAGCGTTTGTGTTTAAATTCAGTATGAATCAATTGATCAAAAATAGCATCCAATCCTGCTAAATCCTTTTTTGAATCTAGAGTTGATATATATTGTGCATGCACAACTTGATCAGTCTCAAAAACGGTAACTCCAGCAATAATCACATCATCATGATACGCATTAAACTGTCTAATGTGTTTTGGGAATTTGGTCTTTAAGCTATTTATATCTTCAACATTGTGTGTTGGTAATGCTTCATGTCGTTCTTTTAAATTCGGAATAAGAATCATATTAAAAAACGCTACACAATCTTCTACTTCTTTTACTACAACCTGATTTGATATTGCTTTCTTTAAGTTTCGTTTTCGATTTGAAGAGGTGATTTTCAATGGTTCCCTAAAATCTATTACTGTAGAAATGTCTTTTCTAATAATTTGTGCATCTGTTTTAAATAACAAAAAATCCATTTCATCACTAGGCAACATATGATATATCTTAGGTAGCAATTTCAACTCGAGGTTATCAAAATTGTTTTCATTTAAATATTTCAAAAGAATTTTAAATGCTTCTAAAACATCTTCAAATTTGCAGTCTTTCTTAAGTAGTAAACCTCCATAACTTAAACCTTGATGAGAGTATACATGACTGCCTTTGCTATTTGCCGGAAGCAATGCAAAAAGATCGTTGCCTTTATACAACATTAAAGAAAAGTCATTGAATCTATCACTATGATAGTCCATGAAGTCTCTTTGAAATAAAAATGTAGCATTTTTAGAGGTTGCCACGAATTCATCCCAATGATCTTTAAATTCTGAATGATATGGTTTGACTGTAATAATAAACTGATATTTAATAATGCTTGAAAACACTAATTTAAGATGGTTTTAAAAACTACATTTCCATTCTGATCTATTAATTCATATACATCAAAAGGTGCGTCTTTTTTTATAATACCATAACTTGAGTTATTTTCTAAAGCATTTAAATAACTTTTGTCATCACTAAGATATGAAAATAAAACCCTAAACAAATTGACATTAGATTTTAAATCTTTATCAACTTGAATATTACCCTCAGGCCATTTTATGGCTAAGGCGCTTGAAAACATAGAATGCACTAAATCTTTATCAGATTGCTTCGTTTTTGATTGCTTCATATAATCAAATCCAACATACCCTCCATGATCAGCCATTATAATAATTATACCATTTGAATCTTTATTTACGATATAATTTACTAGATCTTTAATCCAAACATTTGCTTCCTTTATACGTTTTTGATATAATCTTTTCTCTTCTTCTTTTCCTTTAGATGACATATTATCGACGCTAATATGACCTGGTAAATATCTTTCAATAAAAAAGAAATTACTGCCTTTATTAGAATTGTTTTCTAAAGCAATTTTAAAATCATGAGTAACATCTTTTTCGAAATCAAAACCCTTTGAAAAATAAGGAATCTCATTTAAATCAATGTTGCAATAATCAAATTTTAAATTAGGTCTATTAACTAAAAAATAAGGCGAATCTACAATTAAGTGAGTTTTGTAATCATTATTTTTAAATATTGAATGTACAGGATTATTACCTGCAATCATATGTCTTGCTTTTCTCAACTCACCTCCTATATTTTTTGAAAAATTATAATAATGATGCTTCATCATAAAAACAGACGCATTTGAATGCAATGTTGTAGTATAATTGCTTCTGTGATTGGAATACAATTTAAAATTTGAATCCAACAAAAAACTTTCAAAATCAGTGTTTTCAATTTCATATAAATCATTCCCTAATTCTGAAAAATTAGCATAACCATCTGGCTGAATGAAATACACATTAGGACTTTTTTTAAATACTACTTTTTCTATGTCATCTGGAAGTTGTTTCCATTCATTATTATAGGTTATTACATTATATACATCTGTGAACAATTGAAAAACAACAATTGACGCCATCAACAATTGAACTACAATTATTTTTTTATAAAATTTATAAAATTTGATAGTTAAGACTATAGACACTCCAATTGAAATAATTAAGTACATATAATTTACTCCAAAAACACTAATAATTATGAGAACAAAAAAACTACAGAAATTAACAAATGGTAATACATACTTCTTAAACCTATTAAATGTTGAACTATTAGAAGTAATTAGTAAAAATAAGATCCCTAAGACTACTGGTATAACAATAAAAATACCAATAAATTCAAGTACTCTTTTTAGAGTTTCTATATAAGTAAAATTCAAGTTACAATAATGTAATAAAGGATAAAGACCCGAAGACACTCCTGCAATAATTGGTATTTGTTTCTTAGAATTAACAAATGCTGAAATTATATGCCTTAATTTATTTATCATTTTTAACTTTTAAATAAAACATCACACGATGAGAACCCTCAATTGGTCTTTTTTCAATAAGATCAAAGTGACTTAAATAACAATTTTCAAAATTTTCAATATTATAAAAATCGAAATGGGCTTTAAATTCTCCTTTAGTATTCAGTAAACGTTGTACCCAAGAATCCTCACGTTTTGGAAACTCAATAATTAAATGCTTAGAAAACGATGCGAAAAAATGAGCAGACATCTCAAATGGGACATTACCAGATAACGACATGTGATGAATTACAGCCAATGCAGAGGTAACATCAGGTGCATACTTTGCAATTCTTTCTATAAAGGATTGACGTTCTTTATTTTCAAATCCTACAGCTGCTGAAGGATTAAGAACATCCAATACAAAAGGAAGCATATTACTTTCTTTGTTAGATTTAAGAGTTTTATGATTAAAGTCAACAGAATTATTATCGATATCACAAACTAATGCCAATTCAAAATCATGATTTATTTGTCTTACAAAAGTGCCATCATTTCCTCCTACATCAATGATTGATTTAGCATTGAGACTAGAAACCCAATTATCAATTATTCTAGCTTTTTCTGTAAAAGCGGCATCTGTATAATTGGTTTTGTCATAATAATTTCCCCATTCACTATGTTCTTTTAAAGGCAACTTCTTTATATAATCATAAAGGGAAGTTATTATATTAAGTTGTGCTTTTTTAGATAACTTAGATTCCTTTGCTTCTCCATTATAGTCTTCATTGTGTTTGTCTTCAAACTTAGCTAACAAGTGTATATTAGAATATAAAAAAGGATTCAATTTCGTCTTGAATGGCAACATTGACGATAGCATTTTTATTGGAATTCCGTCAATAAAATTGCTCATCAATTTTAAAGATTGAGCACCATGAAAATGAGCTAAGACTAGAGGTCCTAAAAAATGAGTTATAAACTGTTTATAAGCTCTCCAAGGCGAATTGTCTTGATAAAAATCAAAAGACAAGGTGTCGACAAAAACGGCCTTTCCATTATGAAAAGCAACATTAAATGCAGTTGCATCCTTTAGAGAGAAATCGTTTTCTAAACAGTACTTCTGTAACTTTAAAGTAAGTAATGCAGCTTCTTTGTACTGATTAAAACTCCATTCATAAGGATAAGTTATAAAAGGAATTTGTTCAGGTTGTATTACAATTTCAGTATCAGAAGATGAAATTTCAGTATGCTTAATTAATAAACCTGCTTTACTTAAGGTCTCAAATATATTAGCCTTTTTTAAAGCTTGATACTGTTTAAAATATATAGGAAAGATACGACGCTTAACGATGCCTTCATCTATAAAAATATATCCTGAAGGATCACGAAATGATGAAGAATGCCTAGTGTTAGTCGTCACTTGATTTTTTGTTTTCTATATCGGAATCTTCAATATTAATATCATCAAACAATTCATCCTTTTGTGATTTAGTAGCACCAAAGAATAATTTGATCTTATACATTAGGTTCTTAGAAAACAAAAGCACTCCAGCTACTGCAGCTACAATAGCTTGAATTATCATTGCTCCCAATCCTGGATCAAAATATAGAAAATACATTGTTTATTTTTTTGTAAATATACACAAGAGATTTAATAACCGACAACTAAATAAAATGTTCCATAAAAAAAGAGGAATTTAAAAATTTAAATTCCTCTTTACAATATTTGATTACTCAGTGCTTACATATTCTTATTACGTTTACGATCTACTTCTGTTAAGTAAATTTTACGTAATCTTAAGAACTTAGGTGTAACCTCTACATATTCATCTTTTTGAATGTACTCTAAAGCTTCTTCTAATGAGAATTTAATTGCAGGTACAATCTTAGCTTTATCATCTGCTCCTGAAGAACGAACATTACTCATCTTTTTCGTTTTAGTAATATTCACAGCCATATCATCACCACGAGAATTTTCTCCAATCACTTGACCTTCATAAATATCTTCACCTGGATCTACGAAAAACTTACCTCTATCTTGTAATTTATCAATAGAATAAGGAATTGCTTGCCCTTTTTCCATTGATACTAAAGAACCATTTTGACGTTCTGGAATCCCACCTCTAAGTGGTTGGTATTCTTTAAAACGGTGAGCCATTATAGCTTCACCTTGAGTTGCAGTTAATAATTGGTTACGTAACCCAATAATACCTCTTGAAGGCACCATAAATTCACAAACCATACGATCACCTTTAGCTACCATGCTCAGCATTTCACCTTTACGCATAGTTACCATTTCAATTGCTTTACCAGAAACTGTTTCAGGTAAATCAATCGTCATTTCTTCAATAGGCTCACATTTTACACCATCAATTTCTTTAATGATTACTTGTGGCTGTCCAATTTGCATTTCGTAACCTTCACGACGCATTGTTTCAATTAAAACCGATAAGTGTAATACACCACGACCAAACACCATAAATTTATCTGCACTATCAGTAGCTTCAACTTTAAGTGCTAAGTTTTTTTCTAATTCTTTAGCTAAACGATCTTTAATATGACGAGATGTTACATATTTTCCATCTTTTCCAAAGAAAGGCGAATCATTAATTGTGAACAACATACTCATTGTTGGCTCATCAATATTAATCGTTTTTAAGCCTTCAGGAGTTTCCCAATCAGCAACAGTGTCACCAATTTCAAAACCTTCTAATCCTACAATTGCACAGATATCTCCTGTTTGTACACTATCAACTTTTAATCGTCCTAGACCTTCAAAAACATGAAGTTCTTTTATTTTTGATTTTACGATACTTTTATCTCTCTTTACTAATGAGATGTTTTGACCAGCTTTCAACTCTCCACGAGTTAAACGTCCAATCGCTATACGACCAGTAAATGAAGAGAAATCTAAAGAAGTAATTAACATTTGCGTTGTTCCTTCAGTAATTGTCGGAGCAGGAATATGCTCGATTACCATATCTAAAAGTGGTTCAATATTATCCGTTTCATCTTTCCAATCTTCACTCATCCAGTTGTTCTTTGCAGAACCATAAACAGTTGGGAAATCTAATTGCCATTCTTCTGCACCTAACTCAAACATCAAGTCAAATACTTTCTCATGTACTTCGTCTGGAGTACAGTTTTCTTTATCAACTTTATTTATAACCACACAAGGTTTCAAACCTAAATCGATAGCTTTTTGTAATACAAAACGTGTTTGTGGCATTGGACCTTCAAAAGCATCAACCAATAACAACACACCATCTGCCATGTTTAACACACGTTCTACTTCTCCACCAAAATCGGCGTGACCAGGTGTGTCAATAATATTAATCTTAGTGTCTTTATAAATTACAGAAACGTTTTTAGACGTAATTGTAATTCCTCTTTCACGTTCAAGATCGTTGTTGTCAAGAATTAAATCACCAGTATTCTGATTATCTCTAAATAGTTGACAGTGATACATGATTTTATCAACCAAAGTAGTTTTACCATGATCGACGTGTGCAATAATTGCAATGTTTTTGATATTAGCCATAATGATGCCTTATTTTAAGCGTGCAAAGGTACGTTAAATTACTGTTTAAAAAGTGATTCCGTTCAATAAATTAACTAAGGCTTGGGATTAGGCGTATTTAAACGACATTCTTCAGATAAAGTCCAGTTACATTTAATCAAGTCAAAAACTTTAAGTCCTGTGAATTAGTTAATTAAATGTTATAATTAAGACGACATATAATTTCAGTTCGTAATTTACGTTCTGTAATTGATTAATAGTAAATAGCCATTTCAACCAGCCAATTTTCGGGCAATTTACATCTGATAGCAAAAACATATTTAGCAGATGAAACTAATTCATAAGTATTCAAAATTCATACCTTACCTCTACTTTATAGCGGTAATCGTATATTGGTTCACAGACGTAAACAGAAATTCTGGTGTAACAGCCTACCCAATTCTATTATTTGGTATTCCATTTATTTGGCAACTTTTAAAACCAAGCAAAAAACTCAATTTCTCTTTAGGAATTACATTTGTTTGCATCTCGTCTTACCTTATTTTAGCTTACCTATCAGACTTGCTTAATATTGTAAACTTAACTATTACTACAAAGCAATTCATTGTTTATGGTGGACTCTTTGTAGCCGCAAATTTTGTGATGGCTTTATGGATGATTCGTAATAGTATGAAGCGTTCGTTTTAAATTTAACCTCCTAAAATTCCAGAATTTAATTAGCTAGATAACGCGTTATATTTTCGTAACTTTGCGCTTTAATTTGAAACTTAAATTCAATGAATCTTCAAGACGTTCCGAAACTAAAACACACCAATTCAAATAACTTCTTTTTACTTTGTGGTCCTTGTGCTATTGAAAGTGAAGACATGGCATTACGTATTGCTGAAAAAGTTTTGAGTATTACTGATGACTTAAAAATTCCTTATGTTTTTAAAGGAAGTTTTAAAAAAGCCAATCGTAGTCGTATTGATAGTTTTACAGGAATTGGAAATGAAAAAGCATTGAAGATTCTGAGAAAAGTATCAGAAACATTTGACGTACCAACGGTTACCGATATTCATGAAGTTTCGGATGCAGCATTGGCAGCAGAATATGTTGATGTTTTGCAAATTCCAGCATTTTTAGTTCGTCAAACCGATTTAGTAGTTGCTGCAGCCGAAACCGGCAAAGTGGTTAACTTAAAGAAAGGTCAGTTTATGAGTCCGGAAGCTATGAAGCACGCAGTGCAGAAAGTAAAAGACTCTGGAAACAATAAAGCATGGATTACAGATCGAGGCACTATGTTTGGTTATCAAGACATGATTGTCGATTTTAGAGGTATTCCAACAATGCGACAATATGCTCCAACTGTTTTAGATGTGACGCACTCCTTACAACAACCTAATCAAAGTATTGGTGTTACTGGTGGACGTCCAGATATGATTGAAACGATAGCAAGAGCTGGAATTGTCAACAATGTAGATGGTTTATTTATCGAAACACACTTTGATCCTGCTAATGCAAAAAGTGATGGTGCAAACATGTTGCATTTGGATAATTTAGAAAGTTTATTGAGCAACTTAGTTGCAATTAGAAAAACAGTTAACGGTTTATAGGTAATGATAGAGGACATAGATTTCAGAGAAGCTACACAAGATGATTTACCAGAAATCACTTCAATTTATAGAGACACAATAAGAGCTGTAAATTCTAAGGATTATTCTGAAGAACAAATTGAAGCTTGGTCTTCTGGAGCCGATGATACTAAAAAGTGGCAAGATCGAATTAAGAAATTCTATTTTTTGGTTGCTGAAGTTAATGACCAAATCGTAGGTTTCGCATACATGAAAAGTGGATTTTATCTTGAAAACATGTTTGTGCATAAAGACTTTCAAGGCCAAACAGTTGGTTCAAAATTGTTGCGAATCATGGAATCTCAAGTATTAATGAATGGTCACAATGTTATAAAGTCTGACATTAGCACTTCAGCATTCCCCTTTTTTGATTCACATTATTATGATGTTGAAAAGAAACAGAAAAAATCATTCAAAGGACAGGTTTTTGATATTTTCATCGTGTTTAAAGAACTATAAATTCACTTCAAAAACGACTTATTTTTATGCTTCTCTACTTCTTTAAGTATGAGAATAAATAAGTCATCATTGATATCTTCTAAGGTTTTATAGCGCATCGACTTAACAACTTTTCTGTTTTCGGACACCATATGCTCTGTGTATTTGGTTAAATGAGCCGAATGCCAAAAGCCAACATCTACATAATCTTTGCTTTGATTAAGATAACAAATAGGTCTCGATTCGAAATAATAGCACGGAATTCTCCATTTATATTTTAATTCAGCTTCAGGAAAGGTATGCTCAATAAGAATTTGCAAGTGCATTAATATAGACTTGAATGGTTCTGGTTGTTTTAGTATATAAGCTTCAGCAGGTTTCACAATGAATTAGATTAGTTTATCTCCAAAATTAACAAAAATTTATATTTGATATATGGGTTATATTTATTTACTTTGTAATTCAAAGTACTTTTGTATGGAATCAAAAAACTATTTAGAAGATCTTAATGAAATAAAAACCATGATGACCAAATCATCTCGTTTTATTTCACTTAGTGGATTATCCGGAATACTAGCAGGAGTTTATGCACTTATTGGTGCATCAATAGCCTATTTCCTTGTATCAAACTCGGTTAGAGGTTACCTCATTTTAGATGGCACCATTTTTAGAATATGCGTGGCCATTTTATTAAGCGTTGCATTTCTTAGCGTTATTACTGGCATCTATTTGACTACAAAAAAAGCTAAAAAGAATGCTGAGAAAATATGGGATAGTTCATCAAAACGATTGTTATTTAATTTTCTTGTTCCTTTAATTACTGGTGGTATATATATTCTCATCATATTAAATCAAGAACGCTATGGACAAACTGCTGCATTAATGCTTATTTTTTATGGCTTAGCGCTTATTAATGCTTCTAAATATAGTTTAGGTGATATTCGATATTTAGGTTTTACAGAAATTGGATTAGGCTTAATATGTGCGTTTATTCCCAGTTTCGGATTTTGGTTTTGGGTACTTGGTTTTGGTATTATGCATATTATTTATGGTGCTTGGATGCACTTTAAATATGATCGAAAATAGTAGTGATTCAAAAATTATTATATGAAGAAACTTTATACTTTTAACGTTTTAACTTTATACTTGAGATTTGAGCATCATTAACAACATAAATAAAGTCTTTGATCATAGAATCAGATTAGGAATCATGTCTGTGTTAATGGTTAATGAATATGCAGATTTTAACACGCTTAAAGAATTGTTAGGAGCTACAGACGGAAATTTGGCAAGTCATACCAAAGCACTTGAAAAAGCTGAATACATATCTGTTGAAAAGCAATTTATAGGAAGAAAACCAAACACGCGCTACTCTACTACAAAGTTGGGTAAAGCCGAATTTAAAAAGCACATTGAAGCATTAGAAAAATTAATTAACAAACAATAAAACCTTTTTTTTACACGTTTACTTTGAAATACAAAGTACTTTAAAACATATAATCATGGAAAATTCAAGCACACCTCAGCAAAACAAACCACAAACAAACAAATTCGCAAATTGGTTAAAAACATCAATCACAGCCAGAATGCTAATCGTTGGGTTTTTAGTAATCATTTTGCTCATTCCACTATCTTATATCAATAGCTTAATCAAAGAGCGCTCTTTTCGTCAAGCTGATGTTGTCACTGAAATTAATGAGAAATGGGGAAACAATGTTCTGGTGTATGGACCAATATTAAAACTGCCTTACAAAACCTATTCTGAAACAAAAACCTACAACGAAAAAACTAAAACGTATTTGAAGGAAACTAAAACACATATGAATTATGCTTATATATTTCCTGAACGTCTAAATTCTGATGTAAATGTTGATTCTAAAACTTTAAATCGAGGAAATTTTGAATCTGCCGTATTCACAACCACCATGGATTTTTCTGGACATTTTATACCCACTAGCCTAATTGATAAAGGCATAAAATCTGAAGATATCGTTTGGGATAAAGCTTCAGTTTTGATACAAACAACAAATTTAAAAGGCATTAAAAGTGAAATGGTATTGAATCTAAATTCAGAATCCTATAATTTCCAAACCAATTTTAATACTGATGACGAAAACAACAGTTATTTGGATACTTTAGAATCAAATTTCATCAAATCTGGAGATCTTTCAGATACCGAAAATGATAATTTTAGTATAAGTATTTCTTTTAATGGAACACGACAAATCGATTTAATTCCAATAGGAAAAACAACCATTATGTCTATGAAATCTAATTGGGCAGATCCAAGTTTTGTTGGTAATTACCTTCCAAATGACGAAACTAAAGAAATCACAAAAGAAGGTTTTAAAGCAGATTGGAAAGTACTGCATATTAATAGGGCATTTTCTCAACAGCATCTAAATAAAGTTCCTAATCTTAATAGATTTGCTTTCGGAACAAAATTCATGGTCATGGTTGATGAATATCAAAAAAGTGAACGTTCTGCCAAGTATGGTTTTTTGGTAATCGGACTTACATTTTTAATCTTCTTTTTAATTCAAACCATGAGCAAAATTGATATTCATCCTTTTCAATATTTAATGATTGGTGTAGCTCTTACTATGTTTTACACCTTATTAGTTTCAATATCTGAGCATAGTAACTTTTTAAAAGCCTACTTAGTAGCTGGTGTTTCAGTAGTTATTCTTATTACGCTCTACTCCAAATCTATTCTTAAAAACTTCAAGTTTTCTATGCTCATTTGTTTATCGTTAACAGCTTTATACACTTTCATCTATGTTATTATACAACTAGAAAACTACGCATTATTAGTTGGTAGTATTGGCTTATTCGTGATTTTAGCCATTGTGATGTTTGTTTCAAGAAAAATAGATTGGACTAATGGTTAATTAGTTGGTGGTGTGACCTCGTTCCGCTTTCATTTCTGAAATGAGCGAGGTTTCATTTAAAACACTTTATAATGAAAACTAATTTAAATCATATAGGACAAATTGTTGCTTTACTGAGCTTTGTAATTGGCACATCGCTATTGGCTTTTTATCTTTATTTTGGACGCAATTTTATTCCTCTTGGCTTAGCTTTTGCTTTTATAGTTATCGCTATTATTGTGAATAGCGTCCTATTTATTGCCATAATCGGAACTACAATACTCAGAAAAACTGAACAACAGGAAGCTTTAAAAACTTGTGGATTAATGATATTAAACATTCCAATTGCCATACTCTATTTTTATATGATTGTTACATTTCCATATCAAAACATGTTATTATGAAACGAGCATATTAAAGTCTTATCTCACATGAAAATGATTAATTGCGAACAACATGTGGCAATTAAAAAAATAATAAATAGAAGCACATGAAATTTAAAACAAACACAGTTTATCTAACGATATCAGGAATCTTTCTGTTTACTGAAATCTGCATTGCAGTTTTTCTTACTGACGGATTTATTCGACATACTTTCGGAGATTTCTTAGCAGTCATTTTATTGTATTGTATCATTAGAAGTTTTATTGAAGCAAATCCAATCTATATCGCAATTAGCGTATTAATTTTTGCCTTTATTATTGAATTTGCACAATTGTTTAATCTTTTAGACCATTTAGATCTAAGGCAAAATAAAATAGTGACAATTATACTTGGAAGTACGTTTCATATTTCTGACCTCATTGCTTATACTCTTGGCACAATGGCCATTTTATTTATAGACTTAAAAACGACACTATGGAAACCATAAAAACACTTATTCTTAACCGATTTAGAATACTCTCAATATTGACTATTTCTATAGCATTGAGTATTATTCTTTTAATGATTAGAATGAAACTACATCAATCCTTTTACTTGCTATTTTTAGTTTGGAATTTATTTCTTGCCGTCATTCCTTTTGCAATTACAACCACTTTAATAAGCACTGCAAAGCCTAATAAAATCAAACTACTATTTTCTTTTGGAGTATGGTTACTTTTCTTACCAAATGCGCCTTATATCGTTACTGATTTATTGCATCTAAATAACTCGCAACAACATTTATTGTGGCTAGATGTATTGGTAATTGTATCGTTTGCTTTTAATGGATTGATACTGTTTATGCTATCACTTTCTGATATGGAAAAACTACTTAGATTGCATTTAAATCCAAAGATAATATTCCCGATAATGCTTTCAATTTTTGGATTGACAGCCTTCGGAATTTATCTCGGACGTTTTTTAAGATATAACTCTTGGGAAATACTCAATAATCCGATAGACATTTTTACTGATATTATCAATATTATTGTTCAACCTAATATTGAAGCTTGGATTTTCACTTTGACATTTGGGGCTTTTTTAGCCATGACGTATTGGCTTCTTAAAGCATTTTCAAATTCAAAAATTTAAAAGCAAAAAAGGAAAGCATTAGCTTTCCTTTTTTTGATAAACTTATATAAATTAGGTCTTACGAATCACTGGGATCACTAGGATCTGTTCCGTTTGTCATTTCATCTCCATTTGAAACTGTATCTCCATCACAATCAAGAGCATTCCACTCTGATGTTGGTGTTGACGTATTACAGTTTAAACTAAAATCACATTCATCTAAAGGAGCTGGATCACATTCATTAACAGAGATATCTCCATCACAATTAGCGTTGTACCATTCATTAGTTACTAAATCATAGCTAAAATTATCAGGATTGTAATCACATACATTATTAGGATCTGTACCATCAATAGCTTCTTGGCTATCTAGAACAGAGTCTCCATCACTATCTAAAGTATCTGGAACACTAGTATCATCATTTGGATCTGAACCATATTGAGCCTCAAAACAATCATTAAAACCATCATCATCACTATCTGCATCATTAGGATTTGTGATGTTTCCATTTGGATTACAGTTCGAATTAGGGTCATTTATTCCAGTAGTTTCTTCACAATCGGTCAAACCATCTTGATCAGAATCAATAAACTGCTCAAAAATATATATTTCAGATACATCAAATTGATTCGAAACAGTATTTGTTGCTCTTACATAAAATATATCAGTAGAACCATCATCTGTATATGGAATTGGCAGCGCATTGACATTCATTTCAGCATCAACTTGTGATATATGAAAAGAGTATGTGTTATTAATTAAATTAAAATAAAATTCACCAATTACAAAATCAAAGTCAATTAATACTGTCGGAGCACAACCTTCACCTGAAAAATCCACAGCATAGATAACCACATCTAATTCATCTAAATAGTCTGGCACATCGTCACCATCGCTATCATCATTAGTTGGATCTCCATCATTGTCTCGATCTTCATCGGCTGTATTAACATCATCTCCATCGTCGTCTTCATCTAAATAATTTGGTATGCCATCTCCATCAGTATCATCGTTATCTAATTCATTGTCTCCATTAACATCTTCATCTATATCTAAAATACCATCATTATCGCTATCAGTTAAGTCTACACAAGACATCTGTGTTCCTAAATCTGTCGTTGGATTCGTAAAGTTACCACTAGTAACATCAGTTGTTTGTCCATTTAATAAATCGACTACCAGAGCAGAATACGCTGTATTATCACTACAATAATCAATAGACATATTTAGGACCCCATTATCAATTGGAATATTTTGGGTAGAATCGTTATAAAACAATTGCATATAACCGTTTGTAATTGGGTTTCCGTTGCAATCATTAAATACGCCTGTAAACGTTGTCATTATCGCATTAGAATCAGCTACTTGAATGGTTATATTTTGATCAGAAGAAAAAGGACCAATAGTCGTCGAAAATTCATTATTAATACAACCAAAATCAGGTATGATCAAAGACAATGTTTCTTCAGCAGGAATTAACCCACAAACTAAACCATTCGTGGTTGTAATACCACCAGCTGAAGAACTCCAACTTGTATTTTCCCTTTGTAAAACAACATATGTACCAGGCAATATGTTGCCATCAATATCTTCTAAAGTGATACATAATTGAACATAAGGAAAAGGAGCATCACAATTCCAAAAACTAAAGTGAGCTACATTTCCAACATACCTATTTCCTTGAAGTTCAGCTTGTCCTTCTTCTTTCCAATAGCCACCTTCTTCATCAAAATACCAAAGCGGAATCGTTGCAGCTGCATTGGTTGCGTTTTGAGGAACAGGAACAGATATTTCTGCAGTACTACCATCTGCTAATTGCAATTCTTCATTTGAAGCACTACGCAATTCTACTGCTATCATACCATAGGTTTCCAATACTCTTGGACTTCCGTCTGCATTTTCTGCAAATAACATTCCTGGCATTTGAAACATCATATTACTATCATCAGGATTCAGATGTTTTAAAACAACTTTAACTGCACCAGAATAACTAACACCTTGAAGATTAGCAAAATCACCATCAAATGTAACTTGAGCTCCATTAGGTAAATCTACTGTACTTGTTTCACCAGAATTAATTGTAGACGTAGTGTCTAAGCTCAATAACATGATTGTTACTTGATTAATACCACTTGAAGGCACCAATGCTCTTGAACCATCAATAAATCCATTTTTTGAAGCTTTTATGTAAGCAAATTTCTCAAAAACTGAGGCATCTAGTATTGAAAAAATACCATTAGCATCAGTCGTCGTAAAAATTCCACCAACGGAAATTGAAACACCAGAAACTGGATTATTCTCTTCGTTAATCACCTTTCCTAAAAAACGTGCATTAAATGGACTTCCGAAATTTTCAGAAAAATTTGAGTCTTCTTGTTGTTCTATTGGTTTATCTGTATTCCAATTATCGTCATCTGAGCAAGACGAAACGAAAAAAATAAATACAACGAATAAGAGGCTTTTAAATATTTTCATAGATTTTTATGTTGTTGATTACAACGAGTAGATGCATTATTTTGCAAAAGGTTGTGTGATAAAAGTAACAAAAATTTATTTCAGTTAACCATAGTCAATAAAATCTTATAAATAATTAAAGAGCTTTGATAGATTCCCTCTTATATTTCAGTAAACTATTTACATTAAACTAAGGAAACACATAGCGATTAACGATTATGGCCTAAACAATTTTATTCAATAATAGACCTATTAGGAATTTCTGTTTTTATCTTGGATTTTTCTAACAATTTTTGTCGCTCTATTTCTAGTTAACATTCTTGGCAATATGGATAAAAATTTATTAAAAACCCCAGGAATGGCAACTACTCTGCCTTTATTCATGGCCTTATAGCCATACGCAGCGACTTCTTTTGGGCATGACATATTAAACTTTATTTTATTATCGCTACCGCCTGCAGAAACTACGTCTTGAAATGATGTTTTTGTTGGCCCAGGACATAAGACTGTAACACTAACACCTGTCCCTTTTAGTTCATTTGAAATGGCTTGAGAAAACGATAAAATATAAGCTTTAGAAGCATAATACAAAGCCATTAATGGACCTGGTTGAAAAGCTGCTAAAGAGGACAAGTTTAAAATTTTACCAGAACCGCGTTTTACCATATCTGGTAAAATCAACTTTATTAAATGTGTCGTTGTTAAAATGTGTAAATGCAACATTTTTGATTCGCGTTCCCAATCTGTATCGTAAAATGTACCAAACAAACCAAAACCAGCATTATTAATAATTACATCTATATCTTTATGACCAATATCATTATAAATTTCTTGTGAAATATTTATCAAACTCAAATCTTTCACCAACAAAGAAATTTCAGTCTGGTGTGTTTTTAAGATCGATTGCTTTGCCTGTTCTAACTTTTCAGAATCTATATCAATTAAAATAAGATGATACTTATCTTTTGCTAACAGCAGCGACAATTCAAATCCAAGTCCAGAGGCTGCTCCAGTCACTAAAGCAGTTTTCATACTATTCATTTCCATCGACATAATCCTTTAAGTAATCAAATCGTTCTGTTAATTCACCATTTGCTGTTGTGATTCTTGCGCGTTTCAAAATACCACGCTGATCTCCATTAAAAAATGCAGGAATAACATGTTCTAAAAACATCTCTCCAAAACCTTCACTAGCATCTTTAGGCAACTCACATGGCAAGTTATCTACTGCCATAACAGTTATAGCTTCGTCAGCATCAAAAGCGACTTCAGCTTCTGAATGTGGATCATAACCATAAAATGGATCTGCAATTGTTGATGGACGAATCGTGCTTGCTACAGGCCCATCAATATCACAAGATATATCGGCTACTAAATTGATTCTAAAATCTGGATGTTTCGCATCTTCTCTTGTAAATAAATAAGGTGCATTATTACCATAGAAATGTCCTGCAATAAAATAATCGGTTTCTTTGGCATATGGCATAAAGTTACTTTTGTAACCTGTTGGATCTTTATAAAATTCCCACTTACCTCCTACTTTACCATCTATACGAATGTTGTATTCCATGACATCAATCATGCAATATACAGGTTCAGTAAATTGAGATGTTAAATACAATGCATCACCAACTTCCTTGATTTTTAAATGGTCTAGGATTTCTTTTGCTCCCATAGCCACTTTTCCTGTACCTGATAAAACAATTTTGATATTTGGTAAGGTAATTTTATCTAATTCTGCTTTGACTTCATTTAAATCGGCAAGTGTTTCTACTTTTGGCAATTGAAACGATCCGTCTCTGATTCCGAGTGCTCTAAATCCATTATAAGCACCAACCAATCCAGCATAACGACCAAAACCTATTAGTCTTGAATTGCTTTGTTTAACGATTGTTTCATGATCATACATTTCGATATTCTTGTTGAGCATATCAACTAAGAGTTTCCTATTGTATGGTTGTTTTTTAATAGTATGTGAGAAATAGAAATATTTTTTATTAGGAATCAAATGCTCAAGAGGCACTTCTTTCACACCTATTAATACATCACAATCGGACACATCGTTTGTAACTTCAATTCCATGTTTGCGGTATTCATCATCAGAAAACACCCTAATATCTGAAGACTCGACTACAAATTCTGCTTCAGGAAATTGTGCTTTAGTTTCAGCCAATTTTTCTGGTGAAAATACAACGCGTCTGTCTGGTGGACTTTTACGTTCTTTAATGATTCCAAATTTCATATAGTAGTAGAATTTATTGTAACGACTGACAAATTTGCCTGTAAAATATATTGGTACAAAATTTGTACGAAAATAATAGTAAAAGTAGGGTTATACAAACTTTTTGATAACTTT
>OJDV01000257.1_pt1 | contig 19966 bp, 13 predicted proteins | sample 1592911 | NCBI WGS metagenome assembly OJDV01 (sample SAMN05416860, study PRJEB24817) | seawater metagenome | isolation source: Sea water | place: Canada:Atlantic | collected 2013-11 | reverse complement strand
CGAGATTTCTGCCTGTCTCGTGGGCTCGGAGATGTGTATAAGAGACAGCTCATAGGTTAATCACGTTATCAGCAACACAATTACAGGCGTGTCAGATGAATTATCCTTGCACTGACTATTCTGATTACATGGTCAATGCTTGCTTGGGATATGAAGAAAGTTATAAAACTGGTTATGACAATAATTTGGCCTCACAAGCCTGTGGGCAATCTGTTGAGGACTACATTTCAAATGTTAAATTAACAACAGATCAATTGGAAGAATCGAAAAAGTTGATGTCGATAATGAAAGATAAAAGTGAATAAATAATAAATTCTCTGATTGGGTTTTAAGAAATAAGCTTGCTGTGACTAGCTATCTATTCAAATTCATCAGCAAAAATTATGTCATTGGGGTTAAATAATTCCCAAATTTCATGTTTATTTAAGGCGCGGTTATAAATCCTCACATCATCAATTTTACCATTGAAAACTTCAATTGCCCCTGGAACATCATGCCCAATTTCTAATGGCCGAGTATCTAAGTTTATTGGTCCTGTTAAAGGTTTTGAATCAATCAGCAGCCCATTTAAATAGCCATTTAATGTATCATCTTTAAACGTAGTGACTAACAAATACCATTGGTTAAATGAGATGGGAGCTGAGCTTCCTGCACTGTTGTTCCAATTATTTATGGCAGTTCCCATGCCATTACTGCCAACACTCATTCGGTATTGAAAAGCATTCGTGGATACATTGGATTTCATCAATACTGGTGCCCATGTCGTACTGCCTACTAAACTCCAGCTAGGAGCATTTATCCATGCCACTAGAGTTAATTCAGTGGTTGGTGAACTCAAACTGCCTGAATTAGGTACTGATATCACGCTATTGGTGCCATTAAATTCAAATGCGCTGTCTGGATTTTCAAAACGATCAGTTGTTAATGAAACATTACTTCCAGATCCATGATTATTATTGCCACTGTTGTCATCGGCATTGCCATTAAATGGATAATGGGCCAGTAATCCATCTTCAAGATTGATTTGTGCATGGCTTGTTTGGGTAAATATTAATATAATTAATAATGTGAATTTCATCTTAATACTCTAAATTTATAATGTATTAACATATACAATATTGGTATTTAGATAGGACAAATTAAAACTGTTATTTTTGTATTATTCTTTTTAAGTTTTTTTTGTAAAAAAAAATTTCAATTCACATTCATAAAAGCTTTGGCTTGTTGTAAGGTTGTTTCGGTTATGGTTGATCCGCCTGACATTCTGGCCAATTCTTTAATGCGTTGTTCCTGATTAAGAAGTTCAACAGAGCTCTCTGTGAGGCCATTGACTTCTTTTTTACTAACAAGATAGTGTTGGTGCGATAAACCTGCCACATGTGGTAAGTGTGTTACAGCAAATACTTGCTGTGAGTCACTGAGTTTACGCATCAACTTACCTACAGTTTCAGCCACTGCACCACCAATTCCGGCGTCGACTTCATCAAACACAAAGCTACTGGATTGTATATCTTGGTTTTTACAAATTTCAATGGCCAATGCAATACGTGACAATTCTCCACCTGAGGCCGTTGCTGACATTTTTTGTGCAGATTGGCCCAAGTTCATAATGACTTCAAAATCACAAACATCTTGACCCAATTGACTTATTGAAGTTTCTGGATTGTGTTGGATTTTGACCAAAAATTGGGCTTTACCTAAACCCAATTGTTGTATTATTTTCGTGACTTGTTGTTGGAATTGTTTGGCAGTTGTTTGTCTTGCTTGGGATAAGGACTTGGCTTTTATTTGATATTGGGTCTCAATTTTATCTTTTTCAGCCAATAGTTGAATGCGTTGTTGCTTTTGTGAATCGTTTAATTCTAGTTTTTCACCCAATTCTAATTGGTGTTGGTAGAGGTTTTCTGCCACCACATTGTGTTTGCGTGCTGTGGTGTATATTTGGTCTAAACGGTATTCAATTTCGTTGAGTTTTTCTGGGTTAATTTCTATGCTTTCATGTTTTGTTTGCAATTGCGCTTCTATTTCATTCAGATTGATACTCACCTCATCTAACATGGCCATTACTTCAGATAAATCAATGCCTTGAATCAGGGACAAGGTTTGTGAAATTTGTGCGACATTCTCAGTCACATTGCTATCACCAGATAACATAGCCATTGATTGATCGATATTGGCAATGGTATCAACCGCATGGGTGAGTGATTTTTGGTTGTTGTGCAATCCATCAATTTCAGATTCACCCAAATCTAATTCTTTTAACTCTTCGTACTGGTATCTTAATAATTGGCTTTCTGATTCATTGAGTGCACCAGCCAGTTCAATTTGATTTAAGGCTGTGTTATTTTTTTGCCACTGATCAGATAAATCTGCCACATCATTTAGTACTGTTTGGTATTGCCCTGTTTCATCGATCACTGCCAGTTGGTACTTACTGTTGTTTAGTTTTATTTGATCGTGTTGTCCATGGATTTGAACCATTAAACTGCCTAATTGCTTTAAACTGGCATTGTTACAAGGGCGTGTGTTTAACCAGGATTTAGATCGCCCATCAGATGTGATAACACGGCGGCACTCGATTTCATCATTGTGTTCAATGTCTTGTTCATGCAACCATTGTTGGGCGGATTTATTTTTACTGATATCGAATAGGGCGCTGATCTCACATTTTTTATTCTTGTCTCGGATCACTGAATAATCGGCACGGTTACCCAATATTAAAGACAAAGCACCAACAATAATAGACTTACCAGCGCCTGTTTCACCTGTGAAAGCATGAAAGCCATTGGCAAAATCTATGTCCAATTGTTCTATTAATACATAATTTTTTATAAAAAGTGACTTAATCATATTGAAATTTCGATATCAAACATCATATTACGGTTTGTTATTGTATCTATATTAATGAGAATGAACAAGATGAATGAAGAAACCGAAAAAAAAGATGTAGAAATTGATCAAGATTTAGATCAAGCTGTAGAAGATATCATGGAAGAGATTGAAGAAACAGAAGAAAACATTGAAGAGTTAGAAGTTGAAATTGCAGAAAAGCAAGACAAATTACACGATGAAATTTCTCAGTTAAAAGAAGAAATTATTCGTATGCGTGCAGAAGCAGATAATGTCAAAAAACGCAATGCCCGTGAATTGGATAACTTACGTAAATTTGCATTAGATAAATTTGCCAAATCTCTTATTCCTGTAGCAGATAGCATGGACAAAGAGTTAGAAGCCAACGCAAAAGATGGCATTACCATGACGGTTGAACAAATGGTTGAAGGGACAATCATGACCCAAAACGTCCTATTGAAAGTATTGAAAGACAATGGCATTGAAGTACTTAACCCGGAAGGCGAGAAATTCAACCCAGAATTTCACGAAGCCATGACTCAAGTTCCTAATCCAGAATTAGAACCAAACACCATTGTGGATGTGTTTCAAAAAGGCTATTTATTAAATGGCCGTCTTATTCGTCCTGCCATGGTGGTTGTTTCAAAATAAGTTTCGCTTAGTTAAGATATTTTCAAAAATGCCCATTAATTAAATTTAATGGGCATTTTTTTTATGTGTAGGAATGTTAATAAATAATAGTAATGGAAGAATGATTATCTGATTTATTCTTTAAAAATGGATTCGATTAAATAATTTTACAATTAATGAAACATTTTATTGGATTGTTCGAGTATATAGTTAACTCCATAATAACACTTAAAAATGAAATTTAATTATTATATTTGTACAGTCCTATCTATTTGTATTATTATTTCTATCAATGCAAGTTCAGCAAACTCAAATCTTGGCCAGCCAATAGCAAGCTTGAATGGAGGAGCATGTAGTTTTAACACAATTGCTGATGCGATTCAGGCAGCACAACCCAATGATGTAGTCAATATTAGAGGTGGTACTTATTCTGAGTTACTGGGCGAAATTTCAATGAACCTTAGACTTATAGCCAGTAGAGGCGCATCTGGGTGTGAAATTGGCAACAATGCCACTGTGACTATTGATGGGCTTGGACAAACATTTGATGCCACTGGTGGATTGGTGAAAATAACCAATGCTTCAAAGGTGACATTTATCAACATTAACATGACGAATGCCTCTGCAATTAATGGTGGCATTATGGCTATTCTTGATGGTAGTAAAGTAATTATTGACAATTCTAATATATTTAGTGGATCAGCTTTAACTTCAGGTGGCAATGTTTACATTGCATTTGAAAGTAGTCTCTTGTTGACCAATGGATCAACTATTTATGATGGAATAGTTGTGACTGGTGATGGCGGCGGTGTGGCTCTTTATGATTCTACTTTTACAATAACCGAAGGTTCAATTGGTTTAATGGGCTTAAACCAAGGTAATTCAGCTTCCAATAATGGTGGTGGTATTTATGCTGAAAATTCTATTATTGAGATTAACAACTTTGAAAGTCATATACAAAACAATCAAGCTGACAATTTTGGAGGTGGGATTTATGCTGTTTGGTCAGCAATGACAATAACCAATACCACAGTCAATGACAATACGGCCGAAAACAGTGGTGGTGGTATTTACTCGAATTCAAGTGATATCAGTATTATTGATGCCACTATTAATGGCAATGAGACTAATGGAATATTCTCTGGTACAGGAGGCGGAGGCATATTTTTAATAGGTAGCAAGGGAGAGGTGATTATTGATTCAACTACCATAGTATCTAATATATCTGGGACCAGTGGTGGTGGAATTTTTAATGGTGGTGGCAATACAATGTTGAGTATTATTAATGGCAGCGATATCATTAATAATTCTTCTTCATCAGGAGGAGGTATCATAACATTTACACCATTGTCAATTAATAGCAGTTTAATTAGATTCAATACGGCCAGTTTTAGTGGAGGAGGAATTAGATGTGTTAATTGTCAAAGTCTATCCATTGTGAACTCATCTCAAATTACAAATAATACAGCAGAAACTAGTGGTGGTGGTCTTGCAATATTTAGTGATTCAGGAACCGCTGTCGAACTTAAAAATTCAACGATTTCTGGAAATAATGTCACCAATACAAATTCATCATCAGGTGGAGGAATTAATCAAGAAGGAGGCACCATATTAATTGATTCGTCTACTATTTCAAGTAATAATGCAGGCGAAAATGGCGGAGCAATGTCTCTTTTTGATTTAGACAATATTCAAAACAGTGTGCGTATTATAAATTCACAGTTTACAAATAATTCAGTGCCCAGTTCAGATTTTGGAAGAGGTGGAGGTGCATTGTATTTTAACGAAATTTTCAGCGCTCAAATTATTGGATCAGAATTAAATAACAACTTTTCGGGATTAGATGGTGGTGCGATTAATTTATTTGATAGCAATCTTATTATCGATGATTCAAATATCTCTGAAAATAATGCGATCCTTGAAGGTGGTGGAATATATGCTGAAGAAAGTGAGTTAATTGTCAACAACTCATTGATTAGTTTAAATGAAGCCGTTGGAATTATTATTATTGCTCCTGGAGGCCTTGGAGGAGGGGGAATTAAAGCCATGGATTCTAATTTAGAAATTATTAACTCCAAAATAAACCAAAACATGAGTGACGATATTGGAGGTGGAATATTTTATGATGGGACCACTAATAATTCTTTATTGATTAAGTCAAAACATGGAAATTTATCCGGGGAGTGTTTACCATCATTGTTAGGCGTCAATGAATACTGCAGTGAAATATCAAACAATAGCGCATACTTTGGTGCAGGACTAATGGTTGTTGGATCAATTAATGAACAAGGAGTAGTTCTAAGTGGTATAGCTTTGAATGGAAATAATTCATTACCTAACTCTGGTGTAAGAGGTGCTGCAGTACACATTGATTTATCAAATCCATTGGATACAAATGTGAATATGGAGAACCTATTGTTGGTTGAGAATGATGGTTTGTCAGATATAAATAAGTCAATTATCTTTACAAGTGGCAATATAGTGCTAAACCTTCTTTCAACAACCATTGCGAATAACACAGTTAGGTCATTTCGAGCAAGTTCAAACAACACTTCGGTTATTGTGCAAAACAGCATAATACAGCAAAATAATTCTGGCCCTCTGGTCCCAAATAATGTCCCATTTATTGGTTTATGTAACAATTCCGAAATGGCAGAATCAGGAGGTCAATCATTTGGCCCCAACCTTGGTGACCCACAATTTGTCACGACAAGTAGAGGTGATTACCGTTTGTCACAAACATCACCAAGTCTTGATAGTTGTGCATTTGGCGCAACTATTGATATTGATGGTAATACACGACCAGATGATGAAGGTAATTTTGATCAAGGTGCATTTGAAATGGGTGCAAGTCTATTTTTAGACATGATATTTAAAAACGGATTTGAATAAAGACAAAGAATTAATCCAAAACATGCATAATTTTTAAATTTTCATGTCATGAATCAGTGAATTTGTACGTATAGATAGTTTAAGTAATCAAAAATTGGATTAATGATAAACTACAAATACAAATATTTTATAATATTGCTAATAACTATTAGCCAATCAAATGCTCAAACCCCAGAATTGGTAAAGGACATTGTGCCCAATGGTGATTCAAGCTTACCACAGTTTTTAACCATCTTTAATGATGAGTTGTATTTTGCTACAGCTTTGACACATGGTTTATGGAAAACTGATGGAACAGAAATTGGCACAGTTATTGCTGAAGGTACAGGCTCAATCGGTAATGATTTTGCAACTGGGTTAGGTGTATTTAATAATCAGCTGTACTTTAATACATTCTCAAATAGGGCATGGTGGTCAACCGCTGGTGGCATAGATAATGCTATTATGATAAAAAACCAATTCAATTTATTGGGTGGAGTCCCATATACAAGCAGTATGCTGGGTGAGGAGGTTTTGGTTTTTTCAGGAGTGGATTACTCAATTAGTGGAAACCCGGCGAATTTATACCGCAGTGATTTGACCAGTTTAGGTACCGTTGAATTCGGTACGTTCGTAACTGACAGTTCTGGTCCAACACCTCGTATGATAGGGACAGTAAACTCTGAATTGCTATTTTCTGCTACTGAAACAAACCAAGGCAGAGAGCTTTACTCAACAGATGCGACCACAGCAAGTACCGATTTACTAGTTGAATTTAATTCTGGTCCAGTTGGCGGTATTTCAGATGTGTCTGGCACCAATCAATCTTTATTGAACAATGAATACTATTTTCCTGCATTTGGAGATAATGGCGTTAAATTATGGAAGACTGATGCTACTGAAATGGGTACGCATGAACTGGATGATTTAACAGCCCCATATTCATCCCCGCAATACCTCAATGTTTATAATGATTCAATCTACTTTTTTGCTGATGGAGCCGCTCCTCCTGATCAGCTATTCAAAATATCATCTTTTGATACAGGTCCAACACAATTAACCAGCCGTGAATTTTTTAGTGAAGCAGGCTGTATTAGTTATTCATCAATGGTACTAGATGGTATTTTATATTTTCCATTTGCAGATGATTCAATGGGGTGTGAATTATGGAGAACAGATGGGACGACTATTGGCACTTATATGCTTAAAGATATTAATACAGATAGCCTTCACAGTTACCCAAATTTTATGAAAACACACGATGGTTGGTTATACTTTACAGCTTTAAAACAAGGGTTTGGCTTTGAAATGTGGAAAACAGATGGCACTGAATCAGGAACAAGTATGGTTGCAGATATCAATACAGGCAATGGCAGCAGTATAAATAACACACAAATGATAGAATACAATGAAGAATTATATTTCATTGCAAATGATGGTATACATGGTACAGAGTTGTTTAAATTAAAATTTGAAGAGGAAATTATATTTACAGATGGTTTTGAGAGTGATGGGCCGATATAATTTAAATATGAAAATAGTATTAATAATTTGCATGGCTAGTTTTAAGTGTTTTGCTGGTGGAATGCCAGACCTAATATTTAAATCTGATTTTGAACAAGCAGCCAAGAGGGTGTTCTTGTCAGGACACAGTTTAATGGATAATCCTTATGCAGACTATTTGCAGTATATTGCAGAAAACAAAGGAGTCGATTATAACTGGAATCAGCAAAACGGTATTGGATCTCCAATACGGGTAAGAACCAGCGGTGATACTTTGCCAGATACAAATATATGGGATGGTTATTTGAGGGGTAAGAATCGCGATACATTTGATATGAATGTTATTAATGAATTGGCTAATCCAGCAACAATTGGGCCAGGAGAGTTGTATGATTCATTTATTATTACCGAACGACATGACATACTTGGAACAATCCAGTACGAATATACCAATAGCTTGTTACACCATTACCATAACCGTTTATTGACTGGTAATCCAGCTGGTAAAACCTATTTGTATCATTCATGGTGGTATATGGATTTTGCCAATATTCAACAATGGGTTGATCATCAAGGCCTGGAAGTTAAAGTCTATGAATGCGTGGCTGAAAAAGTCAATTTAACATTGGAAAGTGAAAACAAACCTAGGGCCATTGCAAATATACCAGCTGCATTGGCATTGGCAGAACTTGTTGAACGTATTTTAAATGATGAGGTTCCTGGTTTTAGTGGTACTGATGCAGAGAAAATGGACTTATTATTCAATGACAATGTTCATTTGAATAACGAAGCGATTTTTTATATGGCAGCTGTCAGTTATGCAAGCTTGGTTAAGAACTCACCTGAAGGCATCATCATTCCTGCTGAAATTGCCACAGATACAGGCATTGCCTTGTTACAAATTGCATGGCAAAGTGTTAGTGATTATGATGCCAATTTTGTTGCACCAACCATGAGTCAATGCCGCAACATAATTGAAACAGAAGTCTGTAATAGTTATTATAACTTACATAATCAACCAGAAAATATCGCTTTTTGCCAAGATTGGATTACTGATAATAATTTTTTATACAATCCATTTCATTGGCCAGACCCTAATTTGATTATTTGGCCAGATCCAATGTAAAAGTATTTAAGATATTTCAATCTTAAATACAAATCATTCTCATTCAGTACGATTCTCATTGAAATTATGTCAAAATTATATAAGAATAGTTGATTTTGCATTTTGGAGACTAAATGAGTTCAACTACAAATCAAAACGAAACTTCTCAACAAGGGTGGTTTGCTAAATTCTTAGGTGTTGTTGAATGGTTAGGTAATTTATTGCCACACCCCATCACTTTGTTCGCGCTTTTTTGTGTCTTTATTGTCGTATTCAGTGGCATAGCTGAATTTTTTGGCATGAGTGTGGCTGATCCTCGTCCAGAAGGGGCAAAAGGCCGTGATGCGGATGGAATCATTGAAGTTGTTTCACTTTTTTCTGGTGAAGGACTGCGACGAATTGTCCAAGGATTGGTCACAAACTTTACAGGATTTACTCCATTAGGAACTGTTCTTGTTGCCTTATTAGGTGTTTCAGTTGCTGAACATTCAGGGTTGCTTTCTGCTGTCATGAGAAACCTTGTGATTGGTGCTTCAAAACGCATGGTTACAGTCATGATTGTGTTTGCAGGCGTGGTTTCTAATACTGCATCAGAATTAGGCTATGTGGTACTTATTCCAATGGCTGCATTAATTTTTCATTCTTTAGGTCGGCATCCTCTTGCAGGGCTAGCTGCAGCATTTGCCGGTGTTTCTGCAGGCTACAGCGCAAACTTATTAATAGGTACGGTTGATCCTTTGCTTTCTGGTATTACCCAAGAAGCAGCACAAATGTTAGATCCAGAATATCTGGTTGGAGCAGAAGTGAACTGGTATTTCATGATGGTTAGTACTTTATTGATCGTCCTGATGGGCACATTTGTTACTGAAAAAATTGTAGAACCTCGTTTAGGTGTTTATAGCGATAATGATTCGGATGGGACACTTGGAGATCAAAAAGTTGAAGAAGTGACAGCTGATGAAAAAAGAGGGCTCAAAGCTGCAGGAATAACCTTTTTAATCATTGCCGCAATTTTGGCATTAACCATCGTACCTGAATGGGGTGTCTTAAGAAATCAAGAAACTGGTGGTGTCAAAAACTCACCGTTTCTTAAAGGCATTGTCGTTTATATTTTTATTACATTTGCCATACCTGGGTTTGTGTTCGGGAAATTTGCAAAAACCATGAAAAACGACAAAGACGTCATTGATGCCATGAGTAAAGGCATGAGTTCGATGGGCATGTATATTGTGTTGGTGTTTTTTGCCGCTCAGTTTGTTGCTTTCTTTAAGTGGACAAATTTAGGGACTGTATTGGCAGTAAAAGGTGCAGTATTGCTTCAAACACTGGGTCTTGATGGACCGGCTGTCTTTGTTTTCTTTATTATGATTTGTGGTATGATTAACTTAACTTTAGGCAGTGCCTCAGCACAGTGGGCAGTGACTGCTCCAATATTTGTTCCCATGTTAATGCTAATCGGGTTTGCTCCAGAAACCATTCAAGCCGCTTATCGAATTGGAGACTCAGTCACTAATGTTATCACACCTATGATGAGCTACTTCGGTTTGATACTTGCTGTTGCCTCTAAATACCAGAAAAATTTAGGCATAGGAACACTTATTGCGACCATGTTGCCATACAGTATCATTTTCTTTGTTGGCTGGACGATATTATTCTATCTTTGGGTATTTGTATTTGGAATGCCAGTAGGACCAGGTGCCGCAACTTATTATACGCCTTAGAAATTATAAATTTCATTATGAGCTGTATAAATAATACAGCTCATAATGTTAATGAATAACTACAAATATTTAGTGCTAAATTCCTTTCCTTAAACTGATCTAGAATTTTGATTTGTTATTGCAAATTGAAAATTGATTTTCTAACCCCAAGTGTTAAATTCTAATACTCTCAATATTAATGATTGAGTAATTGTTAATTCATCTTATAATGTTAATGACATAGCAGTTAAGGGAAGTACACATGAAATATATATTTGCAATCATTGCTGGTATTATTGTTGGTCTAATGAGCCACCAAGGCAATGGTTATATCCTTGGAGGGATAATTGGTTATATTTGGGTCTATATATTAGATTTAAATCGTAAAATCAATGAATTAGAAAAGATTGTTGATAAAAAACAGCAACGGATTAAGGACTCAGATTTCTTGGCTAATAACCCTGAAATAGAACCCACCAAAAAATATCCTGATATTGAAACTGACACAATTACTGCTACTGATAATGTTGTCGAAACTCCAGTAGTTGTACAACAGGCATTGCAAAAAGACTCTGAGAAAAACACCACTGCAAAAGTAACTGATAATCATGAAGATGCTTCACCAGTCATGCTTACACAAGCTGAAACAAATGAAGATGATCAATCTACAATCAGTCAATCACAAGATTCTGACAGAGATCTAATCAAGAAAATGTCTCCAGAACACTATAATGAAGAGAAACAATCAGATCATACCATTCCTTTCTCTGAGATTTTAAATCCAAAAACCAGTACAAAATCAAAGGCAGCTGTAATTAACACAGAACCATCTGCTATAGAGCTTGGTTTTAATAAAGTAAAATCATGGGTTGTTGGCTATTTTACTGGCGGTAATTTGATGGTTAGAACAGGAATGTTGTTGCTGTTTATTGGCGTGGCTTTCTTGTTGAAATATGTTGCAGAACGCACGGTTGTGCCAGTGGAATACCGCTATATAGGTGTCAGTTTGGCCAGTTTTATTATGTTGGTTCTCGGTTGGAAATTACGCAAAAAACGTCCTGGTTTTGCATTGAGCCTCGAAGGTGGAGGCATTGGTATTCTTTATCTCACATTGTTTGCAGCGATGCGTATTCATCAATTGTTACCGCCTCATGTTGTGTTGATTTTACTGGTTAGTATTGTGTTGTTTTCAGCAATATTGGCAGTGGTAGAAAACTCAATGGCTTTGGCTATTATTGGCATGATTGGTGGTTTTGCTGCTCCTATATTGACTTCTACTGGTAGTGGCAGTCATGTACAGTTGTTCTCATATTACTTATTGTTGAATTGTGGTGTTTTCGCCATTGCATGGTTTAAATCCTGGCGGTTATTAAATGTACTAGGCTTTATTGCTACATTTGGAATTGGCACATTATGGGGTTACAAATACTACAAGCCTGAATTTTTCTTAAGTGTAGAACCTTTTCTTATTGGCTATTTTCTTCTTTATACAATTATTGCAGTTCTATTTGCGATTAAACAACCGCCTAAGCTCAAAGGAATCATGGATGGAACGATTATTTTTGGAACACCATTAGTGGGTTTTTCCTTACAAGCAGCCTTGTTAAAAGACAGTGAGTATGGGTTGGCTTATTCAGCATTGGCATTGGGCGTGTTTTATGTGGTATTGGCATTTTTAGTTAAGCTCATGAAAAAGCCCTATATGAAAGATTTAATCGAATCATTTGTGGCACTCGGAATTGGTTTTGCCACATTGGCCATACCACTTGGGTTTGATGGAAGAGTGACCTCGGCCATGTGGGTGGCAGAAGGCAGTGCGTTAATATGGGTAGGCATACGTCAATCCAGATTGTTTCCACGTTTTAGCGGTTATGCCTTAACTGCATTGGGAGCGGCTGCATTTTTTGTAGATCCAAGAACTACATTTGAGACACTGCCGTGGATAAATGCAGACTTTATTGGTTCTCTGATTATTGTTAGTGCCACGGCATTTATCAGTCTGTATTCGCGCAAACACGTGACTAGATTATTTGATTGGGAGTCAAAAATGATTCCTCAGGGAATGATGTTTGTCTCAGTCGTTTGGTGGGTATTTGCAGGCATTAATGAAATCAAAGTGCATTATGAAGTTACAGAGTTTCTATATTTGCAAATATTTTTAGCCTTGACGGTTTTTGCTTTAATGTTTGTGGCCAATAAAATTAAATTTGATTTAATAAAAATATTGTCAATAGGTACAGCTTTGATGATGTTAGCAGTAATTGACACCAGCTTGCCTAATATGGATAGGCAAAATACGGTATTTTTGAACATTAGGTTTGTCGGGTTTATTATTATGGCTTTGGTTCACCTTTATCTGTCATGGTATTGGGCATCACAGAAAAGGCACAAATTACCTGAATTATACAGCTACTTTTCTTATGTGTTTTTGTTTTTAGGGTTAATCAATTGGTTGTTAACTTTTGTACTTGAAATTACATTGTATTACCCGATTCCGAAGTTTTTACTGGTAGAAATGATGATGGCCCTTACAGCTTTGGTCATGATGCTACTGGGTATTCGTTTGAAACTGTTCAGTTATAAATTATCTTCAACAATTGTTGTTTTACTGATGTTGCTTTCGTTTATTCTTGTTCCAAGAGTCAACCTTGAATTACCCATGTTTGCCAATATTCGATTCTTAGGATTTGTCACTTATTGTTTAACCCATTTTATAACCGCATGGTATTGGCAAAGAGCGAATAAGCCAGTGGATGAATCAAACAATTCATTATTAATGATGATTTCAAATATTGTGCTTTCTATTGCTTTAGTATCTTGGGTGGCTTTTGGGTACATGGAATTACAATCCTACTTATTGGGCATGAGTTTTGTTAACAGTGGGCTAGTATTTATCTCATTGTCAGTGGTTGTATGGGTGTTATTGGCACATAAACTCAATTGGAAATCTTTGCACATGGTTAAATATGCCTATTCGCTTTATTTGGCTTATATGTGTTTGGCTATTTTTGTTGATGGTTATAAATTCCATCAGAGTTATGGACTTTTGGTATGGGCATTGGCCTTGTTGGTAAATTATTGGTTGTTAAGAATATATGACAAAAAGATGCAGTACAGTCATATCTATCATCTGTTAAGCCTTCTGCTATTTAGTTTCGTGGCTGTGTTCGAATTGCATCAATTCAGTCAGCATTTGTTTGGAGCAGGCAGTATCTGGCTAAATGGCACAGTAACCGTTGGCTTTTTAATCATCAGTACAGCATTATATTTATTAAAGAATACACAAATATGGCCGTTCAAAGACCAAAAAACCACGTATTTTAATCATGGATTATTGGTGTTGTTAACAGCAACTTTTATTTCAGTATTGCATAACCATTTTACCCCACCTGGTAGTTTGTCATTTGTTCCATATCTGCCTTTATTGAATATTTTAGATTTATCTGGGTTTGCCTTTGTGTTGCTTGTTTACCAAGTTTTCAAGAGCCAAATCATAGCAGTATTTGATGAATCGAAAAGAACCGTCTATACACTATTAGCGCTGACGGCATTCATCGTCTTAAATGCGAGCATGTTGCGTTGTTTCCACTTCTGGTACGCTATTGAATACAAATGGAGTGTTATGTTTAAAACCTTAATGATTCAATCTGGTTTTAGTATATTGTGGTCATTGACAGCTGTGATATTAATGGTTTTGGCGGCTAAAAAACACATTCGCACTATGTGGCTGGTTGGCCTTGGTTTAATGGTAGTTGTTGTCGCCAAATTATTTTTAATTGATATGTCAGCCTCAGGCACTGTTGAACGCATCATTGCCTTTTTATCTGTTGGTGTGCTGTTATCATTGGTGGGTTATTTTTCACCATTACCACCAGATATTGAAAAGATTGATAGAAAAGGAACCGACAAAGTTGAAGTCGAGCAACAATCATGAACAGAAATAATCTCACACTGTTTTGCCTGGGTTTCTTTTTCTCTCATGTGATTATGGCTGATCAAAGTGATTACCAGAATCAGATGTCATTGAAATTAAAAGAAGGTCATGCTGCTTTCGTGTTTGATATTCCTGAAGATGTCTATAGAACAGTGGCTTATCCCTATTTATCCGATGTTAGGATAGTGAATACAACCGGTGATTTTGTGCCCATGCGGATTGTGTTGAACAGTGATGAAATCAAACTCCAATATACACAAACATCATTACCGACGTTTAAATTGAATAAAACCACTTCACTGCCCATAAATACCAAACAGGTTCGAACGACAAGATCTGGAAATTATGAAGATTACACTGTTGAAACTTCAAAATCCATGCGCCATTTTATTCAAAACCAAGAAAATATTGATAATTCTAAAATATACATTGATGCATCAGTATTGAAGGATCAGAAAATTGAGAAATTCAGTTTAGATTGGCACTTTGAAAACCAAGGCAATCGCTTGTTCTATGTCAAATTATCTGGCAGTAATGATTTATCCAATTGGCAAACCGTTAAAGCACGTCAAAAATTGTTAGAAATTAAATCAGGCAATAAAATCATATTGGAAAATGCGATTGATTTGAATCATAAGAAATATTTGTATTATCAATTGGTTTTTGAAAACAATATTAGACCTGAAATTAAAAGCATTCATGCCCATTTTATTACTCATAAAACTAAGGGCCAAAATCATTGGAATGTATCTGAAAACATTGAGTTTTTAGATGACAATGCTATTATATTTGATTCAAAGGGTTATTTCCCAATCGAATCTTTTAAAATTGATTTTAACCAAAAAAATATTTTAACAAGTGTTTCTATTTATTCTAGAAATAGCCATAAATCAAAGTGGCATTATGCTGGCTCAGGTAATATTTATTCTATATTGATTGATGGGCAAGTCAATGATAAAAATCTTATCAATATTCGCCGTTCCACCAACAGGTATTGGAAGGTTGTTTTTGATGACCACATCAATAATACTTCTGTTAAATCTGTAAAATTTTCATGGAGGAACCACCAAATTGAATTTTTAGCCCAAGGAGAGGGCCCATTTTCAATTTACTATGGAAACAAATCTCAAAAGCACTTGGCGCCTAATAATTGGTTTAGTCAACTGCCCAGAAATATGTACTTTTCAGATGATGTGGTAATAAATAAAAGCAATACAGTTGTTAATCAGGTTGTTGATCATCCAGAAACCATAGAGGAAAGCGATAAAGCAAAACTAACATTTTGGTTGATATTAGGTTTTGTTATATTGTTATTAGCATTTATGGCTTATAAGTTAGTTGGTGAGAGTAAAGAAGAATAGTTTTAATTTTTTAAATTTTTATATGCTGTTATATTATGCGGTTTATATGAATTTAAGTTCATTATATTTAGACAAGATTAATGCCAATTTAAAATCACATTTTATCTAAGTGTTCCATTATTTAAACAATTTATTCAATCCATAAATTAGTATTAAGTTTTACAGTATTTTAATAAATTACATATTTAATCACAAGCCTTAATGTTATAATCCAAAATCAAAATGGGAAATTACACTAGAGGAAATATTGACATGTCGTATTACTTTACACATGATCGTTCAGAACCAATTAAAATTATGTTATTGGGCGCTGGCGAGTTAGGCAAGGAAGTGGTTATAGAAGCACAAAGATTGGGGTGTCATGTCATCGCAGTTGACCGATATGCAAATGCGCCTGCCATGCACGTGGCTGATAAATACCGTGTTGTAGATATGCTTGATGGTAAGGCATTAAGGAAAGTCATTTTATCTGAAAAACCCGATTTAATCATACCTGAAATAGAAGCCATAGCGACTGATGAACTCATAAAGCTAGAAGTGGAAGGTTTTAATGTAATTCCTACCGCTAAAGCAACACGCTTAACCATGGATCGAGAAGGTATTCGATTGTTGGCAGCTGATGTTCTTAATATTCCCACAAGTCCGTTCAAATTTGTGGATGATTTTGAAAGCTTTTCTCATGCAGCCAATGAATTAGGTTATCCTTGTATAGTTAAACCTGTGATGAGCTCATCTGGCAAAGGTCAAATGTTAATCGAATCTGAAGACATGTTAAAACAAGCTTGGGATGTCTCTCAAAGTGCTGGAAGATCTGGAGCCGGAAGAGTTATTGTTGAAGGATTTGTTAAATTTGATTATGAAATTACTTTATTAACGGTAAGACATGTTGATGGAACAGCCTTTTGTGAGCCCATAGGACACAGACAAGTGGATGGCGATTATCAAGAATCGTGGCAACCACAACAAATGACTGATTTGTCATTTGCCAAAGCCCGTGACATTGCAACAAAAATTACTGATGAATTGGGCGGTATGGGCTTGTTTGGTGTTGAATTGTTTGTCCGAGGTGATGAAGTTATTTTCTCTGAAATTTCACCCAGGCCTCATGATACAGGAATGGTGACACTAATCTCACAGGATTTGTCTCAGTTTGCGCTACATGTTCGTGCTGTTCTTGGTTTGCCAATTCCTAAAATTTCACAGCTTGCACCATCAGCATCACATGTCATCACAGCCAGTGGGCATGGTCAAAACCCAACGTTTACAGGCATTCCTGAAGCTTTAAGGTTGCCCAATACAAATATTAGGCTTTTTGGAAAGCCTGATGTGGCTGGAAAAAGACGTGTGGGAGTGTGTTTGGCCAAAGACAATTCAATTAATGCGGCGCGCAGAAAAGCCGAAAGTATGCAAGAAATGATAAAAGTAGAGTTACATTAACAGTGCAAAATCAACAATCTAACCTTCACCAAGCTTATGCCAGTTGTCCAAAACATCTAGAATTATTGTTAAAGGATGAATTGATTTCCTATGGCGCGATAGATGTTAGAGAAAAACTATCTGGAGTGGTTTTTCACGCCAGTCCTGAGGTTTTGATGCATTGTTTATTGTGGTCAAGATTAGCAAATAGGGTTTTGGTTTTAATCAATCAATTAAAAGTGACTACATCTGATGAGCTATACGATGCCATCTACCAAACTGATTGGCTTGAACAAGTTAATGTTGTTCCAAATACATTGGCGATAAATTTTAAAGGCACAAACAAAGAATTACGCAACACACAGTATTCATCACAAGTGGTTAAAGATGCCATTTGCGACCGAATCAGAGAGACATCTGAATTGCGACCAGACGTTGTTAAAACTAATGCAGACTTGTCTGTTAGTGTGGTGCTAAAAAATAACCATGTATTGGTTTATCATGATATATCAGGTCGCAGTTTACATTTGCGTGGGTACAGACAAACCTTAACAAAGGCACCATTAAAAGAAAACCTTGCTGCTGCCGTTTTAATCCGTGCTAATTGGCCAGAACTGTCAAAGCAGAATTACAATTTAATCGATCCCATGTGTGGCTCAGGGACGTTTTTGACAGAAGGGTACTTGATGGCATGTGACATTGCACCAGGCTTGACCAACCCACAGTACAGTGTTGAGACATGGAAGCATTTTGATCAAGATAAGTGGGATGCTATCTTGTATGATGCCAAAACAAGAATGATTGCTGGTACTGATAATTTTCAGGGCCAAATAATCGGTGCAGATCATCACAAAGATTCTGTAAAAATTACAGAAGAACATGCTTATCAATTAAATGCTGAAGATAAAATTCAGTGTCAATACAAAACATTTGAACATTTTTCCATACCTGCTAAAAACAACTTGGTGGTTTGTAATCCACCCTATGGTGTGCGTTTAAAGAAAAACGTCGACAGCACATGGCGCCAATTGGGTGAATGGATGGCAAACAAAGCGATTGGGTCAAAAGCAGCCATTATGACCCATGCCAAAAACCAAGGGTTTTTATTGGGGTTTAGGGCAACAAAATCCTGGAAATTAATGAATGGTGATTTACTCATTACTTTAATTACATTTGATATTGAGAATAAAAAGAAATTAAATTCTCCAGAAGGTCAAAAACACGCCTTGCCTGAAACGGCACAAATGGTGGCAAACAGAATAAAGAAAAACATTAATCGGTTAAAAAAATGGATTAATAAAGATAACATAACAGCTTATCGTGTTTATGATGCTGATATTCCTGAATACGCAGTAGCGATTGATGTGTACAACAATCACATTAACATTCAAGAATACAAAGCCCCGAATGATATACCAGAGAAGAAAACCAAGAAACGTCTAGATGATGCTGTTCTTGGTGCTCAAGTGGCTTTAAATATCAAAAATGACAAGGTTCACATAAAGACACGTCAAAAACAAGCCAGCAATAATCAATACGAAAAGAGAACTGTAGATTCTGAAAATCTTATTGTTCATGAAGACAACCGTAAGTATATTGTAAATTTAGAAAAATACTTAGACACAGGACTGTTTTTAGATCACCGTTGGATTAGAAGTTACATACAGTCTAAATCTAAAGATAAATCTGTGCTCAATCTCTTCAGTTATACTGGTAGTATCACTGTGGCAGCCGCTATGGGTGGTGCAGATAGCTCTATCAGTGTGGATTCTTCAAAAACTTATTTAAATTGGGCAAAAGAGAATTTTCAAATTAACCGAGTAGACCTCTATAAGAACAAACTTGTTCGCAGTGATGTTTTAGAGTATCTCAGCAGCTGTAGCCATAAATTTGATTTGATTTTTGTAGATCCGCCCACTTATTCAAATTCTCATTCAAGAACAACAGACTGGGATGTGCAACGTGACCACAAACAATTGTTATTGTCCTGTAAGCGTTTGCTGAATGAAGAAGGAGAAATACTCTTTTCAAATAATTACCGTAAATTTAAAATTGATGAAAATCTATCAGACTATTTTACAATCGACGATATGACTCAAAAAAGTTTGTCTCCAGATTTTGCCAAAAGTAAAATTAAACGTGTTTGCTTTAAACTAACGCTATTATGAATCAAGAAGAACATAAAACTCGAGAACAACTGCAGCAAGAATGTGCGCCGATTGTATACAAAGAAATTGAACAGTTTTTTGCCAGAGGCATGATTGTTATCGTTTCTGAAGAGTTAGACATACTCGATGTCGCTTTAATTATTCAAGCAGATAATAGTGATGAGTTAGAAAAACTTATTACTCAAAAACAAGTCACACGCGCCCATGATGATCATGCGATTAAATGGAGTCAAGAAAATGCAACGTTGATGGCCATCACTGCAGTACCATGGTTGTTAGTTCAGGAAATTAATACAAAATAATTGACCCACATCAATGATGTAAAGTAAGAAAATAATATAATTAAGTTATCTAATAACTTAAAGAGAGGTCTTTATATACTGTCTCTTATACACATCTCCGAGCCCACGAGACAGGCAGAAATCTCG
>OJDV01000255.1_pt1 | contig 20009 bp, 10 predicted proteins | sample 1592911 | NCBI WGS metagenome assembly OJDV01 (sample SAMN05416860, study PRJEB24817) | seawater metagenome | isolation source: Sea water | place: Canada:Atlantic | collected 2013-11 | reverse complement strand
TCTACACAGAGTAGATCGTCGGCAGCGTCAGATGTGTATAAGAGACAGAACAATTACCCAAGGAATATTTGTTGTTTTTGATGGAATGAAAGCTTATGACGACAATTCGCTTGAGTGGCAGCAACTAAGCGGTTCTTATCAATTGAATGATTTCGGGGAACCAGAAAGTATTCGAAAGTCGCTAAAAGCAATTCAAAATGGAGAAGAATTAAATGTGAACTGGGAGTTTAATTCAAATAGTTTAACACACCATTTTGAGGTAGATAGTGTAATTCGAGGAGAGGAAGAAAGTAAAGTTTTATTAACATGGAATGGAAATGAAATAGGTTCTGATGTAGAAGGTGAAGAGGAAATTGTAATTCCTTCTTTAAGTGATTTCAAGGTAATGAGCGTTACTCTTGATCAGCTTCCACAACAAACAATTACTATTAACTTCTCTGATCCTCTTAACACTGGTCAATCGTTGAATGGGTTAATTTATATCGATAAAGGTGATAAATTCAGAATTAGGAAAGAACGCAATACAGTTTATCTATACCCGCATAAGGATATATCTGGTAATCGCAAATTGACGATTACAAAAGCTATTAAAAATTCCTCAAATTATCCATTAACAGAAGAATATACTCGAAGTATTGCATTTAACAACACAAAACCTGAAGTAGCATTTGTTGGAAAAGGCAATATTGTTCCATCTAATGACGGGTTTAAAATACCTATCAAAACGGTGAATTTGAATGCTGTGAATGTGAAGGTTGTAAAAATATTCGAAACGAATATTCAGCAGTTTTTTCAATTAAATCAATTGAGTGGTAGTCGCGATATGAAACGAGTTGGTAGAGTTGTTGCGAAACAATCAATTCCTTTGATAAGCGATAAAAGCATTAACTATTCTTCGTGGAATACTTTTCATTTGGATTTAACAAAGCTAGTGCAAGTGGAGCCAGGTGGAATTTACCGAGTGATGCTAAGTTTTGATCAAAGTCAATCGTTGTATCCCTGTGATGAGAAATTTGAACCAGTTAAGCCATATGTTATTTCGGAAAACGACCAAGAATTATACGACAAACCTAGTGCATATTATTACGATTATTACGATGACTACTATTACGAAGGGTATTATAATGATACAGATAATCCTTGTAAACCGGCTTATTATGGAGAAAGAAATCATGCGGTAAGTAGAAATGTGTTGGCTTCCGATATAGGTGTAATTGCAAAAAGTGGAGATGAGAATAGTTTTAAAATCACTGTAACAGATCTAAAAACAACGAACCCTATTAGCGGAGCGACAATTGAGTTAATGAACTACCAAAACCAAATTGTTGGCAGTGCAACTACCAGCGCTGAGGGTTTTGCTTCAATAGAATTAACAAGAAAGCCTTATTTATTAATTGTGAAGAGTGGCAGTCAAAGAGCTTACTTGAGAGTAGACGATGGATCCTCTTTATCCTTGAGTATGTTTAATGTAAGTGGCGCGAGAAATGAAAAAGGTGTGAAGGGTTTTATTTACGGAGAAAGAGGGGTCTGGAGACCTGGAGATTCGCTATTCTTAAATTTTATGTTAGAAGATAAAAATAAAGTGCTTCCCAAAAGTTTTCCAGTAATTTTTGAATTGTATACGCCAGATAATCAGCTATTCAAAAGGGTAGTAAAGAATAGAGGACTCAATGGGTTTTATGATTTACGAACAAAAACATCAGCTACATCTCCTACCGGAAATTGGCAAGCTAAAGTTAAAGTTGGATCCTCTACTTTCTACAAGAGAATAAAAGTAGAGGCAATAAAACCAAATCGATTAAAAATTAATGTTGACTTCGAGAATAAAATATTAACCAAAGGCAATACAAACGGGACTATTAATGCTAAATGGCTGCATGGAGCAGATGCAAATTCTCTTCGTGCTACTATCGAAATGAATCTTTCGGGAGGCAATACTTCTTTTCAAGGGTATGATGGGTTTGTTTTTGATGATCCTTCCAAAAAGTTTTCTACAGATGAAGAGATGGTCTTTGATGGGAAATTGGATGAAACCGGAAGGGCGTCTATCTCTCCTAAAATAAATATTGGTAAAGGTGCTCCAGGAATGCTAAATGCATCTTTAAAAACAAGAGTATTTGAAAATGGAGGAGATTTTAGTGTCGATAGATTCAAAGTGCAGTATTCTCCATATCAATCATATGTAGGAGTGAAATTGCCGAAAGGTAATGGCTGGAACAATGCGCTTTATTCTGACGAAGCCAATTTAATTACCATTGCTACTTTGGACGAGAATGGAAAGCCAGTGGATAGAAAAGACATGAAAATCGAAGTGTTTGACATTCGATGGAGATGGTGGTGGGAAAGAGGCAATGGTGATGAATTAGCTCGCTATGTGAATAACAGAAGCTCCAACTTAATTAAGTCAGCAACCGTTTCCACTCAAGATGGCGAAGGAATGTTTGAATTGAGATTTAAAGAACACAAATGGGGTCGTAAACTAATTCGAATTACTGATCCTGTTTCTGGTCACTCAACAGGGGTCATTTTTTATATGACTTACAAAGGATGGAGAAACAGTGGCGACAACAATCCGGGTGGAGCGGAAATGTTAAACTTTGAACCGGGGAAGAAAAAGTACCTAGTAGGGGAACAAGCGGAGTTGAGTTTGCCAGCTTTTAAAGAAGGACGGGTATTGGTTAGTATAGAAAGTGGCTCTCGAGTTTTATCCACATTTTGGAAAGATGCTTCTGAAGTGAAAGATGGAATAAGCTTTGAAGTAACAGAAGAGATGGCGCCAAATGTTTATGCTCATTTGATTTTAATTCAGCCACATGCGACGACTGCCAATGATTTACCAATACGAATGTATGGTGTTCAAAATATTGAAGTAGAGTCAGAGAATACTCATCTGAATCCTGAATTGAATATGCCTTCAGAACTGAAACCTGAGCAAGAGGTTTCGTTGAGCGTTTCAGAAAAAGACGGTAAAGCGATGACGTATACCGTCGCTATGGTAGATGAAGGACTGTTGGATTTAACCAGATTTGCCACTCCAAATCCATGGCCAGAGTTTTATAAAAACGAAGCCTTGGGAATTAAAACTTGGGACATGTACCAATTTGTAATGGGAGCATTTAGCGGAGAAATTTCAGGTTTATTGGCGCTAGGGGGTGATGGAAATTTAAAAGCAGGTGAAGGAAACAAGGCCAACCGTTTTGAACCAGTAGTGCGATTTTTAGGACCATTTTATTTAGAAAAAGGTGAAACGAATGAGCACAGTTTCAGAATGCCAAACTATGTTGGTTCGGTAAGAACAATGGTTATAGCAGGTAACAATGGAGCCTATGGAGCAACTGATAAAACAACACCGGTTAAGAAACCGCTGATGGTTTTAGCGACTTTACCACGAGTGATTAGCCCGTCGGAGAAATTGAAATTGCCAATCTCAGTTTTTGCAATGGATGCAAAAATTAAGAACGTTAAGATCTCTGTTGAATCAAATGAATTCATTCAGTTGAATCAGAAGAGTCAGCAATTGAAATTTTCCAAAATAGGGGACCAAATGGCTTACTTTGATATTGAGGTAGCACGTAAAATTGGTGTCGGAAAATTGAAGGTCACGGTTGAAGGACATGGAGAAAAAGCAACTCATGAAATTGAAATTGACGTGCGATTGCCAAATCCTGAAATTGATCAGACGTTCAATGATGTTATTGAACTAAATCAGACATGGACTAAAGATTATAGTCCAATCGGCATTGAGGGTACCAATTCGGGGGCAATTGAAATATCAACTATCCCGCCATTGAACTTAGAAAAAAGAATTCGGTATTTGATTCGTTACCCGCATGGCTGTGTGGAACAAACTACTTCATCTGTTTTTCCTCAATTGTTTTTAGGAGATTTGATTGAATTAGACACCGATCGTAAAAATAAAATCCAACGGAATGTTACAGAAGGATTAAACAGATTAAGAGACTTTCAACTTAATTCAGGCGCCTTTGCTTATTGGCCGGGTTATACCGATCCAAATATTTGGGGAACCAATTATGCAGGGCATTTTATGCTAGAAGCAAAAAACAAAGGATATGCAATGCCAATAGGCATGGTAGAAGATTGGATAAAATTTCAAACAAAAGCTGCAAATTCTTGGCATAGAACAAATGCGAACTACAATTCAAGAGGTTACATTAGGGCCAGGGAATTCGAACAAGCTTATCGACTATACACACTGGCATTGGCAGGAAAGCCCGCACTGGGTGCTATGAATCGATTGCGAGAACAGCAAACTATAGCAGAATCTACTAAATGGAGATTGGCTGCTGCATATGCGCTTGCAAATAAGATGGACGTTGCTAAGCAGTTGGTTAATTCTGCTTCGATCTCAGCCGAGAATTTTGATTACTATTATACTTATGGAAGTAGAACGAGAGATCAGGCAATGATTTTGGAAACACTAGAACTACTAAACGATAAAATTCAAGGTAAAAGGGTCTTGGATGATATTGCTAAGGCGTTGAGTGATAGTAAATGGATGAGCACTCAGACAACTGCGTATAGTTTATTAGCCGTTGCAAAATTTGTGAAAGCAAAAGATGGCAATACAAAATTAAAATATGATTTGATTGTAAATGGCAAAACAACCTCTATTGAATCTGACAAATCAATTCAATTAACTCAATTGCCGATGAAAGCCGGCAAGCTACAAGTAAAAAACAAAAGCGGAAGAACGCTATTTGTCAACTTGAGCTTAAGCGGTGTTCCAATTGAAAGTGATCAGCTAGATAAGTCGAGTCGATTGAGCATGCAGGTAAGTTATTTGAAGTTAGACGGAACGCCGCTTGACATAAGTAAGCTAAGGCAAGGAACTGATTTTATGGCTGAGGTTCGAATAGCGCATCCCGGTGGAGCAGAACGTAACTATGAAGATCTGGCATTAACTCAAATGTTCCCATCGGGTTGGGAAATTCGAAATTTGCGAATGGATGAAACGACGTCGAAGTTAATGCGTGATGTTCCGCAATATCAAGATGTGCGAGACGATCGAGTATTCACCTATTTTGACTTGCCAAAATCAAAAGTTAAAAAATTCCGGATTCTATTAAATGCAGCTTATTTGGGTAAGTTTTATTTGCCGGCAGTGGAATGCAGCGCCATGTATGACAACGATATTCAAGCTATTAAAAGCGGACGTTGGGTTGAGGTAGAGCAGTTGGGGAAGTAGGTTCTTAAGAACTTTGATCTTGCTCCACCTGACAGGTTTCGAAACCTGTCAGGTGGAGCTTTAATTAGGGCATGTTATTCTAAAATCAACTCTTTATTAACTTCATCGTGCACTTTTTTCTTATGTGCAAATTCAAAATTTTCAACGTCTTCAAATAGCTTTATGACTTCATTCCGCATGAGTGATGTTGCACCCGTTGACAAAATGCTTTGGTAAGAAGAGAAGGAATATCTACTAAATTTAGCAGTAATTCCATGTAATTCCGGATTGCAATGGATGTATATGATAAGTGATTTAAGATAATTTTCTTCAGTTACTTTAATGCGTTTAAACGGTCGCTGAAATAGACTGCCAACTCTTTTGTGCTCTTTGTTAAATGCTTTTGAATAGGCGTTGAACATATTGGAGAATGCTTGTGAGGGTTTCGGTATTCCCTCTTTTATTCGAATTAAGAAATGAAAATGGTTTGGAAGGAGGCAATACGCATAAATTTCTCCTATAGGGTTTATATGATTGCGAAGAAGTTGCAGAAAGAATAGATAGTTATTCTCTGATTTGAAGATATTTACCTTTCCATTACCTCTATTGTAGATGTGGTAAAAATGATCTGATTCTAATACTTCCATCTATAAAGGTAATTATAACCTGACAGGTAGTAGTTACCTATTGTTAAAATCAATTCTCATAAATTTGAAGCCATTGAGTATTTAATGTATTCTCGCTTATTAAACCTTTGTCGACGTCAATGAAAAAGAGTATTTACATATTAATTGCGTTCGTTGTAATCTTTGTGATTTACCCCATTCAAAAACCGCTTTTTGAAAGCCCTTACTCAACTGTTTTAGAAGATCGGAATGGCATATTGCTTTCAGCAAAGATTGCAGATGATGGACAATGGAGATTTCCTCAGGGAACGGAAGTACCCGATAAGTTTGCTACTTGTATCCGCTTTTTCGAAGATGAATACTTTTATTCTCATCCTGGAGTGAATCCCATTTCTATAGGGAGAGCATTCAAGCAAAATATTATTGCGGAAAAAGTTGTTTCGGGAGGGAGTACTTTAACCATGCAAGTTGCTCGTTTAGCCCGTAAAAATCAAAAGAGGACGGTTTGGAATAAGCTGCTCGAACTGTTTTTGACGTTTAAAATTGAAATTGCTTTTTCTAAAGCTGAAATCATGGAGATTTATGCTTCTCATGCTCCTTTTGGAGGAAATGTAGTTGGTTTAGAAGCAGCTTCTTGGCGATATTTTAGTCGCGCAGCAAACCAACTTTCTTGGGCCGAAGCGGCAAGTTTAGCGGTACTTCCAAATGCTCCTTCTTTGGTTCGACCTGGGAAAAATCAAAAGTTATTATTGCTGAAACGAAACCGTTTATTGCTCAAGTTAAACGAGAACGATATTATTGATGATACTACGTACGAGTTAGCTCTTCTGGAAGGTCTTCCGAGTAAACCACATGCCTTGCCTCGCCATGCTGTTCATTTGTTGAATAGAAGTCTTTCGGAGAAACAAAAAGGGAAGCGTATTCGGACCAGTTTAGAATTGTCATTGCAGTTGAAGATTAACAAAATAGTCGCTCAGGAGTACCATCAATTGAAGCAAAATGAGATTCACAACTTGGCGGTTTTGGTTATTGATAATAAAACGAATGAAGTGATTTCTTACGTTGGTAATTCGAATCCGAATGCCGGAAATAATGGTCACCGGGTTGATATAATCACCGCTCAAAGAAGCACTGGTAGTTTGTTAAAACCATTTTTATACGGATTGGCATGGCAAGATGGGTTGGTGCTTCCCAATTCTATTTTAGCGGATATACCGACTCAGTTTGGCGGATACGCTCCTAAGAATTTTGATAAAAAGTTTGATGGAGCAGTGTCTGCTAAAAACGCATTAAATCAGTCGCTTAATATTCCCGCTGTTCGTTTGTTGCAAGAATATAACTTGGATCGTTTTTACGATGAATTACAACAGTTTCCTTTAAATTCTGTTGATCTAGGTTCAGGTCATTATGGTTTGTCTATTATTCTTGGGGGAGCAGAAAGTTCGCTTTGGGAAATTTGCACAGCGTATAAAGGAATGTCCGAAAGCTTGAGGAATGTCTATGAACGAGAATACAAGTACTGTGAAAGCGACTATGATTTTCCAAAATGGAATCTAAATGAAGAAATTGAAACAAAAGCATTGACCAAGGAAACCCCTTTGAAATCGGCAGCTATTTGGCAGCTTTTTGAGGCATTAAACGAGCTCAATAGACCTGGACAAGAAAGAGGATGGGAAAGTTTTGCAGGAAAAAAGAAAGTCGCTTGGAAAACAGGAACTAGTTTTGGCTTGAGGGACGCTTGGGCAGTTGGAGTTTCTCCGGATTACACGGTGGGTGTTTGGGTTGGTAATGCAGATGGAGAAGGGCGTCCAGGGTTAACCGGAATTGCTGCCGCAGCGCCAATTTTGTTAGAAGTGTTTGACTTACTGCCAAATTCGAACTGGTATCAAACGCCGTATGATGAATTGTTTGAGATTACATTGTGTGCTAAAAGTGGCTATGGTAAAGGAATTAACTGCCCCGAAGCGGATACTGTTTTGGCAGGGAGTAAGAGTCGACAGATTAAAACATGTATCTACCACAAAAGCATTCAATTGAATGATGAAGAAACTCGAAGAGTAAATAGCAGTTGCTATGAAGTGGCGAAAATGAAAACGAAAAGTTATTTTGTGCTCCCACCGTTAATGGAATACTATTATCAGAAGACAAACCCAGAGTACCGAAAACTACCTCAATGGGAATCTGCTTGTCAACGATTTGAAAGTTCCCTTATGGAATTAATTAGTCCGGAAAATGCAGAGCAGATTCTTATTCCTGTTGATTTGGATGGAACTCAAGGTAGTTTGGCCGTTCAAGTAGCACATAGAAATGTTGATGCGATCATTTATTGGAATTTGGACGAAGAGTTTATTGGCACATCTGAAGGAATTCATCAGAAGGAGATTTCTCCTGCAACAGGATCGCATACACTTACTCTGGTGGATAGTGAAGGGAATACATTGATTAAAATTTTTGAAATAGTAGAGTAGATAGTACAGAATTAGTACTAAGGTATGCGTCTCTGATTTACTGTTTAATATTTATTGATCTTAAACTTAGTTTTTGTGGTAAATGGAGTAACATTGTAGTCGTAATGAACAGAATTTTTACATTATTATTCATTTCAATTCTCTTTGCCTGCCAGCCTGAGCAACGCTATGAAGGCAAAAGCATTTTTCGCTATAATGTTTCCGATGGAATAACTTCTTTGGATCCTGCATTTTCTCGAAGCATAGATAACGTTTCTGCTGTTAATCAGATATTTAACGGGTTAGTTCAAACAAACAAAAAATTAAACTTAAAGCCTTGCCTAGCAAAGTCATGGGAAGTACTAGATAGCGGAAGAACGTACCGTTTTAGGCTCAGAAAAGGAGTCTATTTTCACAAAAGTGAAGCGTTCGGAAAAGATTCCACGAGAGAGTTGACGGCTAGTGATTTTATTTATTCGTTTAATCGATTAATCGACCCGCAAGTGATTTCACCTGGCAAGTGGGTCATGAGCGAAGTTCAGCGAAATTCAGATGATCAATTGGATATTCGTGCCGTGGATGATTACACGTTGGACATTTATTTAAAACGCCCTTTTCCACCTTTTCTCGGTATTTTAAGCATGCAATATTGCAGCGCTGTGCCAAAGGAAGTAGTCGATTTTTACGGACCGGACTTTAGAGCCAATCCCATTGGAACAGGTCCTTTTAAGTTTCAATACTGGAAAGAAAACACCAAGTTGGTTTTTCTGAAGAATGAGAATTATTTTGAGAAAGATAAAAACGGCGGGCGGTTACCATATTTGGATGCAGTGTCTATCAGTTTTACCAAAGATTTAGAAGTTACTTTTCTCAAATTTTTGAAGAAAGAGTTGGACTATCTAACAGGTTTGAAGGGTTCATACAAAGATGAGTTATTGACTTCCGATGGTAAATTGAGACAGAAATATGAAGAGCAAGTAGTTTTTACAACATCTCCTTATTTAAATACAGAGTATTTGGGCTTTTTAGTGGATGAAACGAAACAACCATTGCCAAAAGAAATTAGACAAGCAATTAATTATGGCTTTGAAAGGAGTAAGATGCTAAAATACCTAAGGAGTGGCATCGGAATTCCAGCCAACCAAGGCTTTATTCCCAAAGGTTTACCTGGTTTCAATGAACAAACAAAAGGGTACTCGTTTCAGCCAGATAGCGTTCGTAAACTACTAGAAAAAGCAGGGTATCCAAATGGGGAAGGTTTGCCGGTAATTGCTTTGAGTACAACCGCTCAATACTTAGATTTATGTGAGTACTTACAATCACAGTTGGCAGAGTTTGGGATTAGAATAAAAGTTGAAGTGAATCAAGCGGCAACCAATAATGAATTGATTGCTAATTCAAAAGTTCAATTTTTTAGAAAATCTTGGGTAGCAGATTACCCAGATGCAGAGAATTATTTGTCTCTTTTTAAAAGTGGAAATTTTGCGCCAAACGGGCCAAATTATACTCATTTTAAAAGTGAGCAGTTTGATCTTTGGTACAATCAAGCATTGGCAGAAACAAATGACACTTTGCGGTTAAAATTATATCAGAGAATGGATAGCCTGGTGATTTCAGAGGCGCCTGTCGTTCCTTTATTTTATGATGAAGTGGTTCGTTTCACGCAACCTACTATTTCTGGACTAGGAGTGAACCCAATGAATCTTTTGGTGTTGAAGTATGCAAAGAAACCAACTGAAAAATAATTTTGGAAGAGCAAATTAAGGAAGAAATTAAGTGGAGAAAATACAGCCGATACATTTTGGCTGGCCTCACCTTGGTATTACTATTCTTAGGTTACAGCTCTAGTAAGCTAGAGTTCGATTACGATTTTGAGAAATTTTTCCCACAAGAGGACAGCGATTTGGCCTTTTATGAAGATTACCGTGAGAAATTTGAAAATGACAATGACTTTATTTTATTGGGTTTTGTCAATGAGAATGGAGTTTTTGACCAAGAATTTCTCCAAGAAATAGAAGGTTTTACAGTGAAATTAAGAACTCTTCCTCATTTAAGAGAAGTCATTTCTCCGCTTGAAATGAGTTACTTCGAAGTAAGCCCCGGAGGTATGGGTTTTAGGAAGAGCCCGATTTTTCATGTTGATAATCCCGCTAAGTATCCGTCAGATAGAGAACGACTAGAAAAGAGTATCGAGCCAGTTGCTGAAATGGTGAATTTGGAGAATAACTCTTTAATTATCGTGTTGAAAAACAAACAGATAATTAATAAGGATGATTCTGACGAACTAGCAACTGAACTGCAAAATTTGATTGAATTGGAGGGGCTTGATGAAGTTCACGTGATGGGTAAAATCATGGGACAGCAAGAATACATTTCTGTCATGAAAGTGGAGTTTATAACCTTCGCTTCCATTTCCATTTTTGTTCTTATCATTTTTCTGATCATCGCCTACCGAGCTATTTGGGGTATTTTAATTCCACTTGCAACGGTTCTATTGGCCGTTATTGGTAGTTTGGGATTTATGCAATTAAGTGGCACTCCGCTAAACATGATGACGACTTTACTGCCTGTGATTATGTTGGTGGTAGGAATGTCGGATGTGGTTCATTTGGTGTCCAAATATTTGGAAGAAATCCGTTATGGTAGAACTAAAACAGTAGCCATTAAAAACATGTTGAAAAAGGTCGGCGTTGCTACCTTACTGACTTCGCTAACAACAGCTTTGGGTTTTGTTACCCTAATTGGAGTAGGCATGGAACCCATTCAAGATTTTGGAATATTCACAGCAGTTGGAGTGCTCTTAGCATTTGTGTTGTCCATTTTATTTATCCCGTCTATTTTCTTGAACATCAAAAAACCAAAAATTACCGACTCTACTAGAGTTCAAACTGCTTGGGAGCAAGGATTAGGTCGATTTTTTATTAAGCTATGTCGCAATCAAAAGGCAGTTTTAGTGGCGTATTCAATCCTCACCATTATATGTATTGTTGGCGCTAGCCGAATTAAGTTCGATTATTTTCTAATGCAAGATTTGGGAGAAGATCAGCCGCTAATGCAAGAATTGAGGTATTTTCAAAAACAGTTTGGAGGGATTCGCCCGTTTGAAATGGCAGTAATTCCTGCAAAAGGCAAGGAAGTCACAGATTACGATGTAATAAGAGAAACCGAGAAATTGGAAAAATATTTGGATACGGAGTACGGCGTAAACCAAATGATTAGTCCAACTGTGCCGTTTAAGTTTGCGAATAAAACGCTGCGTAACGGTAGAGATGAATACTATAAAATTCCGGACAACGAGAAGCGATTCAATTATTTGAAACGTCAAATGGAAAAATTTGAAGGACGTGAAGAGTTTCAGCAAATAGTTTCTGCCGATAAGAAAGTAGGTCGAGTTTTTGGGCGAATGGTTGACCCTGGAAGCAAAGCTATGTTAGCTTTAAATGAGAAGCTAGAATCCTTCTACAATGAAAATATAGATGTTTCTGTATTAACGTATAAATTAACTGGAACACCAGTAATTATTGATGAAGCAGGACGGCATGTTTCGAAGAATATTATAATCGGTTTATTGTTTGCATTCTTACTGATTGGAATAAGCATGGGCATATTGTTTAAATCCGTTAAAATGGCATTTATTTCTTTGGTGCCTAACATGTTTCCTATTTTATTAACGGCAGGTTTTATCGGTTTTTCGGGCATCGATCTAAACATGTCAACTTCTCTTGTTTTTACTGTAGCTTTTGGAATTGCGGTAGACGATACCATTCATTTCTTAAGTCGTTATCGACAGGAAATGACTCAAGGCAGAACTAATTTGTTTGCACTGAGAAGAACATTTATTTCCACTGGAAAGGCAATCATTATTACCACAATAATTCTATTAGGTGGATTCGGGAGTTTAATCTTTTCAGACTTTCTAAGCACCTTTTATATTGGGCTGTTTGTCTGCATGACCTTAGTGTTTGCTGTAATAACAGATCTTACTCTTTTGCCAATGATGTTGTTGAAGAAAAGGAAGTAAAAAAATTAAGCCTTCTTGTTCAAAAAATACATTGAACCAAACCAAACGGCAAAACCTGCAACTGCTACGTATTTTGCAATTTCTTTGCCCCAAATAAAGTAACTCGCAAATATGCTTCCGAAGGTTATTAAGGCAATAATTAATTTTATTTTGTCTTTCTTGTTCATTTTACTAAAATAACCATGAGCCGCAGATTTTCAATTAAATTTGTTGAATTAAATTTTAGCTATGAACCTTATCTTTTTCGATCACAACCGACAAAATTTACTTCCTTTTACATACACAAGGGCCATAGCTGAATTTAGATGTGGCATTCTAACTTTATCAGAAAAGTGGGCAAAGAGGTTGGAACAATCGACGGTTTCTTATTTGACGGAAGACTATTTATCGGAGAAATTTCCTGCTAACTATGAAGCTTTAAATTATTATATTAATGGCAGTGTATTAGCAAACAATGCTTTGGCGGAAGCTGCAAAATCATTAAAAGAAGGAGAGTTATTAGTTGATGAGTTGACAGACAAAGTTTTGGTTTTTTGTTCTGCAGAAAAGCTGACAATTTCGGAATTCAACTTAACAGATTTCAAAAAAGTAACGTTCTCAGCGCCGTATTTATGCATTGACAACATCTGGGACATCTTTGCAAAAAATGCGAAGGCAATCGAAGAAGATTTTCAGTTGTTAACGGAAGGTCGGAAATCTCAACCATTAGATGAAACCTGCACTCATATTGGAGATCAATTGTTTATTGAAGAAGGAGCTAAAGTTCAAGCTGCAATATTCAACTCCACTTCAGGTCCAATTTACATTGGAAAAAATGCTGAAGTAATGGAAGGTTCTGTTGTAAGAGGAGCCTTAGCAATGTGCGAAGGAGCAGTATTGAAATTATCAACTAAAATATATGGTCCAACTACCATAGGACCTTTTTCTAAAGTAGGAGGAGAGGTAAATAATTCGGTTCTCTTCGGTTATTCAAATAAAGGACACGATGGCTTTTTAGGGAATTCTGTTTTAGGTGAATGGTGTAATTTGGGAGCTGACACAAACGTCTCCAATTTGAAAAATAACTACGCCGAAATAAAGCTTTGGAATTTTGAAAAGAATGGGTTCAAACCAACAGGCCTGCAATTTTGTGGTTTAATGATGGGCGATCATTCTAAAAGTGGGATCAACACCATGTTTAATACGGCAACGGTAGTTGGTGTTTCTGCGAATATATATGGTGGAGGTTTTCCTAGAAATTTTATTCCATCATTTGCTTGGGGAGGTTCTGAAAAATGGATGGTCTTCCGATTTGAAAAGGCGATGGAAGTTGCGGAAAAAGTGATGGAACGCCGTTCCAAGAAATTGGACGAAGTCGAAAAGTCCATTTTGAAACACGTATTTGATGAAACGGCTACACATCGTAATTTTTAGGCTGACAGATGAGCAGGTAAGTAATTTGGCATAAGCCTTGAATAGTATTAAATCACTTCAAATAATCGAAGTGATTTTTCTTTTAACTGACAATTTGACCCAAGATATATGAGTTCATTTAAATTTGATAAACTAGGATTAGAGAGTGCCATTGACGAAGGAACGGAGTTTATTCCATTAATGACAAGTGAAGACGAGGAGCAAATGGAAAAGGAGGAGACTCCTGAATCTCTGCCAATTCTTCCATTACGAAATACGGTGCTTTTTCCGGGAGTTGTAATTCCCATTACTGTTGGTCGAGATAAATCGATTAGCTTAATTCAGGACGCCAATAAAGGAGACAAAATTATTGGGGTTATTTCGCAAACGGATGATACCGTTGAAGAGCCGAATAAAGACCAATTGTTTGAAGTTGGAACTGTTGCACGTATTTTGAAAATTTTCAAAATGCCTGATGGTAATACCACTGCAATCATTCAGGGTAAGAAGCGATTTAGGTTAAATGAAATTACGGAGCATGAACCGTATATCAGGGCTGAAGTTGAAAAGTACGATGTAGGCAAAGTACCAAAAGATGCTAAGTTTAATGCACTGGTAGACTCTATTAAGGATATGGCATTGCGCATCATTGAGCAATCTCCAAATATTCCTTCAGAGGCTTCATTTGCAATTAAGAACATTGAAAGTAGTTCATTTTTGATCAATTTTATTGCCTCAAATATGAACGCAGAGGTGGATCAAAAGCAGGAAGTTCTACGAGAAAAGAACTGCCGTAAAAGAGCTCAGGTCTTACTTCGCTTGTTAAGCAAAGATTTAAAGATGTTGGAGTTGAAAAACGACATCCAATCGAAGGTGAAAACGGATATTGACAAACAGCAAAAAGAATATTTCTTGAACCAGCAGATGAAGCAGATTCAAGAAGAATTAGGTGGTTCACCACAAGATTTAGAGATTAAAGAGTTCGAGAAGCGAGCGAAAAAGAAGAAGTGGAGTAAAGCCGTAAAAGAACGATTCGAAAAGGAATTGGGAAAACTACAGCGAATGCATTCTGCTTCGGCTGAATATTCGGTGCAGTTGAACTATGTGGAAACACTATTAGATTTACCATGGAATGATGTAACAAAAGACAAGTTCGACCTAAAAGAAGCTAAGAAAATTTTGGATAGAGATCACTTTGGACTGAAAGAGGTGAAGGAAAGAATTATTGAGCATTTGGCAGTTTTGAAGTTAAAAGGCAATATGAAATCACCAATTCTTTGTTTGTATGGTCCTCCGGGAGTTGGTAAAACATCTTTAGGAAAATCCGTTGCTGAGGCCATTGGTCGTAAATATGTTCGAATGAGTTTAGGCGGTTTAAGAGATGAAGCTGAAATTCGAGGACACCGAAAAACATACATCGGAGCCATGCCAGGTCGAATACTTCAAAGCTTAAAGAAGGTAAAAACTTCGAACCCTGTTTTTGTACTAGATGAAATTGATAAGGTTGGGAATTCACACCAGGGTGATCCTTCTTCTGCTTTATTAGAAGTATTAGATCCTGAACAAAATGAAGCGTTTAACGACAACTTTGTGGAGTTGGATTATGACCTTTCTAAGATCTTGTTCATTGCTACTGCTAATTCATTAGGTACTATTCAGCCTGCTTTACGCGACAGAATGGAGATTATTGAAATTAACGGGTATACTTTGGAAGAGAAAGTTCAAATTGCTAAAAAGCATTTGATTCCAAAGTTGATTAAAGACAATGGCTTGAATTCAAAGCAAGTTTCAATTCCTGAAAATGTAATTGAAAAAGTGTGTGATGAATATACACGGGAGTCTGGTGTAAGAACATTGGAAAAACGTTTGGCAAAAGTAGTGCGATTCGCAGCCAAGTCGATTGCATTAGAAGAGGAGTATGAGACAAAAATTTCTGAAGGGAAAGTATTCGATATTTTGGGTCCGGGTCACTCAAAAGACAAGTACCAAGGAAACGATGTTGCAGGAGTAGTAACAGGCTTGGCTTGGACGTCAGTAGGAGGTGATATATTGTTCATTGAAACAAGTTTAAGCAAAGGAAAAGGGAGATTGACTCTGACCGGAAACTTGGGAGATGTAATGAAGGAATCAGCTACAATTGCTTTGGAATACATTAAGGCACATTCTGACGAATTTGGAATTGATATCGAAACCTTTGATAATTGGAATGTGCACATTCACGTGCCCGAAGGTGCTACACCAAAAGACGGTCCTTCGGCCGGTATTACTATGCTGACGGCTATTACTTCAGCATTTACCCAAAGGAGGGTAAAGAAGAATTTAGCCATGACGGGTGAGATTACCTTGCGAGGAAGAGTATTGCCAGTTGGTGGAATTAAAGAAAAGATTTTAGCCGCAAAAAGAGCTGGAATTAAGGAAATTATCTTGTCAGAATCTAACGAGAAAGACATCTTGCAAATTGACAAGAGTTATTTAACAGGATTGAAGTTCATTTATGTGAAGGAAATGAAAGAGGTAATTGATAAAGCGTTATTAAAAACAAAAGTTGATAATGCAAGAGCGATTTAAGAGGATTGAAAAATAAATTAATATAAAAGCCACGCTGAGAAGCGTGGCTTTTTTTGTTTCAATTTTTAAAAATTACAAACGTTTAATATCAGTTAAGTGATTTAACGATTGATTATTAATGATGATAATGTTCTATCTTTGATTGAGTACAACTTCAAAGGTAAAATGAAAATAAACGCAGCTTTCCTTTTATTGGGGTATTGGCAATAATGAAAAAACAAACAACCGTTCAGTAAAAACCTAATCTTATGAAATATATTCTCTTACTAATACTATCTACTTCATTCTCTATTTGCAAGTGCACAATACCAAATGATAACATTTATAAGCTACAAATTAATGCTCCCATTATAATAAATGATTTATCAGTTGAATTACTCAATCTTAATAAATATCAGCCGATGACTGGAACTTCTTCAACATTGCACGTTGAGTATAAAGGTCGGAAGGATATTATTTTAATAGGAATGGCGACTTGCGAACCTGATGAAGACTTTGTCTATTACTGGCAAGGATTCACATTCAGATTAATAGATCACGAAAAAGGAACTAAAGAAAACCTTGCAATAGAAATCATCCTGAAGGAATCTACTAAAGTCAATGACATTTTTAATCAAAATACGTTGCATGATGTATTTGAAAAAATTAAAACATTAATGAACGTTCAAGAGATGACAGTAGGGGGTGCGCAAATGAATTTGTTGAAAACAGAAAATAAATTGATTAATGTCAATTACGAAATTGGAAGAAACCTAAATTATAAAAAATGGGAACTGAAATTTGTTGAACACATAAATATTATTGGACAAGCAAATGGGAATGGTTATCGCTTTTCATTAATGAAAGACAAAGAGGGTGACATTATGATAAAAAGTGGCCCTAGTAAAGTAAATGAAAATGGAATAAAATACAGCTTAAACTGGTTCTTAGAATCGAGCCATGATTAAACAACACGAGCTTGATAACCACTATTGCCAACACTGTATATAGCAAATAGGGCTTTCGTTGGTTCATGAAAGTTCAGTGCCATTTACAAACACCTCCAAATCGGTGATTTGGCTTTTAAAATGAATAAATTAAAAACAAAATACAACGATTTGGCTCAGTGTAAACTCGAAAGTTTATCGTTTTCTACTGCCCTACTTGCCATATACTAACCGTTGTGGGCAATTCAAAGAATCCATGAAATTATTTGATGAAAAAGCTGAAAAGAGAGTTTGGATTTCACTTTTGATATCTGTGCCTTTTGTACTTTTTGTTTTATGGATGGAATATGGTAAAATTGGATTAAGTGAAATTATAATTACTGCAATTACTTTTCTAATTGGTATTGTAATTCTGTGTTTTATTAAATTGTACGCAAATAAAGAATAAATGGAATTAGTATTTGGTATAGGAAATATTGTGATTGGCATTATGATGACTCTAATAGGGTTTAAAGTATACAATCCATTTAAGGGTAAAAACGATCCTGAAAAAGAAGAACAATGGTTCAAAAAATTTGGAACATTCTTTAAAATCGGAGGTATTTCAATATTAATTTGGGGGTTAATTAAATTACTTTGAAGTCAGAATGCTTGATGAATAAATCGATAATTACAATATTGACAATTTTAATGCAACTGTCTGTTTCATCACAAGAAACTGTTCTGCAAGAAAATTATTATGACATTGTAATTGGCAATTATGAAACAAAAAGTTCAATTGAAGAATTTATTTCTGCAAGTTATCCAATCATCAATCCCCAAGTAAAATTTAATCCCAATAATTCTTTTTTAAAAATTGAACAAAAAGGAATTGCGTTGTTCAATAGTATTAACGACTTGGCTAAAATAAAGCCAATTGGAATTCTTCAAGAATCTTCAGTAATTCAAATTGACACCATTTTTTATAAAGAAATCTATAAAGACACAACTAAAGAATGGTTTTTATCTTTTAATGTTTGGTATGCAATAACTATTAATGGAATGCAATATTATACAGATTACAAAATTCATGATTTTGTTGCGTTTAAAATGAATCTTGATAAATTCAATCAAGATTTTCTTATAGTTTCTCAAAGTACGGGCTATGACGAATATTACGATAAAGGTTATCCCAACCATTTCTTCATCGCAATATTCAATGATAAAAAAGAAATGATTTATGATAGTGAAATTTTAAACTTTGACTATGAAGAAGAATTTTGGGATAACGAGCTAATGAGTTCTGTAGAAACAGAATTGACAGAGAATGGTTTGCAGTTTACTTTAATTGGTGTTAAAAGTATTTATAAAGGTATTTGGACAGGAGAAGAGCTAAGGATTAATCCAAATTGAGAACAATACTCATAGAAAAATAAAAGCCCATCACAATGTATAAAATGTATTGGGCATAAGTAGGTTACGGAATTTTGGTAGCTATTTGTAAGTTCGCAAAATCTGCTTGGCAGATTTGTAAAAAATGAGAAAATAACAAAGCCACTGCGAGGCTTTTGTTATTTAGTAAACTGAAAGCCTTAATTTTATCTAAATCACAACGGCACAATACAGAGGCGTTATAAAGAATTGTTTAAATCAATAGTTTTACAAACCAAATGCTTACGTTCTTTGTTTGACCGTCTTTTGAATCATTCTGGTAATTGACTCATCATCTAACTTTTCAATTTCGCTTAAACTCATCCAAACAATACTATTAGATTCTTCTTTGTCAAATTGAATCTCTTCGTTTTCGTCTGCCTCAAATAACATCCGAATATCATAATGGATATGCGCAGGAACCCCTTTTCTTGATTCGGGAATGTCATGTACGTCTAGATCAAATATGTTACTTTGAAGTAATTTGAATTGAGCCAATCCCGACTCTTCTTTTAATTCGCGCATGCAGGAATCAGCAATCGTATTGTCCTCGGCTTCCAAGTGTCCTCCAATTTGTAACCAGCGGTCCAATTTTTTGTGATGCGTCATTAGAACTTTTGTTTGGTCTTTATTTACTGCCCAGCAGGATGCGGTAATTTGACCTTCTTCGTTTTTTTTTGTCCAAAAGTCTTCGAATTTTTCCAAAAATAGAAGAATCTTCTTTTTATGACTGTCGTTTTCAGGGTAATTTTGTACTAAAGTAATTAGTTCCTGTTTGTCAATCATACGCTTGGATTGTGGATGGGCAAGATGGAAAATCTATCGGTTAGAAATTTTGTTTCGAGTAATTCATCAATGCTCAGAGCATTTGATTTTATCAGTATCATCGTTTCTTAAAAAGGCATGTTTGGCTTTTCTGCTTTACTCGCTAAGGATTCACTTTAATGGGTTCAGAAAGGTTCCACAATTTTAATTTGTCCTCTTTTTTAACACCTTCTAAGATCTCAATATTAATACCATCGGAAAGCCCTGTTTTTATATATCTTTTTTCATACTCTTGCTCGCCAACTTCTAATTCAACAAAGGCAGAGTCGCCATCGAACTGCAGTAAAGCTTCTGAGAGGGCAAGTACATTCATTCTTTTGTCAAGTACAATGTCAGCATTGGCACTATAACCGGCACGAATAAACTGATTGTCTTTCAATTTAACGGCAGCTTTAATTTCAAATTGAATAGCACCTTCTTCTTCAACTCCTTTTGGTGAAATATATTCTAAAACAGCTTCGAAGGTTTCGTTCTCAATTGCCCCAATTTTTAAAATCAATAACATTCCTTCTTTAATCTTTCCTACTTCAGATTCGTCTACTTTTCCTTCAAAAATTAAGTCAGACATATCGGCCTGTCTCTTATACACATCTGACGCTGCCGACGATC
>OJDV01000253.1_pt1 | contig 20249 bp, 13 predicted proteins | sample 1592911 | NCBI WGS metagenome assembly OJDV01 (sample SAMN05416860, study PRJEB24817) | seawater metagenome | isolation source: Sea water | place: Canada:Atlantic | collected 2013-11 | reverse complement strand
GAGATTTCTGCCTGTCTCGTGGGCTCGGAGATGTGTATAAGAGACAGGTTATTGCCTTTATCCCCACATTGTATGGACAAAACATCTATGAAGTATAGGTCTGCTATTTTTGAATTGGCAATATACTTTTTAACTCCTGAATTGAGACGATTTAGATATTCAGACTTTGAAAATTGTTGGCTGTAATGATTCATTGATGACATTCTCATGTGTGATAAAACAATGGAAGTTATGGTTTTATCATAAGCCATTTTCGGTCCAAACACATAGATAGGGGCTTGGCTGATTGCGCGGATCTCTGTTAGCCTTTTGTTTAAGTCCTTTAAATTCAAGACTGGCCAGTTATCATGTAAATAGATGGCCTCTGTATTTTCCCAAACAGGGTTTTTAAAGTGTCTATTTCTCCTGTCATTACAGGTTTTGTTGTCTTGTTTTTTAATCGCTGTACCAAAATTGTAACACTTAAACCAAGAGTTTAAAAATGTAAAATTTAAACGCGAGTCATTTTCTACCAAAGCATAAATCAAATCCACGGCATGTGAATTGCCCAAAACGACTATATTTTTATTGCCTTCGGTTTTAACTTTTATGATTTCTGTTACATCAAGCCAGTACCTGTCTAGGTTCTGTTTTAGTTCTTCCCGGCCCATATAATACTCTTGGGGGAATCGATTGGGCCAGCCTTTTTTATATTGGGTCCAATACCCAAGCATAACTATTGCAGTGACTAGCAACGTAAATTTTAGGTAAAATTTATGATTTGAATTGGGTTTGGTTTTGTACCTAAAGGGTCTTTCTATCAACTTCCACATCAAAAATCCCAAAAGCAATGATAAAACGATTAAACCAATTTGCTCAATCAAAATAATATCGCTAAACTTCCAGTATTTGTAATACACCATTAAGGGCCAATGAATTAAATAAACCGAATAGGAAATTAAACCTATTTTTAGCATGAATTTATGGCTTAATAAATGCTGGCCAATTAACGATTGTCCTGAAACTATAACCAATGCTGCTCCCAAACACGGGACGAGCGCACTGAAACCTGGAAACTGTGTGTTTTCATCAAATATGACACTGGCAACCCCAATCAACAATATCCCTGTTAGTGACAATGCATTGCTTACAATCTTATTATCAAATTGTTTAACAGAAATAAACACACACAATGCTCCAATGGAAAATTCAAAAATCCTAAAAGGCAAATGAAAAAATACAGTACTGGCATAATCTGTCAGATATACACTGTTTAGCCACAAAGAAACAATAAAAGCCAAAATAAAAAATACAAGCAATGCCGCTCTTTTCTGCAACAAAGAAATCGCGACGATAATAGCTGGCCATATCAAATAGAATTGTTCTTCAACACCCAACGACCATGTATGCAACAAGGGTTTGATTTCGGATCCTTCATTAAAATATCCTGATTCTTGCCAAAAAAAGAAATTTGAAACCGACAATACCGCATATTGTATTGACGCTCCCAATCTTTCTAAATCTGCTGGAGAAAATAACACATATGCGCAAAGCAAGGTGATGACCAATGTCACTAAAAGCGCAGGAAATAAACGTTTTATTCTTCTGATATAAAAAAGTGAAAAAGAAAACTGACCATTTTCCATATCACGTAGTATGTTACGGGTAATCAAAAACCCAGAGATAACAAAAAACACATCGACACCAACATAGCCTCCCGATGCCCAATCAAAACCTGCATGAAACATGAGAATCAATAAGACAGCAATGGCTCGCAGACCGTCAATTTCTGGTTTATAGTGTTTTGTTACCATTCAGTCAATAATTGTTGTTATTTTCAAGAGAATTATTATACATAAGATTCCGATAGAATTTTATATGATTCATAGCCAGTAGGAAAAAGTTTAATAAAAGTACCAATCACCACAAATAAAGTTAAAATGTTAACCTGTTTCACCTTTGGGTAATAAAGAAAATCTTGTGTCACATGCTTATACGGTTATTTTTGGTCTCACTGCAGACCCCATTCATAAAGGCCACGAACAAGCCATAATTAACGGTGTTCAGTATCTACGCGAAAAAGGGTTTGATATTGAAAACTTTATCTTAATTCCGGTTTTTCAACCAAATCTAATTGCCGGAAAAAAATCTCCTTATTCTGACTTTAATAAACGCTATGAGATGTGTGAATTGGTGGCAACAAAATTATCTTCGCAACTAAGCTGCAACATAGTGGTTAGTAATATAGAAAAACGCATCGCTGAAAAAACAGGTGAAAACAATTATAGTTTAAATACTTTAAAAGAATTAAACTTACAGAATGTCTTGTTTATGGTTAGCGCTGACCATTTTCAGGGCCGTTGGCCAAAATTTAGAAAATGGTTTGGATGGCAAGAAATCCTTAAATTTTCTGGTTTATTAATTAATCAAAGACCTGGTCATAAGATTAACAAAGCATTTATTGATCGATTAAGTGACATTAATTCAGAAGTCCATATAGTTGAAAAAGGAACATCAGTTGATACTTCATCCACAGTTATTAGAAATAGCTTTTATCATTCTGAAATGGATCTGTGTTTATCAAGCGAGATTATCAAATACATAAAAAGCAATGGCTTGTATTTAAATAAATGATATTTTAATCTTGACATTTCATTAACTCATCTCTACACTTGTCATTATTAAATTACAAACGTAGAGATATGAAGTTATCAGAATTCGAACTTGAAGTAATCAACCTGATGTGGGAACTTAAAGAATCAACAGCACCAGCCTTACATCAAGAAATTTGCAAGACCAAAAATGTCACGTACTCCACAGTAAAGACCATCATTGACCGTTTAGAGAAAAAGTCAGCCATAAAACGCATAAAGAACTACGGCCGCACAATAGTTTATGCGCCAGCCATAGAACAATCATCATTACAAAAGCCTTTGATAAAAACATTTATCAGCAAAGTATGTGCTGGCAATCCTCGTTTATTATTAAATCACTTATTAGAAGATGAAAAACTTTCTGACGATGATTTGGCTTACTTGCAGTCAGTTTTAGACAAAAGGAAATAAACATGTATCAGTATTTTGCCTTTAATCTCATATTCAGTTTGCTCATTTTTTTATATTTATGTTCATTAAAAACCGCACCTTTTCGTATTCGGTTCAGATTGATAATGTTAGCACTAATCAGTTGGGTTGTTCCTTATGATTTAATCTATAGCTTGTTAAATCAACAAAATCTTGTTTTTATCTCATCAGAAATATCTGAATTTAATGGGGCGATAAAACAAAGCATAGCCTCTACTGTACCTGATCAACCCTTCACATCATTTAAAACAATTTTTATGTTATTAATCGTAATTGGTTTTGTGCTTTTTCTTCATGACTTGGTTTCATTAAAACGTCAGCTTAAAAATTATTTTTTAAAATCTAGTGTTTACAAAACAATAAACTCAACTGAAGTTTATCAAGTATTAGATAACGATAATGTATTTACTGTAGGAACAATAAAACCAAAAATTTTCATAGGCGACAAACATATTGGTTCTGAATCTTTACCGAGTATTATTCAGCACGAATTACAACACATCAAAAACAATGACCAGATATGGTTGCTTATCATCACCTTTATTCAGAAAATATTCTGGTGGAACCCAATCGTTCTTATTCTTTCAAAACAGGCAAGAAACAATATAGAATTAAGCTGTGATGAAATGTGTAAACAACAAAGTTTAAATAATTCTTATCAAAAAGATTTGGCGCAAATACTGTTAAATCAACACAAAGCATCTGGCCCACTAACAAGCACATTTTTTGGAAAATCAAAATTAAACATATATCGCATTAAACAACTAACAAAGGAATTCAATATGAAAAAACACCACAAAGCCATGGTTTTTCTAGCAATAGTCACGCCATTTTTGTTAATGCCCTTGGTTGGAACATCATCAGGTTCAGCTGGTACGCCAGTTTATGATGAAAAGGGTGAAAAAATTAATCTCAATGAAAATCAAATAGATTTAGAATACAGCATTACATTAAAAGCAACTGCTAAAGACACCAGAAAGATTGAATCTAGAATAGTGATTGATTATGGCGAGGAGGTTTCTTATGGCAAAGAATCAGATATATTTTCTTCATCAAAATTACAACCAACAAAACCTACTAATTTTATTTTTGCCATCACAGTTAATAAGATCGATGAAAACTCTGTTATGGTAAATGCAACCGTCACATTTAATAATCACGGTGAAAAAGTTGAAAGCAAACCATCAATATGGGTAGAAAATGGCAAGCAAGCCTCCCTCATTGTCAATGGTGAGGATTATGAGATAGAGTTAATTGTTAAGCCAACTTTTTAAATCACTGGGTTAATGGTGCTTTATTTCAGAAATTAGGATTAGCCATTTAATTATTTTATACCATAGTTCACGGCTTTACTTTCCACACTTTATCTGAAGCCTCAAGGTATTCTGACAGTGCTGCTGACCCGTACCATTCGTACATTTCGGCTCTAAGATAATCCGCACTGATGGCTGGATCTGTATTTAATAAGGCTTCGGCTTCTTTAAGGGTTTTTACATTTAAGATAAACAAACCACGATAGTCATTGTCATTTTTACCAAATGGTCCTGCGACAACCATTTTGTCCTCAGCTACCAAGCGGCGTATATTGTTCATGTGTCCTCTAAAGCTTTTGTTGCGCAACTCTTGATCAGTTGATTTGTTCTCTCCTGATTTTAAAATAACAAACACAAAACTTTTCATGCCATAATCATCAGCGCCTACTTTTTTTGCCAGTTCTGAATCATAATTTTCATTTGTGTTTTTTGTTTCTGACTGAACCGTTGTTGTGATTAAAAATATCACAAGTAATGAGATGATTGTCTTCATAATGTACTCCTGGTTTAGATTTATTGGATAAAAGTTTTGTTTTCAGGCCAATTTAAAATATAAGTTTATCACTTTTAGAAAGATTGTAAAATAATTCCAATTATATTGGATGCTTGTATGTTCTTGAGAATTCCTTGGTAATGGCTGCATAGTGGTTATCAGAAGAAACATTAAGTAGTTGTAATGGCTACTGGATTTCCACAATAAAGCCAGTTACTATGTAATATGAAAATTTGAGATTACTATTAGAGATCTTTGCACAACCCACGGAACGTTTCAAAAGTTGTAAAAAGCTCCACTCTGCGTTTAATAACTCGCTAATAGTATTAATTATTCATGTGCTTAAAACAATTAAATAAACTTGGACATATGTTAACAAAATTTTATCGCTTGCTGATTTTTTTCTGCTTTCTTTGCCAAACTGTCAGTGCTAATGATTTGTGGAAACGCTACCAGTTTATCAATTTAGAAGCGCCCGCACTTAACCGTGTTAACACCTTATTCGAAGACCCGCTTGGGCAAATATGGGTAGGCAGCAATAGCGGCTTGTATCGGATTCACAATAATAAAATTCAAAAAGTCAGCCATGGTCCAAAATCAGCCATCGAACATATATTGCGTGCTGAATCAGGTCATATTTTGTTGGCCACCAGTGACGGTGTATGGCGCTGGCAAAGCCAAACGAATAAATTTACTTCTCTAACTTGCACAGATGAGCAGTCATTTGTTCAAATTGTTGAACACCCCAGTTTAGGCTTAATTGCATTAGCGCGCTCGGGAATATACAAACTTTCTGAAAACAAAGCCTGTCGTAAGGTTCCGTTTGATGGGTTGCCCGAAGATGCAATCCTTGAACGAATTGTACTGTTCAAACAAAACCTCATTTTGGCGGTTCGCGGTCATGGTTTATTTCAGTGCGCGGCTAATTGCAACAAGGTTCAAGCATTTGCTCCAGATTTGAGCAATACACGCGTCAGAGAAATAGTAGTTAACAATAACACCCTATATGTTGGGACACACAAACATGGGTTCTATGCCTTAAACAATCATGGTGAAATACAGCGCCACTGGCACAGAGGTGCAGATACTGAGTCGGGTGACCTTACATTGCCGGTTAATGGAGTAATGACCATATTGGCAACCGAAGATTCAATCTGGGCTGGTTTGTGGGCGGGCGGTTTGCAGCAGTTTGAGCCCAGTTCTGGAAATAAAATATCAAGTAGCCGCTTTTATGCTCCTGACATTTCTACTATTGGTGGCAGGCATGTTAGTGCATTATTGGAAAGCAGCAATGGTACTGTCTATGTTGGTCACGAAAATGGTGTAAGCATCATCTTACCTGCGTATAATCAACAGGGCTGGATTGGTCTTGCAAACGATACTCAAATTGGATTCAGTAACGATTATACATTCAGCCTATATCACCAAAACGGTGCATTGTTTATTGGTACCACTTCTGGTGGGCTATACCACATTGGGCATAAAGATAATAAATTATTGCGCATGTCTCCAGATTCTCCATCTCCTTTTAACTTACCAACCGTAGCAATTTGGCAAATTACCCACTCTCAGGATGGTGAATTATTGTTGGGCACCGCCAATGGTGTGCTTCAATTAAACCCCATCACTTTAGATTGGCAGGCTTTTGGAGATCCTGGCAAGTTAGTCAGTGCCGATGTTTATAGCCTAACCGAAGCACCAGACCAGACATTGTGGCTGAGCTTATGGGAAGGTGGTATTGCAAGATTAGATCAAAATGGTCAATTGATCGGCCAATGGTCTCATAGTGATGGCCTACAACAAAATACGTCAACTGTAATAACAAGTACCAGTGATAATCAAATATTTGTATTAAACAATGCAGGGCTTTTTCGTTATGATATCGAACAAGATAAATTTGTTATAGCAGATATACAAAACAACCAAAGTCAATGTGTAGAAATAGAACACGTCAGTACAGACCTAACAGGACAATTATGGGCATTGTGTGAGCATAAGAGTTTATGGCGCTTGAAAGATGGTGAGTGGTTTAATTCTGTACTGCCAATATCTGATTCCATATTGCGTATATTTTCGGCTTTTAATGGCCATCAACCAAATAATGAACAACTGCTTTTATTGTCGGAAAATCATGTTTTAGCGGTTGATAAAGATGGTCAGTTAACCTGGCAACAATCAAGACTGCCTATGACCAGTAACGTTTCCATTCAACAAGCTATTGTTGTAAATAACGAACTGGTGATTGCAACCAATAAGGGTTTATATCGTCAAAATTTGTATCAACCCTTCAATGACACACCTCTTCCTGCTCCTATTATTAGTGGAGTGCGGTTGTTTAATAAACCTTGGGAAATCAATAAAACAGGAATTGAAACGGATAAGTTAATTGGCAGCACTTCACTTTATAAGGGGGAGTTACAGTTGAATTACGATCAAGATTTAATCACTTTTGAATTTGCAATGCCAGGCTACCATCATGAGCCTATACAAGGTTTTGAGTACCGACTATTGCCCTTCGACACAAGGTGGCTAAAAACAGCTGAAGAAGAAACAACAGCCAGTTATACCAGGTTGCCGCCTGGCAATTATCGTTTTGAAGCAAAAGCCATTACTTCATACGAATTACCACCAGCTACTTTTCTGATTGAAATATTGCCACCATGGTACTTAACCTGGTGGGCTAAAACACTGGCAATTTTTGCCTTGGTTGCGGCTGTGATGGCTGTCATCGTTGGGCGAACAAGGCGACTTAAGCAAAGCAACTTATGGTTACAAGAAAGCGTTGAAGCACGTACAGTTGAACTAGAACAAGCCAATGATAAGCTGCAACAAGCCGCTAACCTTGATGCACTAACCGGGTTGTTGAATCGCCGAGGATTTCTTAATCTGTGCGAACCAAATTGGAAGCAATGGCAAGGCGAGGTTATCTTGATGATTGCAGATATCGATAACTTTAAACAGGTTAACGATCAATACGGCCATCAAATCGGTGATGAAGTGTTGGTGATTAGTGCAAAACGCTTAAAGAGCCAAGCTGCCGAGTCTGATTTAATTGCTCGGTGGGGTGGCGAAGAATTTTTAATTCTACTAAGAGACGAATCTAAATCTATGTCTAACTTGAAATTACGCGCACAAAAAATGCAACAGATAATCGGCGAAACGGTAATGGAATTGAGTTCAGTAAAAATAACAGTAACAATTACCGCAGGTGTTTGTGGTCATCAAGGTGAAAGTTTCGATGCTTGCTTGCAAAAAGCCGATCAAAAGTTATTCCAAGGTAAAAATTCTGGCCGTGACAGGTTGATTCTATAATTGTTGATTTATGCCTCAATTTTTAAGCGAAACCTTGATAATAAAGCTGTTTTTGGATTGTTTGTAGTAATGAATCTTTAAATCATTCCCGTTTCTAGTCGAGCAACCTCAGACATCATTTGTTGACTCCAAGGTGGATCAAAAACAATTTCACATTTTACCATGTGTATATTTGGAATCAATTTGATTTTGGTTTCTGCATCAGCAACTAACACATCGCCCATGCCACAACCTGGTGCGGTTAAAGTCATTTCTATGTCGATGGCATAACCTTTATCAGTTTCCCTTACATTGCACTCATAAACCAAACCCAACTCAACTATGCTGACAGGGATTTCTGGATCATAAACATTGCCCAATTGTTTCCAAACAGCTTGTTCAACATCTTCTTTTGAGGCATTTTCTTTCAGCTCAGGCAAAGCTATGGGTTCTTTGCCTAATGCATCGGCATTGTGGCCCAAAATCATAAACATGCTGCCATCAATAAATACGGTAAAACTGCCGCCCAATGATTGAGTAATATAACCCACAGTACCTGCAGGTAAATTCATCGATTGACCAGTTGGCACTACAATGGCATCTACATCTCTTTCAAGTTTGAAGGGTTCGCTGTTTAAATTATACATGATGATAAGGTTTTATTGATGAAAATGGATTGTATACGATGACTGTATTAGCCGTTAGGTTTTTCAATCCATTTGGCCATATTTGGCTTGTCTTGGGCCTTTAATCCTTTGACCACGCCTTGTCGGTTGGCTTCAGGGTGATTTTGACTCATTTTGGATTTGCCGGTTAAGGTCTTGATTTCTATTTCTATCCCAACAATGGCATTGAGCATTTTATCGATGTAATCCTCCGGTGCATCAGAAACCTTCCAAGGCACGGGTTGGGTTTTTTCATTTTGATCAACCAGTTTATTTAGGTGGGTTTTTAACCAGTCTTTGTCTTGATAAAACTGCATACTTCCGGAGACATGCGCTGTCACATAATTCCAGGTAGGAACTTCCTTGTGATCGATGTGTTTACTGGGGTACCAATTGGGTGAGATATACGCATCTGGTCCATTAAACATGGCCAACACATCGACAGTATCATCGTAGTCTTTCCAAATGCTGTTAGGTTTTGCCACATGCCCTTGTAAAAAATACTGATCGCCTCTTTGCACCACAATCATAGGAATGTGATTGCCGACCAATCCAGAGGAAGAAACAGAAACAATTGTCGCAAGAGAATTGTTTCTGATTATATCCAGTATTTGTTGTGTTTCTTTTAGCTGAAAAGACTTTGGTTGATGCATGGTAAATCCTGTTCTTTTAGCTACAACTTAACTCACAGAGGTGTTTTTTGCAACTTTTAAACAACTCTGTGAATTGGGCGTTATTTAATTGTATCTAAATAAGCTTTCAACATTGGCTTATCGTGTTCTAGCTTAGCGATACACAAATCTATGCTTTCCGTTGTTTGTGCCAATGATCTTGGTCCACCTGATAAACTATCAATAATTGGATCGAAAAAATCTGTGAGTTCTTTTTTCTTATCTAAGTCACAGAAAGACCCTCCAACCATCGGCATTCTTCCTTGAAACCAAGTTGGTATTCTTGTTTTAAAAGCTTCAAAATTATCTTGAACCCATTGCCACATGCCATCTACTTTGTCTTTGTCGCCAATTTGAGAGAATAAAATGGTGTAAATTTCATTGCCCCTAAGTCTGTCTGATAATATCCATTCACGTATTTCTTGGTTAAACTCTTGGTCTTTATTAGAAGCTATGGCTCTGAGTAATCGGCCCCTGATGGTTCCGTCATTTTGTTTATCAAGTAACTCTGTTAAATGATTAGTGAACTTGATGTCCGAATCCTCAACAGCCACAGCCAAAGCCAAACCAATCAGATTTGTGTCAACGAGGTCTTCGTGTAATTGGCCATCTTTTCCAAAACCAACATAGGCTTTTGCCATATCTATGAGTTTTGATCTCACTGCTTTGTTTTTACCAGTATCCGCTATAAAATTAATAACAGAACTGCGCAGTTTTGTGTCTTCCTCACTGTCTTGAGCCCTTGAGTTAAAGCCCAATCTTTGGTACTGGTCTTGATAAAGACCATTGGCGACTTTTTCCAATTTCATTTTATCAGCATCAGTTTCTGCCACTTTTTCTTTCATATAGGTAATCATAGACATCGGTGATGATGCAATGCTTCTTATTTCTGATGTGACGATTGATGGAGCAAAACGCATCAAAGTTGTGAAATCAACTGACCCAGATTGAACAGCTGCACTAAAACTATCATTCAAAGAAATCACTTCTTTATCAGATAAGCTGTCTAAACTATCAAACAATTTATTCCAACTTTCTTGCTTAACTTCATAACGGTAATAGCCTGAACCATTGGCATTGGGCATGATGTAGGTCGCACAACCCGAACCTGCCAATTTAAACTCTTGTTCTTGGGCATTAATCATATTGCAATCTTGGTGTTTTTCACCATCAATTTCATATGACATACAAGCTGGTATTTCCCATTTTTTCTGTGAATCTCCTTCTGAACCTATAGGAAAATAACGGCTTTGTGTTAAGGCCACAGAATTGATACCATCATCGCAACTGCTGTCGATTTTCAGCATGGGAATGCCAGGTTGTTCGAGAAAGCTACTAAATGAAGACTTGATAACTTCAGCAGGAATATTTTGTGAAGCTTCACTGATTGATGCAATAAAATCATCTGCTGTGGCATTTTTAAATGCAAATTTTTTCATATAGGATTGGATGCCTTTGCGAAATTGTTCAGGAGTTAAAAACACATTCATCATCTCTAACACACCACCGCCTTTTGAATAAGTAATTCCGTCAAATGCGCCACTGATGTCGTGATCGCTCTTAATGGGCTGTCTAATTTGTCTGGCATTGACCAAAGAGTCTGAACCCATCGCACCTAATGAACCATTGAGTATGGTCTGGTCGAAATTTTGATCTGGATAAACTGTGTGTAATGCCGTATAAGACATCCAAGTGGCAAACGCTTCGTTTAACCAAATGTCATTCCACCAATATGGGGTGACTAAATTACCAAACCATTGGTGCGCCAACTCATGTCCATGTACACCCATGTATCTTCTTTTAGCACTGGCAGAAGAGTCATCATCTAACAATAACAATTGTTCACGGTAAGTAATGGCTCCGGCATTTTCCATCGCTCCAGCACCAAAATCAGGCACAGCAATTATGTCTAATTTTAAATAAGGATATGGAATTTCAAAATAAAACTCTAAACTTTCTAATATTTCTTGTGTGTGTTCAAGGGCAAAGGCCAACTTGTCACCCTTACCTTTCGTGGCTAATCCCGATAAAGGAACCGGTCTGTCTCTGACTTTATTGGCTGGTAAATCTTCCCATGTCACCACATCAAATTCGCCCACTGCAAAAGCAATTAAATAGGATGGTAAAGGCTTTGATTTTTGAAAATCTAGGCGTTTCATGCCATTTTCTAGTTCTGTGGTTTTAACAACAGGTGTATTGGCAATGGCCACATGCTCATGTTTAACCGTTAAACTGGTGGTATATGGCACCTTAAATGCTGGCTCATCAAATCCAGGAAAAGCCAAACGCGCTGCAATGGCTTCAAATTGTGTGAAAGCATAATTTAGACCACCATCATTTACTCGGTATAGGCCATCTAATGCTTCGTTAAACTTGCTTTTATATGTTATTTCTAAATCCACTTTTCCTGTATTTATGATTTTAGGAAACCTCAATAACGCAACCCCACTGTCGCTGACTTGTTCATAAGTGCCATCAATGGTTTTATTGTCAGCGCCTTTAATCTGAACTTTTTCAACTTCTAATAAATTGCCGTGAATATAGTATTCTTTTTGTGGTTTATTGATATTGGCTACTATGTTTGTCTTGCCATGGAAATAGGTTTCATCAGGAACAATGGTTAAATCCAAAAATATTTCAATAGGAACAATGTCCTTCGATAATTGACCAGCTGGTGCATTTACAACAGGTTTGGCCTCTTCTACAACCACTTTTTCTGCTTCTGTTTTTATGGTTGGTGCCTGTTCTGAGTCTTGACAAGCAAACAATGTCAAAGACATTAATATGGGGATTATTTTTTTCACGGGTGATTTTCCTATGTTGGGTGTGACAAGTAATTTAATTCTGCAAAGCATTCTATAGTATTTAATTAATGAATAATTATGCCAAAAGTCACTAAATTAACATGCACGAATCTCACAATCTTCTTATGTTAGGGTATTTTTCACTTTTATCGGTATTTATCAGGAGAGTATGTGTAAAATACCCAACATCCAAGGGGTGGCATTTGCCTGAGATGTAATCATGATTACAGACCCTTCGAACCTGATCCGGTTAGTACCGGCGTAGGAATGGAACAAAAACCAATTCAAAAACGTCTGTCACCGGATTTTTGCTTAATTAATAAAGGTAAAAATCCATGAAAAAAACAATTCTAGTAAGCAGTATTTTATTTGCTTTAAATTTAAACGCACAAGAGTCTGATGAAGGATTAAATGATCTTGAGCCTGTTGTCACTACCAGTGATCATCGTCCCAAAAATGACACTTCAGTCAATTTAGAAAACAAAATCGTTATTGCCGATTTACGTGAAGGCACATTTCAAACTGAAATCTCCACCAGTATTTCTGTGCTTGATTCAGAAACTATTGAAGCTGCTGGCACCCAACATTTTGAAGACATTCTGTCTCTGGTACCAAATCTTAACTGGTCAGCTGGTAGCAATCGCCCACGTTATTTCCAAATTCGAGGTATTGGCGAACGCTCACAATACGAAGGAGCACCCAATCCATCTGTTGGTTTTGTGGTCGATGACATTGATTTTTCTGCTTTGGGTGGCGTCGCCACCTTGTTTGATGTGGAACAAATTGATGTGCTTCGTGGGCCACAAGGCACACGTTATGGTGCCAATGGTTTGGCAGGTTTAATTTATGTTAAAACTTTTGCTCCTGAGTTTGAAAATTCTTATAAGTTCGAATCATTGATCGGAGATGATGGTGATTTGGCGCTTGGCTTTCGTGCCACAGGAGGATTAAGTGATAACGCCGCTTATCGTTTTTCAGTGCACCAATACAATGCCAATGGTTTTCGTGACAACGACTTTCTCAATGTCGATGATACCAATGAAAGAGACGAATTTGTTGCCCGTGGTAAAATTCATTGGCACAATTCAGATAACTTAAACATTGACTTCACTTTATTAAAAGCCGACATCAACAATGGGTACGATGCTTTTTCACCTGAAAACACTTTAGTTGTCCATTCTGACAAGCCTGGTCGAGATGAGCAAGATTCTACTGGGTTGGGCATGAAGATAAAAAAAGACCTCAATGCCTTTGATTTAGTTAGTATCAGTAGTTATATGAAAGCCGATATTTTTTATTCTTTTGACGGTGATTGGGGCAACGATGATTACTGGGGTGAGTTTGCTCCGTATGATTTCACATCTGATACAGACCGTGAACGCCGACACATTTCACAAGAGTTTCGTTTGCTTTCAAATGAAAACAGTCGATTATTTGATAATACCGACTGGCTAGTCGGCTTGTATTATCTCGATATGGCAGAGAACAACGACATTCTAGATTTATACAACGGATTTGTGGACAGAGAATTAAGTAGTCAATTTGATTCTGAGTCCTTGGCTCTTTTTGTTCAATTTGATACACATCTATCAGAATCTAATACACTGTCTACAGGTCTGCGGTTTGAAACCAGAGATGCAAATTATAAAGACACTAATGGTGTAGATGTATCACCAACAGATAATATGTGGGGTGGTCAGATATCTCTTAACCATGATATATCCAAAAACCTAAACTCTTATGTGACTTTATCTCGTGGTTATAAGGCCGGTGGTTTTAACCTATCACTTAGTGTTCCTGATAATTTGCGCGAATACCAACCCGAATCATTATGGAATCTTGAAACAGGCATCAAAGGTTATTTTCTTGATTACAAACTCCAGTTGAATGCTTCGGTTTTTTATTCAAAGCGTGAAGACATGCAAATCAGCACATCCCGACAGGAAGATCCAAATGATCCACTGACTTTTGTTTATTTAACCAGTAATGCGGCAACTGGCAGTAATTATGGAATAGAAACCGACTTTAACTATCAAATCAGCCAAAGTATCGCTGTGTATGGTTCATTGGGTTTACTCAATGCAGAATTTGATGACTTTGTGACAGCCGAAGGCAACTTTAATGGCAGAGACCAAGCCCATGCACCGAAATATACTTTTTCATTGGGTGCAGAATACCAAAACATAAATGGTTTCTTCGCACGCATTGATGCCAATGGCAAAGACAGTTTCTATTTCTCTGATTCACACGATCAGCAATCAAAATCTTATCAATCCTACAATTTGCGTCTAGGTTATCAAGCCGATGCTTGGAGTGTAACTTTATGGGGCAATAATATTTTCGATAAAAAGTTTGCCACCCGAGGATTCTTTTTTGGACTTGAGCCGCCTAATTACGAAAGTACACAATACCTTCAATTGGGTTCACCCAGACACATGGGCGTGAGCTTTGATTATGAATTTTAATCTTTTTGTCGTAAGTTGGATCTTCCCACCAAAATAATTTGGAAGGCTGAGGTTATTTATAAAAACTCAGTTTTGTTACTAAAACAACACACCCCTAAATCCCTTCTCAAGAGGGGTTGGGGCGTGTTTAATTCAATAACATTAAATCGAATTTAAAAGAAACAAAAAATTATTCCTTCTTTGTAGCTTTAAAATTTCCGTTAGGTTGTCTTAAGGTCAAGTGTTTAATCGACTTATCAGTTGATTCTTCAAACTCAACCTTATAACCATCGAGTGTCTTAATTTTAAATAGGTGTTTGTCTATTGGCAATAATTCATATTCTGGTTGGCCTGCTATAAATAGATGCAATGTTTTTTCATTTTTGACATAGACTTTAATCTCTCCTGACAATTCATATACACCAGAATATTTTTTCAATGTGGCTAAATCAACATCAATGGTTTTTGGCTCATGATCAAACACAATGGCATGGTCTAACGACCCTTCAATTTTCATCTTCACAGAAACTATCTCACCTGCATCATTGATGTTAAAGTTAAACTTGAGAGGGTCAGTATCCTTGGTATCAATGCCCGTATCAGTGACTTCAAATAGCTCAAAAACATCATAATGAAGGTGTTTTAAAAAGTATTTTTTTAACTTAAAGTTAGCATATAATTTATCTGATTCATTGGTCACCGTAAACTCGCCATAACCTAAATGTGAATAATTGCCGGTGTAATCACCTAATTTATGTGGAGGTGGGTTTTTCTGACTTAATGCAGGTTTCTCAGCTGTTTCGTCTTTATTATCTTCTTTGGCTTTTTCATGTTTTTCTTCTTCAGCTTTGAAGACCTTTACCCAATTAGTTTTTTTTGTTTTCAGCATGCGATCAGCGATTGTATTTCGAACCATATACGGTACAGGTGATCCGTTTTGATTGGTTAGTACAACTATTCCAAGATCATCGCTTGGATACAGAGCAACACTGGCAGAAAACCCATCAATATTTCCGCCATGTTCTACTCTATAATGCCCTCTGTACGAGGAAATACCCCAACCATAACCATAGTTGGCAAGATGCATACCAGGCTCTTCTTTATCAGGAAATGCAGCACCTACGACAGCTTGTGAACTCATCGCCTCAGTTACATAAGACTCAGAAAGAATTTGTTGGTCCTTAAATTTCCCATCATTAAGCCAAGTAATTATCCAGTTAGACATCTCATTGACACTGCTGTTAATACTGCCAGCTGGGCTCATGCCTGCTATATGATAATAATCCATTTTGTTGATTTTTTTATCTTCATCTAACTCATATCCAATGGCTATGTTTGAACTTTTCTCCAACTCATCAATTGAAACATTTGATCTTTTCATTTCTAATGGTTCAAAAAAGCGCTTTTTAATATTTTCTTCCCAGCTTTTACCAGTAATGCGTTCAGCAATAACACCTTGAGCAAGAAACATAAAGTTGTTGTAATGCCATTGTTGTCTCAATCCAGTAAATGGTTCATGGTATTGGATTCTTTTAATGAGATCATCCTTATCGTTTGTTGGAAACATGTACCAAGAATAATCGTGCCGTGGAATACCTGTGCGGTGGCTCATTAAATCTTTAATAATAATGTTGCTATTTAAATTGTCATTGAAAAATCTTAATTCCGGTATATGTTTGATAGGGCTATCATCAAAAGTTAATTTATCTTCGTCTCTAAGCTGACCAAGAATTGATGATGTGAATGATTTGGAACTAGAACCAATTGCCATTAAGGTGTCTGCATCCATTGGTGTTTTATTCTCATAATCACGGTAACCAAAACCTTTAGCGTAAATAATTTTTGTTCCGTCAACTATTGCCACAGCAAAACCTGCGGCCTTTGTGGTCTCAAGAATCGCGTTTAAATCTTTTTCAATACCATTGAGTCGTTTATCTCCTCGAGCAGATACTGTTGATACTGAAATAAGTAGCAGAATAGTTATTAGTGTTTTTTTCATGATTTTCCCATTTAACAGATGTTGATTTATGATTTAGAGTATATGAGTTTTAAATAAATAGCAAGAAGTCGGTAAGAAGTGTAATATTGGAATTAAGGGTTGATAGCCTTATACTTAATTAAAGTCATAAAATTAATGATACATTTCTCTTATGATACCCTTGACTTGAAACTGAACAATAAATAACCCTTGTTGTCATACTTACTGATTTAAAAAAACTAGACTAAATGAATTGTATTTTATATAGATCCCGATTTATTCTGAATGTACTGATTCTACTAATAATAGGTGCAATGTCTGGCTGTAAACACGCGCCAATAAAACCGATAAAGCTTGTAGCCGTTGATGGGATGGCAAATGATTTCTTCGGTTATGGTGTAGCACAATCAGGAAATAGTGTGGTAATAGGCGCTCCAAAAGTTGACCATGAGATCAAAGGAGAAGATGTTGGTGCTGCATACGTCTTCACCCGCCATGGCAATGACTGGAAACAAGAGGCCAAACTTTTTGCCAATGATGGCATGTCAAAAGATGAGTTTGGCGGACAAGTTGCCATTCTTGGAGATACAATCATTGTTGGTGTCATACGAGATGATGACAATGTTATTGGAGAAGATACTGGTTCGGCTTATGTTTTTACACGTGTTGGAAAGAACTGGGTACAACAAGCTAAACTCACAGCCAATGATGCCACTCAAGGCGATTCATTAGGTTGGAGTATTGGCTTTTCTGGTGATACTGCAATAATTGGCGCCCCGCATGATGATGACAAGGGCAATAAATCCGGATCAGCCTATGTCTTTACCCGCACTGGAAACACATGGGCTCAACAAGCCAAATTGACTGCAACAGACGGTTCTGAGGGTGATGTCTTTGGTATCAGCGCTTCATTATCCGGTGACACTGTTGTGATTGGTGCTGACCTTAATGAAGAAAAAGGTTTCAATGCCGGTGCGGCTTACGTCTTTACACGTACAGGCAACATATGGACTCAACAGGCTAAACTTATGGCGGATGATGGTGCAAAAGGCGATATTTTTGGTGTAAGAGTCGCTCTTGATGGCGATACAGCTTTAATTTCAGCTCGCAGAGATGATGATGACATCATGGGAGTTGATTCAGGTTCTGCTTATGTGTTTACGCGTACAGGAAACACCTGGCATCAACAAGCCAAACTCACAGCTCCAGATGGCGCAGCAGATGATAGGTTTGCCCGCAGCGTTGCACTTGATGGTGACACTGCTTTGATTGGAGCCATGTTTCAAGATGAAAAAGGTGAAAACTCAGGATCTGCCTATGTTTTCAAGCGCAAAGGCAATACTTGGGATTTCAAAAATCAGTTAACAGCTGATGATGGTGCACCTGGTGAAGTCTTCGGATGGCACACTTCATTAATCAACAATAGGGCAATCATCTCTGCCAATAGAGATAATGATAAAGGTGAAAACTCAGGATCCATTTATCTTTTTGATCTAAAACAATAGTATTTATTCTAAATCTTAATACTAAGATTTTTCGTAAGGGTCATCAAACCCATATTTTTTCAACACCTTAACTATTCTTATGCGGTTGTAGCGTTGTAAGAAAATCGGATAAATGTTGATATATAAATTGAGTAATGGCAAAAAAATCCAGTCAAAAAGAGTGAGCTCTCTTTCCAGCATCAATGTCAATAAAACAAAAAGTATCGCGCCGATGATGTGCCGCCATTCGTAAGTTCTGGTTTGCTTTTCGTATTGGTGCAATTGCGTCACTTTATCGGATTGGCTCAAATCTATTTGTTTTATCTTTCGCCAGCGGCGCATTAAGTCGCCTGTTGTTGGCAGGAATTTTTTATAGGTTTTTATTCCTAAAAAATCATAAATGGTACGCTCCGCAACAATCTCAAAACCTTTCGGTTTAAAATATAATAAATATAGACTTTTAAAAAGGTTCATAGTCCGATTTTTTAGATAATGTCTTAGTCTTTATTCTTCACTTTTTCTTTTACGAACTTCTCTCCAAAAACATCCAGTTCTTGTATTTTTCCTGAGGTGTTCATCATAAAATTAATCATGAGTTCAAATTGCCATTTAAGGTCTTTGTTTGTTTTAAATGTGTTGTAATTCCAATGCTTCATTGGAAACTTCAAATGATTATTAAAGTCTATAATCAACTGACCTTTTACTAAACTAATACTAACTGTACCTAACATTTCATTTTGGTAGGTTCCTGTATATTGATCTAGTCTTAATGATGGGCTTGTATTTTTAACACGCTCTTCATTTCTTTTCTTAGTTGCTTTCTTTGCTTTTACTTTAATTCCAGAATATAGTTTGAAAATGTCCTTGTGCCATTTTTTCTTATCATCATTGAAAGCATAAAGGTCTAGCGCTTTGTACATTATGGCATGTCGAAGTTCAGCATGATCGAGGTTAGCAAACACATAAACGGCGGTGTTCTTATCGTGCATAACACCTACCATTGCAACAAGGCCCGGTAAACTTCCTGAATGAAAATCAAGTTTAGTGCCCCTATAATCTTGCTGAAACCAACCCAGTCCATAAGTACTCCAATTGGGTTTTGTTAGGGTTTTGGTTGGATAAATATCATTATCATCTAATATCGAGTGCGGCTTAAATAAATAGTTAAAAGTAGCAGGTTTTAAGATAGCCTTTCCGTTAAATACTCCATCATTAACTAAAAACATCAAATAATTACTGATGTCATTTGTATTGGACCAAACCATTCCAGCAGCTCCAATTTGATCAGAAAAAGTTTGGCTTACTTTGATAACACTATCACCTAAATCAACATTATGGGGTGCGGTGTAGTTACCAATTTTCTTGATATCAGCCGATTTGGTTTGTGTGCGATTCATCTCCAAAGGTTTTAGAATTTCATTATCCACAAAATCTGTCCAATGCTGCCCACTGACAGATTCAATCAACTCTCCAGCAACAGCATACATGATATTTTGGTAAGTAAAACCTCCGCGCAGAGGGTATGTTTTTTTTGCGTATTTAAATTTTTCTAATGTCTCGGTTGTCGATAAATTATTTAGTAGCCATAGTAAATCTGCATTTCCGATACCGAGATTATGTGTGAGCAAGTCTACTACTCTTGCATTGGCTGTAATGTATGGATCTGAAAGTTTAAAGTTTGGATAATGATCTCCGACCTTATCATCCCAATTTAATTTATTTTGATCAACAAGAACTCCTAAGGAAATAGCAATGAGTGCTTTTGTTGTTGACCCCATACTGAACAATGTGTTTTCATCAACTGATTCTTTAGATTCAATGTCTTTTATACCGTATACTTTTTTAAATACAACTTTGCCGTTTTTTACAACCACGGTTGAAAGTCCTGGTATTTGCCAGTCTTTCATTCCTTTCTCAATCATTGTATTAAGTTTATCACTTGCTGAATCATCTTGAGCAAAGCTCGGTGATACCAACAAAAATGCAGTTAAAACTGATATTAAAATTCTTGAATTATTCATAGTTACTGTCTCTTATACACATC
>OJDV01000252.1_pt1 | contig 20334 bp, 14 predicted proteins | sample 1592911 | NCBI WGS metagenome assembly OJDV01 (sample SAMN05416860, study PRJEB24817) | seawater metagenome | isolation source: Sea water | place: Canada:Atlantic | collected 2013-11 | reverse complement strand
ATGCAATGGGAATCGCAAATCCAAAAAATTTATTTTTAAGAAAATATCGCAAATAGGGCACATAAAGTTTATCTCTAACTTTCATTAACCATATATCGGCTGCTTTGTTTACCTTCTTAAAAAAGGCATCTACTTTATTTACCTTTCTATCTTTACCTTGTAATGCTTTTGAATGTGCAACGTGAGCAGGTAGTATAATTAAAGCTTCCACCATAGAAACCAAAAGGGTAAGTATTACCACTATGGAAACCTCCGCAAAAAACTCCCCTATTCTTCCTTCTAAGAAAAAGAAAGTTGAAAATGCAATCATGGTGGTTAATAAGGCGGATACCACGGGTGGCAAAACCTCTATAGTACCATCGATAGCAGCTCTAATTGGAGTTTTTCCTTTTTCGTAATGATGGTAAATATTTTCTCCAATAACAATCCCATCATCCACCAAAATACCAATAACGATGATCATCCCAAAGAGAGATAATACATTGATGGTAACTCCCATTTGAGCGGCAAATATAAACATCCCAAAAAAGGATACAGGGATACCTATTGCAACCCAGAATGCCAATCTCGCATTTAAAAATATAGCCAAGAAAAACAAAACCAACAAGACTCCCATCAGGGCATTTTTAATAAGTAAATCGGTACGCTGTCCTAGAGAAATAGAGGAATCTCTCGAAATGTCTAATTGTACATTATCGTATTGTTGATTGAACTTCTCTATATAGTTTCTTACATCTTCTGCAGTGGCAATTAAATCTTCATTATTGGTATTGCTCACCGAAATATTGATGGCCTTATTTCCATTTATAAAAATTCTATCTGGAGTTTCAGACCAAGTATCTTGTACGTCTGCTATATCCTTTAATCGAATAATATTTCCGTTGGGTTCTGCCCTAACGATAACATTTAATAATTCATCCCCGTAATAAGAACGATTTCTAGCTCTAATCAAGTAATCTTCCTCACTGGTTTTAATATTACCTCCTGTAATTAAGATATTGGTTCTACTTACCGCATTGGCGACATCTTGGAAGGAAAGGTTATAGGCTCTTAAATCATTTTCTCTAACAGAAATTGCAATTTCTTCCTCTGGAAATCCAGATATAGAAACTTGTGAAATTCCGGATATTCCTCTTAGATCATTTTCAACTTCTCTTGCATATTGCTTTAAGGTGGCTAATGGAATATTGTCTCCACTTAAAGTAAAACTAATAGTAGGTCTTATTCTTTCCACTTTCGCAATAATAGGTGGCTCCATTCCTGAGGGAAAGGAAGGAACTCTATCCACTGCATTCTTTACATCTGCCAAAACAACATCAATACTCTTACCCTTTACGGTTTCTACAGTAATGGTAGCAGAATTCTCTCTAGAAACAGAAGTCACTCGGTCCACACCCACAATCCCTTTTAGGTTGTCTTCAATTTTTAATACGACCCCTTCTTCCATTTCTGAAGGGGAAGCTCCAGGATAAATAAGATTGATACTTATTGTTTTCGAATCTGTTAATGGGAAAAATGAAGATTTAATAGATTTTGCGCCAATAATACCAAAAATGATAAACGCAAGTATTAAAACATTTACAGCAACAGGATACTTTATAAAATAGCTTATTATTTTTTTCATCCTTTCTTACTTTTCTTGAAATATTTTCACCTTCATTCCATCATAGGATCCTGGTGTTGGTTTTGAAAGAATGAACACATCATTTTCAAGCCCTTTAATAATAGCTGTATTTGCTGTAAAATAAACAGGGTCAACATCAATTAGTTCTAAAACGGAATCCCTAACGATATATATTTTTTTATTTTCTACCATTAATTTTCTAGAAATTTCAATAGCGTTCGTTTCGCTTCTTGCATCTAAATTTGCTTCCAAATAAGTTCCTTCTCTTAAATCTTTATGCGCTACTTCAATAAATGCTTTTATCGTTTGTGAGGAAGCGTCTACCCTACCATTTATTCGAACGATTTCGCCGGTATACGTTTTTGTTTTATTTAGATTATGAAGGTTTACTGTATTGCCCAATATTAATAAATCGGCAAATTCAGAATTTACAGACACTTCCATTTCATAAACACTGGGATCAATAAACTCGCCTAATTTTTGACCCACTCTCACTAAAGAACCAGGAGTAAGCAATGCCTCTGTTAATATCCCTTTGTAAGGTGCTCGTAAATTATATTTACCCAATTTTACCTCTAAGTTTTTTACATTATAATATGCCGTATTAATACCCCTCCCAGAAATAAAATACTTTTCTTTTTCAGAGCTAGTCTCCGGTAAAACAGGTGTAGTTTTATTAACATCAAAACTGCTTAAATAATTTTGCCATTTATCATATTCCTCTGGAAAATCGAATCTTATATCTGGCATCATACCAATGATACTATTATAAAAATTACTTTTTTGAGACTGTAAATTTGCAAAGAATTCATCGCTATTAATAGATATTATATTCTCTCCACTATTATAGGGAGTCCCTGCTTTAAACTCCTTGTTTGATGCTTTTAAAACTCCTTGAACTTCTGCAAATAAATCGATTTTTCTTTTGGCAGTTAAGTTTCCACTAGTAGTAATTATAATTGGAATCTCTTTGTTTTCCACTTTTTCTACAAAAACAGTTTTCACAATTTTATCGAACTTTGGTTTGGGACGCTTTTTATTGTCAATTAAATACTTTGCCGTAAAAACAGCTCCTAGCAATAACAAAATTCCTAATATAATAGATAATAGTTTTCTCATGTTGTTTTTTATATATGCTCCACGTTGGGAGTAAAATTGGATTGAATTTTTTTTAATATCTCGATCATCTGTTGTTTCTCTGTATTGGAAATGTTCTGCTCCATAGTATGGATGATATTATTTATTATAGGCCTAGACTTTTTAAAAATTGATCTTCCTAAATCTGTTAAGAACACATTATTAATTCGTTTGTCTTCTTGACTTTGCTCTCTAGTAATATATTCTTTATTCTCCATTTTATGCAATAAACGCGTTAATGAAGATTTATTCCGCAGAGTTAATATGGCTAGCTCGTTTTGATTTAATCCATCCTGCTCATGAAGTTTTTTTAAAACAATCATCTGCTCCTTGCTTAAATCTATACCGTGTTTGTCGAATGCTTCCTGTAGATGGTTTTCTATTATTTTAACCGTCTTCCCTAGCCAGGGTCCTATGGATTTTTCAAAATCAACCAGTTTATTTCCTGCGCTCATTTTGCAAATATACATAACAATCCAATTGGTTGCATATGCAACTAATTTAATTGTTTGTTAAAAAAATAGTAATTGATTGGTGGCTATGGAATAAAAAAAGGCCGTCTAAAAAACCAACTATTTAGACGACCCAAGCACAATAGTCCTAAACCATGACTAGTGCTTTATCAACCTCTTTGTTATAGATCCTGTAATGGAAGAGAACTTTATAAAATACATTCCATTGGATAAAGAGGATATATTAATTTCTTTTTTGGAGCTATCAACATCCTTAATAAACTTTCCATTTACATCATATATTTGTATGGATTGGATAGCGCTACTGTTTTCAGTAACCGAAATAAACACTTGTTCCGATGCTGGATTTGGATAGATCGCGATACTTTTATTTGAAATTGCTACCTCATCTACGGCTAAGAAATCATTTACGTAATTACGTTGGTAGATCCCATGACCGTGGGTAGCGATTCTAATTTTTCGATTGGAAGGAGAATTATTTAAATCGTAAATCATCACAGCTTCTGGCAATGCTTCACTAAAAGGTTCCCAGGAACCTCCCCCATTTTCAGAATAATAAACCCCCAAATCGTTTCCTACATAAATATCATCTGGATTTAATTCATCTATCAATATGGTGTTGGTAGGTACATCTGGTAAGCCATTATCTATGGCAAACCAATTATCACCGGCATCTGTAGTTTTAAAAACATGATCCGATCCAAATCCTGAGAAAGTTGCATAAAGCACATTCTCATCAGATGGGTCAAATTCTAAATCTTTACAGATTCTATCGGGTAAACCATTGGTAAGTTGGGTATAATTAAGTCCTGAATTAGTAGATTTAAATATTTTGGCTCCTGTAGGTCCATTAGTGGGATCTGGTGAGGTAGATACATAAACAACATCCGAGTTAGATGGGGAAATGGCTATATTCATAATAGGATTAACATCCACTGCAGTACCTGAAGTTACTTCCCAATTTAAGCCACCGTCCAAAGATTTATATAAATAAGTTCCGGCAGCATACATAATATCTTGATTGGTTGGCGCTAACTCATAAGGAGCAGAGAAAGCTGTAAAATCACCAGAAACCAAAGTTGGTCTTGCTACAACACCAAAATTCACTCCATTTGTGACCGATTTAATAATATTTAATCCCTGCCAAGAACCAAATACAAATTGATCATCTTCTTGGTTTACAGCGGCAGACATCCCATCACCACCAATAACACGCCACCAAGATGGATTTCCTTTATATATGTACGAAGCGTTGTCCTGAGCACCTGCGATACAGTAATTTGGGTCTGTTGCAGAACTTCCCATATCTGCATATAATTGTAAGGTTTGCAAGCCTCCATTTAAAGTAGTAAAAGGAATCTCTCCATCATCTGAAACAAAAACACCTCCATCTGATGCCATAAAAACTTTATTATTTAATGGGTGATAATAAACCGCATGTATATCGGAATGTACATAGCCTGGACCTCCTTCTGGAATATTTACAGGCACTTCTCCCATAGTCCAAGAATTTCCAGATTTTTGTTGAAATGTTGTCCCAGTATCTACAGATTTCCATGTATTAATTCCAACATTAATTATTTCTGAATTATTTGTTGGATTGATTGCAATGTCATGAGAATACCAACCTTGATATAAAGCAATATTTTGGTTATTAACTAAAGCCCAAGAAATACCACCATCTATAGTTTTAAAAATCCCAGCTGGAGTTGTTGCCCCATTGTTAAACCATCCTACTTGTATGGATGCATATAAGGTATTGTTATCAGAGGGGTCAAAACTCAGTTTTGCATTACCAGACCAAGCAGTAATAAGTCCTGGGTCCACTAATTTTTCAAAAGTTAGCCCCTTATCTTTAGATTTATAAATACCAGACAAATTAGGATCCAATCCAAGATTAAAATTTCCATGTGTTACATATAAAAAGTCACCATTAGTTGGATCTATTTCTACATCGATACAATTTGTTTTATCTAAAATTAAATTCCAAGAATCTCCACCATCCAAACTCTGGTAAAGACCATCGGTGGTTGCGGCATAAATTTCTTGTGTATTCAGTGAATTAATTTCAATATCCTGAACACCTTTAATTTCATCCATATCAAAAGGAAGAACTTGAGTCCAAGAAGCGCCACCATCTTCTGTTTTTAAAATACCAATTCCATAGGTTCCTCGGGTAAGTCGATTTACAGTTCCAGGTTCTGCATAGCCAACCCCATAAGTTTCTCCTGTACCAATAAACATAATATCTGGGTTATTTGGATCTATTGCAATAGAGGCAACTCCAAGAACAGGAAACCCAGTAGGGACAAATTCCCATGCATCTTCACCTACTCCTTGTGTTGTAGTTTTCCAAAGGCCACCACTGGCAGATCCTGCATACATGATGTCTTCATCTGAAGGATGAAAAGCCAAACATAAAGTCCGGCCTCCAATATTCTTAGGTCCTAAATTTTCCCATTCGCCATCTAGAATATTTCCACGCTGTAGTTCTGTCTGTCTTTTTTGAGCAAAAGCTTCTGAAAATTTAGAGGTTGGTATTTTATGATAAGGATAAGCTCTTTCAAAAGACCACATATCCATTGCTTGTCCAGCACCGGAAGTATTTTTAAGGTAGGTTTTCTGTTTTGTAAAAACGGCAGTAGTTTTTTTATTTTGTTTTACAGTAAATATTAAAGCGATACTAACTAAAAACAATCCGATTAGTATTATGGCAAATTTATTTTTCATAGCAGTTTTTTTTTAATACTAATCGGATTGATTTATAATGAATAACAATTTTGAGTAAATAAAAAGGATTATTCCCTTATATAAATAAAACCCGATAAGACTTTACTTAAAAACAGATAACTTACCCTTATACTGAAACCTATACTAAACATTTCAAAATAGCGTAACAACTTTGTTTACAGCAACTAATAAGCCATACCCAATACAAATGTTTATTCCTTTATAATTTTACCAGCATATAGTTGCTTTTTACCGTTTCTTAAAGAATAGAGATATATTCCTGAATTTAAATCGGAAACATCAATCGATTCTTTTACATAATTTCCATCAAGAGAAATCGATTTTATGGTTTTCACTTCCTTGCCCTGAAGGTTAAAAATGCTAAGACTAATTTCTGAAATGGAATTTGATAATTCACCTTCCAACATAAAATTAGATTGTACAGGATTGGGATAGGTTCTTATTTTTTCTTGTTTTACCGCATTACCAGAACTTAATGTTATTCCTCCTTCTTCTATAATAACATACATTTTATTAATCGCGATGTCATCGAAGTTTTCAGTTAAACCTGATGGCCATTGCACTTCAATTTCGTCGATATTATTTGCATCCCCTAAACCAACATGTACAGTATAACTATTCTGACTACAATAGCCACTAGAGGCAGTAATCTTGCGAGTTTGCCATACCTCTTCTCCGTTAATTGTAGACCTTAGTCTTACCTTAGCACCCACTGCAGAAAAATTGGAAATAGTCCCTTTACAAATTAATTTTACCCAGTTATTTCCTTCCCCAGTATTATGAAATAAAGAATTGGCTTGGTTTTCAGAAAATGTATTTGCTAAAATGATGTCTAACCAACCATCATGATCATAATCCCCAAATGCACAACCAAAAGTATTACCTGCATGATTGGCAAGATCACTAGAATTATCCTGAGAAAAATTTCCCTGCCCATCATTGATATACACAAAATTCTTTGTTTGACCAGTAAAATAAGCATTACATACAAATAAGTCTAAATCTCCATCATTGTCCATATCTCCAAAAGAAGAACCAAAAGAACTTCCCCCACCAGAGGCAATAATAGAACTTAGTTGTTCTGTAAATACACCTCCATTATTTATAAAAAGCTGATTGTTTTGACCTTCCCAGTTCGCAACAAACAAATCAAAATCTCCATCATTATCCACATCTGCCCAAGAACTTCCTGCAGAATTATTATTTCCTTCAACTATAGATATATCATCAATTTGGACAAAGTTATCAGGGCCATCATTTCTGAAAAGAGAATTTTTTGCATTGTTCTCGTTGGTCAAAAATAAATCGGAATCTCCATCATTATCATAATCGATCCAATCTACCGAACGAGTCGCCAAATTATCATCGGTAATAGAAAGGTTATCTATTTCTAAAAAAGAACCATCCCCTTGGTTTTCAAAATAAGAATTATTCAAATTTAAATAACTATTGGTAAAATACATGTCTAAATATTGATCGTTGTTTATGTCTACCCAAGTTCCCATTTCAGAATAAGAATTCACAAGACCTAAAGCATTATCTGGTTCATAAGTAAATGATCCATCTCCATCATTTCTATAAAATAAATTGGGATTTCCAGAGCCGCCAAATCCATAGGTTACCACATAAGCATCCAAATCACCGTCATTATCAACATCGGCAAAACTTGTACCGTCAGATCTACTATTATCCGAAACAATATCATCTGTTGTTATCGTATCAAAACTCCCGTCTTTTTCGTTAATATATAGCATATTGTCTTGGCTTCCATAAGGGCCATTAGAAAAAAAGATGTCATCCCAGCCATCTCCATTAACATCGATAAAATTTGCAGAACGGGATGCAGATAGTGTTGTAGTTAGATCTGGGATATTCGTTTCTTCAAAAGATTGAGAAGAAACATATTGCATTGAAAACAATAAAACGAAAGCACTTAAAAGAGTAGTTAATTTATACATAATTAGATATTTAATGAATTATATGTACGAATATTTAAAAAAATAAGCTTGAAAAAATGAAAATGATATATTGGCAATATAAAATGATATAAAGCTTCCTTATTTTGATATGGAGTTGAAAAGCTTTTGCAAAAAAAAGAGAATTGTGCTAGATATCATAAATCAGGCTCTTTATATCTTATTTTGAAAGATTGTAGCCATTTTTTGCTAAATTGACCATCTGTAGAAAATTCAAAACTGTAATTCTTTTATAAATCTCTTGGAATCTAATATAAAAAACATCAAAATTCTTGTAGCTGACGATGAAGCCCTAGCTAGAAAAAGAATCGTTAGATTTTTATCTGAAAGCAATTACTCCATTACTATTTTGGAAGCAAGTAACGGGAAAGAGACTATCGTTTCGTTAAACAACGATTTTCCAGATCTCGTTTTTTTAGATATTAAAATGACGGATATGACAAGTTTTGATGTCTTAAAAAAAATACCCACGCAAAATATACCTATCATCATTTTTGTAACTGCTTTTAATTCTTTTGCTGTGAAAGCATTTGAAGTTAGAGCGATCGATTTCCTATTGAAGCCATATAAAAAAGAACGTTTTTTTAAAGCACTAAATCGAGGTATGGAGCAATTGGAAATGACAAACCGAAAATCTTTTCAGAATAAAGTATCGGAATTAATGCAAGATTTCGATTCCACAAAATGGGAAGAAAAAGAAGTGCCTAATTATCTAGAACAGATTGTTCTTAAATTAAATAAAAAATATTATTTCGTTAAAACCAAGGATATAAAATATATAAAATCCTCGGGGTATTATGCCGAAATATTTACTGCCGATAAGAAAAAACACCTGTATCGAATTTCTATGACAGATCTCGATTTAAAACTAGATCCCGAATATTTCTCAAGAATAAATAGGTCGGTGATTATAAGTAAAAAGCAAATCAAAGAATTAGTGACTGAAGGATTAGGGGATTTTAGTGTCATATTAAAAGATGGAAACTCTTTTGCGGTTACCAAATTATACAAACAAGATTTTCTTAAAAAAATGGGGATTAAAAAATGAAATTAGACGAAAACATATTGAGTAAAAAATTACTGCAATATTTGCTATTGTTTTTTTTGATATTCGTTATTCTTTCAACAGTTAGTGGATTATTAGCCAAGATAGAAGGAAAAGTATATCAATCTTTTGGCTGGGAATCACTCATTATAAATGTATTGATTCGGTATAGTATCAAATTCGTTTACATTATAGGAAGTATAATTTTTATACGATTGCTATTTCATAAGAACTTAATCAAAGAATGGATGCAATGGGCTTTGCACATGATATTTGGTATTGGACTTACTTTTTATTCTGTCTCCAGTCAGATACTTATTAATAATTGGATATATGGCTATAAAGACCCTTTTACCTTCGACTATATTTACACCAGTGCATTGGTAGGAACCGACTATAATTTCTTTCTTTATTTTTCAATGATAGCGATTACCTATGCCTACTATTTTTTCAAGAAACAAAAGAATTACGAAATAAAAGAGTCGCAATTAAAAACACAATTGTTGGATTCAAAAATTAATGCACTTCAATCCCAATTACAGCCTCATTTTTTATTTAATGCATTAAATGATATTTCCTCCTTAATAGAAATAAATCCTGAAAAATCACAGGATGCAATTGCAGATTTAAGTGAATTATTGCGGCAAACCTTAAGCCTTAAAGACACTAAACTTATTCCATTATCGGATGAAATTGACATTCTTCAAAAATATTTAGATATTGAAAAACTTCGATTTGATGAAAAACTGAACTTTACATTAGACATCCCAACCGATTTATACAACATTCATGTACCCCCGCTTTTATTGCAACCGGTGGTAGAAAATTCTATTAAACATGGATTTTCTTATCAACATGACAGTTTGGGTATTAAAATTTCTATTGAAAAAATCACAGACTATTTACAATTTACCATAACAAATAATGGTGCTGTTTTAAATGAAAATGAATTGGTTTATGGAACAGGCCTAAGTAATGTTATTGCAAGATTAGACACCTTATATGATGGAGATTTTTATTTTGAAATGAAAAATAAAGAACCAAAGGAAAGTGGAATCATTACCCAAATTAGAATTCCTTTAAACCCACCTAAGGGGAATTAAAATCTTAGTGTTATTTTGATTTTATATTATTTGCAAAAAACCTTTAACAAAAAAAGATATAATCTTTTTGAGATTGATAATTATGTTCTTTGAAATAATCTCTTATTTCTTTTTGAGCATTAACATTTGCTACGGTGATAATGCTTTGGGTATTTTCAATATCTGATAAAGCAGTAAAGGGTAACATTTTTTGATCGTAAATATGCTTCCCAATTTTCTTAGGGTTATCACAAATCCAAAAGAAATCTATTTTCTTTTCAATCAACTTTTTAGCCATGGTTTTTCCCTTATCTCCTGCTCCCCAAACCACAATATTTTTGCTTTTATCATATTCATTCTTCAGAAAATAATGGCTTTTTATATCCATAAAGGTATTATCTGCATAATGAATATGCGTACGTGAAGTTCGAGTAGAATAATCTCTCCAATAATGTAAAGTTACACTACAAGCAATTGGTTTTAATTCTTTTAAATAAAACCGAAATGCCAAATCGTAATCTTCAGGATATCGGTTGGGAAGAAATGCTTCAGATAGATCTAAATCTTCTTTAAAAACCATCCAACAAGGAGATGGAATGGTGCATTCTTTATAAATACCATCGAAGTTTTTCCCTTCACATGTTAAGTCATTCAACCAAGATTCATACTTTTTAAAACCTTCTCCCAAATGAGTTTCAGAAAAATACTTTACCAAACCCAAACCAATATGTCCTCTCCCCGATTTTAATAGCTTTGATTTTAAGACCTGCAATTTATTCGAAGTCATAATATCATCAGAATCCATACGTGTAATTAATCCTCCCCTACTATTAGCATAAGCCATTCGTAAGGCATTTATTATTCCTTCGCCTTTATTTGAATATACTTTTATTCGCTTATCATTTTCAGAATATTCTTTTAAGATCGAAAAGCTTTCATCGGTTGAATGATCATTAATAGCAATAAGTTCCCAATTGGTTTCCGTTTGATTGAGAATAGAATCTAAACACTCCTTTAAAAACTGTGCAGTGTTTTTAACAGGCATTAAGATGCTAATCGATGGGTTTATCATATACCAAAAATATAAAAAGGGATTTCATAAAATCAAATTTCACAAAACTTTCACATTTTACCCCAACAGTTCTTGTATATTTAGCACTTATTTAAAACAAAAACCTATGATTCGCTTTCTTTTAGTAATTGCTGTTGCCCTAACAGTTTCTTGCAATTCTGCTCAAAATGCTACTTCTAAAACAAAAATGACACCGGTAGATTATGCCAATACCATTACTGCTGAAAATTTAAAAACACATCTTTACACTTTTGCAGGTGATGAAATGGAAGGAAGAGGGACTGGAGAAAACGGAAATAATAAAGCCGCAGAATACCTAAGAAACATGTACATGGATGGCGGAATTGCTGCTCCAATAGAAGAAAATAATTATTACCAAAACATCCCGTCTGAATATTTTAATGATGCTACCAAAGGAAAGCCATCTCAAAATGTAGTGGCTTTTATTAAAGGATCTGAAAAACCAGAAGAAATTATAGTTATCTCGGCTCATTATGATCATCTAGGAACAAGAGATGGCAAAATCTATAACGGTGCAGATGATGATGGTAGTGGAACTATTTCTATTTTAGAAGTAGCAAAAGCATTTCAGAAAGCTGCAAACGAAGGAAACGGGCCTAAACGCTCTATATTAATACTTCACGTTACAGGGGAAGAACTTGGTTTATATGGCTCTAAATATTACACAGAAAACCCTTTATTTCCTTTAAGAAATACGATAGTAAATTTAAATGTAGATATGATTGGTAGAATCGGTTCTGAAAAAAAAGGGAATGATAATTATATTTATTTAATTGGTAGCGATAAATTGAGTCAAGGATTACATGATTTATCTGAGAATGTAAATAAAAAATACACCAACTTAGAATTGGATTATAAATATAATGATGATGATGATCCAAACCGTTTTTATTACAGAAGTGACCATTATAACTTTGCAAAAAACGATATTCCAGTAATATTTTATTTTAATGGAACACATGCAGATTATCATAAAGAAACGGATACTCCAGAAAAAATTGAATATGAATTAATGGCAAAAAGAGCTCAATTAATATTCTTAACTGCTTGGGAAATAGCAAATCAAGAAGAAAGAATTACAGCAGATAAGCTTTAATTTATCCAAATAGCTTTAAAGTAAAGCGAGAGTTTTAATTAAACCTGAAAAGAATTTTAAACTTTTCAGGTTTTTTATTTTCTAATAATCAATGTCATTCCGACAGAATGAGGAACGAATGACGAGGAATCTCCTCTTTTAAATATTACATTCAATTAGAAATTTGAGATTCTTCACTTCATTTCATTTCGTTCTGAATGACAAAGTTTATCCCACAAAAAAAGCTCCTCCGTTAAGAGAAGCTCTTGCTTTTGGGTGGAAGACGGGATTCGAACCCGCGACCCTCGGTACCACAAACCGATGCTCTAACCAACTGAGCTACAACCACCATGTTAATTTCGCCCTTAAAGCGGCTGCAAATATAAATCATTTACTACGGCTTCGCAATAGGGATTGCAAAGAATTTTTAAATTAAATCGTATAAAGATTTAACCGCAACATAACGTTCTACATTAAAGCCTTCTGCATATTCTGTACCAATTAATCTTCCTAAATCTTGAGCCCTATACGTAATACTATCTTTAAAATTTGTAGAAGAAATTGGTGTTATTGGTTCCTTAGAATCTTGTTGATGAAATTGGGTTTTATAAGCAAATACCGCTTCTAGTTTTTTATCCATATAACCAGAAACATCCACTACAAAATCAGGTTCACTGTTTTTCCATTGTATATAATGATATACCTTACTTGGTCTCCAAGGGCCTTGTTCCTTTCCAAGATCATCTACTGTTTTTACTTTCTGTAATCCGCTTAAAAAACATGAATCACTAGCTAAACTACTTCCTTTTGGGTGATCAATATGTCGGTCATCAAAAGCATTACATAGAACAATGTCTGGTTGAAACTTACGGATTAACGCTATCAATTTCATTTGATGTTCTTTATCATTTACAAAAAAACCATCTGCAAATCCCATATTTATTCTAACCGAAACCCCCAAAATTTTCCTTGCATTTTCGGCTTCAACTGTTCTTGTTTCTGCTGTGCCACGAGTACCCAATTCTCCATGGGTAAGATCGATAATTCCAACTTTCTTTCCGTTGGCAATTTCTTTGGCAAGAGTTCCTCCTGCTCCTAATTCTATATCATCTGGATGTGCTCCAATAGCGAGTATGTCTAATTTCATAAAGTAAAGGTAAGTTAATTGTTGTTTATTTAGTTGCCTCTTTAAATGCTTGATTTAAATCTTCAATGATGTCTTTTCGGTCTTCAATACCTACGGAAAGTCTCAATAACTCTTCGCTAATACCCTGTTTTTTACGTTCTTCTTTTCCTAAAAGCGCATGCGAGGCAATCGCTGGTTCTAAAATAGTAGACTCTACTCCTGCCAAACTCATGGAAGGTTTTATGAGTCGCAAGGATTTTAAAAACTTACTTGGATTAACAGTGGTAGCTAATTCAAAAGATAACATTCCTGTAAACCCTTTCATTTGACTTTTAGCTAATTTATAATCGGGATGCGATTTTAGTCCAGGATAATACACCTTTGTAACCAAATCATTTTTATCCAGCCATTTTGCAATTTTTCTTGCATTTCTATTATGTGCTTTCACTCGAATGGCTAATGTCTTCATACTACGCTCTAACATCCATACCGCATATTCACTCAAGCTTCCTCCTAGGTTTATAGCTACATCCCATATTTTTTTGATATGTTCTTCGGAAGCCGCTACAGCTCCAGCACAAATATCACTGTGCCCACCTAGGTACTTGGTAGCACTATGTATCATTACATCAATACCAAAATCTACAGGCGTTTGATTTATTGGAGAAGCAAAGGTATTATCTATTAATGTTACGATTCCTTTTTCTTTGGCGATACGAGAAATCATTTTTAAATCGGTGATTTTCATCAAAGGATTAGAAGGGGTTTCCACATAAATCACCTTGGTATTGTCTTTTATTTTTGAAGTAAAATCCTCTTCAGAAAATCCATTGGTAAAATCAAATTCAATTCCATATTTTGGAAATTCCTTTACTATAAAATTATAAGCCCCGCCATAAATAGTATTCTGTACCACCACATGATCTCCTTTTTTTAAAAAAGCCAATAGGGAAGTACTTACCGCAGCCATACCGCTGCCAAAAATCAATCCTGCTTCGGTTTTTTCTAAAGTTGCAATCTTCTTACACAATCCTTCCTGGTTAGGAGTATTAAAATATCGAGGATATCGCAACACATCCACACCTTCATAGGCATAAGAATTACTCATAAACAATGGCGATATTGCGCCTTTAAACTGCGAATCTTCCACTTCTCCAACGTGGGTACAAATCGTGTTTTTACCTAGCTTTTTTGATTTCATCTGAAAATTATTTTAAAGGATTAAATTTATCAAATCCTTTTAAGGTTTACTATCTTTATCCAATGAAAATTTTGCTAGAAAATATAAAAGAACTCATTCAGGTTCGAGAAATTGCTCCTAATAAAGTTAGTGGCGTAGAAATGAATGAACTTCCAAGTATAAAAAATGCTTGGCTATTTCTTGAAAACGGAATCATATCTGACTTCGGGAAAATGAAGGATTTAAAAGACATTCAAGCTTCTGAAACTATAGACTGTACCGGTAAAATTGTATTGCCTACTTGGTGCGACTCTCATACACATATTGTATATGCTGGTAATAGAGAACAAGAATTTGTAGACCGAATTAATGGACATTCTTATCAAGAAATTGCAGACAATGGTGGTGGTATCTTAAATAGTGCTAAGAAATTACAAGCAATAAGTCAAGAGGATTTATTAGTACAATCTGCAACAAGATTGCAAGAAGTAATGCAATTAGGAACAGGTGCAATTGAGATTAAATCTGGTTATGGACTAACTACCGAAGCAGAATTAAAAATGTTGCGTGTTGCAAAACAGTTAGAAGAAATCTTTCCTATAACAGTTAAGACTACTTTTTTAGGAGCTCATGCGGTTCCTTCTGAATACAAAGACAATAAGCAAGGCTATATCGATTTAATTTGTACCGAAATGTTGCCAAAAGTCGCAGAAGAAAACCTTGCAGATTATGTAGATATTTTTTGTGAAAAAGGATATTTTACGGTAGAAGACACACATCAATTATTGTCGGAAGCAAAAAAATACAATTTAATTCCAAAAATACATGTCAATCAGTTTAACGCTATTGGTGGTATCGCTGCAGGGGTAGAACACCATGCTTTGAGTGTGGACCATTTAGAAGTTTTAAATCCTGAAGACATTGAAGTTTTAAAAGGATCTGTTACCATGCCCGTAGCACTTCCCTCCTGCTCTTATTTTTTAAGTATTCCATATACCCCAGGAAGGGAATTAATAGATGCAGGACTTCCACTTGCATTAGCTACCGATTTTAATCCAGGCTCAACCCCTAGTGGAAATATGAATTTTGTAGTTGCAACGGCCTGTATAAAAATGAAACTCACCCCTGAAGAAGCTATTAATGCCGCAACTATTAATGGGGCTTATGCTATGGGAATTAGCGATACTCATGGAAGCATTACCAAAGGAAAATCTGCCAGTGTCATCATAACTAAGAAGATTCCATCCTATGGATATTTACCTTATGCTTTTGGAAGCAATTTAATAGATAGCGTAATTATTAATGGGGAATTGATTTAGTCTTCCGTACTTTTCGATACGTTCGCTAAGGTGAACACTCAGAGTACTCTTCTCTTTGGGTCGCTGAGTGATTCGACAAAGGAGAATAGTATCGAAGCGACCTCCTATTACTCTTCGATACAATTTACTAAAAAGCAAATCACTCAGAGTACTAATCTCAAGGTCGCTGAGTGATTCGACGAAGGAGAATTGTATCGAAGCGATCTTCTAAAAAATCACCTCATTTCCCTTCAAAAATCATTACTTTTGAAATCCAAAAAGAAATAATATCCCATGCAAAAACAACTTATAGAATGCGTACCTAATATTAGTGAAGGTCGCGATTCAAAAATTATAGAAACAGTATCGCAAATTGTAGAAACTGTAGACGGTGTAAAACTATTAGATGTAGATCCTGGAAAAGCAACCAACCGAACAGTAATAACCTTTGTTGGAGAACCTGAACCAGTTATTGAAGCTGCTTTTAGGCTCATAAAAAAAGCGAGTGAACTAATAGATATGTCCAAACATACGGGAGAACATCCTCGTTTTGGAGCTACCGATGTTTGTCCCCTAGTTCCTATTTCAGGAATTTCTTTAGAAGAAACTGCAAAATACGCACATAAATTAGGAGAACGCGTTGGGAAAGAACTAGGCATTCCTGGTTATTTTTATGAAACTGCAGCAAAAGAAGAAAAACGTAAAAACTTAGCCAACTGTCGTAGTGGAGAATACGAAGGCTTGGCTGCAAAACTTTCAGATGCATCTTGGAAACCAGATTTTGGTCCTTCAGAATATTCAGCAAGTGTTTCTAGAACTGGAGCTACTGCAATCTCAGCAAGGGATTTCTTAATTGCATATAATGTAAATTTAAATACTACTTCCACTAGAAGAGCTAATGCAATTGCTTTCGATATAAGAGAAGCTGGGCGTGTAAAACGAGCAGGAAATCCAATTACTGGTAAAAAAATAATGGATGCTAATGGAGAGCCAGAACGTGTTCCTGGAAAATTAAAAGCAGTAAAAGGAATTGGTTGGTATATTGATGAATATGGTATTGCACAAATATCCTATAACCTTACCAATATCACCATCACATCGATGCATGAAGCTTTTGATGAAAGTTGTAAGTCTGCATTAGAAAGAGGAATACGAGTTACGGGATCTGAGATTATTGGTTTAATTCCACTACAAGCGATGTTGGATGCTGCAGATTATTATTTAATAAAGCAAGAACGTTCTTTAGGAATTGCGGAAAGTGAAAAAATCAAGATCGCAGTAAAATCTTTAGGCCTGGACGACTTAAAACCATTTCATCCTTCCGAAAAGATTATAGAATATATGCTCGGAAATGATGATAAGAAACTAATCGATTTAAAATTAAACGATTTTGCAGATGAAACTGCTGGAGAATCTATGGCTCCAGGCGGCGGTTCCATTTCTGCTTATGTTGGTGCTTTAGGTGTTTCCTTAGCAACGATGGTCGCTAACCTTTCTGCTCATAAAGCAGGTTGGGATGACAAATGGGAATTCTTCTCAGAATGGGCAGTTAAAGGACAAAAATACAAAGAGAAACTTTTGTTTTTGGTAGATGAAGATACCAATGCCTTTAATAAAATTATCGATGGCTTTAGAATGCCTAAAGATTCGGAAGCTGAGAAAAAGGCAAGATTACAAGCTATTGAGGATGCTACCAAATATGCTACGGAGATTCCTTTTCAGGTGATGGAAACTTCTTTTCAATCTATGGAAGTGATGCAAGCAATGCTTAAAGACGGATTACAAAATTCCTTATCTGATGCTGGTGTAGGTGTACTTTGTGCTAGAACAGCGGTTATTGGTGCTTATTTTAATGTCCGTATCAATGCAAAAGACATTAAAGACCAAGAGTTTTCCAAAGATATTTTAGCGAAAGCCGAAAACATCTACCAACAAACTTTGAAGATTGAAAAGGAAACCATCGCCCTTATAGACAGTAAAATGTAAAAGGCGCTTTCCAATTAATTTTATCAAAAAGAATGTAAGTCTATATTCTTTTTATATATTTGCATAAGTACTTATATAATTACTTATATGGATTTATTGCAAACACTTGGCGAAATTGGATTAGGTTCCCGTTTAAAAAGAATTAGTGATCTTTTAATGAAAGAAACACAACTACTGTATAGAAATCAGAATATCGATTTTGATCCCTACTTGTTCCCTGCTTTTAATACCATCATTAAATTAAAAAAAACAACCAATACAGAAATTCGGGAGCTGCTGCATATCTCCCAACCTGCAGTAACTCAAATACTGAATAAACTATTTAAAAAGGAATTGATTAAATTAAAAATAGACGAACTGGACAAACGTAAAAAATGGATCACTCTATCCAGTAAAGGGGAAACTCTTTATTCTGAAATACAACCCCTATGGAATATTTTAGACAAAACGGTGAAAAAATACACTGTTTTTCCGGCTGATTCCTTGTTAGAGCATTTAAATTATTTTGAAGAGAAAATTAAAAACGGAGATTTTATGAAAACGATACAAGAACAAATTAAAACAGAATTAGAGATTAGCATTGTTGCACATAAAAAAGAATATGCACCCGCATTTTACGATTTAAATATTGAATGGTTGCAAACTTATTTTTATGTAGAAGAATTTGACAAAGAAGTATTGAGCAAACCCCAACAGTATATCATAGAGCCGGGAGGACATATATTTTATGCCATACAAGGAGATGAAATCTTAGGAACGGTTGCTTTGATGAAAGATAATGAAAAATCCTTTGAACTCACAAAAATGGCTGTAGCACCAAATCAAAGGGATAAAAAAATTGGGCAAAAGCTTATGCAATATTCCATCGATTTTGCAAAAGAGAATAATTTTGACAAACTATTTTTATACTCCAACACCAAATTAGAAAATGCCATTTATATCTACCGCAAATTTGGATTTATAGAAATACCAGTAGAAAAAGACAGTCCTTATGATAGAAGTGATATAAAAATGGTATTAGAATTAATTATGATAAATAAAAATTAATTTTTAAGTATTTTATATACCCCTTTACCCTCTGAATGAACTATTTCTGCAATGTAAATGCCATTTTCTAATGAAGATAAATCTATAGAATTTGAGAAATTTTTAAAAGTTTGAAAAATTAATTTTCCAGAAATTGAAAGTATAGTTATCGATTTTAATGTTCCCCTATCAGAAGAAAAATAGACCTTCCCCTTAGTTGGGTTAGGATGAAATGAAATTATATTTTCATCAAACTGGTCGACAGATAAGATTGGAGTATTTCTATACAAATAGCCAATAAAAGGCTGCGTGATATAAGTTAAAGTTTGAAAACCATCTGTATCGTTTGCTATTTGTAGATTAATGATAGTATAAAAATCAGGATCTGAATCCACATAACCAAAAGGTCCTATAAATAGGGATTCATAATTAAAGGGATCGCCACAACTGTTAGAAGTTACATCACTAGAAATGGCTCGAAAATTACTCAAACTAGGTTCTTGTACTAAAACTCCATTAAAAGTATTGCATAAGCCTAGCCCATTAAAATTTAGGAACTCATCAATAATTACATAGGGTGCGTAATCGGGATACCAATTTTCTAAAAAAACATGTTCCCCTTCAGTATCATTTACCTCGTATAAATACCATGTCTGATTAAACAAATTAGGATCCGGGTCTTGTGCTTTACTATAATTAAAAATGAACAAGAAAAGAATTAAAAAATAATTTTTCATAATGCTAAGTTTAACAATTTTTATAAATTTATTAAAAAAAGCATATAAATACAAAAAGTTGTATTAGAAATGGTATAAAGAGATAGTTTTGAAGAAGAAAATTGGGTTCTGCATATGAATTAGTAGATTTACGCCTAAATGAATAAGAAAACGCAAAATTTTTAGGAAGTAAATAGTAATATAAAAAAGCGAACGTACAACAACGGCTATAATCATAGCTAAAACCGTTATAACCAATTAAAAAAAATGACAACAAAGAATCTTCTAGTTTGCATAATATTTTTTATTATAATAACCAATGGTTATTGTCAGGATATCCTATTTTCAGACGCAAGCCTAAAATCATTTTTAATAAATGAGAGTTGTGTAGATATTGATAATGATAACAATCCAGATATGGATGCGGATATAAATAACGATGGAGAAATACAATTAAGCGAAGCTGAAAATGTCACTAATCTTATATTCCACATTTTTGATAATAATTATTCGGTAGAATCCATTCAAGACCTTAGTAATTTTAGTAATCTAGAAAAACTGACTATCATTTATTTTAACGATCTAGAAAATATCTTTCCCTTAGCGCTAGATAATTTAAGGGATCTTTCGATTGGGAGTTGTTTGAATCTTAAACACATTGATTTATCTGACATGCATCAATTAGTTAATCTTAAAATCGAAGATATAGATAGTCTTGACTCTGTCTCTTATACACATCTCCGAGC
>OJDV01000251.1_pt1 | contig 20351 bp, 15 predicted proteins | sample 1592911 | NCBI WGS metagenome assembly OJDV01 (sample SAMN05416860, study PRJEB24817) | seawater metagenome | isolation source: Sea water | place: Canada:Atlantic | collected 2013-11 | reverse complement strand
GTGATATTGTCGTAAGTCAGATTCAAAAATAAATATTTTTCTCGCCTTTAAATTTGTTTATTAGCTGTTATTTATTGAGTTATAATTTGAAAGATCAAATTGCAAATGGTTCATTTGGAACCATTTCGTAATTCGACATTCATAATTTAAAAAATTTACTCTTTCTCTTTCACCGTCTTGAAATTGTCTTTTTCGTACACTCTTTCAATTAAAATTCGTTTTGGGTCAATGGCTGCTTTGGCAGGAATGGTATCTACCGTAAAAGTATACGATTGCTCATTTGAACTGAATTTAATTCGTTCGAGTGCTAACAATTCTTTTCCTTCGCTGTCTTTAAACAAACCAACATCTACCCAATCATTTAGAGGTACTTCTTTTTCGTTACCTATGGTGTCAGCTTTCAATTTTCGATTCTCCATTTGGATAGTTACTTCGTACTTCCCTGTTTCATTTTTCACATACGTAGCTTCTTTTAACCTGAAGTCATATAAGGTAATACTCTTAAACCAGTCTTCAATTAAATAATTTAAACTGTCAGGTACTTGGGGCTCTAAGTGGCGTAAAAAGTCTAATGAAGTAGGGTAGGGAGGAGCTTTGTAGCGAAATTCTGCTAAAAAATTACTCATGGCTTTATTCACTTTATCTTCTCCAATGTAGTCTTGCAATGCATATAGAATTACGCTTCCTTTTCCATAATGGATGTATTGCTGATTTTCGACTTTATAAAGCGGAAGTTCTTTCTCCAATTCTCCACCCCTTCCTCTTAAGTAACGATTGAAGTCATACTTTAAGAATTCCTTCATTTCTAAAGGGGATTTTGTTTGTTTCATCACCATTAACGAGGAATATTCAGAAAATGCTTCAGAAAGCATGGTTCCGCCTTGCATATTTGCTCCAATTACTTGATGTGCCCACCACTGATGCGCCATTTCGTGCGCAACAACAGCGTCAATTACATTGTTCTTTGTGGTGTCTTCTAAATCAATAATAAATCCAAAAGCCTCAGAGTAAGGCATGGTTCCGGGAAAAGCTTGCGCAAAGGTGGCATATTTTGGAAATTCAATGATTCGAGCTTGTTTGTGGTAATACGGTCCAAAGTTTTTAATGTAATATTCCAATGATTTTTGAATGGCATCTAACATTATATCGGTGTTGTAACCATGTTTTTTATCGTGGTATACTTCCAATGAAATGCCGTTCCAATCTCTTTGTGCAATTTCATAATCTGCAGATATGAACGAGCAAAAATCGAGAGAAGGCACATCTACTTTGTAATGATAATAATTTCTGTCTGCTTCTTTCCATTCTTTTACCAATGAACCTGGCGCTATCGCTATTTGGTCGGCTGAGGTCGATATGAATGTTTCTGTGTTAATCCAATCCGAACGACCATCAGAAAGATAGTTGCTCATGCAATCGCTAGTGCAACTATCACCTTCGAAAAGCTCGGGCATTCTGTCTTTAGGAGGCAAGTCGTATTTTATACGGTCGTTTTTATCAGATATTTCTGCGCCAGAATTGTATCCCATTTGTGGAATAAGTTGATTGTTCAAGAAAGTCCCATTTTGAACAATGCTTGTATTGCCTCTGCCATTTTCAAAACCTTCAGAAATATAGTCTATCTCAATTTTTATTTTCATCGATTCTCCCGGTTGAAGAGGAGAACTTAGTTCATAAATTCGGTAGCCAAGTCTCTCATCTTCATATACCATAGATCCATTTGGGATGGTAATTTTAGGGTCTGTATCCGAGTTGATGTTATAATGAATTGAGTCGATTGCTTTATTCGATTCGTTCTTTACTATTAGATCCGCTTTTGCTTTCACGTCTCTGTCTTTTGGAAAAATATCCAAGGTATAAACTACCTCTTTAACCTTTGGTAAGGTTGTGTTTTCATACTTTTTTAACTCTTTTTCATAATCCACCGAGATTAATTCGTTTTCATCTTGGGTCTTATATTCATTTAGAATTTGCGTATTGTAAAACACAAAAGATGCAGTTAAAATCCAAAGTAAACTCACGCCACCAAGTATTAGGCTGTTCTTCCCCTTTAAGTTTACTCGTGCAGATTGCCATCTTGTTTTGTAATTTCCTCCTGATGATCGCACCCAGAATAGAGCCGAAAGAACCATCAAAACTACACCGAACAGCAACCAATACGCAGAAAACCACATGGCACCAGCAAAGCCTGGGCCGTAACCGTTCATGTCTGAGAACGCAATACCAGGTCTTCCACCCAAACTAATCATGTTGGTATTTATGTCTAAAGCAAAGAGCACAATGTTTAGTATTTCGGCAAGCAATATCGAAATAAAAAAACCTAGGTATTTGTTATTCATGAATACTTGTATGGCTATAAAAAGCATGCTAAAGAACAAGTAATTTGGTAGAAACCCATAGAGATAATTTGTAAAGTATAACCCCATTTCAATATTGGTAAACCCTAGAATTAATTGATAGACAATCCCAATAAGTGAGAATATGAAGTAGAGTAAACTTGCTACTCCAACCAAAGTTAAAACTTTAGCAAGCAGAGAAGTAAAGGAATAATGAGGGGCGGCATTGACAACTTCATTGATTTTGGAAGTTCTATCATTCCAAACCAATTCTCCACTAAAGAAAACAACTATAATGATGATAAAGAGAGTAGTGGAATCATTAATCATATCCACAACTATATACGTTAGCGGATAAGATTTTAATCCATAGTATTCAAAACCGCCAATAATTTCTACAACTAGCAAAATAGTTGCAAACAAGAAAATGACTTTAAATACGACACTTTTAATAATGTTTAAAAAGCTGATTTTAAAAAAGCTTTTAAATTGTATCCAATTGCTGAATGCGGCAACTACTTGTGGTTTTTGGATACTTGCAATAGTTGATTCAAGAGCTTTTTGTTTTTTTGCTTTTGATTGTTTTTCCTTGAAAGAAAAACTAAAGTAACTAATCATCAAGATAACCATTCCAACAGCCATCCAAACCAATCGATTCAAAAATAAAATGCCACTAAAACCGGGGGAGAGGGTGTTCTTTTCAATAGGTGTAAAGTATCGGGATTCAACCGACCAGGCTCTTACACCAAATGTGTCTGAAAGCGCCGCTATTGTTTCGTTATCTACTTCTGAAAGTAAAGTGCCTGCTATACCATACAATATAATTAGGCCTAAAGCACCAACAAAAGAAACAATGGTATTTTTAAAGCGAATAGCTAGAGCAAAAATGATTACTCCTGCAAAAAACATATTTGGCAATATGAACAACAAATAATTGTTCAGAAAGGTTTCAAAAAATAAGGGTCCAATTCTTTCTGCCCCAATAGTACCCATTATAGGGCCTAAAAATGAACCAAGAACTACTCCTAAATACACTCCAAAAAGAGGTATTGTTGCTAAAACCAGCGCACCAAAGAATCTTCCAAAGAAAAATGAAGCCTTGCTAACGGGCGTGCTAAATAAAATTTCATTGAATTGATTGTTATAGTCTCGGAGCGCTGCATTATTGTAAAAGGCCACAGCAAATAAAACACCAATAATGGAGAAAACTCCTACAAATTGTGTGATAACAAATGGGGCATTTTTCATCACATTTCCCACTGAACCGCCAATTTGAACGTTGTCAGAAACAACCGCACCAAATGATAGAAGTCCAATAATGACTAAGAAAATATAAACCATCGGCCGTTTTAATGCCGATTTGATCTCTAAGAGAAAAAACTCTTTAAACATAGCTTTGGATTTTAAACGGTTACAGCAACTTGATTTAACTTAGTTTTCACAAAGAAAACATCTTCTAAACTTGGTTCAACCAAATGGAAACCATTAGACGGATCACTTTCAGCGAAAGCGTGGATAACAGGTTTTCCAGCAATCATTTTATCTGAAATTACTTGGTGGTTTTCTTGATGCTGCGCTAAGTCTTCTCGCTCAATGGATTTTTGCCAGACTTTACCTTTCAATTCAGAAATAGCATCTGTGGGAGTTCCGTGATATACAATTTCCCCTTCATTCATTACTGCAAATTTGCTGCACAATTCGTGAACATCATCCACAATATGAGTAGACAATAGAATAATTACTTCTTTCCCTACATCTGCCAATAGGTTATGGAAACGGTTGCGTTCTCCTGGGTCTAAGCCTGCCGTAGGTTCATCAACTATAATTAATTTCGGGCTGCCTATTAGTGCTTGAGCTATTCCGACTCTCTGCTTCATTCCACCTGAGAAACCTTTTACACTTTTATTTTTCTTCTCATAAAGGTTTACTTTCTGCAATAGGTACCCAACCAATTCTTTGCGTTCCTTGCGGTTCGAAATTCCTTTTAACACACACATGTGATCTAGTAATTGCTCTGCTGTAATTTTGCTGTATACCCCAAATTCTTGTGGAAGGTAGCCCAGTACTTTTCGCAATTCGGTTGGGTCATTCAAAATGTCAATGTCGTCCAAAAAAGCACTGCCTGAATCGGCTTCTTGTAGAGTAGATAAAGTTCTCATTAAAGAAGATTTACCTGCTCCGTTCGGGCCTAGAAGACCAAACATGCCATTTTCAATTTCAATACTTACATTATTGAGTGCCTTTACCCCATTTGGGTAAGTTTTACTAAGATTTTTAATGCTGAGTGTAGCCATAGGTTTTGTTTTTTGATGAAACGAAAATATAAAATGCTTAGTACGTTGCCGAATTTTTGTGTTGGACGGTTGGAGAGGAAGATTTGTTACTGGAGGGAACTAAGAATTACGAATCTGAGAATTGCGAATTTTTAAAATGAGATTGTGCAGGTTGAGACGAAAATAATTAGAGCTTTCTTAAAAAGCTTAATTTAATTTTTTTTAGAATAAGTCGAAAATTTAACTAGCTATTATTTAGAAAAATAGGGTCTTAAATGAAGGTTTGACTCGGCGCGATGATTCTTCATTTGTAAGTTGTAAATGTCATTAGGTTTTAAAAATTGTTAATGAACGAAGGATTTGAAGAGTAAAAGAGTCTAATTAGTATTCATCGTATAAAATTGTAGAATTATGAAAACCTTATTGGGAACAATCTTAATTGGACTTTCTTCTTTATGTATGCAAGCGCAAAGACCTGGTGGTGGACCAGAAGTAATGTTAGCAAGAGAAAAACAAAATGTACTAGAAAATGTAGAGAATCTTTCTGAGGATCAGAAGATGTTGGTTAGTGGCATTTACGATGAGTTTACGGTTAGCTTAAAAGAGAAATTTGAAGAAGCAAGAGAAAGCGGAAGTAGAGAAGGCATGAGAGAGAAAATGCAAGCACTTAGAGCTGAACGAGATGCTTTAATTAAAGATGTTTTAAATGAGGAACAATTCATGACCTACAAGCGCCTCACAGAAAGGAAAAGAGGGAAAAGGGAGAATCAGGAAGAGGCTCAATAATTAGTAAGATGAACAAGGTCTTACTATTGTCTATTGGAATATTGTTTTTAAGTGTTGGAGATTCATTTTCTCAAAATGACACTTTAAATATTCAAGGAAGAATTATCAATAAAACTGATAACACCCCATTGCCGGGAGCTACGGTTATGATGATTAACATTAAAGATTCTACTCGGTCAAAGTATACATCAACGGATGTAAACGGAGTTTTTAAAGTTGATAAGTTAGAAAAAGCGTTCTATAAGTTGAGGGTATCAAGTATAGCCTATAAACCATTTCAGAAGCTAATTCGTTTGCAATTAAAAACCAATGATATGGGAGACATCTTCTTAGAAGAAAATGTTGTACAAATTGGCGATGTGATTGTTCAAGGTCAACGTGCTCCTGTACAGCAAAGAGGAGATACCACACAATATAATGCAGATGCATTTAAGACCAATGTTGACGCTACTTCTAGCGATTTGGTGAAAAAAATGCCGGGTATTGAAGTTACTAGTTCAGGGGTAACAGCAAACGGGGAAAATATTCAACAAGTATTGTTAGATGGGAAAAGGTTTTTTGGCCAAGATCCTTTACTTTCTTTAAACACAATTCCTGCCGAGGTAGTTGACAAGGTCTTGGTTTACGATGAACAAAGCGAGCGGTCAAAGTTAACTGGCTTTGATGACGGAAATACTACTAAAACAATGGACTTAATCACTAAAAGCGGAAAACAAAACGGACAGTTTGGTAAGGTTTATGGAGGAATTGGAGAAAATGAAAGATATAAAGCGGGGTTAAGTTTAAATTCTTTTAATAAAGACAGAAGAATTACCATTTTAGGAATGTCTAACAACATCAACCTTCAAAATTTTGGACAAGAAGATTTGGCAGGAATAAGCAGCAGCGGTGGTAGAGGAGGATTTAACCGTGGAGGGAATGATAATTTTAATACCGGTGAGCAAAATGGAATTACGTCTACAAACTCTGCAGGAATAAATTTTACAGATAAACTGAGTAAAAAAATATCAATTGAAGGGAGTTACTTTTTCAACGCAACAAAAAATGAAATTAAACAAGAATTAGTTCGGGAAACATTTTTGGCAAATGGTAGTCAGTTTTACGAAGAGGATCAGAATTCTTCAAACGAGAATATTAACCATCGGTTGAATCTAAGAATGAATTATGATATTGATGATAATAACAAAATTTTACTTCGTTCAAGTTTTAGCTTACAAGATAATAATTCAGACGAGTTAACAATAGGTAAAACATTTATAGAGGAGGAGCAATTTGAAAATTTAACGAACAATAGATTTAACACGGATAACGAAGCAATTCAATTAAGTAACAAGCTGACATTCCAACATAAATTTAAAAAAATAGGTAGAACAATAACTGCGGATATTAGCCATGAAGTTAGACCATCAGAAAGATCTGTTTTATTTGAAGATATTTTAAATAATTCAAATACCGACTATTTAACTGATGCAACAAATCAGCGAATAAATCCTTCGGTAAGTTATACTGAACCGATGGGTCTTGCAGGACAAATAACGGCTTCTTATGCCTATAACAATGCAAAACGAACTTCTGATGCCGCAGTATTCGAGGTAAATGAACAAAGACAAAATAGTAACAAGATTGATGGGTTATCGAATTCATTTAAGAGTAATTATAGCTACCATCAACCGTCATTGATGTACTCAGTTCGTAAAATGGGAACTAATTTTAATGTAGGAGTTGAATTTCAGAAAGCAGATTTGAGAAATACCTCTGCTTCATTAGAAATTGGCAAATTGAATAAAACGTTTAATGCTATTTTACCTTCGGTCATGACTCGTTTCGAGCTAAATTCTAAAACAAGATTCTTTGCACGTTATAGCGCATCAACTACAGAGCCTACAGTGAGTCAATTGCAAAATGTACTAATTAATACCAATCCGTTATTTGTAACTATTGGGAATCCTGGTTTGAATCAGACATATACTAATTCAATAAGAATGGGGATTCGTTATGCCAACACTGAAAAAAATAGGATGTTTTCTAACTTTAGCAGAGTAACGAACAGTCTCAATTACATTACAAATGAAACTTTCGTATTGCGCAAAGACTCCACAACAACTTCGGGAATTATTTTACAGCGTGGCGTTCAAGTAATTTCACCAACTAACTTAGAAGGTTATTGGCAAGTGCAAAACAATACTTCTTATAGTTTCCTAATCAAACCAATCAAGAGTAATTTAAATCTGTCAACAAATTTAGTGTACAGCAGATTGCCTGCAATTACCAACAAGCAATTAAATTTTACGAATTCTTATTCGGCAGCTTTTAAGATGGGGCTTACGAGTAACATTAGCGAAAAAATTGATTTCAATGTTTACTATGAATTAAATGGCACGAGAGCTTTGAATTCCATTCAAAAGCAAGCAGCTAATCAATACAGTGCTCAAACATTTGCAACGGAGCTAGATTTAACGCTAAAACATGATTTTGTTTTTAGGTCCGATACGTATTTTCAGAAATACAATGGTTCAAGTAGTTCGTTTAATTCCATTTACACTTTATGGAATTTAGGAATTGCAAAGAAATTTTTGAAGAACAATTTAGGGGAGCTTGAGCTTTCTGTTTTCGATTTGTTAGGTCAAAATCAAAGTTTTACTCAAACGGTAAGTGCTCAATATTTAGAAGAACGAAAAACGACTGTTTTGCAACGGTATTTGATGTTGACATTTACATATCAGATAAGGCATTTTAAAAGCTCAAGAAGGCTAAAAGTTTAAGGTCGAAAGTCTAGAGAACACAAAATGATAAAGGTTCTTCCAAAATTGGAAAAACCTTTTCACGACAAAATATGGTTCATTTAAGCCATATTGTCTAAATGTTTTCCTAAGTCATTCAATTTATCATTCCAGAATGCATCATAAGTAGACAGCCAGTTCTTAATTTCTAAAAGGGCATGTGCAGAGGCATAGCAAAAGCGTTCTCTTCCTTGTGGTTCAATTTTCACCATCTCTGCCTCTTCCAATATTTTAAGATGTTTAGTCACGCCTTGTCGGCTAATATTAAACTCCATTGATAGTTGAGATATTGAAAGTGCAGAACCAAGAATGAGTAGATGAAAAATTTCTCTTCTTGTAGGATCTGCTATTGCTTTGAAGATTTTATTCCTTTTTTCAGACATATTAATTATTTAAAACTTCTCCAATTTGTAGAAAACAGCGCTTCCAGCCATTTGAAAAGCTTCCAAACATTTCTTGAGCATCTTCTTTATTATACTTCAATATACCACTGTGAATCATTTTTACTTTTGTTCCGTTATTCTCTTCTGTTAGATTCCATTTTACTTCTGTTTCTATATCCTTATGATTAAGAGCAATCCAGGAATATACTAATGTATAAGGAGTTGATTCTTTTACAACTCCTGCAACAACACTGCAATCATCCTTTGGACTATGTAATTCGTATTTTGCTCCGGTTTCTCCTTTAAAATTGGTCGGTGCTAACCATTTTGATACATGTTTTGTTTCTGTTAGAGCACCCCATACTTTATCTATTGAGTGAGGATACCATTGAGTTTTTTCAATTGAATTTTGTGCGGTTTGCGTTTCCATATTGTTAAGTTTTAAAATTAATGCAACTATTAGGTTGCAAATATACAAAAATTATTAACCTGCAACCATTTAGTTGCAAATTAATAATTGATTGGTCCGAATTACTGAAAAGTTAAATATCATAAGAAGTTCACAAAGAAGTCATTTTTTTGCAGCATAGAAAGCTTTGTCTAACGTAGGACAAGCCTAAGTGCATAGTTATTCTAACTTTGAGTCATTAAATATTCTGATGATGAAAAAAATAGTTTATTACACTTTTCTAACTTTGTCACTAAATGCTTGCATAGGTGAGGATATTGTTGACGATTCTCAAAACATGAGAGAACGTCTTTCAATTGTTTCGGGAAGGACAAATAGTGATACTTTGTTTGTAGGAGAAACACTTCAATTAAGGGCAGAATTTTATGATATAAACGGGAATATTATTCCATCTACTAATATTTGGACAAGTTCGAAAACTTCAGTTGCAACTGTTGACCAAGAAGGGAGAGTTACTGCTTTAAAAGGTGGTGCAACCAATATTATAGTAAGTTCGAACCGACTAGATGACCAAAGATTAATTGTAGTTCCGCAATTAGAAAAAATTGAGATAACTTCTAATTCTGCTCCAACTGTTTTTATAGGAGATTCTATAGAGTTGATTGCTAATTACTATAATCAAAGAGGGGAATTAACTACGGCAAACATAACTTGGTCAGTACATAGTCGAGCGGCTGTGGAATTGAAATCGAACGGTAATATGGCTAAATTAATTGGCAAAATTGCAAATGCAGTAATACTTAAAGCTTCAGCAAATGGTATTGAAAAAGAATTGAGTGTTACAGTTATTGACGATACTAGTGCAGTTGCAAGTATTTCTATCCAAAGTAGTTCTACCATGATTCGAGTTGGAGAAACAATTCTATTTCAGCCAACTGTTAGGAATATTAATGGAATGATTTTGAATAACAAACCAATTACTTGGAGTAGTTCAGATGTTTCGGTTCTTTCAGTTTCAACTTTAGGTTTAGCAACATCTCTTGCGCCCGGAGCAGCAATAATAACTGCAACTTCTGACAAGGCGGTGAGTAATGGAGTTTCTGTTCTGGTTAGTCAAGCTATGACCACAAGTAGGTCGGGAGTGTTTAGTGGAAATGGCAGCTATACCGTGAACGGTAACGTAACAATGGAGATTGTAAATAATAATTTACAATTAAATTTTACCAACTTTTCGAGTTCTAGTGGGCCCGGATTATACATTTATTTAGGGAACAGTGTTAATTCAGGAATTTCTATTGAAGCATTAAACAATAGAACAGGTAGTTTTACGGTAGATCTACCTTCTTCCATAAGTATTGATGACTACAACTATGTTTTAATATGGTGTAAACCTTTTGGGTTAACATTTGGTTCAGCGCTTTTAAACTAGAAAAAAATGAAAAAGATAATTGGAGTATTTGGATTGATTTTTCTAGTAAATTTTGCATTTGCCGGTGGTTGGTTAAAAGGAAAAGATAAAGGATTTGTAAAGTTGAATCAATCTATTCTCTCGGGTAATAAATTTTACAATCCAAGTGGAGAACAAATTGACATAATAACAACAGGTGTTTACCAAACAAGTTTATATGCGGAATACGGATTTACAAATAAAATTGATGGAATTTTATACCTTCCTTTTGTTTCTCGGCTTACGCTAAATAGCGTTAAATATTCAAGTGGATTAGTACAAAAAGGAGATCAATATACCGGTCTTGGAGATGCGGATGTAGGTTTTAAGTACGGAATTAGACAAAATAAATCGTTGGTAATTAGCGCCTCTCTAATATTAGGCCTGCCAATTGGAAAAACTGACGGGGGGAATTCGGAGTTGTTACAAACTGGTGATGGGGAATTTAATCAGCTAGTGATGTTTGATTTCGGGTATGGATTTAAGAAACCATTCTACACCAACTTAGGTATTGGATTTAACAACCGGACAAAAGATTTCTCGGAGGAGTTTAGAGCCAATATTGAACTGGGTTATGAGTACAAAAAGAAATTCATCCTTGCATTTAAAGCATCAACAGTTCAATCTTTCGAGAATGGGGAAGCAAAAGGGAGTTCTGGAAATGGAATTTTTGCCAATAATATAGAATTTACTAGCTATGGAGTTGAAACTTCATATCGAATTACGGAAAAGTTAGGGGCAACGGCAAGTTATTTTACTGCAAGCTCAGGTCAAAATGTATTAGCTGTACCTGCTTATAATTTTGGTCTATTCTGGGAAATAAAGTAGCATCTCATTTCGGCAAATTCTCCATATAAACTCTACCGTTCAATATAACTAATGTGAAAATTTAAAAGATTAAATAACGTTCATTTAAATAGTCTTTGAAATTATGACACCAAATTTTTGGTATTTCTGATCAACTTTTTCATTCGCAATGTAGCCAAAGTTAAGTAATAGCAAATCGAATAAGTACAACTACAACCCCGACATTATTTAGTGTTATTTATCTAACTCATTTATGTTTAATAAAATTCGCTGTAGATTAATAGCCACAAAAAGTGGCTCCTTTTTTAAGTAAAAGAATCTGAGTTAAACTTTAAAAATCATCGTAGAGTGCCCAGGATTGAAGCAGTCTAACGAAAAAACATTGACAGTTGAAGAATTCGGAATCAATAAATATTCATCCATTCAATCAAGTATCGGGCGATAAAAATTCTGAGCATCTTCTGGAACTGATCTTCCATTAAAATTGAAAACTTCAGAATTTTTGAACAGTTCTACAGTCGGATATTTCTCATTCCCTTCTATGAAAAGTACTTCTACCTTTTACAAAATAGCTAATATATTACTTTCCGTGGCATTGTTTGAATTTTTTGCCACTTCCACAAGGACATGGCTCATTCCTTCCCACTTTTGCTTCAACTCTAACTGGTTGTGGTTTAGGTCTCGGAGCTTCAGGGTTTCCACCTTCCTGTCCTCCATCGCTACCTTTGCTAAAGCTAGGTACTTCAGTTCTTGAAGTTTGCAGTTTAGGCTGCTCTCGTCTTGGCAAAGAAGCTTGTTGCACTTGAGATTGAGCTTCCTGCTGAGGTAAATTCCCTTTCATTAAGAAAGCAATAATCTCCTTGTTGGTTCTGTCAATCATTTGTTTAAATAACTCAAACGCTTCGAACTTATAAATCAATAACGGATCTTTTTGTTCGTAAACAGCACCCTGAACAGATTGCTTCAAGTCATCCATCTCACGCAAATGTTCTTTCCACGAATTGTCAATCATGGCTAGAATAACATTCTTCTCAAATGAATTAATTAATGATTTGGCTTCTGTCTTGTACGCTTCTTCAAGAGGAGTAACTACCTGAATGGTTTTCTTTCCATCAGTAAAAGGAACAACGATATTCTCGAAGTTATTCGCTTCATTTTCATAAACGTCCTTAATTACTGGAAAAGCGGTTCTAGAAACCATTTCAGACTTATTCTTGTAGTTTTTATACGCTATACCGTAAATACTTTCTGTCAATTCCTCTTCTCTAGAATTCATGAATTCCTCTTCGCTCACAGGACTGTCCATGCTGAAGTTTCGAATCAATTCAAATTTAAAATCTTCAAAATCTTTTCCTTCTAATCCATATTGAACAATAGTTCCAGTGGAATCATACATCATATTTGAGATGTCAACATTTAGTCGCTCACCAAATAATGCATTTCTTCTTCGCTTGTAAATTACCTCACGTTGAGAGTTCATGACATCGTCATACTCCAATAATCGCTTACGAATCCCAAAGTTGTTTTCTTCTACCTTTTTTTGCGCTCGTTCAATTGACTTAGTAATCATGGAGTGCTGAATTACTTCGCCCTCCTCTAAGCCCATTCTGTCCATCAATTTGGCAATTCTTTCAGAGCCAAACAAACGCATTAAGTTATCTTCTAGTGAAACGTAGAACTGAGAACTTCCTGGATCACCTTGTCTACCTGCTCGACCTCTTAACTGTCTATCTACCCTTCTAGATTCGTGACGCTCTGTACCAATAATAGCAAGACCTCCAGACTCTATCACTTCTTTAGATAGCTTAATATCCGTTCCACGACCGGCCATGTTGGTTGCAATAGTAACCGCTCCTGCTTTTCCCGCTTCAGTAACAATCTCCGACTCTCGTTGGTGCATTTTTGCATTCAGAACGTTGTGCTTGATGTTTTTCATCTTCAACATTCTACTCAATAACTCAGAGATTTCAACTGAAGTTGTTCCAACTAAAACAGGTCTACCAGCTTTTACTAAAATTTCCGTTTCAGCAATTACTGCATTGTATTTTTCACGAGTGGTTTTATAAACTAGATCTTCTCTGTCATCTCTCGTAATCGGGCGGTTAGTTGGAATTACAACAACGTCCAATTCATAGATGTCCCATAATTCTCCTGCCTCAGTTTCCGCTGTTCCAGTCATACCTGAAAGCTTGTGGTACATTCTGAAAAAATTCTGTAACGTAACCGTTGCATACGTCTGTGTAGCTGCTTCTACTTTTACGTTTTCTTTCGATTCAATTGCTTGGTGTAGGCCGTCAGAATAACGTCTACCTTCCATAATACGACCAGTTTGCTCATCAACAATTTTCACTTTGTTGTCCATTACAACATACTCAGTGTCTTTTTCAAACAAAGTATATGCTTTCAGTAATTGGTTTACGGTGTGAATACGTTCTGCCTTTATAGAGTAATCGTTTATAATTTGATCTTTGTCAGCAATTACTTCATCTTCACTTTTTCCTGACTTTTCGGCCTGTCCTAAAAGTGTGCTCAAATCAGGAAGTACAAAGAAATCAGTATCGCCTCCAGTACCCGAAAGAAGTTCTATTCCTTTTTCAGAAAGCTCTATAGAATTGTTCTTTTCGTCTATTGTGAAAAATAATTCAGCATCAACGAGGTGCATTTCCTTCGATTGATCTTGCATGTAATAATTCTCAGTCTTTTGCAATTGTGCTCGAATGCCTGGCTCACTTAAAAACTTAATTAAAGCTTTGTGCTTTGGTAAACCTCTAAAACTTCTTAGCAATGCCATTCCGCCTTCTTCAGTCAGTTTTTTCTGCTCTTTTGAGTCTGTAACTTCTGAGTTTAATTTCTTTTTAGCATCGGCAATTAACGTGGTAATTAACTTCTTTTGTGCGTTTACTAATTTGTCAATTACCGGTTTTAGCTCAGCAAATTCATGAATATCACCCTTTGGTGTTGGACCTGAAATAATTAATGGCGTTCTAGCATCATCAATTAATACAGAATCTACTTCATCAATAATGGCATAGTGCGGCTTTCGCTGCACTAACTCTTCAGGAGTTCGAGACATGTTATCTCTCAAATAATCAAATCCAAATTCGTTGTTTGTACCGTAAGTAATATCTGCTTTGTAAGCAGCTATTCGTTCAGGGGAATTAGGTTGGTGATTGTCAATACAATCTATCGTTAAGCCATGAAATTCAAACAAAGGTCCCATCCACTCAGAATCCCTTTGTGCGAGGTAATTATTTACTGTTACCAAGTGAACTCCTCTTCCCGCCAAAGCATTTAAGTATACCGGCAGGGTTGCAACCAACGTTTTACCTTCACCAGTAGCCATCTCAGCAATTTTCCCTGTGTGCAATGTAATTCCACCAATCAGCTGAACATCGTAGTGAATCATGTCCCACTTAACTTCAGCTCCTGCAGCATTCCACGTGGTGTTCCACTGAGCTTTTTCATTTAAAATGGCAACACTATCTCTTTCAGCAGCAATATCACGATCCATTTGTGAGGCCGTAACTTCTATTTTTTCGTTTTCAGTAAACCTTCTAGCCGTTTCTTTCACAACTGCAAAAGCCTCAGGTAAAATTTCTAATAGTACTTCTTCAATTTTGCCATCAATGCTTCCTTCTATTTTATCGATTTCAGCATAAGTGTCTTCTTTCTCATTAATGTCTGCAGTAGCTTCTGCTTTTGCTTTTAGCGCATCAATTTCTGATAATTCAGCTGCAATATGAGCTTGAATTTTAGCTTTAAAATTAATGGTTTTAGCTCTTAACTCGTCATTAGTAAGAGTTGCTAAAGCCGGGAAAGCAGCCTTGATTTTTTCAACCAATGGCGTTACTTCTTTTAAATCTCTGTCTGCTTTACTTCCCATCAGCTTGTGGAAAGTTTTTGTTAGTGCTCCGAACATAAGTTTGTCTTCAGTTGGGTGTTTTTTTTGAAACGAGAGCAAAGTTAATCAATTAAAGACTGGCTTTGGGCTCAAAAATCTTTGAAACCTATGGCAATAGTCAGACCTTTTTACGAAAGTCGGACATCTTGTCGCTGAGGCATAAAAAAAGGCTGTCTCAAATGAATGAAACAGCCTTTGTAAACTATTATTGTAATTAATACTCGTCTTCGTTAAAGAAGAAATCTTCCTTTGTCGGATAGTCGGGCCATATGTCCTCAATCGTTTCATATGATTCACCTTCATCTTCAATTTCCTGGAGATTTTCAACTACTTCTAGTGGAGCACCGGCTCTAATTGCAAAGTCAATTAATTCGTCTTTGGTCGCTGGCCAGGGTGCGTCTTCCAAATAGGAAGCTAATTCTAATGTCCAATACATTTCCGTTCTCGTTTTTGATTCTTCGCAAAAGTAATTTTTTTGCCTTTAGAAACAAGCAATTTTAAAATTCTTTTTTTTTTGTTAAATTATTGGTTATCAGAAATTAACTATTTCTTAGGTACCCAGGCTATTTCCTTAGCGCCCAAATCTTTCGTCAATTTTCGCGATAAAGTGAATAAGTAGTCAGATAAGCGATTTAAGTATGAAATCACCTTATTATTAACCTCACTTTCTTCAGCTAATTGTACTGTAACTCGCTCAGCTCTACGACATACACATCGAGCAATGTGTGAATATGAGACCACCGTATTGCCTCCGGGTAAAACAAATGATCTCATTTCTTCTAATTGGTTATCCATCCGGTCAATTTCGTTTTCCAAAAATGTTATATCCTCTTCAAATAAATCTGGTAAAACCATTTTCGACTTACCAGGTTCAGCAGCTAAATGAGAACCTATGGTAAATAATCGATCCTGAATCTCCAACAATACTTCAATGTCTTTTTTGCTTATGTCTTGGTCTCTAATTAAACCAATATACGAGTTCAATTCGTCAACAGTTCCGTACGATTCAATTCGTAAATGGTGCTTTGGTACTCTTGTTCCTCCAATTAGTGAAGTTGTTCCATTATCGCCCTTCTTTGTATATATTTTCATGTATTTAAAGATTCTGTTGTTCAAATTTCCACAATTATAGAAGAATACGCATGTATTCGATAAATGTTCAATTTAATGTTAATCTGAGAACTTTTTCTTGCAACGGTCGAGCTAAACAAAAGACTTGATAGAAGTGTTCATTTCATCACTTTCAATGTTTCCGTCTCTTAGACGAATGATACGATGCGCATGCTGGGCAATGTCTTCCTCATGCGTTACTAAAATAATAGTATTCCCGGCTTTGTGAATGATGTCCAAGAGCCCCATGATTTCATGTGACGTTTTTGAATCTAAATTACCTGTTGGCTCATCTGCTAAAATAATAGAGGGTGAGTTGACTAAAGCTCGTGCAACTGCAACTCTTTGGCGCTGGCCACCTGATAATTCATTGGGTTTGTGTTTAACTCTATCACTTAATCCAACTTCTGTTAGGACTTGCATGGCACGTTCCTCTCTTTTTGACTTCGATAAACCAGCATAAATAAGCGGGAGTGCTACATTATCCAAAGCGGTTGCTCTTGGCAATAAATTAAATGTTTGAAAAACAAAACCAATTTCTTTATTTCTAATTTGTGCCAATTCATCATCCGATAGTTGACTTACATCTTGGTTATTTAAAATGTACTTTCCTGAAGTAGGGGTGTCCAAACAGCCAATTAAGTTCATAAGAGTTGATTTTCCGGAACCTGAAGGTCCCATTAAAGCGACGTACTCATTCTTTTGAATGGTGAACGATAATGCTTTTAAAACTTTAATCTCTTGCTTTCCTAAGCGAAAATTACGAACCAGTTTTTCTATTTCAATAATTGGTTTTGAACCCATAATAACTCAAAAGTAATTCTTTAATTGGAATGTAAAACTGCTTAATGATAAACGGTAAAATGTTCTTTAGCTTGGTCCTTTTTAAAGAATACAAATCCCATAGCAAAACAATCAATGGTAACGGTCACTTTGTGATGAGCTTTAATGATTTTCCATGCTTGAGTCATTTGCTTTGACCAATAAATGTCGTCGAAAACAAATACGCTATTCTCGTTTGCAAACCGTAAAGCTTGTTCAAAATAGCGTAGAGTAGGTTCTTTTTGGTGGTTTCCATCAAAAAATACAAAATCAACTTCTTTTAATTTAACTAATTCGCCCTCAAATGTATTGTCAAAATTTCCTTGAACTTGTGTAACGTTAGCAATGTTGAGTTTTGAGAAATTTACTTTGGCAACTTTTGCCAATTCCGAAGCTCCTTCCAAGGTAGTAAGCTGGCCTTTCGGATTTGCCTTTGCCAAATAAGCACTTGTAATGCCTAAACAAGTGCCAAGTTCCACTAACTTTAGTGGCTTGAAATGACGAACAACGTGAAATAGTAATTGAGCAGTCTTGGCTGGTTTTAAACTTGTTTGAGCAATGGCTTGTATGCTTCTCTCATTAGAGTTATGAACGGAAGATCCTGCACCTAAATCTTTAATTGTAAGCTTAGTCTGTGTTAGCAATAATTTTGCTCTAATAGACTCTATCTCATCAAAAGCATAAAAGTCTGCCTTCTCTTTAAATAGGCTGTGATGAAGCTCAAATACAAATGGGGAGTGTATACCATGCAGGTGAACGCAACGTGGTAAATAGTTAAGGTACTGCCAAATTTGCCAAAGTTTATTCTTCATGTTTTGGAAGGTTTTCCCATTCTTTAAATTTGTCAATGTCTGTTTTCAATGAATTGGTAACAAAGGCAATAACTGTAATGTCATCCAGAAAACCTGCAATGGGAATAAAATCTGGGATAAAATCCAAGGGGCTCACAAAGTAAAATATTGCAGACGCTGCATATAGGATTGTTTTCCAGGGTATTTCTTGATACTCTTTTTTCCACCATGCATTAACCAAACGCAAAAGTGCCTGGAGGTCATTCCAGGCATTTTTTAACTTCCCTTTTTTATGGTTTGCCTTTTCTTTTGCATCACCTAACAATTTAGAAAGTTTCTCCCCATTTTCGAGAAGTTCTTCCGTTTTTTGTTTGGCTCTTGCAAAACCCTTGGGCTCTTGGTTATCTTCTTTCATGTTACCAAATCACTGCTTTTAGAGAATCGGAATTTACCATATAATCAGGGTCAGAGCATCCAAAAGCTGCTGCAAATTCACTCATATTTGCAAGAGGTCCTTTTACTCTATATTCACCTGGAGAATGAGAATCTGTTGCAATTCTTTTTCTCAATTCCTTTTCTGTCATGTTCATGTGCCAAACTTGTGCCCAACCTAAGAAAAATCGCTGTTGATACGTGAACCCATCAATTGGTTCTGGTTTTCCAATTCTTTCTAATTCTTTTTCTAAGGCATAGAAAGCCATGGTTGCACCCCCTAAATCTGCGATATTTTCTCCTAATGTTAAGTTGCCATTTATATGTAAATCAGCTAAAGGGAAGTATCCATCAAATTGCCTAACCACTACGTCAGCTCTTTTATCAAACCTTGCTCTGTCTTCTTCCGTCCACCAATTTGCTAAATTTCCATTGGCATCGTATTTACTTCCCTGGTCGTCAAAGCCGTGGCTAAATTCGTGACCAATAACAGCACCAATTCCACCATAATTTAAAGCTGCATCAGCATCAACAGAGTAGAAGGGAGGCTGTAAAATTCCAGCAGGGAATACAATCTCATTCTGGGAAGAACTGTAATATGCATTAACCGTTTGAGGTGTCATAAACCACTCCTCTTTATCTACAGGTTTGCCCAATTTGCTAATCATTTTATTAAAACTAAACTTCCTCGAATTCATGATATTCCGGACTTGATTATCAGCTGAAATGTTTAAGCTAGAATAGTCTGTCCACTTGTCTGGATAACCAATTTTCATTTTAAAAGCATCCAACTTTTCTAAAGCTTTTATCTTTGTCTCTTCACTCATCCAATCTAATTGTTCAACTCTTTCTTTAAAAACTGCTCTTAAATTTTCAACCATTTGACGCACGTCTGCCTTAGATTCTTCTGGGAAATGCCGTTCAACAAAAGCATTACCAACTAATTCCCCTAAACTCCCATTTACTTTTCTAAGTGCAAGCTCTTCTCTTGACTTCATCACTTCAGTGCCACTTAAGGTTCTTTTGTAAAAATCAAAGTTTGCATTAACAAAATCTTGATTTAATTCAGATGCGTACGCATTAATGACTTTCCATTTTAGGTAAGATTTCAAATCTTCAAGAGGGAATTCTGCAATTAATTTATCTAGAGATTTTAGATAATCAGGCTGAGAAACAATTACACTTTCAACATTTTTTAACCCAATAATTGAAAAGTAATTATTCCAATTTAGGTTGGTAGAAAGGTGATTTAATTGCTCAATTGTGTACTTGTTATATGTTTTATCCGGATCTCTTCGCTCGACTCTAGTCATTGAATTAACTGCCATTCTTCTTTCCAATTCGTAAATTTTTGGCCCGTTACTTTCTGCTTCTTTATCTTCAATCAAATAAAGCATTTTAATTACGTGATACTTGTATGCTTCTTGAATTTCTTTTGACTTCTCATCATCTTTGGTATAATAAGCCTGATCTGGTAGACCTAACCCAGATTGAGAAATATGAGTAATGTATTCATCACTTTTTTTGTCATCTTGACCAACGTATATACTAAACCAAGATCGAACCCCAATTTGACTATACTCAGCAGCTAGGCTAACAAGTTCTTTTTTATTTGTGGCGGTATCTATATTATATAATTGATTCTTGATTGGTGCTATTCCACGTGTTTCGGCCTTTGCAGAATCCATAACACTTTTGTAGAAGTCTCCGATTTTTTGCTGCAAACTACCTTTTTCGAATTCTTTTGAAGAATATTCACTAAATATTTTCTTCAGTTTAGCGTTATTCGAATCTGTTACAATATTAAAACTACTCCATCTACTTTCTGTTGAAGGAATTGGGTTATCTTTTAACCAACCGCCAATTGCATATTGATAAAAATCTTCGCAAGGAGAAATTGTAGTATCCAAATTACTTAATGCAAAAGCAGGAGTTTTCTGGGCTTCCTGCACAAGCTCCTCCGTTTGTTGAGGAGTGTTACAAGCTAGAAATCCTAATCCAAAGGCAACAGGTAAAAGAAATTTTTTCATGTATTTTATTTCTGTCTCTTATACACATCTCCGAGCCCACGAGA